>Ga0265297_10000234_pt1 | contig 186397 bp, 227 predicted proteins | sample Munlanlwell13791_FD_192502 | JGI IMG/M metagenome (GOLD analysis project Ga0265297, IMG submission 192502) | Leachate microbial communities from a municipal landfill in Southern Ontario, Canada - Leachate well 137-91 | ecosystem: Engineered > Solid waste > Landfill > Unclassified | place...
AAAACGGATTAGATACCCGTGTAGTCCTGGCAGTAAACACTGCTCACTAAACATCGGGCCCTCTTCGGGAGGATTCGGTGCTGAAGCGAAGGCGAAGAGTGAGCTACCTGGGAAGTATAGTCGCAAGGTCGAAACTTAAAGGAATAGGCGGGGAGACATACAACGAGTGACGCGTGCGGTTCAATCAGATTCTACACCGTGAACCTCACCAGGAGCGACAGCAGAATGAAGGTCAGTCTGAAGGGCTTACCTGACACGCTGAGCGGAGATACATAGTCGACGTCAGCCTGTGTGGTGACATGACCTGTTAAATCAGGTAACAGGCGAGACCCGTGTGAATAATTACTACAGAAATGTGTACATTATTTAGACTGCTCGGGTAACCGAGAGGAAGGTGCGGGCTACGTTAGGTGGCATGTCCCTAATCCCCTGGGCTACACGCGCGCGGCAATGGTAGATTCAGTGAGATGCAACTCTGAAAAGAGGAGCTAATCCCCTAATGTCTATCTCAGTCCAAATTGAGGGTTGCAACCCACCCTCATGACGTTGGAATTCGTAGTAATCGTTTATTAGCACTGAACGGTGAATAAGTCCCTGTCTCTTGCACTCACCGCCCGTCAAACCAACCGAGTTATGGAGAGTTGAAGCTCTTCTGAGAAGAAATTTTTTATGACAAGGTAGGTTAAGTCGTCACAAGGTATCTGTAGGGGAACCTGCAGATGGATCACCTCCTTAAATTTTTAAAAAAATCTTGAACTGGTCCTAGCTTCAATTATACTCATAATGATAATCGGATAAGGAATAAATTCCTTAATAATCACAAATAAAAATTGTGGTTTTGTAGTGCAGGGCCTGTAGTCTAGTAGTAAAACACCTCGCTTGCACCGAGGAGTCTCGGGTGCGATTCCCGACAGGTCCATTTTCCGACGGGAAAATTAAAAAATACCGACGGAATAAAGTAACGGCATAGCCGTTTCATTTAGAAAAAATCTTCGGATTTTTTCGAAACAATGAAGTTCGCAAACGACGTTTGCGTACGGAGTTTGAGAATAAAAATAAAACCCTCATGGTTTTTTATATTCAATGAGAACAGCATAATCATTACTTAGTTTTAACACTAAGACGAAATACGAATAAGGAAATCAGAGAACTACGCTGTTAGACGGATAGCTTGGCTTAAGTTATGATGAAAGACGTGGCAAGCTGCGATAAGCTCTGGCGAGGTGCATGCGACCATTGAACCAGAGATTTCTGAATGTGATTCTACATTGCATTGCAATGCCGAGAGGCAGAATGACGCAGGGAATTGAAACATCTTAGTACCTGCAGGAAAATAAAATAAATAATGATTCCCCTAGTAGCAGCGAGCGAAAAGGGAATAGGGCGAACTGAATCTTCTTTTGAAAGAGAGATAGAGATGTGGTGAAATATAAGGACTAAGTTAGTGAGTCAAATTTTACTGGAATGTAAAACCTTAGAGGGTGATAGTCCCGTAGACAAAACTAATATGTCTGTTTTCAAAGAGTAGGGCATCTTGGATTAGGTGTCTGAAGATGGGAGAATTAACTCCTAACCCTAAATATTGACTTAAGTCCGATAGCGAACGAGTACCGCGAGGGAAAGCTGAAAAGTACTCTCACAAGAGAGTTAAAAGACTTGAAATCTAACAGTTACAAGTTGGCTACTGCTCTAAGGAGTTGTAGCGTACGTTTTGAAGAACGGGCCAGGGAGTTTGTTTTTATGGCAAGATTAATTTTTGAAGTCGAAGCGAAAGCAAGTGTGAAAGCGCGTTAGTCATAAGGACAAGACCTGAAGCCAGATGATCTATTCCTGGGCAGGACGAAGTTTTTCGAAAGAGAAATGGAGGTCCGAACTAGTGTTGTGTACATGCATTTGGATGATCTAGGAATAGGGGTGAAAAGCCACTCGAATCTGGCGATAGCTGGTTCCTGCTGAAATATGCCTCGGTATAGTTCAGTATTGTTTGTTAATGGGGTAAAGTACGGATAAAATTTGCAGAGACTAATGTCTACGGAATTTTTTCCAACTCAGAACCTATTAACTGCGTTGTACTGGAAATAGCTGCAGTGCGTAAGGTACTGTCGCGAAACCCAAAGAAGGGAGCCTGAAGTTAAGGTCCCAAAATATTTGCTAAGTGTATTAAAAGGTGTCTTTATCCTGAGACAGTGGGGATGTAGGTCTAGAAGCCGCCATCTTTTAAAGAAAGCGTAACAGCTCACCTATTGAGGATGAGGGCCCTGAAAATGGACGGGGCTAAGCAAATTACCGATACTTCAGACATACTTTGTAAAAAGTATTGTGGTAAGCAGGCGACTTGCTTGTGTAGAAGATTTTTCGTAAGAAAGATTGGAACGAGCAGGTATGAGAATCCTGGTAGGAGTAGGATCTGATCTTCCTGAGAACCGGAAGATGTCGTAAGGGCAAGGTTTCCTTGGCACTAACAATTAGCCAAGGGTTAGTCGGCTCCTAAGATGTATCTTAACTGAGTACATCGATGGACAACAGGTTAATATTCCTGTACTAATTATTTTTGTTAAGTTCTTGAATAGCTTTCGGATAAGTGGAGCATCGAGAGATGTAAGGAATGAGAAATTTATGGATCGTAATGAAGAGAAGTTTACTAATCATCCTGTATCTGCTGATTCCAAGAGTCAGTGAAAAGTTTGGGAAATAGAAAATAATTAGCCGTACCCAGAACTAGCACTGGTGCCCTAGCTGAGAAGGCTAAGACATGAAGGGTTAAGTTGGTTAAGGGAATTCGGCATAAATAGTCCCGTATCTTCGGTATAAGGGATGTCTATTCTTTTGTATGAATTTTTATATGGGGGAGTAGATCTCAGTAACAAGGATGGCCCGACTGTTTACCAAAAACATAGCCGAGCGCTATTCCGAAAGGATGTGTATGCTCGGTGAAGTCTGCCCAGTGGTGGTGCCTAAAAGCGCGTTTCAACGCGTGGAAAGCCCATCAAACGGCGGGCGTAACTATGACGCTCTTAAGGTAGCGTAATGCCTTGTCGTCTGAATGGCGACGTGCATGAAAGGCTTAACGAGGTTGTCACTGTCCCTAACCAAAACCCTCCGAAAGTATTAACAGGTGAACAGGCCTGTATCGTCTAGTGGGAAGCGAAGACCTTGTAGACCTTTACTGCAACCTGTTGTTGTGATTTTATTAAAGATACTTAGAGTAAGTAGGAGCGTCGATGCCTAGTTTCGGCGAAGGCGGAGCAAAAGTGTAACACTACTTATTTTTGATGGAACCACTCACTTTTTAAGGACAGCAATTGGCGGGCAGTTTGGCTGGGGCGGCACCCTGCTGAAAAGATATCAGTAGGGCCTAACGACAAGCTCATCCACGTCGGAAATGTGGAGTAGAGTGTAAGGACAAAAGCTTGTCTGACTGTGTTTTGAAAAGCAAAAAACGCAGAGATGAAAGTCGGGCCTAACGAACCTACGTAGTTTTTTAATGGGACTCGTAGATGACAGAAAAGGTACCTCAAGGATAACAGGCTTGTCGCCCCTGATAGTTCACATTGACGGGGCGGTTTGGTACATCGCTGTCGGCTCTTCCTATCCTGGTCGTGCACAAGCGGCCAAGGGTGCTGGAGTTCACATATTAAAAGGGATCGTTAGCTGGGTTAAGAACGTCAACGAATTTTATCCTTTTTTACACGGCGTTGCATAAGAGTAATCTTATGAAAAATATAATTCACTCATATCGGTGAAGCCTAAAATTTAGTTGTCTTTGTTAGATTATAACAAAAGAATAAAAACAAATAAATCAAGGTAATACCGAGGGAAGTTGAGATTTATGGAACCAACAATTCTTGCATATATCGCGGGTTTTTTAGACGGAGATGGAAGTGTATTCTTCCAGATAATTCCAAGAAAAGATTACAAAAGAAAATTTCAAATAAGAAGTTCAATTGCTTTTTATCAAAAGTCAAGTAACTCAGAAATTTTAGATTTTCTTAAAAATATTTTTGGAGTTGGATATATTCGAAAAAGAAAAACTGGAATAAGCGATTATACTATTGTTGATTCAAAAGAAGTAAAGAAAATTCTTTTACTTCTCAAGCCATATGTTATATTAAAGAAAAAACAAGTTGAACTTGGATTAGAAATCTTTGATGAACTTGAAAAAGATAATTTCTTGGAAGCATGTAAGCTCGTTGATAAATTCAAAGAGTTGAATTATTCTAAGAAAAGAAAAATAACATATGAAGTTGTAATTAAATCTTTAACCCTGTAGAGACTTAGCATTAACTTGCTGGAGTTCTGATATTATCAGAGCTAAGACGTGAATCGCCGTCGAGTAAGCGACGGATGAAGGTATAGTCCATACCATTTCGAAAGATTGGAGTAATATACGTGAGACAGTTTGTATGATATCTACTAGACGTGTTATTATCTGAGTGGAACGGCTCTCTAGTACGAGAGGAACGTGAGCTGGGTGCCTCTGGTGTATCGGTTGTTATGAGCAGGCCGAGCAGCTACGCACTGTATGGATAAGCGCTGAAAGCATCTAAGCACGAAGCCATCCGCAAAACGAGATAATCAAGTCCGCAGTAAAAGACTGCGTTGATAGAGTTGAGATGTACGCACGAAGGCAACGACGTGTTCAGTCTGCAACTACTAATAGACTAAAACTAATTTTCTTATTTGATTAAGTAACTGACTGAGAATTTATTCGAAGGAAGTTTGTAATGATTATGCTGTTCTCTTTGTAAATTTTTTGAAATATTTTTTGAGAACTTTTTGATATGCCGAAGGGCTCGAAGAATTTTGAGGGGGGGCTCGGGGGATTTTGAATTGAAGGAATGGTTTTAGAGGATATTAAATCTTTTTTGTTCAACCACAAACTTATTATATCTCAAATGAGATAGGAGGTTATGGCAAAACTATTTGACAGCTTAGAAGATATGGATAAATTTTCTTTAGAGATGCGCTTAATGAAGATTCAAATGAATACCTTGGAAGAACAAAAAATTATTTTGAGAAAACAGACACAATTCAATAAAATTCTCGCATTAACAACAACCATTCTGGCATTCACTACTCTTCTTTCCTTTTTTACAGATGGGTTAACTAAACTTCTATTTGTTAATGCTGATTTTAATTGGGTTGGACTTATTGTAGCAGTCATTTTCTCGGCGTTATTTATTTGGTTATTGGTTGAAGTCGTAAATGAAATATTTAGAGTTAGGCAAGAAGAAAGAAAGTCTAACCATTCTAAGAGTTAACCATTGAGGTTTAGATGTTATCTTAATCTCGTAGAACAACCAAATTTAAAAACTCTTGATTCTTGATTATTGTGAGTAGGAAAGCCAATTTCGGTATCTGGTTAAAAGCCAAAGAAATGTAAAATGATTTCTAGATGCTGAGGAAGGTCCGCACATCCTTAATAATTGATTTTATTAAGAAAAGTTACCAATGTAAATTGGGCGTCGCGAGGCGTGGCTTGTTTAGGTTAATAACTAAACAACTGAAAGGTTTGTAAAAACTTTTTTGCTGGTATAGAGACGAGTCGCATTTATTAATAGATGCGAGTGGAACGAGCATCCTAACTGATGCAACCGTCGTCGAGAAATCGACACTTGCACGGGCATAGTCAGATGTTGGCATAAATCGTTTGTCCTTTAGGGAAGGAAACAAGATTTAACAGAATGCGGCCTATTTCCTACTCATTTTATTTTTTATGTGGCGACGACGCCCGACGGACGACGCGTGCGGGTTTTGATAAAATTATTTTTGACTTGGCAACTTTTTTTGCTATGACTTGTTCGGCGTTTGTTATTTGCAAGTAAAATGCGTTTTTCGTCGGCGAAATTAAATTTATAATTTTTTTAATTCATAATTATCTTTTGTGTCTTGAACTTCCCAACATTTTTCTTTTAAAATATTTCTTAATTCATCTGACTTTTTCCAGTCCTTTTTTTCTCGTGCTTCTTTTCTTTGTTCTGCAATTTTTTTAATTTCCACAGGAATTTTCAATTCACTTTTTTTCAATAAATCTAAACCAAAAACTTCGTCGATTTTTTTTATTGTTGCTATTTTACCTTTTGCTTTTTCATCTCTTAATAATTTCCATAACACAGCGATGGCGTTCGGCGTGTTTAGGTCGTCGTCCATTGCGTTTTCAAATTCTTTTAAATATTTTTCATTTATTTTTTCTTTTTCGTCGTCGAGATTTTGAATAATATTTTTTAGTCGTTCGTAAGAATTTTTTGCGTCGTCAAGTGCTTGTTTGGAAAAATCAACTGGTTTTCGATATTGCGACGATAAAACAAAATATCTAATTACCATTGGTTCGTATTCTGCAAATAAATCTCTGATTGTTTTGAAATTGCCGAGGGACTTTGACATTTTTACATTGTCAACATTTACCATTCCGTTGTGAAGCCAGTAATTAGAAAACTTTTTTCCGTAGCCAGCTTCGGATTGTGCGATTTCGTCTTCGTGGTGCGGGAAAATTAAATCTTGTCCGCCGGTGTGAATATCCAAAGGTAAACCTAAAATATTCGACGACATTGCAGAACATTCAATGTGCCAGCCCGGACGTCCTGCTCCCCACGGCGAATCCCACGACGGCTCTCCTTGTTTTGAAAATTTCCACAAAACAAAATCTTGAGGATTTTTTTTAAATTCATTTGATTTTACTCTTGCTCCTGATTTTAAGTCGTTGATATTTTGGTGAGATAATTTTCCATAATCTTTAAATTTTGAAATATCATAATAAACTCCGTCGGTGGCGATGATGTAAGTAAAACCTTTTTTTTCTAATTTTAAAACTAAGTCAATCATTTCTTTGATGTATTCTGTTGCTCGTGGTTGAACATCGGGTTTTAAAACATTTAATTTTTCATAATCTTCTAAATGTTTTTTTAAATTTCTTTCTGAAAATTCTTTTATGTCAACACCTTCTTTTTTCGCAGCGTCGATGATTTTGTCTTCGATGTCAGTTATGTTTGAAACAAATTTTATTTTGTATTTTAAAAATTTTAAATATCTTCTTAAAATGTCAAATGAAATTTGTTGGCGGGCGTGCCCTAAATGTGGGACGCCGTTCACAGTTGGACCACAAGAATAAATTCTCACGAGATTTTTTTTCAGTGGAACAAACTTTTCTTTTTTCCTTGTCAGAGTATTATATAATTTTAATACCATAATTATCTAAGAAAAAAATCCTTAATAAAACTTTACAATTCTAATTTAATATGGCCTAATAATCCTAAATTGTATATGTTTGTTTTTCCAATTTTTTTGTGTCCTTCACCTTCGTGAATATGTCCGCACAAAACAAATTTTGGTTGATACTTTTTTATGTAATCTAAAATAACCTTGCTTCCTGCGTGTTTGCCTTGCCAATTTTTTGGAGCTGATGAAAAATTTACTTTGTCTAAAATTCCAAAAGGCGGTTGATGACAAACTAAAATGTCTAAATTTTTTCCAAAGTTTTTCAGAATCTTTTTTGCTTTTTGTGTTTGTGTTTTTGCTTTTTTTGTTTGCTTTTTGTAATCTTCTGGTTTAAATTCTTTTACCCACGAAACATCAGTAAAATATTCTAAAAACCCAATTCTTAAACCGTCTAAAATTCTTAATTTATTTTTTACTTGATAAACATTTTTAATTTTTTGAATTTCTTTTTTTGTGTTAGCGATTTTGATTTTAAATTTTTCTTTGGTTTCTTTAACTTCTTTTGTCGACGGAATTCCAACATTTCCTTGTATAAAATAAACTTTTGAAAACTTTGATAAATATTTTAAAATCGAAATTGTGGAGTTATGAATTTCTTTGTGAATTTCTTTTTGGTTTTTCGCGTCGTCTTCTATTTCGCCTAAATTATTTTTCTTTCTTTCAATATTCTCAAAAAATCTTTTTCTTGCTAAATCTGCTTTTCCTAAATCGCCGACGAGTAAAATAAAATTCGCAGGACTCGTTGGAATTTTTTTCAATTTTTTTAAATCGCCGTGAATATCACCAATTCCCAAAACACTTGTCATATTCTGATTAAAAAAATGTTATTAATAAATTTAAGCAATTGTTTCTACGTCGAAGAAATCTGTTGCGTAGGCGACATTATCTTTCATAACTTCTAGATGAAATCTTACAGGACATAATGGTGAGCTCTCTGGAATTTCAAATCTTACAACGCCGTAGTAAGTATCGCCCGGCGCAATATCCACAATATCACTCTGTCCAGTTTTTATCCAGCCCTCAACTTCAGCATCCCCTAATCCGCAGTTTTTTCTTACGTTAGGGTCAGAAACAAAAACCTCATAAGAAAATTTTCCTGCCTCAGCAGTTCCTTTTTGAATGTTTCTTATTGCAAATGCGACGCCCCAATCCTCTCCTTGTTCAATTTCTAATTTTTGACCTTCTAAATAAACAACTGTTTTTTTGTTTTCAACAAAAAGTTTTCCAATCTCATCTCTTACTTTGTCGTTGATTGAATTGACATTATAGTTTACACCAAAGAAAATTTCTTTAATTAAAAGTAATCCTAAAATTAACATAGACATTGCGAGGACGACGATGACAATTGTGCCGATAGAAAGTTCGATTGCTGCTTTTTTGTCAACTCTTTTCATTCTTAGTTTATGATTTTTTATTTTATAAATGTTGTTATGATTTCCCAAAACTTAAAAAGCCATTAGATTATAATTTCTTAACGGGGCGGTAGCTCATTGGGAGAGCGTCCGGCTGAAGACCGGTAGGTAGGGGGTTCGATTCCCCCTCGCCCCATGCTCTTCTATATAAAATATTAAAATTGTGAAGAGTATAGGGCTCGCCCTCGCCTCCATCTCTTCTTGTAAATATTAAAATTGTGAAGAGTATAGAGCCAGACTTTTAGATGTTTTAAGCATAAACAAAAGATTTTTAAAGCCAAATTTTTGTCTAATTATATTCTTTATTTCACTACTTGTGATTAATTAAAAATAGAAAATGTTAAGACAAAATACACCTTATGAAGTTAGAAGGGCTATTTTAGATAGTGAAACTCCTCTCCATAAATTAATTAGTGATGAGGATTCTGCGAGAATATTAGGGGGGGCAGGGGATGAGCATTTAGCAAAAGCTTTTGAATATTTTGCAGGGAAAAAAAATGAAGAAACAGTTTATTTAAGAATTGTAAGTGAATGTCCTTCAGGGGAGCTTTTTCCAAGAAAAACTACAATGGAAGATACCTTAAGAGTAGAAGAAAAAGTATTGGGTTTAGCAAGAAAATTAAATATTGTTGCAAATACAGACCATCAACAAGTTGCTTTTTTTCCCATGGTTCTTGATGTAGACTCAAGAAGATTTTTTGAACATCAAGGTAATGGGGCAAGAATTGGTTATGCATTTGATAGTTTAACAGGAGAAATTTATTTTGCATTAGATGGAGAGATTGATGCAACAATTGCTGAAAGATTTTTGGTTCAGGCAGGTTATGAGGTTCAAAGAGTTAAGGGAATTCCAAGTTCATCTAAATCCCTAAACAGTATATTAAGAAATGGTAGCGATAGTTCTAATGGAAGTTATAAATTATCAAAAGAAGAACTTGCTGAAAGATTAGCGATTGAAAGAAGCCATAACGAAATTGATTAGTAATATATAAAAAGTAATTTTTGTTTTGTTTAATATGAAAAGAGATGATAAATTGGAATTTGTTGATTTGTCTTATAAGCCGACGAAAAAAGATTTGATTTGTTTGTTTCGGGTTTCGCCGTCGGGAAAATTGAATGTTGAACAGGCGTCGAATATGGTTGCGTTGGAAAGTTCTGTTGGTACTTGGACAGAAGTAAAAAGCAAACAATCTTATGTAAATAAATTAGGTGCGAAAGTTTTTGCGATTGCGGGGAATTATGTTAAGATTGCGTATCCAGAAGAATTGTTTGAGGAAAATAGTGTTCCAAATATTTTGTCGTCGATTGCAGGTAATGTTTTTGGGATGAAATCTGTTGAAGGTTTGAGATTGGAAGATATTTCATTTCCTAAAAAATTGTTGAAAAGTTTTCCTGGGCCTCGTTATGGAATTGAAGGTTATAGAAAAATTTTGAATGTTAAATCGCGTCCGTTAGTTGGAACAATTGTAAAACCAAAACTTGGGTTAAATACTTCTGACCATGCGAAAGTTGCTTTTGATGCGTGGGTTGGTGGTTGTGATTTAGTTAAAGATGATGAGAATTTGTCTTCGCAAAAATTTAATCCTTTTGAAAAGCGGGCTGCGCGGACTTTGGAAATGTTGGATAAAGCAGAAGAAGTTACTGGTGAGAAAAAAGGTTATTTGATTAATGTTACTGCTGAGGCTTTAGATATGTTGAAGCGGGCTGATTTGGTAAAAGAATTAGGTGGGAAATTTGTTATGCACGATATTATTACTGCTGGTTTTTCGTCGTTGCAAACTTTGCGAGAAAATTGTAAATTAGGAATTCACGCACATCGGGCAATGCACGGAGCTTTTACTGAAAATCCAAATCACGGATTAAGTATGATGTGTGTTGCTGATTTTGCGAGAATTGCGGGTGTGGATAGTTTGCATATTGGAACGGGGATTGGAAAAATGAAAGGTGGAAAACAAGAAGTTAGAGAAATTGACGAGGAAATGGAAGAGACAAAAGTAAAGAAAACAAAAAATCGGTTGGCGCAAGATTGGAATGGAATAAAACCTGTTTTTTCTGTTTGTTCTGGGGGAATTTATCCTGGGCATGTTCCTTATTTAATTACAAATTTTGGGAAAGATATTATTATTCAGGCGGGCGGCGGAATTCATGGGCATCCAAATGGAACTGTTGACGGAGCAAGAGCAATGAGGCAAGCTGTCGACGCTGTTTTGAAAGACAAGGATTTAAGTGAATATGGAAAAACTCATCCTGAATTAAGGGATGCGATGGCTTATTGGGGACGGGCGGTTCGGTTTTGACATTTTTGATTTAATTTAAAGTTACAAATTCAAATTGTGAGTAGAGCAGTTATATCTTGATTGTTATTCTTCACTACAATAATGTTTTTAAAGGGGAAATATCTTAACTGAAAATGGCAAAATCAATTGACACAAGTAATTTTAGTCGTCAGGGATTATGTAGTTGTTGCGGAATTCCATTAGGAAAAAAATCTTTTGTAGGAGACACGGGGAGTTTATATTGTAGTAACACTTGTCAAGAGCAAGGAGATGAATACGCAAGACAATTAAGGGAGTATACTCAAGAAACGAAATCGACTCAAGAAACAACAAGAGTTGGAAGATATGTTGCAAGACAGATTAATTAAATTTTTGGATATAACTTCTCGTCCATAATTTTAAAAGTATTGTAATTCTTTAATTTAAATGAGAGAATTTGTTTATTATTCGAAGAATGCTGTAACTGCTGGAAATTTTATTAAAGATGATTTGATGAAGGCGGGGCGGATGGACATTGTTTGCAATGTGATTATTCAGACATTTTATATTTCAAATGACATTCGGAAAGATGTTAAACTCCATTTGATTTTCGACGGAGCTCCAAATCCGCCGGTGCATATTTTATTGGATTCTTCGAAGTTTGAACACGGGAAAGAAGATAGTGTTAGTATTTCTAAAAAAAATGTTGTTGGTTTGATTAAGAAACTTTTGTATAAATGTCCTCGGGAAATTGGAAATGTTGTTGAAGTTTTTAATGGATGTTTTGTTGAAAAGAAAAGTTTGGAAAGTTTGTTGAAAGAACTTGATGTTGAGGGAAATGTTTTTTTGTTAGATGAAAATGGAAAAGATATTCGCGATTTTAAATTTAAAGGAAATGAAATTTTTGTTTTGGGAGATCACGAAGGTTTTCCTGCTTCTAAAAAAAAGTTTTTGAAAAGAATTGATACGATTTCTGTTTCGCCGAAAATTCTTTTTGCGTCGCAGGTTGTTGTTTTAGTTAATAATGAAATTGACAGACAGAAGATATAAAAACTAGTTTTGATTTTGTGTTACATGAATAAAGAAAATATTATTAAGAAGTTGAGAAACAGTGAAAAAGAGTTAAAAGAAAGAGGAGTTGATAAAATTGGGCTTTTTGGTTCTTATGCTAAGCAAAAACAAAAGAAAAATAGTGACATTGATTTTATTGTAAAATTTGAATATAAAAGTTTTGAAAATTATATGGGTTTACTTTTTTTGTTAAGGAAAATTTTTAAGAAAAAAATTGATTTGGTTATTGAAGAAAGTATTAAGCCAGAATTAAATTATGTAAAAAAGGAAGCGATTTATGTCAAAATATAATCTTTATGTGAATGATATTTTAAGGGCAATAAATTGGATTGAAAGAGATGTTGGGAAAATTGGGTTTGGTGAATTTAAAAATAAAAGGGTTTTAATCGACGCTGTTGCTATGAGATTACAAATAATTGGGGAGTCAATAAAAAAATTACCTAAAGAAAAAAAACAAAGTAGTGAGATTAATTGGAAGTATTTTGAGGAAATAAGAAATTTTATTAGTCATGCTTATTTTTTAGTTGATGCTGAAATTTTATGGGATATTATAAAAAATGAAATTCCAAAATTAAAGAGGTTTGTAAAAAATGAAAAAGTCGATTAAGATGATTGTGAATGGGACTGTGCAGGGTGTTTTTTTTCGGCAGTTTGTTAAGGAAAATGCAGACAAGATGAATGTTTTTGGGTTTGTTAGAAATTTGATTTCTGGTGATGTTGAGATTGTTGCAGAGGGTGACGGGACTGCTTTGGAAAGTTTTGTTCGAGTAATTCAGAAAGGGCCGCAACATGCAATGATTAAAAATGTCCAGGTTGAAGAAAAAAAGTGGACTGGAGAATATAAGGATTTTCGGGTTTTGAGGTTTTGAAAAGATTTTTGAGAATAATTTTTGAAATATGACGACGACGAACGACGCGCGAGGATTTTTTGTTTGAAATGTTTTTTGATTTTATTATTCTCAAAACATATTTAAACAAAGTATTTCTTTTATAAAGATGGGACAAGTAACATATAAAATGTTTCATTACCCATTTTTCAGGAGGCTGAAAAATGGCTAGAGGAGATGAAATTGTAAAAGAGCGAATGAGGAAAATTGATGAGTTGCGTAAATTAAGTATAAATCCTTATCCAAATAATTTTGACAAGAAAAATAATGCTTTTGATTTGCAGAAGGAATTTTCTAAATTGAAAAATGGGGAATTTGCGAAAGGTGTTAAAGGAAAAGTTTCTGTTGCGGGGCGAGTTATGTTAATGAGAAATATGGGGAAAATTGCTTTTGCGAAAATTCTCGACGGAAATGGGGACATACAAATTGTTTTGCAAGATGGAGAGACTGAGAAAAAAGTTTTTGAATTATTCAAAAAAGTAGATGCTGGGGATTTTGTTGGAGTTAATGGGAGAATTTTTAGAACAAAGAGGGGAGAACTTTCTGTGATGGTTGATGAATTAGAAATTTTATGTAAATCAATTTTGCCTCTTCCAGAGAAATTTCATGGTTTACAAGATGATGAAGAAAGGTTGAGGAAAAGATATTTGGATATTATTACTGACAAAGAAATAATGAAAATGTTTGAGAGGAAAAGTAAGTTTTGGCAGACAATTAGAAATTTTCTTCTTGAAAAAGGTTTTATGGAAGTTGAAACTCCTGTTCTTGAAAACACGACGGGCGGGGCAGAAGCAAAACCTTTTACAACACACCACAATGCTTTGGATTTGAATGTTTATCTTCGAATTTCTCCTGAACTTTGGTTGAAGAGATTAATTGTTGCTGGTTATTCGAAGGTTTTTGAAATTGGGAGAATTTTTAGAAACGAGGGAATGGATGCAGAACATTTGCAAGATTATACTCAGATGGAATTTTATTGGGCATATGCTGATTATTACGACGGCATGAAACTTGTGGAGGAAATGTACAAGTATGTTGCAAAAGAAACTTTTGGGACTTTGAAATTTAAGATAAAGGGTTTTGATGTTGACTTGGGAAAAAAATGGGAAACTTATGATTTCGTCGAGATAATTAAAAAAATGACTGGTGTTAATATTTTGAAATCTGATGAAAAATCTATTGAGAAAAAATTGAAAGAGCTGAAAATTGATTATGATAAAAAAGGTTTTAATATTACGCGAGGAGTTGATAATCTTTGGAAATATTGCAGGAAGAAAATTGTTGGGCCTGGATTTTTGATTAATGTTCCTGTTTTTATGGAGCCACTTGCGAAGAGAATGGAAAAAAATCCTGAGCTTGTAGAAAGGTATCAAATTATTTTGGCAGGTAGCGAAGTTGGAAAAGGATTTAGTGAATTGAATGACCCGATTGACCAGTTGGGAAGATTTGAAGAACAGCAAAAATTGAGAGAAAAAGGAGATGAAGAAGCACAAATGAAAGATGATGAATTTGTTGAGGCTTTAAAATATGGTATGCCGCCGACGACGGGCTTTGGGATTTCTGAAAGATTATTTTCGTTTTTAGAAGGAAAACCAATTCGGGAGTGTGTTATTTTTCCGTTGATGAGGCCGGTTGAGGAGTAGAAATTTTAAGAATTTATTATAAATTAAAATTATATTTTTTTGTATCCAAATTTTTCATCATAAGTCGGGTGGCTGACTATATCGAGGACAAAAGCAATTATTTCAATTTCTTCATTGTTTGTTAAGGTATAAAGCATTCTCCAAAAAGCAGGAAGTTCAACTCTAAAAAGATTAGTTGTTCCATATTTTATTTTATATTCGGTTGGAATTAAATTTTTTGCAATAGGATTTCCGTAATGAATATTTGATTTAATTAAATCAATTTTATTATTAACTGCTTTTAAAATCATTCTTGATTGTTTATTTGACTCTGCTTCAGAATTTAGTTTTTTATAAACTTCTTCGGCTACAGGTGATAAAATTATTCTTACTGTTTTCATAATTCCATTCCTTGTGAAATTGCTTTTTTTAGATTGGGGTTTTCATTGTAAATCCAAGTTATTCCTTTTAATGTTACTGCAATTTTGTTGCTTTTTTCTAAATATTCAAGAATTACCATTAAAGTTATATGGTTAACTTGTCTTGGGAGTTTTCTTTTTAGTTCTGCAATTGTAATAATGCTTTCATTCATTTTCTTTAAAGTGTCTTCTACCATTATTACAGTATTTAATGTTGGCCAATGAATTGGTTTTTTTTGTATTTTTTCTGTTTGTGACATTTTAATATATTTTAGTTATTTACTTATACTTAATAGATATTAATTAGTATTTAAATGTTTTTGTTTCTCAGAAGTTCTTTATTCATAAGAGAAAGGTTTTTATATGGCTGTGAAGATATTTTATAGAGGTGGTGGTGAAGAATCGCCTTAGAATTCTGAGAAAATAAGATGGCAAAAAATAATAAATATGCTAGAACAAGACAGAACCTAAGGGCGGGATTATCTATTGTTTTGGGAATTGCAACAATGACAATGGGGATGGATTTAGCAACGAGGAACATAAGAGAGTATGAAAAAACCCCAACAATTAAAAGGCATTATGAGCTTCAGACAGAATGTTATGATTTAGAATCTGGTAAGAGAAGCCTTGCACTTCTTACTGAAAATTTTCCTAAAGATGGGGGAACAAGAATACATCTTGATGAAGCGTTAATAAATATTGATGAGGACATAGCTTCTAGAGAAGCTGAAAAAAAGCAAATTGAAGAAAGTCCTATTTATACAGGATATCAAGAAGAAGCGGATAAATCATTTAGAAGAACACTTTATTCTGGGGCTGGGGCAGGTGCAGTAACTGCTATAGGTTTACTTTTTCCTTTTGGAAGAGTATTTAGAAGAAAGAAAAATTAAAGGTAAGCTCTCGCCCGAGCATCAGCGAACGCGAAGTGTTACAAAAATTTATTTTTCTTGGGCAACAAACTTTCTAAAAATGTTAAGTATAAAAAGTCTTTTTGATTTTGGAGATTATGAAAGAAGTGGTTTATCCTGAAAAAGAAGTTGAGTACAAGGCGTCTGTTGATGAAAAAGGGAATGTTGTTTTGAAGAAGAAAACTGAGATAAAAAAAGGGCGGACTTCGAGGGCGCGGGGCGGGGCATTTGAGTTGAAGGTTAGAAAAGATTTAGAAGAAAAAAAATGGATTGTTTCAAAGTGGAGTGAGAATGTTGATTTGGAGAAAGATGTTTTGATTGTTGCGAAAAGAAAGTTTAATCCGTTTTCAAAAGCTTTAACTCTTGGAACTGGTTTTCCTGATTTTATTGCTTTTCAAAAAATGAGTGATTATTATAAAGTCGTCGGTGTTGAGTGTAAAGTAAATGGTTTGCTTTCAAAAGTTGAAAAAGAAAAATGTGTTTGGCTCTTGAAGAAAAATATTTTTAATGAAATTTGGGTTGCTAAAAAAAATGAACGAGAAATTGAATATACTAATTTTTCAGAAAAATGGAAAAAGTTTTTGGAGTGAGGTTTGTTTTTGGAGGGAACGCTTGGTGTTCCATAGTATGATTTGGCACCTTATACCCAAGTTTTCTTTTGATAATCTAAATATTTTTTTCCAAGGATTTTTATTAAGAAATTAGTTTCAAGTTTCATTCTCCAGAAAAAGAAGATTATGATAAGTAGTGAGGGGATTATTAAAAAAAGATTTAGATGAATTAGGCATTGTCCAATCAGAGTTAAATTTATTCCTAAATATAGGGGGTGGCAGATTTTTGAATATATTCCTTGAGTAACTAATTTTTTTATTTTTGGTTGTCCGTATCCTGCATCCCAATTTTCAGAAAGGGTTATTTTTGCAGACCACCAAATAAATAATCCGAGAATATTAATAGTTAATCCTGTAAAATAAAGGGTTGTTTGCTGAAAATTGTTAAACCAAAAATAAATCGAAATTATTGTTAAGGCGAGTGGAACTAAATGTTCTAATTGATATCGCTTTATTAAAAAATCTGCTTTTTTTCTTTTCATAATTTAACTTTGATTGCTAACTTTATAATTCTTGTGCCAAAATCAAAATTAGATATAGCGTCTTAGGTTACCCTCGCCGAAGCGAGCGACCCAAAAACAAGGAATATTTTTAGGATGGGGCGAACATTCTGGAGAGGGCGAGAAAACAAAGAATATTGTGTCTGATTACACAAATATTTATAATTTTCTTTTTTTATGAAAAAGTATGAGATTAGACAAAAATATTTTATTATTTATTTTTATTATTTTTGTTAATGTATATCTTGTTTCTGGTTCTTGCGATGATGGACAGGTTGATATTAATTCTGCTTCGTTGAAAGAACTTGATAAATTAGATGGAATTGGAAAAACCAAAGCACAGGCAATTATTGATTCTCGTCCTTTTGATTCTGTTGACGATTTGGTAGATGTTGCGGGAATTGGTGATGCAACTTTGGAAAAAATAATTTCGCAGGGGTTGGCGTGTGTTTCTGATGAAGATAAGGAAATTGACAGAGACATTGTTAAAGATAATCTTAAAGAAAGTGAACTTGTTGAGTTGAAAAATGAAGAAACCAAAAGCATTATAAATCTTAATTCACCTGTTGTTGAAAAGCAAGAATATGAAGTTGTTTATGAATCAAGAGATGGGAAAATAAGCAAATACGCGATTTATGGGTTTTCTCTTTTTTTGGTTTTGATAATTATTGTTTTGCTTTTTTGGAGATAAAATGGATGAACAAAAAGTTCGGGCGATTATGATTGTTGAAATAGCTGGAAGTCCTGCGCAACATATTAAAAATGTTTTGACTGAGCACGTCGGCAAATTGAAAAATGTTAAAGATATTGAAGTTTTTTCTATTGAAGTTATGGAACCAAAAGAAATTGAAGGGAAAAAAGGATTTTATACAACTTTCGCAGAAGTTGAATTTGCGACAAAAAATTTTAGGCGAATGTTCGATGTGATGTTTGATTTTATGCCGTCGTCGATTGAAATTGTTGAGCCGTCGAATGTTGAGATGAGCATGGAAGAAGCAACGACTTTGTTGAATAATATTACTGGAAGGTTGCATCGGTACGACGACATTGCAAAATTAATGAAAGCGAGAGAATTGCAAATGGTTTCGTTTATTGAAAAACAGAAAAAAGAAATTGAAGAATTAAAAAATTCTAAGACAAAAAACTCTGGGAAAAAAACTTCAAAAAAATCTGGGAAAAAGAAAAATAATAAAAAATAAATTTTTGATGTGGCGACGACCTCGGAATTTTTAGAAAATATTTAACTTCTTGTTAGTCCGCCCTTGATTCTCTTATCGAATTTTTCAGAAGATTGTTTTAGTGCTTGTTCGGGAGATGAAGGTTTTATCTTTTTATACTTTTTAAATATAAAAAATCCTGCGACGACGAGAATTATTAAAATTCCGACTCCGATTAACCAAGAATAATTTTTTTCTGATTCTACTTTCTTGCAAGTTCCGATGCAACAATATTCTCCTGCTTTTGTGATTGTCGACTGTCCGTCGCAAGATTCTCCTGAATTACAAGAATTTCCGCCAAGTTCTTCGCAAGATTCTCCTGAAATTGTCATTTGTTCCTGGGTTGTATTTTCTGGAAAAACATAAATGTAAACTGGAATTTCTACAGAAAAGGAATTATTTTCTTCTGTGTATTGAAATAAAATTTTGTCTTCGAAATATCCTTCTTTGTCAGGTGAAATTTCAAAAGAAATCTTTTCTGAGGATTTTGCATTTATTGAAATTTCTTCTTTGATTTTTATGATGTCAAGATTTTTTGAAATTAAAATATTTGAAATATTATTTTCTGCAAAATTAAAAATTTCTAATGTTTGATTTTGGTTGTCAAAATTCGCGAGGTTTGCGTGAATGTATGTTGGGACAACTCTTATTGAATTTTTTTCTTCTTGAACAAAATTATTTGTGGAGTTTAAGGAAATAAAAATAAATGGAATTGAGAACTCTTTGTAAGTTGAAATATTTAGAAAAGAAAATGCTTCTTTTGCTATTGGGTAAATTTTTTTTGTTTGTTGTGGTTGAATATTAATTTCTGGTTCGTCGTCGGAGATCGACAAATTTAATTCAATATTTCCATTATTTGTTAATATTAATTCTGGGTTTCCGGTTGTATAAATAAATCCGGGTTTAATAGAAAGAGTTTTGTAAATTGTACTATTCTCCACGATCTCCAGAGTTTTTTTAATTTGAATTTCTTGTTCAATTGCTTTTGACTGTAGAATATTTTCAGAATTTTTGTACAAAATATCTTGGATTTTTATTGTAAAATTTCCTTCTTTGTTTAAATAAATGTAAAAGAAATATTCATTGTTGTAAGAAATTATTTCTCTCTCGATTGCGATTTGCTTTCTTTCTTCGTAAAGTTTTATATTTTCTTTTTGAAGATTTCCGGAAAATAGTTCTCCGTCGGGAATTGAGATTTTTCCAAACAATGTTTCGCCGGGTTGTAATGTTTCAATACTCTGAATTTCTAAAAATGGTTCTGCGTAAATTATATTTATTGAAAATAAAATAATCATTAAAATAAAAATCTCTTTTTTCATAAATGTTTAAGAAAAAATAAGTTAATAAATTTGTTTATTGAGACATTTCTTTTAATTTTTTGAAAATATCGTCGATAGGTTTGTCATTTTGTTTTGTGTTTCTTGAAACTTGTTGTGGTGTGAATGGGCGTCCGACTGGAAGTGGGCGTCTTCTTACTGGAGGAAATCCTAGACGAGAAGGGAATCCAGAAGTTGGAGGACTTCGAGGGCCTGAACCCGAAGATGATGAACTTCCGCCTTTATCTTTTTTGAATTTAGATTTTAATTTAAACCAATATAATTTCAAATGTTCTCTATAAATCCACGCAAAAACTCCGAGGACAATTAAAATTGCTAAAATTAAAACCCAAATCCACCAACTACTTTTTTGAGATGTTGATGTTCTACAACAAACTCCGTTGCCGTCGCAAGAATAAGTTACTTCTTCTTGGTCTGAAGAACATTCTGTTTTACAAATGTAGCCAAAATCTTCGCATTCGCTTGTTTCTGGGCGAGGGACGCATTCACCTGTGCAACACTCGTCAGTATCTGTTGCTTTTCTTGAATTTCCTGAACAAACTTCGTCGGCAGAACAAACTTCTCCATAATATTCTGAACAACTTAATAAGTTTTCATTTTTACAACAAACACTTCCTAATCCTGAGCAAAAATAATTTTCCAATCTTTCGTTTTCTGGGCAGTCGGAACTTGGAATGCAAAAGAAATTTGCTTCTGAACAATATGTTGTTCCTCCGCTTGAAGAACTTTTTCCTGAACGCCCTTCCAATGCCCATAAAATTATTGCAGTATCTCTAATGCTATTTCCCCAACATCCAGTTGAAGATTGAGAAAATAATAACCAATCTTTTGCTTTTGTTACTTTTTCTGCCGACGAACTGCCGACGGCGATTAATGCTAATGCAGTGTCATAATATTTGTTGTAAGGTGTTGAAATTGCTTGCCAATAATTTCCTAATTCTTGTTCTTGTATTAGTCGTGTTGCGTAATCTTCGTAACCAGTTACCATATAAATAAAAGAATTTGGTAAATATTTTTCATTTGAATCTGCCATTGCCATAATGTAGGGGATGTATTTTTCGACATCGTGTCCTGTTGATTGAAGTGCGAGAGTTGCCCATGCTGTTGATTCGTAATCGCAATTTCCTGAAGAAGATGAAGAAAAACATTCTGAATTTACTTGTAATTCTATTGTGCCGAATGAAGGTTCAGACTGTGTTTCGTCGAGGACGTAAATTGTTGAAGAATCTTTGTTTTGGTAAATTAAATTTGCTATGAAATCTTTGTCACAAGAAATTGAAAATGTTTCGTCGAAGCAGTCAGGGTTTATTCTTAGCCAGAAATTTGATTGTGCTCGTGTTAGGCAAGTTCCTGCGTTTGCGTCGATTTTTTTATTTTCGTTTATGTTGATTGTGTAGTCGTCGCCGTCGTAAGAAATCTTGCATTGTGTTTTTGTGTTTGAATCTTGTTGTAAATACCAAATTAGATCTGTTGGTGTTTTTGTTTGTTCAAGAAGCCAGGATTCGTATTCGTCTGTTGTTTCGCCAGAATGTTGCAATGCTAAAATTGCCAATGCTGTGTCTCGAACATTTCCCCAATTGTCTCCAGATTCTCTGTCTTTTAATTCTTCTAAACATTCGTCGTAAACATCTGTGTTTGGCGAAGCTAAAATTGTCAGTACGATTTCTTGGGTTGTTAATTCGTCGCAATTATTTTCTACTTTGTCTTCAAGACATTCAAAACCTAAATCAATTTTGCTTGTATCTTGTTGTTGTGTTGTTTCGTCGTCGGAAGTTGAATTTGTGTCTGTAGAATTTGTTGAATTGTCTTCTGCAAATGCAAAAGCTATTGTTGAGAAAATTAGTAAGAATGTTAATATTAATACACCGGTTTTTTTCATATTGTTTTATTGCTAATGATATTTATTAATGTTTAGGTTTGAATTGAATTGTTTTGCGCCATGTGCAACATTTATTGGTGTTAGTTGTTATATGACTTTGCACCATTGACAAGATTTGATAGGGCATTCGGAGTTTAATAATTCTATTGCTTGTTTCCAAATTTTTTCTGCGTTTTGTGGATTTGTTTTTATTTTTTTTAATGTTGTGTCGAAGATTACTTCTCCTGTTGATAGAACTTCTTTTGGGATATAAAATAATAAGAAAGAGAAATCTTCTGTTTTAAAATTATTTTTTCTGAGGAGAAAATTGTAGCAGTCAAGTTGGAGTTGGTAATGTTCGTGTGTGTCTTCTTTTAATGGGTAGCCTCGTGTTTTATAGTCGAGAACAATTAATTTATCTTTGTATTGAAGAATATTATCGACGGCACCTTTTAGAATATTTCCTTGATTGTCTTCGAAAGAAATTCCTTTTCTGTTGTCTTGCCAAGTTTTTAATTTTTCTTTGTCTTGAAATAATTTCATTTCACTGCATTCTTTGTTTTCGCAAAGTTCTGGGGGAAGTTGATTTTTATCTCTGAATTTGTTAAAATGAATTTTTAAAATTCTATCCATTCCCGAAGGGAGAGATGGGAAAATTCCAACTGGGCGTTGCCAAATTTTGTTTTGTGTTAGCCAAAAACATCTTGGGCATTCTTTTAAAAGATTTAATGCCGACGGCGAGAGTTTAAAGGTTTTCATGAGTAATTAAATCTCCTTTCATATTCTTTGTGGTCGAGCCATTCGAGAATTATTGACAAAATGTCGATTTGATTATTTTTTATTGTATAAATTAATCTCCACGCGTCGGGAAGATTATATTTCCATAAATTTGTAAGTTTTCCGAATTTTTTTTCATATTCTTTTGGAATTAATCTTTTGGGAATTTGAATTCCGCAAAAAGCATTTTCCTCTATATTTTCGAATGCCTTGTTTAACTGGTTAAATAATTGAATGTCAGAATCTTTTAATTTTTCGAAATCTTTTTTGAGATTCTCGTTTCCGAGGAATATTTTAGTTTTTATTTTTTCCATGCTAATTCAGGTTTATTAAGATATTTTTTTACGCCTTCGGGGTCCCAAATCCACCCGAGTTTGCCTTCGGTGTCGACTGCGATTTTTCCTGAATATAATAAATAATCAATTATTATTGAAAATGTTTGATACATTATTTTATTTGGGAGAATTTTCCACAATTGCTTTTTTTTGTATTCTCCGCTATTTCTGAAAATCGCGTCTTCTACCATAAGAACCGTATTTAATTTTGGGTAATGAATTATTTTTTTTACGTCTAACATGATTATATAAGTTTATATATCTTTATAAATTTTTTTATTTTATGAATTTTTTACTTGAATTTTTTACTCATTGCTTGCTTAATTGTGAAGTTGATTGGGTTTTTTATGTCTGTTGGTATTTGTGCTTTTAGCATGAATTCTTGGTAAATTGGTTTGTCATAATTTGGTGGCATGATTTTATTTTTAGAATGCCATTGGGTTTGTGCTTTTATGTAACCTTGTTTTAGAGGTTTTTTATTTTTCTTGTTCCAATCGTTAATTTTTTCTTCAATATAATCTTGTGGGAATTCTAAAGAGTTTAAGAAAGAAAGTAAAATGAATAATGCTCGTTTTCTGCCGTCGTCGGGAATTCCTTTTAAAATTTTTTGGATTACGGGCGGGAACATTTCTTCTGTGATTGTCAAACCTTTAATGTCAATTGAATTTCCTTCATATTTTTTCTTTAATTTTTCTGGTGATTTTTTTGCGAAGTCTAATGCGTTTAATAATAATTCATAGGCTTCGTTTTCTTTTGCGTCGGGGTAGAAATTTTTTATTTTTATTTTTAGGGGGTGGGCGTCGTGTGGTTGGAAATTTTCTATTTCGTTTTTTTCGAGAACTGCAGAAACTAAAGAAGTTTTTTCGTGGAGAGAATATGGTGCTCGGAAAAGATGTCGCGACGCGACTAAAATAATATCGACGGTATCTATAAGTTCTTTTGCTGTGAATTTTTTTTCGAAAAGTTGCGGATTTTTTTGCGAATTGTCGTTGTTTGAAAGTGCAATGTAAATTTCGTTTTCTTCTATTTTTTGCATGTCGCCGTTGCACGACGGACAACGTAATGTTTTTTTTGTTGTTCCTGTCAAACTATTTACTTCTGCACGGCATTTAAAGTTTGGACAAACGAATTTTATTGATTTTTTTAGCAATGCTTTTTCGCCAGTTGGTTTGTAAAGAATTTCGTAGGCTTGTTTTCCTTTTTTTTCAATTTCTTCTTCAGAAGACATTTTTAATATTTCAGAAGTGATTTTGTCGTGAGTGTTTTCTTGGATATAAGATGCAATTAATCTTGCCCAGTCAGGAAAATGGTTTTTTGTTTCTTCGATTTTTTCGTCGAATGTTATTGTTTTTGGGAATGCCTTGAATGGAATTATTAAATGAAAACCTTTGCTTCCGGAGAATTTTATTCCGATGTTTTTTATGTTGTGATGTTCTAAAAATTTTATGATTATTTTTGCTGCGACTTTTGAATAATCTAAATATTTTGAATCGATATCTATTAAGAAATCCCAGCCGATTCTGATTTGGTTGTATTGTTCTTCTGAAAAGTCTCTGTTTATTTCAAGGGGATTGCTCCAAAGTTCTTCTGAACAATGAAATGATGTTACTCCTTGTTTTACTGACTTGAAAACGTCTGCAGGGTAATCTAAGCAATCGGGGCGTTTTGCGAAAAATTTGTTATTGAAATTTCCAACGACTTCGCGGTTTTTACAAAATTCGTAAATTGCTTGTTGGATTTCTTTTCGTGCGTAATAAGATTCTGCGATGAGTTGAACTCTAGATACTTCTTGTTTTTCCATTGTTTTTTGAAGTGATTTAAATTAATAAAGGATTTGATAGTTGAGGATATAAATACTTATAAAGGAAATATAATTTCTTGGTTTATGATACTGAAAATTGACAAGCCGAAAATTTTGTCTGACGCGATTTCGATTATTTCTGAAGTTGTTTCTGAGGTTCGGATTAAATTGTTGGACGACGGAATGTCGATTGTTGCTGTTGACCCTGCGAATGTTGCTCTTGTAATTTTCAAACTTCCGAAGGAAACTTTTTCTCAATATGAAATTGGGAATGAAGTTTGGGGGGTTAATCTTGATGATTTGAAAAGAATTTTGAAACGGGCGTCGACGTCGTCGGCAGTTGTTTTTGAACAAGAAGATAATCAGTTGAAGATTTCGATTTTTGATAAAATAAAAAGAGTTTTTACTTTGTCGTTGATTGAGATTGATGCAGAAGATAAAGATGTTCCTTCTTTGAATTTTAATGCAAAAGTTGAAATTAATTCTGAGGATTTTGCGCAGGCAGTTGAGGACGCGAAAGTTGTTGCTGATTCTTGTGCTTTGATTGCTGGCGAAGGATTTTTTATGATTGAGGGTTCTGGAAGTTTGAATTCGGCGCGGGCGGAATTTTCTGGCGACGAAGTTAAAATTGAAGGAATTGCAAAGGCGAGATATTCTTTAGAGTATTTGATGAAATTTATTAAGGCGGCGAAAATTTCTGACAAAGCTGTTTTGAATTTTTCAGAAGATTATCCTTTGAGATTGGATTTTCCTGGGGAAAAAATGGGAATTGGTTTTGTTCTTGCACCGCGGGTGGAGAATAATTGATTTTTTTTAAGATTAATTTTTTAACAAATTTGCCTCGACGTTTTCAAAAACAAAGATTTATATATCAATAGTAATACTAAATACTACTTAGTAATACTATGGTAAAAGTTAGAATTTCGGCGACAGTTGACAAAGAAACGACGGCGTTAATTAATAAAATTCTTAAAAATAAAAATTACAGAAATAAATCGCATGTGATTGAAAATGCGATTGCGAAACTTGCGGAAGCAGAGGGAAATTCTTATGTTAAATAATTTTTTAAAAAATAAAAACGGACAAGTTACGATTTTTATTATTTTAGGGATCTTAATTGTCGTCAGTGTTGTTGCATTTTTTGTTTTGTCTGGAAGATTTAATTCTTCAATTGATGTTTTTGAAAATCCGCAATTATTTATTGAAAAGTGCGTCGGAGATTCTGTTGAAAATTCTGCTTCTGAAATTTTATTAAACGGTGGGAGAATTGTGCCTGAAAATTATAAACTTTATCAAGGAGAAAAATATAATTTTCTTTGTTTTCAACAGAATTTTTATTTGCCTTGTGTGAACACGCATCCGATGTTGGTTTCAATTAGCGAAGCTGAAATTAAAAATAATATTCGAGAAAATGTTGTAAATTGTTTTGATGAACTAAAAAAGGAAATTGAAAATTCTGGTTATGAAACTGATTTTGAAGAAATTATCGACGAGGATTGGAAAGTCGAAATTCTTCCGAGAAAAATTTCTGTTGAAATTGAAAGACAAATTAGCATTTCAGGAAAAGGTTCGTCGAGGATTTTAAAGAATTTTGAGATTTCTGTGATTTCGCCGTTGTATGAATTTGAAAATATTGCGAGGGAAATTGTGAATCAAGAAAGTCAATATTGTAATTTTGAATATAATGGCTTTATGTTACTTTATCCAGAATACAATATTAAAAGAATTTCTTATGACAATGTTAGAATTTACAAGATTACTGAAAGAAGTTCTGGATTGGATTTTAAATTTGCAATAAGAGGTTGCGTGATTCCTGAATCTGGATAATGAAAAAATTTATTAGTTTTTTTGAGATGTTTGTTTTAATAATTGGAATTTTTTCTTTTTCGTATTTTATATTTTCGTCTTCGGAAAATGCTGAATTAATTCCGTTGGTAAGTGCGGAAACTTCTACAATTAAATGTTGCGAGAAAACAATTTCTGGTGGGACCTGCGTCGATGTTTTGGATTCAAGTCAATGTGTTGCTGGTGCAAATCTTGCGCCGTCGTCGTGTTCTGCAACTTCGTTTTGTAAATTAGGTTGTTGCGTCGACGAAGAAGAAGGAACTTATGATAAAAATGTTCCGCAAGCTTTGTGTCACGGAGTTTGGAAAGATGATGCAAATTGTAATGTTGCTGGTGCTGATTTTGGTTGTTGCGTCGTCGGAGATAGAACTTATTATTTGACTGAAAGGGCTTGTGAATTAAAAACAGAAAGGCGAGGAAATGGAAGTGTGGTTGATTGGAGTTTTGGAAAAAATGAAGCGCAATGTTTGGCTTCGGCAACTTATCAAGAAACAGGTGCGTGTGTTTTGGAAAATAAGGGTGTGAGAAATTGCAAGTTCTCGACGAGAAGCGAGTGTATTGGACTTTCAGGAGAATTTAATCAAGGATATTTATGCACTTCTAAAATATTAAACACAACTTGTGAAAAAACAAAAGAGACGACTTGCGTCGACGGAAAAGACGAAGTTTATTTTGTTGACTCGTGTGGAAATCCTGCGAACATTTATGATTCTTTGAAAATAGAAGATGATTTTTATTGGGAAATTATTTCTTATAAAGAAGAAAGTTGTAATGCTGATTTAGGAAATGCGAATTCTGAAACTTGTGGAAACTGTGATAGGTATTTGGGGGGAATTTGTTCTTCTGCTGACGAAGATAATTTTGATGTTGAGTATGGAGATTTTTATTGTAAAGATTTGTCTTGTACTTATAAGGGTGTGAATTATAAAAATGGAGAAAGTTGGTGTGTTTACGACGGGAAAATTGGAAACGGCGATGATGTTGTTGGTTCGCGACATTGGAAATATGTTTGTTCGCAAGGAGAAATTCAAGTTGAGCCGTGTGCTGATTTTAGAAATGAGATTTGTGTTCAGTCAGATTCTGCAATTGACGACGGAATTTTTAGAAGTGCTTCTTGTAGAGTAAATGGTTGGCAAAATTGTATAAATGCAAATATGGGGGAAGGTGGTTGTTCTGGTTTTGATTGTGAATTATCAAAAGTAAACGTAGATACAAAATTTCAATTTGATGTTTGCACTCCAAAATATCCTGCAAAAGCTTCTGAAGATGTTTGTAATTTGGCGTCGACAAAATGCGATGTTCTGTATGTAAAAGAACCCAAAGGATTATTTGGAGGGAGTGGAGAGTGGGAATGTGTTGAAAATTGTAATTGTGAAAAAGCAATTTTTACTCAGCAATTAAATGATGTTTGTAGAAAATTGGGTGATTGTGGAGGTTATGTAAATATCGAAGGTGTTTATACTGATGCAGGATATAATGTTGTTAATGCTCCGAAAGTTTCAAATTCATATTCTTCAAATCATATCCCTGTTGCTGGACAAAAAGCAAATCCTGGAAGTTTGTCTGAATTAGGTGCTGGAGGAATTTTAGGAAATTTAAATTCTGGAAGTAGTTTAAATCAAGAAGATTATATTGATGAAGAAGAAGGAACGTCGATGACAAGTTCTGTTTTGGTTTCTGTTGGTTTGTCTGGAACAGGTTGGGCTTTGGGAAAATTAAGTTCGAAAATGTTGGCTGCGCAAGTTGCGGCTGGTGGCTCTGCAAATTTAATTTCGCTTCAAGGTGCTTTTGAATCTGCTCAATCTGCTTGGTATTCTGCTAATCAAGTAGCAGAAACTGCAACAAGAGATTTAGGACAAGCAACATTTGGATTAGGTTCAAATCCTACTGCAATTATGGAAGCTCAAGAAGCTGTAGATTCTGCGGTTATTGCGAAAGATGTTGCTTATCAAAATTATTTAGATGCGAGTTCAAAATATCAATCTGCTTTAAATCCGTCGCCGACGCCGTCGATTTTATCTGGTTTTGCAAATGTATTGATGACAACTGGAATTGTTTATGGAATGTCAAGTTTGATTGCTAGTTTGCTAGATATACAAACTTCTGGTTCTGGAACTATTGCAGGAATTGTTGCTGGTGTTGCTGCGACTTATGCTGTTGCGATTTATCAAGCATCTCAATCTGGTGCATTTGCAATGGCCGGAGGAGGAACTGCTTGGGGACAAGTTTTAGGTGCTGTGTTTACAAATACTGCGGGTTTTGGGCCAGGAATTTTAGCTTATGGGGTTGGAATCAGCGTCGCTGTTTTAGTAATGTATTTGTTTTCAGATGTTTTTGGAGGAAGTGTAGAAACAAAAATTGTGACTGTTACTTTTACTTGCTCGTCGTGGGTTCCGCCGTCTGGTGCTTCAAATTGTAAATCTTGTAATGAGGATCCATTGAAACCTTGTTCAGAATATAGATGTAAAAGTTTGGGTGCGGGGTGTGAATTAATTAATAAAGGAACAGACCAAGAACTTTGTGTTGCGTCGGGAAATAATGGTGCACCTCCAACAATAACGCCAAATATTGGAGCAATTTCTGAAAACTTAAATTATGGAGATGTTGATGAAAACGGATTTAGAATTACAAATTCTAATGGGGGGTGTGTTGATGCTTATACAAACTTGAATTTTGGAATTGAAACAAATGAACCTGCGTTTTGTAAATTTGATTTGCAAGAAAAAGATTTTGATGAAATGAGTTTTAATTTTGGGAGTAGTGTTTATTTGTACAATCACACGACGACGTTTATGTTGCCTGACCCGTCGCACGGACAATCAAATGGTTTGAACTGGACAGGAGATTTAACTTTGTATGTGAAATGTATTGATGCTTATGGAAATGAAATTCCTGGATTTTTTGAAATTGGAATGTGTGTTAATCAAGGAGAAGATGTTACTCCGCCGATGATAAATGGTGTTAGTCCTTTAATAGGATCTTATTTAAATTATGCTTCGACAGAACAGCAAGTTACAATACAAACAAATGAACTTTCTGAATGTCGTTGGAGTTTACAAGACAAAGATTATGAAGTTATGGAAAATCAAATGACTTGTGATTCTGAATTTAAGGACGTTGGAAATTATTTTTGTTTTGATGTTTTGCCGACGGAAAATTCTGAGAATAAATATTACATTAAATGTAAAGACCAGCCGTGGCTTGAAGGAACTGACGAAGAAAATAGAAATTCTAATCAAGAAAGTTTTGAATATATTTTGAATAAGCCGAAGGAAAAATTAGTAATTGACTGGATTGAGCCATATGAAGACATTGAAACTAATTCTCATTCAGCGACGGTGGATTTGAAAGTTGAAACTGGTGGTGGCGGACTTGTGCATAAATGTTATTATTCATTTTCAGGTTATGAAAATATGACTTTGTTTTATGATACTTTTTCAACAAAGCACAGCCAAGAATTTAATTTAGCGACAGGAAGATATAAAATTTATATTCAGTGTGAAGATGAAACAGGAGAAGTTGTGCAAGACAAAACTGATTTTAGAATTACTTATGATTCTGCGACTCCGCAAGTTGCGAGAATTTGGCAAAAAGATGGAAAAGTTTATTTTATTACGACTGAAAATGCTGAATGTAAATATTCGACGAAGAATTGTAATTTTAATTTTAATACTGCAGACACGACGGGAAATTCAGAAAATCATGAAATAAATGTTGTGAAAGGAAATACTTATTACATCAGATGTGAAGATGAATTTGGAAATGTTCCGTCGGGATGTAGTTTTGTTTTCAGAGCAACTTAAATAAAATACAATAGAATTTATAAATAAAGAATGGTTAGAAAAAATATGAAAAAGGATGATAAAAAAATAAATGAATTTATTGAGAAAATTGAAAATAAAAGTTATGAAATTAAAAAACGGGGAGTTAAAAAAATCGGAATTTTTGGAAGTTTTTTGAAAGGAGAACAGAAAAAAGATAGCGATGTAGATATATTAGTTAGTTTTGAAAATGCAAATTATAATTCTTATTTTGAAATGCTTGTTTTTTTAAGGAAATTATTAAAAAAGAAAATTGATTTGGTAATTTCTGAAAGTTTGCGTCCTGAATTAAACTATGTAAAAAAAGAGGCGAGATATGCGAGATTATAAAATTTATGTCGACGACGCTTTGGAAATGATTAAAAGAATTGAAAAATCAGGAAATAAAAATTTGAAAACGCAAGACAAATGGGACGCGACTTTGATGAGGTTGCAAGTTATTGGAGAGTCAGTTAAAAAAATTCCGAAAGAAATTAAAAAAAACTATCCAATAAAATGGGAAAAATTTGAAAATCTTCGAAATTTTATTAGTCATTCTTATACAAGAGTTTTTCCAAAAATCGTCGTCGATATTATTGTTAATGAAATTCCTGAATTAAAAAAAGAGTTGGTGAAAATGAAAAATGAAAAATAAATCTGCACAAGTTACTTTGTTTATTATTATTGCTTTAATTGTTGTTTCAATTTCACTTTTATTTTTCTTGTGGATAAAACCTACTTTTATTGATTCTTCTGGAGGATTAAAAGGTTTTGATGGTTGTGTTGAAGACGCTGTTTCTTCTTCTGTTGAAAAACTTGGGAAACAGGCAGGATTTATTTCTCCTGAATTTTCTTATATGTATAATAATGATAAAATAGGATATTTATGTTACACAAATTTGTATTATCAGCCGTGCATTGTGCAAAAACCTTTTTTAGTAAATCATCTTGAAGAAGAACTTTTGAGAGATGTTCGGGAAGAAATAAATATTTGTTATGATAATTCTATTGAGGATTTAAAGTCGCGAGGGTATGATGTTGTTTCTGGTGGAATTGATGTTGAGATTTTGTTAGAACCAAAAAAAATTCTTGTAAATATAAATGCACCGACTTCTGTTGTTGGTGGCGGTAGTTCGAGTTATAAAAATTTTGATGTTGTTTTGAATAATCCTTTGTATGATATGTTGATGGTTTCAACTTCTATTTTGCAATATGAAACAAGGTTCGGAGATTCTGATATTGACACTTTTATGATTTATTATCCTGATTTTATTATTGACAAATTAAAGCAAGGAGACGGGACAACTGTTTATGTTTTGCAGGATAAAAATACAAAAACTAAATTTCAATTTGCGTCGCGAAGTTATGCTTGGCCGGCGGGTTATGGAATTAGTAGTGGGTTGGTGAGGGAACAATGATGAAGTTTGGAAAAAAAGGAATTGCAAGTTTTGAATTAATTGTGTTGATCGTGTCGATGTTTGCGTTTTCGTATTTTATTTATTTGTCGTCGGGAATTCCCGTTGTTTCTGCGAAATCTTCGTTAAGTGAACCCAGTGTTTGTTGTGAGAAAACTATTGATGGTGCTTATTGTATAAATACTGATGTTTCAAACTGCGATTCTTCTTATAAAAATTCACCGACTTCTTGTGAGTCAACTTCTTATTGTAAATTAGGAACTTGTTATGATTCTAAAGAAGGAATTTGCATGGAAAATACTCCGCAAAATGTTTGTCAGGAAAATGGAGGGACTTGGGATGAAAGAGAAATGGAAGATGTTCCGCAATGTCAGTTGGGTTGTTGTATTATTGCAGACCAAGCTGCTTTTGTTTCTTTAACTCGTTGTAAAAGATTGAGTACTTTGTTTGGTGTTGAAAATAATTATGACACAAGTGTTTCTGATGAAATAAGTTGTATTGCAAAAGCACAAAGTCAAGATGTTGGTGCGTGTGTTTATGAAGCTGATTTTGAAAGAGTTTGTGAATTTACGACGAGAAGTGAGTGCGGTGCTGGAAATGTTGTTGAAGAAATTAATGGGACAAATATTACGTTGACAAGTGAAAAAAGATTTTACAAAAATTATTTGTGTTCTGCGGAGGAGTTAAGTACTTCTTGTGCTCGGCAAACTTCGACAGGATGTTATCAAGGAGATGTTTATTTTTATGATTCGTGTGGAAATCGGGAAAATGCTTATTATGGCGGAAGTGAAGAAAATTTATTGAAGAGTTGGAATAATGGAAGAGTTGCCGACGCCGAGGAAATTTGTGATGCTGGTAGTGGAAAAGAATGTGGAAATTGTGATTATCTTCTTGGAACGCGGTGTGCTGAGTGGGATAGTGTTTTAGGAATTGGAAAGCCTTCTGACGGCAATCATTATTGTCAAGCAACAACTTGCAAGGACAGAGAAGGAAATGTTCGGAAAAACGGAGAAAGTTGGTGTGTTAGCGACGGAGTTTCTGGAAATGGACAAGATCCTGCTGGAAGTTTATATTATAGAGAAATTTGTGTTGATGGGGAAGTAAGAGTTGAGCCGTGTGCTGATTTTAGAAATGAGATTTGTATTGAAAGTTCGTTGGATGTTGGTGGAGGATTTCAAAGTGCTGCGTGTCGAGTAAATCGTTGGCAAGATTGTGTTGCACAGACAAGTAGTGGTGATTGTCAAAATATAGACAAAAGAGATTGTGTTTGGTTGCCTGCTGTAACTGGAATGTTGATTGGAGAAGGTTCGGGAGGAGATAGTTTTTCAAATCCTACAAGTGGCGAAGTATTTTCAAATCCAACAACAGATTCAAGTGTTGTGACTGGAAATGCGATTTTTGGTTTTGGTGCTGATGACGAAGAGGAAACTGAAACTACTGAGACAAATCGTCCTGAAGGTGTTTGTGTTCCTGCTTATTCTCCTGGTTTTGATTTTTGGGAAGAAGGTGATTCGCAAGGAATTTGTTCGCAAGCTTCTGCAAAATGTATTGTAAAATATGAAAAAAGTATTCTGGGGGAAAAGGAATGTGTTGAAAATTGTGAGTGTTTAGAAGAGCAGTGGGCTGTTGAAGCAAACAGAGTTTGTTATGCTTTGGGGGATTGTGGCGGTTATGTAAATTTTGAAGGTGTTTATACTGACGAGGGTTATGAGTGGAGTGTTGGAAATGAAACAAAGAAGTTTGCTTCTTTTGGAAGTGTTGGAACTGGAAGTGTAATTGCTGGAGTAACTGCTTATGTTGTTGGTTTGGTAACTGGGCGAGATGTAGAAACAGAAGTTGGAAGTAATGTTCCCTCTGCTGCGGAAGTTGCTCAAGCACTAGAAAGCAATCCACACAATCTTGCGAGACAAGGACCTAGTTTAATTCCAACTACTACTGACGGCGGACACGGGATTGGTTTATGGAAGGATATTGGTGCGATAAAACAACAATTAACAAAGGAAATTGTTCTAAATGTTGGGGGAAAACCACTTACATTTGCGTCGGGAACTTCATATCAAGTTTTGACTAATGGAAATATTCAAATAGGGGAACAAATATTCGAAAAAACAGCAGAGGGATTTACCTTAAATGGAAAATTAGTAAATCCTGAAGCAATGAATGCAATTCAATCAAGTGTTGGAAAGGTTCCAAGTTCTGGATATCAAAGTTGGGTTGCTAATAAAGTAGGGTTAGAAGTTGGTGGTATGCCTTCTGCAATTGTTGGCGGTTTGCAGTGGGCTTTGACTGGTTATTTTGTTGGAAAGTTGGTAGGTGGTTTATTTGGATTAAGTGATAATAATCAAAATGCATTAGGATTATCTTTGGCTTCTGGTGCTTTTGTTTGGAAAACAATTCAAGGTTCAACTTATTTGACAAATAGTCTTGGTGTTGTTGGAACACATCCTTTTCTTACTGGGTTGGGTGTTTCTGTTGTTATGTTCTTGGTTTTATATAAAACAGAGTCAACTGAAATTGTGACTTTTACTTGTCAGCCGTGGCAAGCACCTGTTGGTGGAAATTCTTGCGAAGCTTGTAATGATGAAAATCTTCCTTGCACAGAATATAGATGTAAGTCGCTTGGACAAAATTGTGGAATTGTAAATGAAGGAACTGATAATATTCAATGTGTAAATCTTCGTCCAAATGATGTTTCTCCTCCTGTGATAAGTCCTGATTCAAGTGTTTTAACTTATGGATATGAATATGCTGATGTTAAGTCGTCTGCTTCTGGTGCTGGATTTAGAATTGTAAAAACAAATTCATCAGAAGGTTGTGTTGGTGCTTTTGAAGCTTTGGAATTTGGAGTGAAAACAGATGAGCCTGCACAATGTAGAATTGACTATGAACAAACAGAAAGTTTTGATGACATGAGATTTTATATTGGGGGAAGTAATTTATATTCTTATAATCATTCTGAAATTGTTGCTTTGCCTGGTGCAGAGGATTTTGAAAATGCGTCAATAATTTTAGAAAATGGTAATACAATGAATTTATTTATTAGATGTAAGGACGGAAATGGAAATGAAAACGAAGCAGAATATAATGTTAGGTTTTGCGTTGATGATGCTCCTGACGTAACTGCTCCGCAAATTCAAGCGACTTCAATTACGAGCGGGCAATGTGTTGCAGAAGATATGACAACTGCTGATGTAGAATTTTATGTTAATGAACCTGCTGAATGTAAGTGGAGTTTTGTTGACCAAGATTTTGATTCAATGGATTATTCAATGAGTTGTTCTTCTCAATTATATAATATTAATGCTTTACAATTGTATACTTGTAAAGCTGACTTGACTGGAATTGTAAGAGACGGGACTACATTTTATGTTAGATGTAAAGATAATGTTGGGAAAGCTGAAGGAGACAGAAATGAGAATAAGCAGAGTTTTGAATTTTCTTTGAAAGGTTCGACGGCTCTTAAATTAAAAAACTTGCAACCAAATGAAACTATTTTTGGAGCGACAAATCCTGCACCTGTTGAATTGTATGTTGAAACTTTGTTTGGATGTGAGAATGGAAAAGCGATTTGTTATTATTCGACGACAGGAAATGAAAATGATTATATTGCGTTTTACGACACAAATAATGAGGACGGGATAAATACGCAGAGATTGGACTTGACAGAAGGTAGGAAAAAATATTATGTGAAATGTGTTGACTCTGGTGGAAATGTTGTTGAGCAAAGTGTTAGTTTTAATGTTGAGATTGACGAGAATGCACCTGTTGTTGCGCGGGTTTATGAAGAAGACGGAATGTTGAAAGTTGTGACTGTGCGGGAATCTGAATGTTCTTATATTACTGATAATAATATTGGTTGTGATTTCTCTTTTCAAGAAGGTGCTGTAATGCCTTATGCAAACTCGACAAATCATGTTGCTGAATGGATTGAAGACAAAACTTATTATATAAAATGTCGGGATGCTTTTAGAGATGCTGGTGCAGATTGTTCTATTGTTGTTCGGCCGACTATGAATTTTTTGTAAGGTGTCTTAATTTAAATAAATAATGTCTTTATTAATTTGTTTTCTATAATCCCTATTATCCCTTAACATATCACCTATAAATCCGGAGATATTATCAATACATCCTAAATTTTTTCTATAATACCAGGGAGCAGAATGACCACAAATATCACAGAAAGTTTTGCATCTTCCAGTAAATATATTTTCATAGGGTGCAAAGTTACATCCAAGGCAATTAATTTTATGGGACTCATTATAAAAATAAAATCCAAAAACAATTAAATAAAATATAATTAAAATTATAGGTAAAATCCATTTTTTCATCCTAAATTTATCAATTATCCAACCAATTGAACTAGCTAAAATAGTAAAAATAATTAATGATATTCCATAATTATTTAATGAACTAGATTTAAAAAATAGTAATAATCCTAATATTACTCCGATTATAAAAAATATTTTTGTGAATTTATATCCTTTATCCATAGTATTTTGAGTCTTTTAGGGGATATAAATTTTTGTAAGAATTATAATTCTCTGCTACTTTCTTTTCAGAAAAAAAGTCAAAAACTCGTTACTCCGAAAGTATTAAATAGTTCTTGGAATTAATGACTAAAGAGAAAAGATGATAAAGAAAAACACTTTTATGTATGATGAAGATTTGGACAGGCTTATGATATTTAATAATTTAAAAGAAGATGAAAAAGTTTATGGAAGTGTTCATATTCTTAACTTGGTTTTAGATATAACTAATAAAAATAGAATTGCAAACATAGAGATAAGAAATGTTTCTGAATATTTGGAATCATTAGGAAAAAATCCGAACATTCTTAAAATTCTTAATAATGCAAAAATAGGAATTAGTCAGGTTCGGGGTGGATTTGTCATACAAATAACACTGGCGGGATTAAACCAAATAGAAGAAATTCCCTATACTATTCCCACAGAAGAAAAAATAATAATCACTGCTTAAATTTCTTAAATCTATAATCTAAATTTCTCTTGTATTCAATCAAATGGATAATTAGTAAATCTTTTTCCTTTGGAATAGTGCCTATTGAAATTGTGACATTTCCGCTTATCTTATAAAAAAGTTCATAACCTACATCTTTTTTTAATTCTTCAATTTCTATTGCAATGACTTTGTCAAATTGTGGAAAAACTTCATCAAACTTTTCGTTGGGAATTCCTTTTTTTAATGTTCCAATTTTGTACCAATCAGTAAAAACAAGTTTTCTGCCTTTAATTTTCTCTTTAATAATTTTGGCTATTTCCTCTTTATCTTCAATTGTTTTCACTTCTTTTTTGTTTGACATAACTAACAAACTAAACTTGTAATTATAAACTTTTTTCTTTCAAAGAAAAATAAGGCGACTTCGTCGGGGAAATGATTTCTAATTATTTTGCTTGTTATTTGTTAATTTTCCTTTCAGAATAATTTTATAAACATAGTTCTTCTTTATTTTGTATGAAAAGGGGTTTGAAAATTAGTTTTTTGAAAAGTAAAAAGGCGCAACAAACTATGGGTTTGCCGTTTGGTTTGATATTTTCGATTTTTTTAATTGCTGTTTTTGTTGTTGCTGCGATTTGGGCTGTTACTCATTTTTTAGATATTGGAAAATGTTCTGAAATTGGACTTTTTTATGATGAACTTCAAAATAAAGTTGACGAGGCGTGGGCGTCGCAAACTTCTGAATTTAATTTTAAAATTGATTTGCCGTCGGGAATTAAGAAAATTTGTTTTGGAAATTTAACTTCTGAAATTACAAATCAAGAAGATTTTTCTGAAATTGAAATTTATTATTTAGAAGAAGCAAATGTTTTTTTGGTTCCGTCGGGAGAAGCTTGTAATATTCCTTATTATAATTTAAAACATATTAATATTTCTGAGATTACAAAATTAGAAAATCCTTATTGTGTTGATTTGGAAAAACGAAATGAAATTAAAATTAAAAAAGATTTTTATGACAAAAATGTCTTGATAGAATGAAAATAAAAAAAACAAAAAATAATATTTTGTATTGGCTTCCGAGAATTTTGGGAATTTTATTTATTTGTTTTATTAGTTTATTTTCTTTAGATGTTTTTGGAGAATATAAATTTCCAGAAATTTTGCTTGCCTTGTTTATGCATCTTCTTCCGTCGATAATTTTGTTGGTTGTTTTAATTGTTGCGTGGAAATGGGAAAAAATTGGTGGTTGGATTTTCGTTGCGATGGGAATAATTTTTACAATATTTTTTAATACTTACGAAAGTTTTTCAGGATTTTTTTTAATTTCCTTTCCGATTTTAATAATCGGGATTTTATTTTTATTAAATGGGAGAAAAAGATGAGGAGTAAATCTGGGGAATTTGATTTTTCGTGGCTTTTCGCAATTATTGTCGGGGCGATGATTTTGGTTTTGGCGATTTATGGTGTTGTGAGATTAAGTGATACTCAAAGATATCAGGCAGACACTGAAACAGCGAAGAAAATTGAAATCCTTACTAATCCGTTGCAGGCAGGTTTTGCAGAAGGAAAGTTTGGGACAATTGAATTTAGGCAAACGACGAGAATAAATAATCTTTGTTCTTCTGAAAAATTTGGAGAAAATAAAATTTCTGTTTCGACACAATCTTCAATTGGTGATGAGTGGAAAATGGCTGGTGGGGAAATTTCTGTTCATAATAAATATATTTTTTCTTCTGAAAATCAAGAAGGAGATAATTTTTATGTTTTGTCAAAGCCGTTTTATTTTCCTTTCAAAGTTTCTGACTTGACAATAATGACTTCTGACAAAGAAAATTATTGTTTTGTCGACGCGCCGGAAATTATTGAAGAAGATGTTTTGGGGTTGAATATTCCAAATGTTTTTGTTGAAAATTGTTCGTCGGCAGTTGATTATGTTCGGGTTTGTTTTGGTGCGTTTGGAAATTGTGATATTGTTGTAAGGGGAAGTTGTAGTTCAAATTGCGGTGAGTGGGATTTTTATGATACTGGAATTGTTGAGAAAAATGGGGCGACGATGAGTTATATTGGAAATTTGTTGTTTGGTGCGATTTTTTCAGATGAAAATGTTTATGAATGTAATGTTAAAAGATTAATGTATCGGGCGTCGCAGATTGCCGAGGGTTTTGCAGAAAGAACTGATTTGATGACTGCACGGGGTTGTAATACAAATCTTAAAGCAGATATGGTTTATTTGCAAGGATTAACTGGAAATGCGAGTTCTTCGAATTTGGTAGGAATTTATCAAGTTGCAAAACAAACTGAATTAAAAAATGAGCAGGAGTTGTGCGGGCTGTGGTGATTAAATTTAACAAACGCGGGCAGTGGAAAATTCAGCAAATGGTTTTTATGATTTTGGCTGTTTTTATTTTTTTTATTTTGGTTGGGTTATTTTTTTTGACTTGGACGTCGCGAGATGTTAGAAATTCTTATGAAGAGTTGGAAAAAGAGCAGGCGATTTCATCTTTGAAGGTTATTACAGACATGACAGAATTTAATTGTGGTTCGCGGGAAAGTTTGTGTGTTGATAAAGATAAGTTGAGAATTATGCGGGGAAATCTGAGTTTGAATTATGCTGATTTTTTTGAAGTTGAGTCAATTGAATTTTATGTTCTTGGAAATTCTTCTGAAAGTTTTTTGATTTATGATTCTGGGCAAAGCCAACAAAAAAAATATTCAACTTATGTTTCTGTTTGTGAGAAAGATAGTTTAAGTGGTTATGTTTATGATAAATGTGAAGTCGGGAAAGTTTTGGTGGGGGTGAAATTAGTTAATGGGTAAAATAAAAAATAATCGCGGGCAACAAGAAATGGTTGGGTTTGTTTTGATAGTTGTGATTGTGATGGTTGCTTTGATGGTTTTTTTGGTTATATCTTTGAGAACTGATAAAGAAATTCCTGATTCTGTTGAAGTTGAAAATATGTTGGATGTTTTGATGAAAAAGACGACGGGGTGCGCGATTGTTTTTGAACCGCAGTATGATTCTTATGAAGATTTGATTAAAAGTTGTCAGGAAAACAAGAGATGTTCTAATCTTGATAAAATGGCTTGTGATTATTTGAAGGAGAATTTGAGAAATGAAATGGAAATTGTGATGGGAACTGAAAGTGTGATAAATTCTTATAATATTGAAGCGAATTATGTTTTTGATGAAGAACTTGAGAATATTTTTAGTTTGGGTTCTGGGAACTGTTCTGGGAGTTTGAGTGGTGCACAAAGAATTATTAGTTCTGGTGGTGGGAAGATTTTGGTTAGATTAATTTTATGCAAAGATTAAATATTTATCATAATTTGTAATTTGTTTGTCAATAAAACTGGTTTTAATGCGCGACGCTGTCCTGTTTTTACAGAGTGAAATTCTATTAAACCAAATCTTTCTAAGGATTTTACGTCTTCTCTTACTGATTTAAAATCTCTTTGTAAAATTTTCGCGAGATTATAAATTGAAGAGGGTTGTTCTTTTCTTAAAATATAGAGAATTTTTGCTTTTTCGTTGCTTAATAAATTCCTTAATAATTTTACGTCGGAGAAATTGTAAGTTTGTTTCCCGCCGATAAGTTTTGAAACAAAATTTCCTTCTTTAACATTTATGTCAAGATATCTTGTTTTTATTTTCTCTACCATATATAGGGTATGTTTATTTAGATATATAAATCTTATTCTTTTTATATAAGGTATATTTCATACCCTATATCAACGTGTTATTGTTTTGTGGTTTTAGTTTAAAGTTCTAAACATGTTGTTCTTTGATGTAATAACAAAAGATTTATAAGTAAACTCCTTAAAATTTGTGTTTTTGCTTGTATTTTAAGGTTTTGTTTGGGGCAAACTTTATAAAGCGATTTTTGGTAGTATGTTCGTGCGTTATTGTAACGCATTGACTAGTCAGTGATTTATATAGGGACTTTAGAGATGACTACTTATGATCCCCTAGTCATAAGATAAAATTTTCGCGACACAAGCGGGAATTTCCGGCCAGGCTATTAGAAAGCGCTGAACTCGTTTTACGGGGCCCTGACAAGGGCGGCTAAACTAATAGTGCTGAAAGGAGGTTTATAAAAATGAATAAAATATTCAAAAAAGCTTTGACAATCGCAGGAAGTGTTTTGATGGTTGGTTCAACTATCGGATTGGCTGCTGCAGCTGCTTACCCAGCTCCTTTCGTTGAGAACGGTGCTGCAAGTGTTGCAATAGTTTACGGTAGTGATGCTGCTGCTTCTGATAAAGCAGGCGCAACAACTATACAATCTGACCTTTCAGACGAACTTGTTTCACAAGCTGGAACTAGTGCGGTTACTGTAAGTGGTGATTCTTGGCAAGTTAAGACAAGTTCTGACTTTCTTGAATTGGGTGAAAGCATTGCAGATGTAGAAACCTACATAGGTAATGATGAATTAGAGTTATTAGCTGATGAAGAAATCTCAAATGAAAAAGGAGTTGCGAAATTTTCGCAATATCTTTATTTCAATGACGCTGTCTCTTCAAGTGTAAATTACACAGAAGATGACGACGACAATGTAGGATTATTCTTCAAAGTTAAAAATGGTGCCCAAATAGCAAGATATGTTATGGATTTCTCTACTGCTTTAGAATCAGACATTGAAACTGATAATGAATTATCTGATATTGAAGACAAAGATATAACTTTCTTAGGAAAGACATATACTATTGTTAATGCAGATAATCGTTCTGGAGCAAATGTTGACTTAACATTAATGAGTGGAGCTTTAAAAAGAACTATTGGTAATGATGAAGAAATTACTCTTGGTGACTATACTGTTACTGCTACTGTTTCAAGTGCTACACAAGCACAGTTTACTATAAACGGAGAGACAACAGATAAAATGGTTAAGGGTGATTTAGAACAATTATCTGATGGAAATTACCTTGCTGTTACTGATATAACTTATCAGGATTATGCAGGAGGTATACAACAAGCTACATTCTATCTTGGAGCTGACAAAATTGAGCTTAAGAATGGAAGTGACATGACTGTTAATGCAGAAACAATAAACAATGCTGATGTAATAATCAGTTCTTCTGTTTCATCAGGTGATATCTCTATTACTGAGATTTCAATTAATATGATTGCAGAAGATGATTTGTTTGTTCCTGTTGGTGGTAAATTAAGTGAAGCTACTGACTTAGATGAACCTGAAGTATTAGTATCTCAAAATTGGGATATTGTTTTTGAAGGTTTAGAAGATATAACTTATGAAGAAGTTACTGTAAAATCAACTTCTTCTGATTCTAAATATCAGCTTTCATTTGAAAACTACAATGGCGATGATATTACTTTACCATTATTATACACTAATACAAGTGGTGTTTATGGTGGAGAAGATAGTGATAAAGTATTAGTTCTTAGCCCTAACAAAACTTTTGGAGCGGGTATCACAAAGAATGACTACTTCATTTTGAATACAGGAGATCCTACATCTTATTCAACAGATTCTAGGTCTTTTGTAGTTCAATATAAAGGGTCTGACTCTATTTCAGATACTGATGAAAAAGTAACACTTGATATTTTGGGTGTTGAAGAGAGAACTGTAAGTTTAAATGCTACTGGTGGATTTGACCTTAAATTAGGTGGAACTACTTTTACATTTAGAAATCTTACAGATAACTATGCTACTGATGATGTAGCGTATGCTTTAAATGGACCTGATTATCACGTAGCAAGTGCTGCTGAAAATGTTTCAGTAAGTAATTTTGTTAGAACAAAGCATAATGCTTTGATTAACATTACAGATACTAATGCATCGGCAGTAGATTTACCAGCCGCAGCAGCTACTGATGGAACTGTAGCTCCTTGGAATGTTTATGTTACATTGGATGATCAAGACAGAGATGGTGATGAGTTATCATTATCTACTGCTAAGAAAGTCCTTTACATGAAGTTTACAAATGCATCTGATGGTGATGTAGAAACAAGTATGGCAAACAGCGTAAATGCTGAATGGCTTACTGATGCAGAAAATAGTGATAAGACAACTTTCATAAATTCTTATGGAGTTGAAATTGAAAGTATTGATACATCAACTTCCCCTGCACAGGTAACATTAAAAATACCTGAGAGTGTTGTAAAACCTTTAGTATATGTTACATCTTCTGACGCTGTAGTTGGAGGTTCATCTGAACTTGGTGATGTTACATACATGGACAGCGAATCTACTTCTTACGCAGGTAAGAATTTGGTTGTTGTTGGAGGTTCTGCTGTAAACAGTGTTGCTGCTGAATTGTTAGGAGGAGCATTGAGAGGAGACGCTTTCGAAGACGCTACTGGCGTTGGAGCAGGTGAATTCTTGATACAATCTTTCTCAAGAAGTGGTAAGACTGCACTATTAGTTGCTGGATATAATGCTGCTGACACTACAAAAGCTGTTACTGCTTTGACAAACGAAGCAATTGACACAACTGTAGGTAAGAAGTATGTTTCTGCAACTGTAGACGGAACTACTGTAGTTGAAGCTTAGGAAAACAAATAGGGATTTTTTCCCTTTTTTCTTTTTTTTATTTTTCTCTTTTTCTTTTATTTTTTATTGATTGCCGAAGGTGTCGCGGGGCGACGAAGGGCGGCGGGGTTGTTGGAATGGTTTTTGCATTTGAAACATTTTTAAATCAAAATTTCTTTAAGATAAGATGAGAAAAATTAAAACTGCTGATGAAGTTGAAAAAGTTCAGAGACGGAATAATTTGATTTTGGGAATTGTTTTGATTTCCTTACTTGTTTTATCTACTTTAGGTTATTCGATTTTTAGTCGGAGTGATGATTCTGATTCAGGAGAAAATTCAGAAGGTTTTGTGAAGCAAGGGGATTATTGGGTTTTGAATTCTGGTGAAAATAATTTTTATTTTAAGAATTTGCCGTCGGGAGTTGCAAATGTTTCTGTTTTGGGAGAATATGATATTCAGGATTATTTAGAAAAAGTTGTTTATTTTGTGAATTCAAATGATGGTGCAAATGAAATTTTGGTGAACTTGGGAGATTATTTTTTGAGGTATCAAGAAGCTTGTTTAGAAGGATTAATTTGTGAAGGTGATTTGCCTGTTAAAAATTGTTCTTCTGATAATGTGATAATTTTTGCGAATGTTGACAAGGAAATAACAGAAGTTTACAAAGATGAAAATTGTGTTTTTATTTCTGGAAACTCCGTCGCTGGTGCAGATGCTTTTTTGTATAAAATTCTTGGTATTAGTTAAGTTTAAAAATAAAAATTCTATGTATTAATATGGTAAAGAAAATTGCAAAATTAAAAAAAGAAAAAGATGTTTTTTCTAATTTAGTTAAGACAAAACAAGATAAACAATTGGCGTGGGTTTTTGGAATAATTGCGATTATTATTTTATTATTTGTTGGAAGTTATTTTTATTTTCAAAGTTTGAAAACTTTTGAATATGCTGGCGTTGACTGGATTAAAGAAGAGCACGGCGACTTGGATATTTACCACGCACATTTTCCTGTTTTTTATGACATAGACGCAAACTATAATCTTTATTTTAGATATAATCCGACGAGAAGTGATATAGAAATTGATAATTCAAATTTTGATTTTTTTACTTTGTGGAATAATATTTTTGTGGGGTTCGACGAAGAAACTGGAAGTTGTAAAGGACAACTTGGAAGAGTAAAAAATGATATGCTTTCTTTTTTAAAAAACGGATTAAATACTTCAAAAATTTACGAGGGTTTGACTTACAAAGTAAATGGAGACGACGGCGCGTTTATTGATTGTTCAATGTCGTTGTATAATTCTACTGTTATAAAATTTGAAATGGGAGAAAAAGAAGGAATATTCAGAGATGCGGAATTTCCGTCGTGTTACACAATCGTCGTCGAGAATTGCGAGGATTTTGAACCTGTTGAAAGATTTGTTATTGAAATCCTTGCTCAATTAAACAAAGTTAATATTTAATGAATTTACAAATTTTGATTGCCTTGCTACTTGCACTGGTTCCTGGTTCTGAATCTCGGGGGAGTGTTTTTGTTTTGGTTGAATATTTTTTAAGGACTGGAAATAATATTACTTACTGGATTATCCTTGCTGTTTTATTGAATTTTATGGCTGTGCCGATTGTGTTTTTTTTTATGGATTATCTTCACGAGCATTTGATGAAAATAAGAATTTACAAAAAAGTTATTGATAAGTATATTGAAATAATTCGACGGAAAAGTGACAAATTTGAGGAAAAATTTGAAGTGTGGGGTTATGTTTTTTTGATACTTTTTGTTGGTTTGCCTTTTACTGGTTCTGGTGCGTTTACAACTTCATTTATTGTGTGGCTGTTGGAGTGGGATAGAAAGAAAAGTTTTGTTGCGATTTGTCTCGGAGTTTTAATTGCAACAGTATTTAGTTTACTTGCTGCGTTTGGATTTTTTTCTGGAATGTCTTTTATATTTTAAAATAAATTTTATGTCTGAATAAAATGGGATTTCTTTTATTTGAAATAGTTTCACAGAAATAAACCAAATTGCGACGACGAAAATCGTTGAGAGGAGATACCAAAATACTAAATGAAGTATGTTGAATAAATTTTGGTTTGTGATTTGCGAGAGAATTAAAATTCTTGCTACATTTAAAATTAGCAAAGATGAAAATGAGAATAATATTATTTTAATTCTTTTATTTATTTTTATTTCTGGTGTCGCGAGGTTTAGTATGAAAAGTAAATAATATGCAGAACCAGCGACGCACGCGGGAATTATCTGGATTGTTTTTGATGGGAGAATTATTGTGTTTGAAATTAAAGTTATTGTTGTGAAAATGTTTAAGATAAATGCAGAAAGTTTTGTTGTTAGTGGTGTGAAGATTTTGTAGAAAATAAATAAATTGCCTAAACCTGCGAACAAAATTATTATGTATCTTGAAAATAGATTGACTAATTTACTCATTAAATAAAATTGGTTTGATAATTAATAAATGTTTAGAAGTTGTATTAATTTTTTTCTTGTAACTTTTCTTGTATTTTTTCTATTTGGGCTTTTAATCTTTCTTGTTCTTCTGATGTAACATCTTCTAATCTTTTGAAAGTTCCGTCGCCAACACCTACAAAAGAAGTTTTTCTTCCATTATTTTGTTCAACAACTAAATAGTTTCTTTTGTCGCCTTCAACTTTTCTTTCGTAAGCTGCGACAGGACGATGTTGGGGGTTGGGTAGTAAAATTCCGGTAGAAAATCCTACACAAATGCCAATAACTGCTCCTACAACATAATAGCTTAATGGTTTTATATTATTACTCATGTTATTTATTTTAAGATTTATTAAAACTCAGAAGCAGATTCTCGTCTTGAGGAACCTGCGAGTTTAACAATTAAAACTACGACGATGATTACTAAAAGTAAAATTATTCCTGCGATTAAGTAAGTTGTTGTTGAGCCAACTCCTGAGAAAGCTCCTGTTAAGAAACCTGCTTTTTCTGCAACAGAAACTGAAACTGTTCGCTCGAATTTTTCTCCGCCAACTTCAGTTGCTACAACTCTGAAAGTTTGTGTTCCTGATTTTGTTGGGTTGAAAGTTATTGTTACTTTTTCTGATGTTCCTGCGTCGACACTTAAAACTGCTGGTTCAATTGAAGGTGATTCTGCCCAAGATTCGTAAGCTTCTGTTGAAATAACAAAAGTCGCGTCTTGTGCTCCGTTGTTTGTAATTGGAACGTCAACAATTAAGTTTTCTCCAACTTTTGCTTCAGATAATAAATCTGCTGAAATTGTTACGTCAAAGTTTGGGATTGCTGCGCAGTTTACAATTTCTAAAACATATCTAAAACTTGCTTCGTCGTCTTCTGAATTTTCGTAGATTTCATTATCACTTAAATCTTCGTCTTCATATGCTTCAAGAGTTAATGTGTAATATTTTTTATCTAAGTTTTCTGGTAAGTTTAATCTTATTGAAAACTCTTCGTTGTCTAAAGAACTGATATCGGGCATATCTATAACTTCATTAATTCCTAAATCTTTATTATAAACTAATAAATAAATTTCGTCTTCGTCGATTTTTTCGTCGCCAATATTCCAAACTCTGCCTGTTAATTGAATTTCACTTCCGCAAGAAACTTTTCCTTCTTCATTAGAAGTTGTTAAGTCAACTGCAGATATTTCGTCGATAATTACAAATTTTTCGTCTGTTTTTATTTCTATATCTGCGTCGTCAGAAACACAAGTTTTTTGATTGTTATAAGCACTTGAAGAATCGTCTATTTTTCCTGTTGCTTTTACATATAAAGTGTAGTCGTTATTTCCTTCTTTAAAATCTTTTGGATTTACATCAAAAGTTATTGTTACTTTTTGTTCGTCGTCGCCTTCGTCAATATCAAATTTTGAATCAGAAATATCCATATCATCTTCGTCCATTACACATTTTCCTGCTTCATTATCTCTTAAACAAACTTCTAATTCAATATCTTGAATGTCCCAGTCGCCGTCGTTGGAAACTTCAACTTCTACTTCTATTTTATCTAAAGGATACCAATATTCTTCGTCGTCGCCGAACCCTTCTTCTACACTCATATCAATTATCTCAACATTTAAGTCGCCTAATGTTGAATATCCGCAGTAAGTGAATGAGTCGTTTGAAGAGTTATCTACTGTTGCATTATCTTTATAATAAACAGAAAGAGATAAGTCTGCTAATAAGTCGCCAGTTAAGTTATCTTTTACAGTTACTTTAAATCCATGAGATTGTCCAGAACCAATTGTTATAGTTGGAGGAAAGGAAGTATTTCCTACATTAGTCTTAATTCCTGAACTGATGTCTGTACCAGACCAATTTAAATCAAGACCAGATAAATAACTTGAATTAGTTGTTTCAAATTTTACATTAAAACTAATATCATCTCCTAATGCTCCAGAAACTGGATTTGATGAAGAAGTTCCAGCACCATCAATAGAAATTACAAAACCATTTTCACTCGCTACTGCACTAACTAAATTTAAAGTTAATAGAACTAATGCAAACATCCCGAGGATTGAAATAAATTTTGTGGATTTCATTTTGTGTTGTAATTCTGTAATTATGACACTTTATAAAGATTTCTGTTGTTGAGTATATATTCTGGAAAAGTTTAAATATAATACTATATAATATAGTGGATGGTAAAGTCAAGGGAAAATTTGATTGGGGCGTATGCTTTTCTCGTCGGTGTGATTCTTGCAGTTATACTGGGGTTGTTTCAAAAATCAATTGGAACTGGAACTGCGAGTAATTTTGCTTATGCTTTATTAGTTTTTTTAGGAATTTTAATTGGATATTTAAGTGTTGAAGACAGAGATTCGAGTACGTTTTTGTTGGCGAGTTTGGCGTTGGTTATCGTCGGGGGTTTTGGAAATAGTACTTTAATGTTTATTTCAAATATTAGTCCAATTCTTGACAAACTCCTTGATGTTTTATCTACTTTGCTCGTGATGTTTGTACCTGCGACAATTGTTGCTGCATTGAAAATGGTTTTTGCTGTTGCGAAGATTTAGATAAATTCCAAAATATCTTTTAAATTAATTATTTTGTTGTTGTCTCTTTGGATACCGGGGCAAGCTGTGTTTATCCAGATTTTTATTTGGGGGAAATTTTCAAATTCGTCGGTGTTTATGTTGTTTGATTGAAAAACATAAACTTGTTTTTTTAATTTTTGAATCTTGTTTTTTATATTTTCTATATTATTATAATGTTGTCCTGGTTTTGAAGAAACTAATAATCCGACGGTGTTTGAATTTAAAAATTTGTTTTTCTTTAATTTTATTTTTTCTAATTCTTGTTGAATTTCTTTTTTAGTTATTTTTCCAATTGAGTTTTTGTTTGGGGTAAAAATGAAAATTTCTTTTTCTAATTGAATTGCGTTGTTTATTGCGTGGAATTTTCCGTCGGTGATTAATAATAAAATATCTGCATTTTTGTCAAATGCTTGTGATTGACAACCTAAAACTTGTGCTTTGTAAAATGCTCCTTGTTTTAAAATTACATTTATTTTTTTTGATTCTAAATATTTTTTTATTTCTGGAATTAAATCAAGATATTGAATTGTTGCTGATAATGAAATTGTTTTTGGTTTCTCGTCGGTGATTAATTTGTCGATTGAAGAAAAATCTAATTTAATGTTTTTTAAACGAGTTTCTATAAATAATTTTTTCATAACATTATATTGTATGAAAGTTTTTAAGGTTGTGGTTTTAAATTTTTAGAATTGTTTTGTGCGGCGCGGCGGGCGACTGACGGCGGTGCGGTTTTAATATTTGAGAGTTATCTGCATCCCATAATCAGACTTTTTTCGTCGGATAATTTGTTTGTTTAGAATTAATTTATTCAAAATCTTTCGATTTCGTCGTCGGTTCGTCGTGGAGATTCTTCAACAGCACCTTTTTGTATTTCAAATGCTCTTGAAGGGGTTGCAATAACTGTGTTTTCGCCGAAGCCAGCGATTTTTCCTTCTAATGCTTCAACTGTTTTCTTTATTTTAGAAATTGCTCTTTTTAATTCAACAACATCTTTTGATTTTAAGTGTCGTATGTCGATGATTGCGATTGTGTAACCTTCTCGTAAAACATTCAGAATCGGCGTTATATCTTCGTAAGTTTTTAAAACAAATGTTTTTATCATAACTTTTGATTCGCTTCGTTCGTGTTCTAAATCTATTTCAATAAAATCAGGAGAATTTTCTTCGTCCTTTGACATCATTCTTTTGAATCTTTCGAACACCATGTTTTTTGTTAATTTTGTGAGGTATTTAAAGATTTGTATACTTGAATATTATTGTTGAATTTTCTTAAGTATTTTCTCTCTTAATTCCTCTGATTTTTTTGAAAATTGTTCTTCTTGTTCGTCAATATTTTTTAGTCTTTTTTCAATTAAATTTTTCTTATTTTTCATTTCCTCAATTATTTTTTCTTTTGTTGTTTTAATAATAACTTGGTTTCCGACAATTCTTGAGATTTCTCCGTCGGATTTTTCTACTGCATCAACAATATTTTTTGTTTCAACAAGTTCCATTGAAAATGCTTGTTTTTGCATTAAAAGTTGTTGAAAAGATTGTTCGAGAATTTGAAGTTCTTGAATTTCCATCTTGGTTTGTTCGTCGAGATTTTCAAAAGGATTTTGAGAATTATTTTCCATTAAATTGCTTTTACTGTTTTCATTTTAGTTCGCGGTTTGTAGAAAATTTTCGAGCCACAATCTGGGCAAGTGAATCTTTTTTCAAGTTCGTCTGATTTTATTTTTTTCCCGCAATGAAAACATTTGTATTGTGCCATGTTATTATTTGTTTTTAGATTATTTAAGATTTTTGTTCTAAATAATAAGCTCCTCCTGCGAATTTTTTGTTACATTTTGAACAAAGCCAAATTCCCTTTGATTGTCTTTTTGCTCTTCCTTTACAAAATGGGCAAACTTGTTTTATTCTTTGTTTTAGTTCTACAGCTACAAGTTGTTCTTTTATTTTTCCATACCCTGCTCCGAATCTTCCTGCACTTTTGATTTTTTTTGTTTTTACTGCCATTTTGTTTTTTGTTTTTTTAATTTAAATCCGCACTTTTATGGGGCTACCCTGTTCGCATTTTACTCGTCGGATTTTTTAATTTGTCGACGAGCAAAGATGCTCAGATTTGAACTTCAAATCCGATATCTTTATGGGGCTACCCGGATTTGAACCGGGGTCGCGAAGTATTCAGGAGGAACTCTCGATTTCTATTTTATTAGTCTCGAGCTCATCCCTCACCCAAACCTCGAAGGCTACCAGGCTACCCCATAGCCCCTGATTTTGATAATAAATTTGCATTTATAATCTTATTTCTTTTCTGCTACTGGTTTTTCTGCTGTTTGAGGAGTTGTCGTCGCTGTCGCGGTTTTCTTTTCTTCTTCAGCTTTCTTTGCTTCTTCTTCAGCTTTCTTTGCTGCTTGTTGTTGCGCAGAAATTCCTTGGAAAAATACATCAAGTTGCTTTCGTTTTTCTGGGGCTGTTTCTGTTTTTTGTGAATCTATTTCTTTTTTGTAAATTCCCTGAGCAATTTCATCTAAAATTTCTTTTGGTTCTTTTGATTCAATTAAAACTCCTAGTGCTTGACAAGTCCCGATAACTGAACGAACGCAACCTAAAAAATCTCTTGCCAAAAGTCCTGGTTGTTTTGTTTTAGCGACGGAGATAACTTGTTCAATTGAAAAATTTCCAACTTGTAATTTTTTTCTTTCGCCAGATGCTTTTTCAATTTTTAATTCTTTTTTAATTAATTCGGAAGTTGGAGGGGATAAAACTTTTATTGTAAAATTTTTTGTTTTTGAATCTACGTCGAGATGAACTGGAACTGTAATTCCTTTAAAAGAGGAAGTTGCAGAGTTTACGTCGGAGATTACTTTTCCCATATTAATTCCCATTGGGCCAAGTTGTTGAGCAACTGCTGGGCCTGGTTTCATATTTCCGCCTTCAACCAAAAGTTTGATTAATGTCATATTTGTTGTCAAGAAAGTTTGTTTAAAAAACTAACTGTTCTCCTCCAATTCTTCTCTTCTGATTACTCGAAGATTATCTAATTTAACTGTTACTGGAATTGGAACTGCGGCACCCAATAAAGACACAACTGCTTCGCCTCTTTGTTTATCCACTCGAACAACTTTTGCTTTTTCTTTTTTGAAAGGTTCTGAAATAATTTCAATGATGTCGTTCTTTTCAATTTTGATGTCTGATGCAACTGGTTCTAACATTGATTTTATTTCGTCGTAAGTTATAATTTTAGGGATAATTCCTTTTACGTAGGGAAGATTATACGATGCTTCTTCTGCATTTTCTCTGTCAGGAGATTCTAAAAAAATATAACCTCTCAATCCGTGCGGGCGTGCAACAGAATAAATATTAATGCTCTTCTTTTTTACTTTGTCTGCAATTAATTCTAATGCTTTATCTTCTTTGTTTGTTGTAACCTTAACTACAAAAATTAATGATTCTGATTTTGGTTTTTCTTCGAGAATTTCTTTTTCTTCTTCAACTTCTTCTTGTCTTAATTCTTCTGCGGTTTCTTTTAATTCTTTCACGCCGTTTATCGACGGAGCCTCTGCTAATTCTTCGTTAAATTTTTCGTGCTCGTCGAGATAATCAAATTCGTTATTTTCAAATACCATTTTATTTCACTTGCTCCAACTAGATCTTAAGTATCTAAGAACTAGATGATATTTATTATTTTTGGTGCTTTTTAAAGTTTTTTGTTAACCTAAAAAATTCATTGCTATTGAAATCACGAAACCGATTGCACCAATTAATAGCAAACCGATTGCAGTTACTTTAGAAATTAGTTTCATTTCTTGAAGAGAGGGTTTTTTCAAAAGTCGCCAAACTCTGAGATACTGATGATATTGTGACGATAACCATTGTGTTGCTTTCATGATAATTTTAGGGAGAAGGGGTTTTTAAAATTACTCTTCGAAAAATTCTATTCCTAATTCGTCTTCCATTTCTTCTCGTCGGGCTTGTTCAAGAGGAATTTTTTCTCCTGAAATTTGCGAGGATTTTACACCAGTTATAATTACCATTACTTTTATTGCACCGTTTAAATCTTTTGAAATTTGGGCACCTGAAATTATTTTTGCGTCGGGAGAAAGTTGCTCGCCGATTGTTTGAACAATTTGTTTGTATTCTTCTAATTTTAAGTCGTTTCCGCCGATGACATTTATTAAAGCACCTTGGGCGTTTTTTATATCAACATCTAAAAGAGGATTATTAATTGCTTTGTCGACGGACTCTAATGCTCGTTGGTTTGAATCAGATTCTCCTAAACCAATTAAAGAAACTCCGCCACCAACCATTATTGCTTTCACGTCGGCAAAATCTAAATTTACTAAACCAGAACAAGTTACTAATTCTGTGATTCCTTTTACTGCATTTGTCAAAACTTCGTCGGCAACTTTAAATGCTGTTGGCAAAGGTAAATCAGGAGCAAGTTCTAATAATTTGTCGTTTGGAATTACTATCAAAGTATCGACGATGCTTTCCATTTTTTCTAATGCTTCCATTGCATTTTCAATTCTTTTTTTTCCTTCAACTGTGAATGGTAAAGTCACGACGCCGATTGTTAATGCTCCTTGTTTTTTTGCGATTTCAGCGACGACAGGAGCTGCACCTGAACCAGTTCCTCCGCCCAAACCGCAAGTTATGAAAACCATGTCAGCGTCGGCGATTTTCTTTTTAATATCTTGTTGCTGTTCTTTTGCTGCTTCTGCACCGATTCGCGGATTGCTTCCTGCACCAAGTCCTTTTGATAATTCTCTTCCGATTAAAATTTTCTGGTCGGCGTTTGCATATAATAAATCTTGGGCGTCTGTATTTATTGCAATAATTTCCCCGCCCCTAATTCCAACTTCTCTCATTCTTGAAATTGTATTTCCCCCCCCGCCACCGACGCCAATAACCTTTATTCTCGCTGCTTGTGTTTTTAAAATTTCTTCGAGTTCTTTGTCTATCTCGTGGTGAGTTCGATTAGAACTTATTCCTTTAGAATCAAAAATGTCATCCTCTTGCATAATTTAGATATATAATTTGAGTTTAAAAGTACTTATATTCTTAAGAATATATTAGATTAATTAAAATTATTCTTTATTTTGTTTTTGTTCTTTTTCGTTTGGAGTTTCTGCGGAAATTTCAGTTAAAACTTTTAAGCCCAAAATATCTTCAAATGGTTTTGACAGCATTTCAATAATTTTAGAAATTTTTTCTTCTTGTTTTGAGAGGGTTAATGTAACTTGTTTTTTTGTATTGTCTATTTTGAATGGAAATTGTTTTCTAAATAAAAAATCTTGTAAAGAATTTATTTTTGTTTCGGCGTCGGCGATTTTCTTATTTATTTTATAGCGGTATTTAATTTTTTTTCCTGCTAATGGATTGTTAAAATCAACTAAAGTTCGTCCGCCAGACGACGACAAAATTTTTACTAATTGTCCGTCTAGAGAAAGTTGCATTCCTTGTTGTGGATTTATTTTTTGTTCTAAAAAATGTTTTGTTGGAATCATTTTTACTAATTGTGAATTTCTTTTTCCAAATGCGTCCTGTGGAGACAAAATAATTTCATATTCCTTGTTTAATTCTTTTCCTTCTAAGTCGTCGTCAAAACCTTGTGGCAACATTTTATTTCCGACGGAAAGAATAAAGGGTTTTAATTTATCTGTATTAAAATTTGCTTTTTTTGCGTCTTCTAAAATTGTTGTGTCAAAAATTTCATTTGTGCCGTCGACTATTCCTGTGAAGTCTAATTCGATAAAATCGTTCTTTGAAATTTTTGTCATATTTATCTTATTTTTATTTGGTTTAAAAGGTTAATGTTTTATACAAAGTTTTATAAATTCAATTTTTTATTTTTATGTATGGTGTTAAAAGTTATTAGTGCGTCTGAATTAAGAGTTGGAAGTTATGTTACTTTCGACGGAGAACATTATACTATTAAAAGTATGGATGTTTCAAAAACAGGAAAACACGGGCATGCGAAATGTCGATTTGAAGCAAATTCTCTTCTCGGCGGAAAGAAAAAAGTTCTTGTTGTTCCTGGACATGAAAGAGTTGAAGTTCCTCTAATTGAAAAAAAGAAAGCACAAGTTTTGTCAATTATCGACGGAAAAGCAAGTGTGATGGATTCGGAAAGTTTTGAAAATTATGAAATGAATATTCCCGAAGAACTTGCAAATGATGTTAAGGAAGGTGTGACTGTCGAATACTGGAATGTTGAAGGCACAAATATTATTAAAAGAATTTTATAAAAATTTGGTTTGTTAAAATATATTTGGTTCGAAAAGGTTTAAAAACTGATTTTTTCTGGTTAAATTATGGCGACGAAAATACTTGCTGCACAAAATAGATTATTCAAAAATGCTTTTGTGTGCAAAAATTGTAAGCATAAAATAAAAATAGATGTACTGAAAGTTTTGAATGGAAAGGCGAAGTGTAGAAAATGTGGGAAGAAAGATTTTCGTCCTGTAAGAAGGAAATGATAATTATATAAATAGGATTTTGTTTGTAAAAAAATGGTGAGCTTTTGGGTTTATGATGTTGGGTTTTTGATTTTGTTTGCGATTTTTATAACTTGGTTTTTATATTCTCGTCGGGAAAATTTGAAAAGAGAAGGAATTATGTTTTTGTATCGAACGCAACTTGGTGTTCGTGCGATTAATTATGTTGGAACGCGATTTAAAAAATTTCTTGAAAAAATAAAATATCTTGTAATCGTCGTCGGTTTTGGGTTGATGATTTCAATGTTGTACATGTTAGGACAAGTTGTTTATACTTATATCTCCGTTCCTGAAATAACTGAAATTATTAAAGCTCCGCCGATTGCACCTTTGATTCCCTACTTCCCTGAACTATTTGGATTGACGAGTTTTTTTCCTCCTTTTTATTTTACATATTTTTTAATTGCACTTGCAATTGTCGCGATTGTTCATGAATTTTCGCACGGAATTTATATGAAATTATTTGGAGTAAAAATAAAATCTACTGGAATTGTTTTTCTCGGGCCGATTTTTGGGGCTTTTGTCGAGGAAGATAAAAATAGTTTTGTGAAAAAAAATAAAACTAATCAAATGACAATTCTTGGCGCAGGAACTTTTGCAAATACAATTACTGCATTATTATTTTATGGATTACTCGTAGGATTTTTCTTTTTAGCATTTTCTCCTTCGGGGTATATATTTAATAGTTACGCAACTTCTTTAATTTCTAATAATTCTATAACTTCTGTTGGTGAGGAAATTGTTGGAGAAAATAATTACACAATTGTTTTTTCTGGCGGGGAAAAATATTTCTTAGACGATAATTTGAAAAAACAATTTGATGAAAATTATTCTATAATTGTTGCTTATGAGGACACGCCGGCATTTCAAAATCAAATTATTGGGGTTATTATTCAGATAGATGATGTAAAAATAAAAAATCAAGAAGACATAAGAATTTTTTTAGAAAGCAAATCTCCGGGAGAAAAAATAAATTTAATCACACTTTACGACGGAAAAAACAAAAATTATGAAATAATTCTTAGTGAACATCCCCTAAATAAAAACAAATCTTATCTCGGCGTTGGTTATGCTGAATCGCAACCATCGGGAATTTTTCAAAAAATAATTTATAAATTTGTAAACTTCAAAGAAAGTTCAACATATTATTCTCCAGTTGTTGATGGAAATTTTGTAGTATTTATTTATAATTTATTGTGGTGGGTAATGATAATTAATATTTTAGTTGCGTTGTTTAATATGTTACCTGTTGGAATCCTCGACGGTGGAAGGTTTTTTTATCTTGCAATTCTTGGATTAACAAAATCAAAAAAAGTTTCAAAAATATTTTATAAGGTAATTACTATCTTAATTTTGTCTTCGTTCATTTTAATAACATTAATTTGGTTTTTAAGAATAATTTAATTTTTTGGGAAAGATATTTAAACTAAAATATCATAGTTATATTAATTAAAAAGAGGTGTCGTAATGGCAAAGAAAAAAGCTACAAAAAAGAAAACAAAAAAAGCTGGAAAGAAAGCTGGAAAAAAGAAAGTAGCTAAGAAAAAAAGAAGATAAACAAAGGTTTAAAAATTTTTATTTTTTTATTAATTAATGTATTCTGATATTGAAAAAGTAAGGAAAAAACTGGAAAAACAGCATTATTCCCTCGTCGGGGAAACATCGGCTGTTCAAATTTGTCGTTGGACAAAAAATTCGTTGAATGGAAAAGGTGTTTGCTGGAAAGAAAAATTTTATGGGATAAAATCGCATAGATGCTGTCAGTTTTCTCCGTCGGTGATGTGGTGTGAGAACAAATGTTTACATTGTTGGCGTCCGATTGAAATGAATCTTGGAACAAAACTTCCTTGTGTTGATGAACCAAATAAAATAATCGATGGGGTAATTGAAGCGAGGAAAAAACTTTTAATGGGTTTCAAAGGCAACAAAAAAATATCTGCTAAGAAATTTGAAGAAGCATGTAATCCGAATATGTTTACATTTTCTCTTTCAGGAGAACCAACTATTTATCCTCGACTTGGAGAAATTATTTCTGAATTAAGAAAAAGAAATTGCATTACATTTTTAGTTACAAATGGATTAAATTCTGAAGCAATTGAAAAATTAGAAAAAGAAAATTGTTTGCCGACGCAATTAACTCTTTCTACAAATGCTCCGAATAAAAAATTATTTGAATTGTGGCATCGCTCGACGAAGAAAAATGCTTGGGAAGAATTTAATAAAACTATTTTGCTGATGAAAAAATTAAATGGAAAATGTCGTCGGGTGGTTCGGCTTACTCTTGTTAAAAAAGGAAAAGACAAGGGAAAGTATAAGGATGTTTCAAATATGGAAGATGAACATGTTTCTGAATATGTTTCTTTGATTAAAAAAGCTGAGCCAGATTTTGTTCATGTGAAAGGTTTTATGAGTGTTGGTTATGCTCGAGAAAGAATGGGTTATGATAAAATGCCGTGGCATTATGAAGTTCGGGCATTTGCTGAAAAATTAATTTTAGAATTAAAAAAAGAAGGTTACAATATTTTAGGAGAAGAAAAACGAAGTTGTGTTGTTTTGATTGGTAAGAATAAAAAAGATTTGAATATTAAGAAAGCTTAATAATTCTGAGATTCACTAAAAGCTCCAATAATGATTAAAGCTATTGAAAATATAAAGAGGATCAAATAATAATGAACTTCTGCCCCGTTAATATTCTTTAAAAAAGAGTCCCTAAATAAAGATACTAAAAGCCCTGCAAGAAATCCGGTTCCAACCGTCTCTAAAAATTTGTTTGTCCAAGATTTGTTTACTAAAAAAATAAACAGCCCTATTTCAACTAAAATTAATATAAAGAAAGTGTATATAAGATAAATATTGTTAAGTGAAAGAAAAAGTAAGAGAATTGTTAAAATAAAAAGTAAAAATATTGTTAGTAATAATAATGATTTTTGTTTCATCTCTACAAAAACACGACGCCGTCTTTTGTTAGTGCTGTGAATCTGACGCCGACGGGAATTGAGAGTAAAGCTGATTGCAAAGCCATGTGTTCTTTTCCGTTTCCTGATGCAATTGATAATGCAACTTCTATTCCATTTATTTTATCTTTTAATTTTTCTTGGATTTCTTTTTTTAATTGAAGAAGATTTTTTTCAGTATCAATTTCTATAAAATCAAAAGTAGTTCCGGGGATATTAAAATCTCTTGCAAAGCTACTTCCCAAGACAATTATTTTTTCCCATTCGCCTTGTTTTATTAAACCAGAAACTTGTCCCCAAGTTCCTTTTCCTGTTGATAAAAGTGCCACGAGTTCTGTCATATTTTTATTTTATTAAATGAATATTTAAGGATTTATATTGTGAAGGATATAATTGATTTGATTTGTGTTTAGATTTAACGAAGACGCCGACGACAAATTTATGAGAAGATTGTAAAATAAATTATTTTTCTTGAAAAAAGAATTTGTCGTGAAAAAATTTATTTGAAATTTCCCAAAAAGCTTTAAAAACCCCTTTTTTAGTATATTAACATGGGATTGATGAATGCTCGGAAAATGAGCAAGAAAAGAAAAAAATTTAGAATGAATAAACTTCCGTTTAAGAAAAAGAAACTTGGAATTACTTTAAAGTTTGATCCGCTTAGACGTTCTTCGCAAGCAAAAGGAATTGTTACAAAAAAAGTTCAGAAAGAAGCTAAACAGCCGAACTCAGCGATGAGAAAATGTTGCAGAGTTCAGTTGATTAAAACTGGAAAAGAAGTTACTGCATTTATTCCTGGAAATCTTGCACAGAAATTTGTTGATGAACACGACGAAGTTATTATTGAAAGAATCGGCGGGAAGCAAGGAAAAACAAAAGGTGATTTGTCAGGAGTTAGATTTGCAGTAATTAAAGTAAATGATCAGTCTTTGCGAAGATTATGGAAAGGAAAGATTGAGAAGGGAAGAAGATAAAATGGGCGGAAGTACTGGAACTGGTGTTGCTTTAAGGAGAGTTAATAGAATTGATTTTGAAAATAATCTTGGAGAAGTTTATGATTTATTTATAGATAGTGGTTTATTTTTTGTTCATGAAAAAGATTCAAGAACAGGAATAGCAAGAAAATCTTGGGGAGAAGTTAATAATCCTGAAAGTTTAGAAACTCTTTCAGTTTTTTATCCTACTGGACTTCCTGATGAAAAACAAATTGATAGAGATTTATCTCGCTTTTATTTTAAAGAAAACGGAGTAACATTATAATATGGCGATGAAACTTTTTGGTTTGTTTGATTCAACTAAGGTGCGGGCAGAAGATCCTGGGTTGAAACGAGTTGTTAATTTGAATTCAAAACTTTTGTTAAAGTCGCACGGGAGAATTAAATATGATCCATTGAAATCAAAAGTAAATGTTATTGAGAGACTGATTAATTTATTGGGAGTTCCTGGAAGTAGAGGAAAAAAGCATAGAATTATTACTGGGTGGGCAACTGGAAAATATTCTAAAAACGCGAAAATTGTTATTGGCGCATTTAAATTAATTGAAGAAAAAACAAAGAAAAATCCTATTGAAGTTTTTGTGAAGGCGATTGATAATGCTGCACCGCGAGAAGAAGTTACTGCAATTGAATATGGTGGTGCACGATATCCGCAACCAGTTGATATTTCTCCGAGGAGAAGAGTTAATTTAGTTTTAAGATATTTTGTTCATGGTTCTTATGATAAAGCATTTAATAAAAAAGCAACAATTACAGAAGCACTTGCAAAAGAAATAATGATGGCTGCTGAAAATTCTTCAGAAAGTTTTGCGATTTCAAAAAAGAACGACACTGAAAAGCAAGCTGATGCTGCGCGATAAATTTGTATATTATTTAGTATAATTATATTTATAAAAAGTACTTGTTAATTTTTTTTATGAAGTTAAAAGATATTGTTGCGGATTTTGTTCCCGGTCTTGGTTTGTTTAGTTCTTGGAAAAAGGTTCGTGAAATGAATGCAGACTATTTTGTGAATATAGAAGATTCAAATGAGAGTTTTAGTAAAAGAGTTTTTAAGAATGTGTCTTATGGAATTTTTATGACGGGAGTTCAGGTTGCGGAGTTTTATGGATTATTTTCCTTGGCAAGATATTTTTGTGAAAAGTGATTTTAGTTTATTTTGTAAGAAAAGTTTAAAAAGCATTTTTTCAATCAATTAATATTAACATGGCTGATAAAGAAACAAATTTTGACAAGATAAAAAGAATTATCAAGAATCAGGAAAATATTCGTAATATAGCGACGAGCGCGCACATTCACCACGGGAAAACTGCTTTTACTGATAATCTTTTGGCTGCTGCTGGAAAACTTTCTTCAAAGTCGGCAGGTGATTTAGATGCTGGTATGGCGACGTGGCAACATTCTGATGAACAAGAAAGATTGTTAACTGTCGACGCTGCGAATGTTTCGATGGTTCACGAATTTGGTGATAAAGAATATTTAGTTAATTTAATTGACACGCCGGGGCATGTTGATTTTTCTGGGAATGTTACGCGAGCAATGAGGGCGATTGACGGAACAATTGTTTTGGTTTGTGCGTCAGAGGGGATCATGCCTCAAACAGAAACTGTTTTGAAACAAGCTTTGAGGGAAAGAGTTAAACCTGTTTTGTTTATTAATAAAGTTGACAGGTTGATAAAAGAATTGAAAGTTACTCCTGAGCAAATGCAAGAGAGATTTAAAAAAATTATTCACGAATTTAATACTTTGATTGCAAATATTGCTGAACCAGAATTTAAAACAAAATGGCAAGTTAATGTTTTGGACGGCGGTGTTGCTTTTGGTTCTGCTCGTGACAATTGGGCGTTGACAATTCCGTTTATGAAAAAGAAAGGAATTTCTTTTAATGATATTTACAAAATTTACGACGAGAAACTTTCAGAAGAAGAAAGAAAAGACTGGGTTTGGAAAAATGCTTCTTTGTTTGAAGCAATGATGGATGTTGTAGTTAAACATTTGCCGTCGCCGTTGGAATCGCAAAAATATAGAATTCCGAGAATTTGGAAAGGTGATTTAGATTCAGAATTTGGAAAAAGTTTAACCGGTTGTAATCAAAACGGAGAACCTGCTTTTGTTATTACAAGGATTGTTATTGATCCGCGAAGTGGAAAAGAAATTTCTGCGGGTAGATTATTTTCTGGAACTTTGAAACAAGGACAAGAAGTTTATTTGAATTTGGCTGGAAAAAAACAAAGAATTCAGCAAGTTTTAGTTTACGACGGAATTAAGCCAGAGCAAGTTGATGAAATTTCTGCTGGAAATGTTATGGCTATTGCAGGAGTTAATTCTGAGGTTGGAGAAACAATTACAAATTCAGAGCAAACCCCTTTTGAAGAAATTAAACATATTTTTCAGCCAGTTATTACAAAGGCAATTACTGTTGAGAAATCTGTTGACTTGCCGAAGCTGGTTGAAGTTTTGAGAAAAGTTGCAAAAGAAGATCCTTCTATTAAAATTGAAATTAACGAGGAAACTGGGGAGAATTTGATGTCTGGAATGGGAGAGTTGCATTTGGAAATTGTTGAAAATAGAATTAAAACAGAAAAAGGTGTTGATGTAAAAACTTCTGCACCGATTGTTGTTTATCGTGAATCTGTTACAAAAAATTCTGGAAGTTGTGAGGGACGTTCCCCAAATAAACACAATAGTTTTTACTTAACTGTTGAGCCTTTGGAAGATTCTGTTTTAGAATTAATTGAAAAAGGTGATTTGCCTGAAGGAAGAGTAAAGAAAAAAGATAAAAAACTTGTAGAGGCACTTGTTTCAACTGGAATGGGGCACGATGAGGCAGGACAATATAGGGATGTTTTTATGGGAAATGTTTTTTTAGATAAAACAAAGGGAGAAGTTCATATTGGGGAAGTTATTGAATTAATGCTTGATGCTTTTGAAATGGTTATAAAGGCGGGGCCATTGTCGAGGGAACCTTGTCAGAAATTAAAAGTTTCTGTTGTTGATATGAAACTTCACGAAGATGCAATTCACAGAGGGCCTGCACAAGTTTATCCTGCAATTCGAGAAGCAATTCAAACTGCTTTTAGAAATGCTAACCCTGTTTTATTTGAACCAGTTCAAACACATATTATTGAAATTCCGTCGGACTTTATGGGAGAAGTTACAAAATTAGTTTCTTCGAAAAGGGGGCAATTATTAGATGCAAAACAAGAAGGAATTGTAACTTTTGTTAAAGCAAAACTTCCTGTTGCAGAAATGATTGGGTGGAGTTCTGATTTAAGAAGTGCGACTGGCGGGCGAGGAATTTCTTCGTTGACAGAACAGGTTTTCGAAAGAATGCCTAATGAATTACAGATAAAAGTTATTAAACAAATTAGGGACAGAAAAGGACTTGCTGAAAATCAGTAATCTCGGGAACCTAGGTTCCTCAGATGTGTACTTCCTAGGATTCCAAAACTCTGTTTTGTATTTTATACAAATTAATTTTTCTTAACGATTTTGTCATGCTTCGCACGACACTAAATCTAAAAAATTAATTTGAGATAAAGCAATCACCAACAATAAATTGATTAATAATTTTGATAGAGGTTTTATTGGTTCGTGGAATTTTTAGAAGTGATTAGAGTATATAAATTCTTAAAAAGTCAGTAAGATTTTTATTTTTATGGGAATACAAATTCGAGAAAGGACAATTGATGAAATTGAGGCGAAAATTGGTTTTATGACGACGTCGTTGAACAAAATTGCTTATTTGGAAAGTGCTTTGAAAGAAGGATTTACTTTTGATATTAAACAAAAACTTTGGAAAATTCTTGCTGGACTTTATGAAGAGCGTCGGATGTTTGACAAGGCAGGGAAGGCAATGATGAACAAAGCAGTTATTGATTTTACTTTTAGAGATAAAATTGAAAGTTATTTAGCTGCTGCAGAACTTTATGCAAAAGCAGGAAGAGTTGAAGATTCTGAAGATATGTTTACGCGGGCGACGCGGGACGCAACAGAAGAACAAAAACTAAAGATTCGACTTGCTCGGAAAAATATTTATTTTGTTTCTGCAAGAGATTTGGAAAAGAGATTTAAGAAAGCTTCTGCTTTGAAATTTTATGAACTTTTGATTAAAATGCCATTGGATGAAATTGAAAAAAACGAAGTTAAAGAAAAATTGATTTTGACTTATCGGGCGTTGGGAAGATTTAATGACGCTCGACTTTTAGAAGGAATTTGATTTTGTCTCGGAGATTTAAAATGAATTTTCAATTTTTTGTAAAACAGAAAATACCTTAAATTAAAATAAAGATAATCCAGTTTAAATTTTCTTTACGGAAACTTTAAAAAGTAACATCAAAGATGTTTCATGTTAAAACTTTATAACCAAAGTTTTAAAAACCGACTTTACACTTTATATTTACGCACATTCTATGAATGTTCGTTATAACTAAATATTAAAAAAAATATGGCAAAACAAAAACCAATAATGAATGTTGTCTTCGTCGGGCACGTAGACCACGGAAAGTCAACTACTGTAGGTAGATTGTTCTTTGATAGTGGAATTGTGTCTGAACAAGAGATGGCAAAACTTAAGGAAGAGGCAAAGAAACATGGTAAATCAGGTTTTGAATTTGCTTATGTTATGGACAACCTTAAAGAGGAAAGAGAAAGAGGAGTTACAATTAACTTGTCTTACAAGAAGATTTTGACTCAGAACTTTGAGGTTACTATAATTGACGCACCAGGACACAAAGATTTTGTAAAAAATATGATTACTGGAGCTTCACAAGCAGATGCTGCATTTTTAGTTGTGTCGGCGGACGGCGGAGTTCAGCCACAAACTAAAGAACACGTTTGGTTATTGAGAACTATGGGTGTAAAAAACTTGGCTGTTTTGGTTAATAAGATGGATGTTCTTGACTATGATGAATCAAAGTTCAACAAAGTTAAAGAAGATGTATCTAATATTATAAAACAGGCAGGATACAAACCCGACACAGTTCAATTTATCCCTGGAAGTTCTTTAATGGGACAAGGTATTGCTAAAAAAGCAGATAAAATGCCTTGGTACAAAGGACCTACTGTATTGGAACAAATTGACAAGTTCCCTGCACCAGAGAAACCTACAAACTTACCTATGAGAATGCCTATTCAGGATGTTTATGAAATTACTGGAATTGGTACAGTGCCTGTTGGTAAAGTAGAAACTGGTGTAATGAAAGTTGGCCAGAAAATAATTATTTTACCAGGAAGAAGCGGAACTGGAATTGAGGGTGAAGTTCGTTCAATCGAAGCTCACCACGAGCAGTTGACAGAAGCAGAAGCTGGAGACAATGTCGGTGTTAACATTAGGGGTGTTGGCAAGAAAGACATGGCTCGAGGAGATGTTATCTGTGATGCTGCAAAACCAGCAAAGATAGTTGAAGAATTTGAAGCACAAGTTGCTATCATAAATCACCCAACTGTTGTTGCAAAAGGTTATACTCCAGTATTCCATGTTCACACAGCACAAGTTCCATGTCAGTTTATTGAATTGAAAGCAAGATTAGATCCTGCGACAGGACAAGTTGCTCAACAAAATCCTGATTTCTTAAAGAACGGCGATGTTGCTATTGTAAGAATCAAGCCAATTGGAAATCTTGTTTTAGAAACAGCTACGGAAAACCCGTACATGTCAAGATTTGCAATTAGAGATGCTGGTGTTACAGTTGCGGCAGGTGTCTGTAAATCTCTTGTAGAGAAGAAAAAATAATTTTTTTATTTTGGATATTTATTTTTATATCCTGTCTTTTTTATTTTTGTGCGGCGCGCCGACAGCGTGGTAAATTTGGATTTGGGAAAAAGAGTTCTGATAAATTAAGATGAATATAAGAACTGCTACTGAACAAGATGTTGGAAAGGTTAAAGAATTAGTTGATGCTTTGCAAGTTTGCCGTCGACAAAATGGTTGGAAAGAAAGAGATTGTGGTTTGTTTGAATATCCAAAATCTGAAGAAGAATTAAGAAGTGCATTAAATCCTTTTTTTGTTGTTGCTGAAACTTCCGACGGAATAAGAGGATATAGTTTAGGTTATGACAACAAATTTTTTAGAGGAATTTATGAAAATACTGATTCTCCTGAATTTAAATTTATTTTGGATAATTTTGGAAAAAGTTTTCTTTATGTTGACCAATTAGGTGTTTTGAATTTTAATAGTTTGGGTGGAATGAAAATTGCAAGTTCTTTAATTGATTGGAATGTTAAAACTGCGAGAGAAAACGGACTTAAAAAAATTGTTGCTTATGCTTGTGAAAAACCTGTTTTAAATCGGCGTTCAGTAACTGCAATGTTTAGAAGAGGATTTGAAAGATTGGATGGTGTTAATATTGAAGACGGAATTGTTCTGGGTGCTTATGTTTTTAGATTAAAATAATTCTAAAATATTCTATAAATAAATTTTTTATGAAAAGATAAGTTTATAAATCAAATTTTTCTGTAAAATATACCATTGACTACTGTTAGTTCTTCGGAACAGGTAGGAGGATTAGAAAATTCTAATCAATTTAATATGAAAGAAATAGAGAAAAATAAATCATTTGAAAAGAAAGAAGTAAAACCAGTTGTAAATATAAAAGATGCTTTAAAAATTCTCCGAGGAGAAAAGAAAAGAAAATTTGTTCAAACAATTGACTTAATTATTAATTTAAAAGATTTTGATGTTAGAAAACAATCAATAAATACTTTCATAAAAATTCCAAATCCGACGAAGAAGCGGGTTGCTGGTTTTTTGACAAAAAGAACAAAACTTGTTGATTCAATTATGAAAGAAGATTTTGTGAAATACAAAGATGTAAAAGACATAAAAAAACTTGCGAAAAAATATGATTTTTTTATTGCAGCTGCACCTTTGATGAGTGCTATTGCGACGACGTTCGGTAGAGTTTTCGGGCCGATGAATAAAATGCCGTCGCCACAAGCAGGAATTATGCCAGTTGATAATGATAATTCAATTAAAGAAATGGTTGACAAAATGCAGAAGCTCGTGAGAATAAAAACAAAAGATTTATCTTTAAAAATTCCAGTTGGTAAGGAAGATATGTCTGACGAAGAAATTGAAGAAAATATAAGTTCTACATTAAATTCTGTGGAAGGAGTTCTTCCATTAAAAAGTGCAAATATAAAAAATGCTTTTGTAAAATTCACTATGACTAAACCAATAAAAATCAAGGAGTAAAATGAGCGAAAAAATAAAGACACATGTTTCAGAAGCAAAAAAGAAAATTGTAAAAGATTTAGCAGAGCTTATGAAAAACAAGAGTGTGATGGTTGTTTCAATTAAAAATTTGCCGAGCAAACAATTTCAAGATATTAAGAAAGGTTTGAGAGGAAAGGCAGAAATCAAAGTTGCTAAAAAAAGTTTGATTGATTTTGCTTTGGAACATTGTGGAATAAAAGAACTTCACGATTTGGTTCCTTATGTTAGTGAAAGTACTGCGTTGCTTTTTTCAAAAGATGATGCATTTGAAATTTCTGGAATTCTTGCGAGTAATAAAACTTCTGCGAAAGCAAAGGCAGGACAAGAAGCTCCGGAAGATATTGAAATAAAGGCAGGTGGAACTGATTTGTTGCCTGGGCCTGATATTTCTGCGTTGAGTGCTGTTGGTTTGGTTCCGCAAGTTAAGGACGGGAAAATTCATATTGGGAAAGATAAAATTTTAGTTAAGAAAGGGGAAATTATTAATTCTGCGAAAGCTTCAATTTTAGCGAAGCTTGGAATCTCTCCTTTTAAAATTGGGTTAGAACCTGTTGCTGCGTTTGACAGAGATGAAAAAAAAGTTTATGCTGATATTAAGATTGATAGAGAAGGTGCGTTAGTTGAATTGCTTGAAAATTATTCTCGTGGTTTGGCTTTTGCTGTTTCAATTAATTATGTTGTTGGAGAAACATTAAGTTTTGTTTTAGGAAAGGCAAATGCACATGAAAAAGCAATTGATGCTTTAATAAAATCAGATGTTGTTGAAACTCCCGTAGTTGAAGAAAAGAAAGAAGAAACTCAAACTCCACAAGTAAATTCTACTGAGGAGAAACAATAAAATGGAATACACATATGCTGCACTTTTGTTGCATAAGCTTGGGCAAGAAGTTTCAGAAGACAACTTGAAAAAAGTTATTTCTGCTACTGGCGCGCAGGTTGATGAATCAAAAGTGAAGGTGTTGGTAGCTAGCTTGAAAGGTGTTAACATCGACGAGCAATTAGCTAATGCTTCTATTGCTGCGGCTCCGGCTGCTGCTGTTGCAAGCGCTGCACCTGAAGAAAAAAAGAAAGAAGAACCAAAAGCAGAAGCTGCTGAAGGTTTGGCTTCATTATTTGGTTAATCATATTGATTACTAATTGTGAAGTCGGCTTAGTTAGTCGGCTTTGCTGTTACTGAAAATGAAGTCAATTTAGTTTGACTTTGTTTTGATTAATGATTACAAATGGTGGGGCGATTTTAGTTTGAAGAGAAAAATATTTTTCATAACCGCCAATCTTAAAAACCAACTAATTCTTTATTTTGTGAGCCCAGATGGCACAATGGTACTGCGCCGGTCTTGAAAACATAGCTTATAATTTCATTGCTGAAAATCAAGCAAACCGGTTTCCTCACGGATTTTCCAGTTCGATTCTGGATCTGGGCGTTTAAATGAAAAACAAAACAATAACATTTATATTTGTAGGAATTGCATTAATTTTAATTGGAGTTTATTTTTTTAATATGAATCAAGGAACAAAAATAAAATTAGAAACTAGTATGGGAGATGTTGTAATTGAGTTGTATGGCGACATGCCTGTAACAGCTGGAAATTTTGAGAAACTTGTTAGAGAAGGATTTTACGACGGAGTTATTTTTCACAGAGTAATTAATGATTTTATGATTCAGGGTGGAGATCCTACTGGAACTGGAATGGGCGGGCCGGGTTATAAAATTTCTGATGAATTTGTTGAAGGACATTCGAACACAAGAGGAACAATTTCAATGGCGAATTCAGGGCCAAATTCTGGGGGCAGTCAATTTTTTATTAATTTAGTTGACAATAGTTTTTTAGATTTTGACAAGGCTCCTTTTACTTCAAAGCATCCGGTTTTTGGAAAAGTTGTCGACGGCATGGAAGTAGTTGATGCAATTGCACAAGTTTCTGTTGATGGAAATGACAGACCCTTAGAAGATGTTATTATTGTGAAGGCAAGTGTTTTAGATTAAATCGGTTAGAAAAAATAATGGACAAATATAAATTAGAACTCCTTAACTTAAATTTAAAAAATTCTTTTGTAGATTACTGTTCTATGATTGCAACAGGATCTATTGTTGTAGGCGATCCTTGGATTGAAGGAAGAAGTGACGTAGATATTTTAATAGTATTTAATTCAGATTCTATTATCCCTTTTAATAATATTGAAGAAATATTAAAAAATTTCAATTTTGAAGAATATTATGTTTTTACTCCTATTTTGAAAAAAGAGTTCGGGAAAAATAATTCTAAATATTCTTTTTCAAATAAATTTAGATCTAAAACTTTATTTGGAGAAGATTTAGTTTCTTTATCTAAACTTCCTTCAAAAGAAGAGGCACTAAAAAATGCTATTGATGGCTTGCACAAATCAAAAGAAAGATTAAAAAATTACATTGTTAATTCAAGGTTTTGGGATATTGACAAAGTAAGAGAAAAATTCTGGAAACAATTTAAACATATATTTATGTGGCTTTCAGTAAAGATTTATTGTGATAAGGGGATTTATCCACAAAATAGAAAAGAAGTTGTTAAGGTTATTTTATCAAAAAGAATCTCTAAAATGTATGAAATCCTTCATTTAATTAATAATAAAACAAAGGAAGAAATTGTTAATTGTTCTAAAGAAATTGTAAATTATATTGAAGAGTTTATTTAATCATTATAGGTTTAACTTCTTTTATAAATTTTACAGCGTCGGATAAACGCGATTTTGATTCAGAATATAATGTAATAATTTTTTCTGATTTTTTTATTTTTCCTAAATGTTTATGTAAATAAATTCCTGCTGATTTTGTTTCTGGTGTTCCTAAAATTCTGCATAAAGAATTTATTTTTTTGTTGTCGATTTCTTTTATGATTCCTGATTTTTTAGAGAAGATTGTTCTTGAAAATTTTGCAGGACATAGTTTTGAAATTCTTTTTTCAAAATCATCTGAGTCTTTTTTTTCGGAGTTTTGTGTGTTTATAATTTCCTTGAATTTTTCATAAGCTTTTCCTGAATATAAAATTTCTTCTGCTTTTTGTTTTGAATTTTTTATTCCACAAAGTTGCATTAATTTTGAAGAAAGAAACAGAGATTTGTCTCTTAAATCTTTTGGAGTTTTTGTATCACAAGGATTTTTTAAAACTTTTATTACATCTAATAATTCTAAAACTGGGCCGACGCCGTTTCCAATTGGTTGGTTTCCGTCGGTGTAAACAACATCTAATTTTATTTTAAAATGTTTTGCAAGTTTTTTGAATTTATCACCAAGATTTTTTGCTTTTTGCAAGTTTTTTACTTTTGCAGATTTTCCAAAAGGAATATCAATAAGAATGTGTGTTGAGCCGACTGAAATTTTTTTTGACATTATTGACGCGAGAAGTTGCGGTTCAATGTCTAAATTTAACATTCGTTCGACGTGGATTATTCTATCGTCGGATGGAGCTAAACCAAGAGAACCCCCCCACACTAAACAAGCTCCTGCTTTTGAAACTAATTTTTTTAATTCTTCTGGACTAAATTCTACATTCGCAATTGTTTCAATGACGTCGGCAGTACCTGATGCAGAAGTGATTGCTCTCGACGATGTTTTTGGAATTTTTAGTCCTACTGATGAGCAAATTGAAACTACGATTGGCGTTGTCCGATTTCCTGCAATTCCGCCGATGCAATGTTTGTCTGCAATAATTTTTTGGGGAAAATTAATTTTTTTCCCATTTTTAACCATTGACTCTGTTAGAAAAATTGTTTCTTTTGAAGACATTCCTTTTAATTTTTCGACGGCGGTAAAGAATGCAATTTCAGATTCTGTTAAATTATTTGCAACAATTTCGGAAATTAATTCATTTATCTCATTTTTAGAAAGTTCTTTACCAGATAATTTTTTATTTATTAAATAACTTGCCCTCGATGCTTCTGAATTTTTTACATCTACCTTACTATTTTCTTTTAAGTTTAATTTTTTGCTAACCTCATTTGAAAACCCGATGTGATTTGAAGAAACTATTTTTGGAAAAATGTCGACGACGGCGTGAATTTTTTTTGAGTGATTTTCTACTTCAACTCGTTCATCAACATGAACATTTAATTTTTTTGCGGTTTTGTCGTCGAGAATAACTACGGGACGTCCTGCTAACCAATTTAAATTTTTAACTTTTAATTTCATCTCGCCTCATTTGAAAACTTCATTTAATTTCCCTTGTCTGTAAAATTCTATTATAATTAATAAATATGCGAGTGTAAGTGGGCCGAGAACTAAACCGATTATTCCAAAAAAGTAAAGTCCGCCGATGAAACCTATCACACTTATTGAAATAGGGAGTTTTGAATATCTTGAAAGAAATAATGGACGAAGGATATTGTCTACTGTTGAAATAAAAAGTGCTCCGTAAAGTGAAAGAATTATTCCGCCGGCGAGATTTCCTGTGAAAAAAAGATATGCACTTACTGGAACCCAAATCAGCCACGGGCCAACAATTGGAATGATTGAAAAAATAATTGCTATTGCAGTTAAGAAAAGAGTATTAGGAATTCCTAAAACATAAAGTCCTATTCCAAGCAAAACACCTTGGATTATGCCGACGATAAAGTTCCCATAAATTATGCCGTCGGTGACGTGACGAAATTCTGCCATAAATTTTTCTTCTGTTGATTTCGAGAATGGGGATAATTCTCTAATATAACTCTTTAATTTGTCTGCGTCTTTAACTGCAAAGAAAAATGTGAACAAAAAAACTGCGAGTTGTAAAATAAAATTTGGAAGATTAATTAAAAGATTTGTAAATTGGTTTAATGTTGAACTAAAAAATTTCCCAGTCAAACTTTCTATATTCAAGCTAAGAAGTGTTATTGACTCTTTATCTAAAAATCGTGATAGAAATTCGTTGAAGGTCTCTGTTAAATCAATTCCTTGAATAAAACTATACACTTCAAATGTTTGGTCTATAACTTCGGGAGTTAAATAAATTAAGGGAATTGCTACGACAATAAGAAGTATTAAAATTAAAATTAATGTGGACAGCGTCGGGATTTTTATTTTACTATTAATTTTTTTATGAATCGGGTGAAAAAAGTAAGCAGAGATTAATGCGAGAACTATAGAAACCAAAACAGGTTTTAAAATTAAAAAACTCAAAACAAAAATTCCTATAAAAATCAAAACAACAATTCCTTTTTGAAAAGCATTTGAATTTGAAGGCATAGTTTATTTAGGGTTTTCTAATTTATAAAGTTACTGCAAAGTTTTATAAATATTTGAATATTTTTCGTGGGTGGTAATAAAAAAAATCTTTGAAAAAAATTTCGATGAGGAAGTTCATTCTGATTTCTTAAAGTTCGGGCGGGGAGATTATCGAGATAAATATTTGATTGAAGCGAAAAGACAAACTGGAAAAACTGCAATCAAAACGTCGGCAGAGTTTGCGAACTTTTTAGTGAAAAAATGTCTTGAAAATGTTAATGGAAAAATTGTTGTTTCCGGTGTTGTAATTTCTACTTTTGATTTGAAAGAAGATTTTCAGAACGCGGGGATTGATGTGAAAAAAACAAGTAATTTTCAAGGAGTTCGAAAAACTGCTGTCGACGGAGAAGTTGATGCTAAAAAAATAGTAGAATTAATTGAAAAATATCCGCGGTGTTTTTTTGCTTTGAGTTTTAAGACAAGTAATTGTGAATTGAAAATAAAGCCAAAGGCACCAAAGTCAGGAAAACCTGGAAAAAATGATGAAGAAGCTGTTGCTGATTTTTGCTCGCTGAAAACAACAAATGAAACTCTTGTGAAAGAGATTTTGTTTGATGTTGGGAATTTTAAGAAATGTAAAATTTCGCACGAAATTAAGGTGCAAGAAATTGTTTATCCAAAAAATATGAAATCCTTAAAACCAGAAGAAATTAGGGAACAGGCGAAAAGAAAGGGCGTTATTGTTCGGAAGATTAACTGCGACGGAAATTTGAAAGTTAATGAGGCGGGTTTTGAGGCGTGATTCTATTAAAAAGGTTTAAAAAGGTAAAAATGTCTAAATAATTACGAGTGTGCTTAAAACTTAAATGTTTAGGCAATTGAATCTTCGCTGGTTGGCGAGTTGATACGGATGCAAGTGCTATTGCGTTTTGGTTATCAAATTAATAATTAGTTGAAACTTTATTTAATAACAAGTTTTAAAATAAAAATAGTCAAAAGCAAAAATGTCGGACAAAACAATGCATAAGGGTAGCCTTCAATTTTATCCAAGAGTGCGGGCTAAGAAAGTTATTCCTAGTGTGAACTGGAGTCCTATTAAAAAAATAATTTCTCCTTCGAAACTTTTGGGTTTTATTGGATACAAAGTTGGGATGGTTTCTGTTTTTGCAAAAGATGAAACTCCGGATTCTATGACAAAAGGAAAAAGAATTATTGTTCCAGCGACGGTGATTGAGTGCCCGCAGATGAAAATTTATTCTATTCGATTTTATAAAAATAATCAAGTTGCAAAAGATGTTATTGTTTCTAATGAAAAAATTTTGAAGAGTAAATTAAATGTTGGGAAAAATGTTAAAAATGTTGATAAAATTGATTTTGATTATGATGATTTGAGAGTTGTTGTTTATTCTGATGTTGCGTCGACTGGTTTTGGAAAAAAGTCGCCAGATGTTTTGGAAATTGCTTTGAATTCTTCGATGAGTAAAGAAGAAAAACTTAATTTTGTGAAGGAAAAAATTGGGAAAGGATTTTTTATTGAAGATGTTTTTGAAAAAGGTAAGCAAGTTCCTGCAGATGTTCGGGCAGTTACAAAAGGTTATGGAACTCAAGGTCCGGTTAAAAGATTTGGAATTACATTAAAATCGCATAAATCAGAAAAAGGGCGAAGACGTCCAGGTTCATTAGCACCTTGGCATCCTGCGAGAGTTACATTTAGAACTCCGATGGCTGGACAAACAGGTTATCATAATCGTGTTGTTTACAATAATTTGGTTTTGAAAATTGGAAAAATTTCTGAAGAGGATATAAACAAAAAACAAGGTTTCCACAAATATGGAAATATAAAAACAAATTATATTTTGTTGCGGGGCAGTGTTCCTGGAACTAAAAAAAGAGCAATTGTTATTACACCTGCGTTGAGAGCGACGAGAAATATTGCAAAGAAAAAGTTGGAGGTTCTTGAATTAAGATGAAAACAAAATTATTTGATAAAGCGGGGAATGTTAAGAAAGACATTGAGATGCCTGAAAATTTTTCTAATGGAATTAGGAAAGATATTTTAGCGAAAGTTTTTGAAGCAATGAAAGGTTCTGAAATGCAACCAAAAGGTTCAAAAGTTGGTGCTGGTGCAGGTTATTCAGCGTCGGGAATTGTGAGACACAGACGACATGCGTGGAAGTCAGCTTATGGAAAAGGAATCTCAAGAATTCCAAGAAAAATTATGTCGCGACACGGTGCTTCTTTTAATTGGGTTGGTGCAACTGTTGCAAGTACTCGTGGCGGAAGAAGAGCACACCCACCAAAATCTTGGGAAAATTTATTTAGAAAAATAAATAAAAAAGAACTGAAAATTGCTTTTGATTCTGGTTTCGCTGGAACTATCGACGGAAAATCTCTTGAAAAAAAATACAATAAAAAAATAGAAAGTGGTTTTGTTTTTGATGCTTCTGTTTTGGATTTAAAATCAAAAGATTTTTTTGCGTTGATTGAAAAAGTTTTTGGAAAAGATTTAATGGAAAATATTTTGAAAAATAAAAAACAAAGAGCTGGAAAAGGAAAATTACGAGGACGAAAATACAAATCGAATGCAGGATTACTTTTTGTTGTTGCATCTGATGAAGAAATGAGGCGGGGCGGAATTGATGTTGTTAAAGTTAATGAGTTGAAAATAAAAGACTTGGCACCAAATGGCGAGGCAGGAAGAATTACGGGATATACTGAAAAGGCAATTGATGAAATCAAATTAAAATTTGGAGAAAAAAATGAATAAAGTAATTTTGCAAAAAGTTAAGTCGTCTGAAAAAATTGTTAGAATGATTGAAGCTGAAAATGTTTTGGTTTTTGAAGTTGACAGAAGTGTTCGGAGAGATGAAGTTAAAAAAGAAGTTGAGAATTTGTTTGATGTTAAAGTTGAGAAAGTTAGGACGCACACTTTGAAAAATAAAAAACTTGCTTATGTTAAATTAAAATCAGATTTTGTTGCTGCAGATGTTGCGACGAAACTGGGGTTGATGTAAATGGGAGCGGGGTATCAATCATACAGAGCAAAAATGAGGGATGTTTTCGATGATGGAATTGAGACATCATTAAAAGGATTTGAACTTGCTGAAATGGCGAATGCTTGTGCAGACCCTTTAGGTCCTTTTGGAAAGGTAGTTATGTATAGTTTTGCAGGAGTTTCAACACCAGTTCTTGCAGTATTGGGAGGACTTGAAATTATTGGAAAAACTGCAGTAGTTTCTGTTAAGCATCTTGGGCAATTAATTAAAGGAGATATAAGGAAATAATAAAATGGGAAAACGAATTATTCAACGAGCACGAGGGCATGGTTCTCTTACTTATAGAGTTAGAAGAAAGGCGTTTAGTATTGAACCAAAATATCTTACTAATTTAAAACAAGGAGATGAATTTGAAGTTGTGAAATTAATTTCATCTGGGGGACATTCTTCGCCGATTGCAAAACTTATGAATAAGGAAGGAAAAATATTTTATAATCTTGCGTGTGATTTGCTTTATGAAGGACAAAAAATAAAATTTGGTGGACAGGAAAATGGAGATATTGTATTTTTAGGAGATTTGAAAAATGGAGATAAAGTTTTTAATGTTGAAAATTCGCCAAATGACGGCGGGCAACTTGTTCGTTCTGGAGGAAATTTTGCAATGGTAATGAATAAAACTGAAAATGAAGTTACATTATGGATGCCGTCGAGAAAAGAGAAAAAATTTGATGTGCGTTGCAGAGCTACAATCGGAATAACTGCGGGGGCGGGAAGATTGGAAAAACCAGTTTTAAAGGCAGGAAAGAAATATCATATTAAAAAAACAAAATCAAAACTTTGGCCAAGAACATCTGCTGTAAAGATGAATGCAATTGATCATCCATTTGGTTCTGGTAGAGGAAAGAGAATTAAATCAAAGATTGCAAAGAGAAATGCTCCGGCTGGAAGAAAGGTTGGGCATTTAAGTCCAAGAAGAACTGGAAGGAGAAAGAAATAATGGCGGAAATTGAAGTAAGAAATAAAGACAAATTTTACCGAGGAAAGAATGTTGGAGATTTGAAAAATGTAGATGTTCGGGAATTTGCGAAACTTGTTAAGTCAAGAGCAAGAAGAGCAATTTTGAGAAAATATGATGTCGTTGAAAAATTTGCAAGAAAATGTGAGGAGCTTTCTGCGAAAAACAAACCAATAAAAACTCACAATAGAGATATGGTAATTGTTCCTACGATGGTTGGAAAAACAATTGGGATTCATAATGGAAAAGAATTTTTCCCTGTTTTAATAACAGAAGAAATGCTTGGACATAGATTAGGAGAATTTGCTCTTACTCGAAAAAATGTTAAGCACGGAGCAGCAGGAATTGGTGCAACTAAAGGTTCGTCGGCGTTGAGTGTGAAATAAATGGAAGAACAAAAAATAAAACAAGACGAGAAAGTTAAAACTGAAATGAAAGAAAAAACAAAAGAAGTTGAAAGAAAGAAAGAAACAAAAGTAGAAATTAAACCAAAAGAATTTGCAGTTGCGAAGGGAAGTTCGTTGAGAATTAGTGTTAAAAAAAGTATGTCGATTTGTGATATGATAAAGGGAAAGTCGCCGGATGTTGCGATGAAAATGCTCGACGAAGTTTTGAAAGGAAAAAGAGTTGTTCCGATGAGAGGAAGAGAAGTTCCACACCAAAAATCGCACGGAGAAAAAGGAATCGCTGGCGGAAGATTTCCTAAAAATGCGTCGATAGAATTTATTAATTTATTGAAACAAGCAAATGCAAATGCAACTGTTAATGGTGTTGAAAACCCAATTATTGTAATTGCAAAAGCAGATATTGCGTCGCGTCCTTATAAAAAAGAAGGGCGACGAGCAAAAAGAGCACATATTTATATTGAAGTTCGGGACAGAAATAAATTAGGAAAAAATAAAAAATAAAATGGAAGAGAAAAAATTTGTAAATGTAAAGAAAGATGAGTATTCTGTAAAAGGATTTGTGAAAAAAACATTTGGAAAAGGAAAAATCTCTGGTGTGAAAATTGAATATACTCCTGTTGGTGAAAAAATTATTGTTGCAACTCACAAACCGGGTTTGGTTATTGGAAAAAAGGGAGAGAAGATTGCAGAGTTGACAGAAATTTTAAAGAAAAAATTTAAGATGGAAAACCCGCATATTGATATTGAAGAAATTACTCACCCGGAATTTGATGCTCAATTAATTGCAGATGATTTGGCTTTGACTTTGGAAAGATTTGGTTCTATGAAATATAAATCTGCGAGTTATAGAATGTTAGAAAGAATTAAGAAGGCTGGTGCGAAAGGTGCTGAGTTAAGATTATCTGGGAAACTGCCGTCGGACAGAGCAAGAAGTTGGAGATTTGCATTTGGTTATTTAAAGAAAACTGGGGACTCTTCAAAAGTTGTTGACAGAGCAGAATCTGTTGCTGAAACAAAACAAGGAGTCATTGGAATTAAAGTTTCTGTTTTATCGCCGAAAGTAAAAGTTCACGACCAAATTGATGTAACTTCTGAAATGATTGAAGATGTGAAAAAAAATTCTGCTTTAGAAAATGTGGAAGAGAAAAAAGAAAAAACTAAAAAGAAAAGGAAAACTGAATGATGGTAGAAAAAAAAATCACAGAAAAAGAAATTGAAAAGAAATTGAAGGATTTGAAAATTGAGTTGTTAAAACAACCGTTGAAGAGAAGTTCTATTAGAAAACAAATAGCAAAGCTTTTAACAGAAGATAATCAAACTAAACTTGGAGGAAAAACAAAGTAATGGATATATGTCCAAAGTGCGGTCTGCCCATACAAGCGTGTGTTTGTGGAGAGATTGCCAAGACGCAACAAAATATTTCTGTTAAAACAGAAAAAAGACGTTTTGGAAAAATCTCGACGATGGTTGGCGGGTTCGACGATGGTGTTGACATAAAAGACATTGCAAAAAAACTCAAATCAGAGCTTGCTTGCGGTGGAACAGTCAAAAACAAAATAATCGAACTTCAAGGAAACCACAAAGACAAAATAAAGCGAATCTTGATTGAAATGGGATTTGACAATGAGCACATAAATTGAGGAGTATAAAAAAATGGAAAAAACAAAAGGAAACAAGAAAATGAAAGTTGCAAAAATAGTTGAAAGTTGTAATGACAAACTTTGTCCTATTCACGGAATTGAGAAATTAAAAATGCGAGGGCAAATTTTCGAGGGAGAAGTTATTAAAAAATTACATGGGAGAGTCACAATTAGATTTGAAAGAATGAGGTATATTCCAAAATATGAAAGATATGAAAAGCGGGCTACGAAAATCCACGCACGACTTCCAGATTGTATGAAAAATGATTTTGATGTTGGGGATATAATTGAAGTTTCTGAAACTCGTCCAATTTCAAAGACAATTCACTTTGTTGTTTCTGGTGTAATAAAAAAACAAAACTCTGAGGAGGATAAAAAATAAAATGAAAGCAATAAGTGCTCGCGCGACACGAGGATTAAATATTGGAAGTTTGGTTGATGCTTGTGATAATAGCGGGGCGAGAATTTGTAAGATTGTTTCAGTTAAAAAAACAGGCGGAAAAAAAGGTAGGCAACTTCCTGCAAAACTGGCGGACTGGGTAAAAGTCTCAGTTAGGAAGGGTGATCCTAAAATGAAGGGGGAAGTTTTCGATGCTGTAATTGTGAGACAAAAAAAACCTTGGTTAAGAAAAACTGGGGAGAGAGTTTGTTTTACAGACAATGCAGTTGTATTATTAAAAGATGAAAAAGGAAATCCGAAAGGCACGCAAGTTAAAGGGCCTGTTGCAAGAGAAATCCAAGAACGTTGGAAAGAAGTATCTAAATTAGCACAATTTATTTATTAAAATGAAAACCAAATTTAGCAAAACATGGAAAGAAAGTAAACAGCCGAGAAAGCAAAGAAAATATAATTACAATGCTCCATTGCATGTTCGAGAAAAATTTATTTCAGCTACACTTTCAAAAGAACTTAGAAAAACTCACGGGAGAAGAAATATTGAAGTTAGGAAGGGTGATGAAGTAAAAATTATGAGGGGAAAGTTTAAGAAAAAACAAGGAAAAATTTTGTCTGTTGATAGAAAAAATTCGAGAGTAAAAATTGAAGGAATTCAAATAACAAAAAAAGACGGGGCGAAAGTTGATGTTTCAATTCACGCGTCGAACCTGAAAATAATCTCATTAAATTTAGATGATAAAAAAAGATTAAAAAAGATGAAAAATGAAACCAAAGTTGAAGATAAGAAAATGAAAGTTGAAACTAAATCAGAGGAAAAGAAAAATGCATAAGAAAAGACAAGAAATGCCGAAGACATGGCCTGTTGAAAAGAAAGAGTTTACTTACATGGCTGTGCCAAGTCATTCTGCTAATAAATCTATTTCAATTTTATTTGTTTTGAGAAATGTTTTGAAAATTGCAAAGAATAAGAAAGAAGCAAAATTTATAACAAACAATAAGAAGGTAAAAGTTAATAATAAAATAAGAACAGAAGTCAATTTTCCGTTACAAGTTTTTGATGTTCTGACATTAGATGATAAAAAAAATTACAGAGTTCAAATCATTAATAAAAAATTTAGTTTAATTGAAATTTCTGGAAAAGATGCACAAACAAAAATTGTGAAAATTTCTGGAAAGAAAATTATTGGTGGAAATAAAACTCAAATGAATCTTGAAGACGGGCAGAACATTATTACAAAAGAAAAATTTTCTGTCGGAGATTCTGTTGTTTTGAATACAAAAGAAAATAAGATTGAAGAAATTTTGCCTTTGAAAGACGGGGCGAAAATTGAAGTTGTCGGCGGGAAACACGCTGGTGAAAAAGGAAAATTATTGAAAATTGAAAAAATTGGAAGGAACACAATTTATTTTGTAAAATTAAATAATGTCGAGGCTGGATTGCCGTTCAAAACAATCCTTGTAATAAATTAATGAAACAAAAAATGGAAACTGAAAATATTATGAGAAAAATAAAAATTGAAAGAGTTGTGTTGAACATAGGCGGGACTGGAGAAAAACTTGAAAAAGGATTTAGATTGTTGGAAGTTTTGAGTGGAAAAAAACCTGTAAAAGTTAAAGCAACAAAAAGAATTCCGACGTGGAATGTTCGTCCTGGTTTGGAAGTTGGAACAAAAGTCACATTGCGAGGAGATGATGCAATTGAAATGATTAAAAAAGTTTTGCCTGCAATTGATAATACTTTGAAAGAAAGACAAATTCAGAAAAACTTTTTCTCTTTTGGAATTCACGAATATATTGAAATTCCGTCGATGGAATACATAAGAGAAGTTGGAATTATGGGTTTGGAAATTACTGTGGTTTTCACGCGGGCGGGCAGAAGAGTTGAAAAGAAAAAGGTTAAAAGGGGCAAAATGAAAAATATGGATATAAGTCCTGAAGAAATTATAGAATTTTTAGAAGAAAATTTTAAAACTAAAATATTAAGGAAAATAAAAAAATGAAAGCAAATCAAAGATTTCCATTCATCCAAATTAAACTTCGAGGTAAATTTGAATGACAGCAAGTGATTGGAGAAAAATAACAAAGCAACTTAGGAAAAAACCAGCTGTGCTTAGAAAATTTTTGAAACATAATAAACCAAAAGACAGAACGTCGGGAATTGCTGCGAAAAAATGTGAGGTTTGTGGAAGATTTGGAGCAAGAGTTGGACAATATAATTTAAATTTGTGCAGGCATTGTTTCAGAGAGTTGGCGGAGGAACTCGGTTTTAAAAAATTCTCATGAGCCAAGATATTGTTGCTGACGCATTAAACCAAATCATGAATATGAAAAAAGTTGGTAAGAGAGAAGTTGTAGTTAGTAAATACTCAAAAGTTCTTATTAATTTATTAGAAATTATGAAAGAGAAAGGGCATATTGATTTTGAATTTGTTGAAAATAAATTAATTATAAAAATCTTGAAAGTAAACAAATGTTGTGCAATAAAACCGAGATATTATGTTACTGTTCCCGAAATTGATAAATATTTAAGAAGATTTTTGCCGTCGAGAAGAATTGGAAATATTGTTGTTTCAACAAATAAGGGATTAATCACTCATAAAGAATGTTATGAAAATAAAATCGGGGGAGCACTTATTGCTTATTTTTACTAATGAAAAAAAATCTTGAAAAAAATATTCAAATACCTGAAGGAATTAAAGTTAGTTTTGACGACGGCAAAATTTCTGTGAAAGGAAATGGAAAAGAACTTTTAAGAAAGTTTAATTTTGGAAAAGTAAAATTTTCTGCTGACGGAAATTCATTAAAACTTGACGCAAAAAATGCGACGAAAAGAGAAAGTAAAATTATTGGAACAATTGCGTCGCACATAAAAAATATGATTCAGGGAATTCAAGAAGATTTTGTTTACAAAATGGAGATTTGTAATGTTCACTTTCCAATGAATGTAAAACTTGATAAGAATAAATTAATTATAAAATCTTTCTTGGGAGAAAGTGTTGACAGAAATGCAGAAATTTTGGAAAATGTAAAAGTAGATATTAAAGGAAATGAAATTGTGATAAGTTCTGCGGATGTTGAAAAAGCCGGGCAAACAGCGACGAATATTGAAAGAGCGACAAAATTAAGAGGAAGGGACAGAAGAATATTTCAAGATGGAATTTTCATAACTGAAAAACCCGGGAGGAAAATGTAATGGTTAAAAGAAAATTTTTGCGACAGGATTGGCACAAGAAAATTCAACTTGGAAGTCAGGTGAAGAAAAAAAGAAAATGGAGAGCTGCAGTAGGGAGACAAAGTAAAATTAGAATGGGGATGAAAGGACATATTACTCGTCCAAAAATTGGGTTTGGTGCGAAAAGAGAAAACATAAAAATTGTAAGAATTGAAAATTTAAAGCAAATGGAAAATCTTGGTAAGGTCGGTGGAATTATCATTGGTAGCGTAGGAAAAAAGAAGAAAATAGAAATTACAAAAAAAGCAAATGAAATGAAACTTAAAATATTAAATAAATACATGGAGAAAGAAAATGCAACTAGCAAATAAAAAACAACTTGCTTCAAAAGTTCTTAAAGTTGGGAAAGGAAGAATTATTTTTGTCGTCGGTCGGGAAAGCGAAATTAAAGAAGCTATCACAAGACAAGATATTATTGACTTAAAAAATGCCGGTGCAATTCAAATTAGAGAAATTACTGGAAGAAGAAAAATTGTAAGAAGAAAAAATCAAAGAAGAAAAGGAAAAATAAAAAAAAGAGTTAAAGGTAAAAAACAAGAATATGTTAAAATCACGAGGAAACTTAGAAAATTTGCAAAATTTTTGTTGAAGACAAAGGAAATTGATAATGAAAAATATAGAACAATTAGGAAAAAAATTAAATCACGAGATTTCAAAAGTAAAAGAAATCTTAAAGAAAGTTACGGAGAATTATAATGTCATTAAGAACTGATAAACGACGACGAAGTGAAGGAAAAACAGATTACAAACTTAGATTTGGGCTTTTGAAATCTGGAAAGCAGAGAATTGTAATTAGAAGAACAAACAAATATTTTATTGTGCAGGCAGTTGAAAGTCAAGAAGCAAAAGACAAAGTAATTTCGAGTGTGACTTCAAAAGATTTAATTAAAGAGGGATGGGACAAAAAATTTGAGGGTTCGTTGAAAAATGTTTCGGCGGGATATTTAACTGGATTGCTTGCTGCGAAAAAATTTGGGAAAAAAGAATTTATAATTGATTTGGGTATGGCGAGAACAATTGACGGGAACAGATTATTTTCTGTTGTTAAAGGACTTTTTGACGGCGGAGTAAAAATAAATGTAAATGAAAGAGTTTTCCCGTCGGAAGAAAGAATCAACGGCGAACATTTAAAAGAAGAAGTTAAGTCAATGATTAGCAAACTAAAAGCAAAACTTATGAAATAATGGTAGAAAAAATAAAACAAGAAATTGAAAAAACTCCTGAAGAGCAACTTAAAGAAATGGAAAAAATCGTCGAGGAAAAAGAAAAAAGAATCGACGAGAAAATTACAAAAGAAGTAATTGAAGAACTTGAAAAAGAAGATAAGCGAGAAAGTTGGGAAGATAGAATTGCGAGGGAAGATAGAGAAAAATTAGATTCGTGGGTTCCTAAAACGCAACTTGGAAAAGATGTTCGGGCTGGAAAAGTAAAAAATATTGACGAAGTTTTTGCTTCTGGAAGAAAAGTTATGGAGTCGGAAATTGTAGATTTACTTGTTCCGCATTTGAAATCAGATTTGCTTTTTATTGGGCAAGCAAAAGGAAAATTTGGTGGTGGAAAAAGGCGAGCGTGGAAACAAACTCAGAAAAAAACAAAAGAAGGAAATGTTCTAACTTTTGGTGTGATGGCTGTTGTTGGCGACGGTAACGGGCACGTTGGAATTGGGGTTGGAAGAGCTTCGGAAACTTTGCCTGCAAAAGAAAAAGCAATTAGAAAAGCAAAACTTAATTTAATAAAATTTCCACGAGGTTGTGCAAGTTATGATTGCTCTTGTGATGAACCCCATAGTATTCCTGTTGCAGTTTCTGGAAAATGTTCTTCTGTAAAATTACATTTGATGCCGGCGCCACAAGGAACTGGGCTTGTTGTTGGAAATGAAGTTAAAAAAATATTGAAGTTAGCTGGAATAAAAGATGTTTATGGAAAGATACGGGGAAAATCGAGAACAACAATGAATGTTGCTAAGGCTTGTATTGAAGCTTTAACTAAAATTGGAGAGTTCCAATAATGGTAATTTGTGTTTTGAGAATTGCTGGGCGAGCTGCTGTAAAAAAAGAAATTGACAATACTTTGAGAAGATTAAAAATTGGAAGAAAATTTAATTGTATTTTTGTCGACGGAAAAGACAAAGTAATCATGGGGATGGTTAGAAAAGTTGAAGACTATGTTGCTTATGGGGAAGTTAGTGAGGATTTTAGAAAAAAAATTGAAAAAGAAAAAGGAGAAAAAGATTTTGAAACTGGAAAATTAAAAAAATATTTTAGACTTTGTCCTCCGCGGGGCGGATTTAAAAAATCAACAAAACTTCATGCAAAAAGCGGAAAGGGAATTTTAGGAAAATGGGAAGATAATGAATTAAATAAACTGATGGAGAAAATGTTATGAGCTTAGATGTTATTGATTGTGTTGCTGTTGGGAAGATGAGTACTGCTATAAGAAGCTTTGAAGATTTGAGAAAATTGGATTCAGGAAATAATGATTATGTTCCTCAAGGACAAGAAACAGGAGAAAATGTAATTATTATTAATAAACAACCACATGTTTTTATTGGGGGAAGGAGAATTCTTTTAGAAACTTTATCAAGAGATTATTCTGGTAGCCCACAAATAAATCATTTTCTTATTTCACATTTAAAATATGATTCATCGGGGAGATTAACTGGGGAAGTGTTTGTAGAACCTTGTGTTTATGGAAAAAGATTTGATAACTTAAGTTTAGCTTCTCATTATGAAGATTTACTAAATAATTTAGGAATTGGGGGGATGGTGGCATAATGGTAAAAATTAAAAAAAGGAAAAAAGCAACGCGACAGCGAGGAGCTGGAGGACGAAGTTGTGGTTGGGGATTTAGACAAAAGCACAAAGGTGGACATGGAAATTCTGGTGGTGCTGGAATGGCTGGAACAGGAAAAAGATCAGACCATAAAAAATTCTTAGGAGAAACAATTGCAAAAAATGCTGGATTTAAATCTTATTTTGGAAAACAAGGATTTACGTCGAGAAAAGCAAAAAAACCTGGAATTGCTGTTATAAATCTTGAAACAATTGAAATGAACTTTTTTGAAAAAGTTGGGCAGAAAATTGATTTAAAAAAATACAAAATTCTTGGAGAAGGTAAGGGTTTCAAAGCAGAAATTTTTGCAAAAGAAGCTTCGCAATCTGCAATTGAAAAAATGGAAAAGGCTGGTGGGAAAATTATTTTGCCTGTTGTAAAAGAAGAAACGAAAATTGTTGAAAAGATAGCAACACCAGTTAAAGAGAATATTAAAAGTGAAAAGAAAGTCGGCGGGAAGAAAAAAGAAGTTGCGAAAGGATAAAAGGAGACTAAATTGATTAGATAATATGAAAAAAATTTGGAAGTTTATTTTAGCAGGTTTTTTGTCTTAATAGTGTGCGTAAGTTATTGGATGATAACAATGCCCATGGTTACGGGGGATTATAGTTGGGGGTGGGAAATATTAGTAGCCGGAGTTGTTATTTGTGCTTTTTTAATAATTTTAGGGGTTATTTTATCTACTGATTGGAAATTTATAAAAAGAAATAATTCTAAGAACCAACAAACTTTATAAAGTGAAATCTCGAATGTAAATTATGGGATTAAAAGATTTGTTGCATAATTTGCCGGAAGTAAAAAGTCCGAGTGAAAAGAAACTTTCGTTTAATGTTAAACTTAAATGGACTTTGATTATTTTAATTGCTTTTTTTATTTTGGCGAATATTCCGTTGTTTGGGTTGGAGTCGTCAGCACTTTCTAGATTTGAATATTTAGCTATTTTACTTGGAACTGATTTTGGTTCGATTATTTCGCTGGGTATTGGGCCGATTGTTATGGCGTCGATTATTTTGCAATTAATGGTTGGTGCACAAATCTTGAATATTGATACAACTACTGAAGAAGGAAAGAAATTTTTTCAGGGATTGCAAAAACTTTTAGTTTTTGCTTTTATAATTTTTGAAGCAATGGTTTATGTTTTGATGAGAGGGCTTGCTCCAAATCCTGAACTTGGAGGATTTTATGGACCTTTTATTTTAATTTTCCAACTTTGTCTTGGGGGCGTTTTGATTTTGTTTATGGATGAAGTTGTTCAAAAGTGGGGCTTTGGTTCTGGTGTTTCATTATTTATTGCGGCGGGAATTGGTTGGAGATTATTTTCACAATTATTTCAGTTTATAGGAACGCAAGGAACTTTTGAAGCTTCTGGAAAAGTTTTTGCTTTAATTGCGTCTGTTATTGCAGGAGATGGAATTGGAATTTCAAATGCTTTGTTTCCGATTATTGTTACAATTATTTTATTTTTCTTAGTTGTTTTTATGCAATCTTTGAAAGTTGAAATTCCGTTGAGTTTTGATAGAGTTAGGGGTTATGGTGTTCGGTGGCCTTTACAATTTTTTTATGTAGGGGTTATTCCGGTAATTTTAGTTTCTGCTTTGTCTGCGAATGTTCAGTTAGTTGCTTCGCTGATTGAAAATTGGTTGGGGCATGCAACATTTTTGGGAGGGTTTTCAAGTGGAACTCCAATTTCTGGTTTAGCTTTTTGGATTAATTCAACTCCTTTGTTGTCGACAATTATTACAGGAAGTTTTAGGTGGGTTTATGCTTTGCAAGCCGTGGGGCATGTTTTATTTTATATTCTTGGTTCTGTGTTGTTTGCGTTTTTTTGGATGAATACTTCTGGGCAAGATGCGAAAAGTCAGGCAAAAAGAATTATGTCGTCGGGAATGTCGATGCCAGGTTTTAGAAAAGATGAGAGAGTTTTGGAAAGTATTTTGAAAAGGTATGTTGTTCCTTTGACAATTATGGGTGGTGCTGCAATTGGTTTGCTTGCTTCTTTTGCGAATTTGTTGGGTGCGTTGGTTGGGGGGACTGCAATTCTTTTAGCAATTATGATTATGTATCAACTTTATCAAAACATTGCACAACAACATGCTGTTGATATGAATCCTGCTATGCGGGGTTTTTTTGGTGGGTAAAGAAACCTGCGAAGTTTACTAGTCTGGGGCGAGCATTCTGATTTTTTTGGTGAGTAAAGAATTAACAACATTTAATCAAATATAAATAAATGAAAAAAATTAAAGATAACTAACGACGGCATAAGTCTCTTTCACAAGAATAACTTCTATAAAGATCATTAAGAATTATTAATGATTCCTCTTCATCTTTAATGCTAAAATTTTGAATTTTTTCTAAAAATGGTTTATATCTTTGATATTTCTTTTTTTCTTCTTTAGTCGTTAAAAGGACTGATTGAAATGGTTTCTCTTTAGTCATAATTACTCCTAAAATAAGCCTAATTAAAGAATCATCTATATTCTCTCCATCAATTATATTCTTTAATAAATCCTCTCCTATTTCTAAAGGAAACACGCTTCCGCGAATAGTATCTTTATCCTTAATAATATTCTCTTCACATAATTTATTAAAATCTTTTTCCCAGATTACAATATTCTCTTTCTTATGTTCCTTTGAATTTTGATTAATCCTAAGCATTCTTGAGATTATTGTGCCTTTTTTCTCAACATTTTCAGAAATCCATTTTATAAATGAGTAATCAATAAGAATCCTATGTGAATAGGAAACATAAACCACCATTCTAAAGTGCGTTTTCTAGCATCTCGTCAGTTATTTTTTCTATATTAATTATCTTTAATGGCGATGCTATCTTTTTAGTTACCTTAAATAATTCATCGTCATCCGATGCTAAAGCCATCTCTTTTAGATTCTCGTCATCACAAGAATTAGAGTTAAAACTAATAAAACTCTTTACATCTCCTGCAAGTTCTATTTCAGAAAAAGTTAGTTCTACCATAATAAATTTTGTATTCATATATTTTTAAATCTTTCTAAACTATTTAGTTCTTTATTACTCTAATTAAATTAGTGCTATAATCTTTTTATATCTATGCTTACGGGTATTTTTAACAACATTTAAATAACTTTGAATTTTTATATAAAAATGGTGATTGAATTGTTTGTGAATTTTGCAAATGCAAATCCTATTTTGTCAATAATTTTGGTTTCGATTTTTATTACATTGATTTCTACTTTGGTTACAAAATGGATGACAAATCAAGAGCATTTGAAAGGTTTGAAAGACAGACAAAAGGAACTTCAAAATGAATTAAAGAAGTGCGAAGGTGATGAGTGCAAGATGAAGGAAGTTCAGATGGAAATGTTGCAAATTACTGGGACAATGATGAAGTCGTCGTTTAAACCACTTTTAGTAACTTTTATTCCTTTTTTAATATTATTTTATTGGGTTAGGGGTTTTTATGGAGAACTTTTGGGGGGTTGGTTTTGGTATTATCTTATTGCTTCTTTTGCGTCGAGTATGATTTTTAGAAAAGTTTTCAAGATGGCCTAAAAGCCATCATATTTTCCTCAGACAAATCTTCAAAAATAAGATGACCTAAATTTTATGAAGTGAAATTTTTTAAATTTTGTTTTGCACTTTTTGTGAATTGTCTATAAGATTGAATTCCAAATTCAGAAATTACTCCGGAAAGCAAATCTTTTTTTATAAAATCAAATGCTGGATTTTCCACGTCGATAAATTTGTTTCTTTCTAACCAAACTTCTTTAGATTTTCTTTTTTCTAATTTAATTTTTTTTGTGAATTTTAGTGAGATGCCACAAGAATATCTTGGAATATGAAATTCTTTTGCGATTTTGCATAATGTTGAAGTTCCTATTTTATTTACAATTCCTTTTTTTGTAAATGCATCTGCACCGAATAAAAATAAGTCGCATTTTTTCAAATATTGTTCTGCTGCGAGGTCGGGAACTACAATTGTTTTTATTTGAAATTTTGCTAATTCCGTCGCTGTTTGTCGTCCTTGCAATAAAGGTTCAACTTCTGTTGTGTAAACAACAAAACTTTTTTTTCTTTTTAATCGAGCATATTTCAAAATCTCGACGACGGTTGTTGAATGACAATGAGAAAAAATATTCATATTTTTTTTAATTAGATAAGAACCTTTTTTTGCAATTATTTTTTGGGATTTTTTTATGTAATTTAAAATTTTATTAGATTTTGTTTTTTTGTTTTTGGATTTTTCTAAAATTTCAATTGAATTTTGTAGTAAGGGTTCTGTTGGGCGCGCGGAAATTATTCGGTTAACAGATTCTTTATTATTTTTTAAAAAATATGCTTTTATTCCTTTTTTTGCAATTGCCGTGGCACCTTGGATTTTCACGTCTTTTATGTCTTGGATTATTTTATCAAATCTTGAAAATTTTTTCTTTGAGTTTTTTTTACTCTTTTTCATGATAGTATTAGATGAAATTGGTATAAAAGGTTTGCGAAGTTTTATAAAGATAAAACGGATTTTAGATATGAGGAAAAGAGATGTTAGAAATGTTGATGAATCCCAAAAAAGCTGAAAGGCGTCCTTGGGAAATGTTTTTTGTGGGGATTATTTATGCTTCTGTTTCTCTTTTGTTAGTTACTTTTGTTTTTGGGAAAGATTCTATTTTAAGAGAGGGTTCAGGACTTTTGATTGTGATTTTTACTGTGATTTGTTGTTTGCCTTATGTTTATTATGTTATAAAATTTGAAGAAGGAAAAGATGTTCAGATTTCTGATTCTGGAAAACTTATTAAAGAACATTCAAAAGCAGTTGTTTCTTTGATGTGGCTTTTTATGGGTTTTGTGGTTGCATTTTCGTTTTGGTATATGGTTTTGCCGTCCCACGCAGGAACAAATTTTAATTTTCAGATAAAAACTTTTTGTGCTATTAATAGTCCTGCAAATTATGAATATTGTGTTCAGCAACATAGTGTTCCGACGATAACTGGTGATGCGACAAGTTCAAAACTTATTATGAGTATTTTTGCAAATAATATTTATGTTTTGATTTTTACTATTTTATTTTCGCTGGCGTTTGGGGCGGGGGCAATTTTTATTTTAGTTTGGAATGCTTCTGTAATTGCAGCTGCGATTGGAATTTTTTCAAAAAGTAAATTAATTTATTTGCCTATTGGTTTGGGAAGGTATATGATTCATGGAATTCCAGAAATTGCTGCTTACTTTGTCGGGGCGTTGGCTGGCGGAATTGTTTCTGTTGCAGTAATTAGGAGAGATTTGCATGGAGAAAGAACGTGGAGAATTTTACAAGATGTGATTGTCTTAATAATTATCGCGATTATTATTTTGTTTGTGGCTGCGTTGATGGAAGTTTTTATTACGCCGATTTTGTTTTAGAAATTTACTCCTGATCGATAGAGAATTCGAAGAGAAAAATTTATAAAAAAGAACCTTCTGATCTTTCTATGAAAAATCATCCAAATGAATTATACCCAGATAGAAAAATGAGGGAAATTTGTATACTTGCATCAGGTTGGAAAAGAGAATCTTTTTTGACAACAGATGAAGAATTTTATTGGAGAGCAGAACAAAAAGGTAAATATAAAATCTTAGAGACATTAGGAATTAAAAAATTAGCCAACATTAGCAACTCTAAGTCCAAGGTATTAACTCTTTAAGAAACTGCCCTGTTGTTTGTTGATCTATGGGTTGTAGATACTCTTTCACAAGGTTTAAGGCTTGTAAGAGACATAGCAGATTATCAAGGTGTTATTGCTCCTGGAAGATTTTTTAGTGGTTTTTCTTTTGACATTATTTCAAGAGGTACTCCAGACACTGAACTTTGCCGGGTTTCTCCAGACACTGAACTTTGCCGGGTTTCTCCATACCACGTGCCTGGCGGGGATTTATAGTTTTATTTCTAATCAATATTTATATATTATTTTGATACTCATAGGTGAAATTAATAGATAACTTTTAATATGGCTGATTAGATAATTTGATATGGATAAAATTGGAATTATTAATAAATTTTGTGAAAAAAGATTAGTAGTTATAGGAGATTTAATGCTTGATGAATTTATTTATGGAGATATTCATCGGATGTCTGTTGAAGCACCTGTTCCAATTATTAATTTTGTGAATAAAAAGAATTTTTTGGGTGGTGCAGGAAATGTTGCAAATAATGTCGCGTCGCTTGGAGCAAAAACCTTCGTCGTTGGAGTAATCGGAGAAGACACTAAAGGAAAAGAAATTCTTAAGATTTTTAATGAAAATAATATAAATTGTGACGGGGTTTTCTTTGAAAATCAAAGAAAAACAACTTTGAAAAAAAGAATTATTTGTAATTCGCAACAATTATTAAGATTAGATGAAGAAGATGTTTTTAATATTTCAAAAGATACAGAGGATAGAATAATTAATTATTTGGAAAAAATAATTCCTACTATCGACGGGATTATTGTCTCTGATTATGCCAAAGGTGTAATGACTGAAAAGATTATATCTGAAATAATAAGATTAACAAAAGAAAATAATAAAATGATTTTTGTAGATACAAAACCAATTAATGCCTCTTTTTACAAAGATGTAACATTAGTAAAACCAAATGCAAAAGAAGCTTTTGAAATTACTGGTGAAAAAGATTTTAAACTTGCAGGAAAAAAACTTTTAGAAATTCATAACTCTAATATTTTAATTACTCTTGGAAAAGAAGGGATGTATTTAATTACCTTAGATGGAAAAGAAACTCTTCTTCAGACGAAGGCAAGAGAAGTTTTTGATGTAACTGGTGCGGGAGATACTGTAATTGCACTTTTAGGACTTTCAATTATTTCTGGTGCAGATATTTTAAATTCTGTGGAAATTGCAAATATCGGGGCAGGAATTGTCGTCGGGAAAAAAGGTGTTGTTGTATTAAGTCCTGATGAATTAAAAAAAGAAATTTCATTATTTGTTGTGCCAAAAGTTTGGGGAGAAGAACATTGGATAGTTAATGAGAATTATTGCGGGAAAAAACTTATTTTAAAAAAAGGATTTAGGTGTAGCATGCACAAACATAAATTAAAAGATGAAACATTTTATATTACTAAAGGAAAAGTTTTACTTGAATTAAAAGATACTAAAAAAATACTTTGTTCAGGAGATTCTCAAAGAATTAAACCAGAAGAATTTCATAGATTTACTGGACTTGAAGATTCTGAAATAATTGAATTTAGCACGCATCACGAAGATAATGATTCTTATAGAATTGAAGAAAGTGGGGTTGCGGACTTAGAGGAAATAAATAAAAACCTAGAAAACAAGTAATTTTATGAAAGAGGATTTAATTATAAAAGATAGAAGTAAAAAATTAGTTAATTTTGTTAAAAATCCAAAAGTTTGGGTTGTAGGGTTTTTGATAATTGCAATAATTTTGGGAGTTTATATTAGAAGTATTCCTATGCAAGATTATGGAAATGGGACTCCAGGACTTTGGGATTCGACAACAAATGACTGGACTCTTGGGCCTGATTTAGATCCGTGGTTATTTACGCGATATGCTCAAACAATTGTTGAACAAGGGGCTCTTCCGGAAGTAGATGAATTAAGGAATGTTCCGCTTGGATTTGAAACTGAAAAGGAAACAATATTATTACCTTATATGATTGTTGGAGTTTATTATATTGTAAATATTTTTGGTAATTTCTCTGTAACTTTTGCAGCAGTAATTTTTCCAGTTATTATGTTTGCCTTTACAATTATTGCATTTTTTCTTTTTGTAAGAGAAATTTTTTCAGGAGAAGAAAAAGATGAGAAGACAAAATCAAATATTATTGCACTAATTTCTACTTTTTTTATGATAGTAATCCCTGTTTTTTTATCGAGGACAATTGCAGGAATTCCTGAAAAGGAATCAGCTGGTTTCTTTTTTATGTTTATAGCATTTTATTTTTTTATTAAGGCGTGGAAATCAAATAAATTAAAAAATAGTATTCTTTTTGGGATTCTTGCGGGATTGTCAACTGCTTTGATGGGGTTGATTTGGGGGGGAGTTATGTTTGTTTTTGCTTCAATTGCAATTGTAACATTAATTGAGTTTGTCTTCGGTAAAATTAATAAGAACAAGTCAATTTCATATTCAATATGGCTGTTCTCTTCTATTTTTATTATAAATTTATTCTCAGAAAAGTTTTTAATTTTGGATTTTTTTACTTCTTTTGATACAGGACTTGCACTTTTAGGTTTCTCTGTTATTATTATTCATTTTTTTGTGTGGAATACTAAATTTAAAATTTCGAGATATCTTCCTAACTGGAAACTACCAAAAACAATTATTTCAATTATTATTACTTTAGTATTAATTCTTATATTTTCTCTTATCTTTTTAGGGCCATCGTTTGTTATTGAAAAAATAAAGGCGATTAACCAGATATTAATAGAACCTATTGTGGGTAGGTGGAACACAACTGTTGCAGAAAATAGGCAACCTTATTTTGGAGAGTGGAGTTCAAGTTTTGGTCCATTTATTGGAAGTATCCCTTTAACTTTTTGGATGTTTTTCTTGGGTTCTGTAGTATTATTTAAAAAAATGGTATCTTGCTTAAAGAAGAAAGATTCTTGGATTTTGACAGGACTTTATATTATCTTCTTCTTTGGAATAGTTTTCTCAAGATATTCTGTAGATAGTGTATTTAATGGAACAAATTTTATTAGTATTGCAACTTATTATTTATCTATTTCAGTTTTCTTTTTATTCTGTCTTTATTATTATATAAAATATTCTAATGAAGGTTTTGGGGGTTTTGAAAATCTTAAGTATGAATATTTATTTTTATTTGTATTTTTTATTTTGTGTTTGCTAATGGCAAGAAGTGCAGTTAGATTGATTATGGTTTTAGCTCCAATAGCTCCAATATTTCTTAGTTATCTTTTAGTTAATTCTTATGAAAAAATAAAATCTAATAAAAATGATTTTTCTTTTTTAAGTTATGTTTTATTAGGAATAATTATTTTAATAACAATATATGCTTTTTATAGTTTTTATAATGAAATAAATGGACAAGCAGAAATTTATATTCCGGCACCTTATAATCAGCAATGGCAGTTGGCAATGGATTGGGTGAGGACAAACACTGCAGAAGATTCTGTTTTTGCACATTGGTGGGATTATGGTTACTGGGTTCAGTCAATTGGAAAAAGAGCAACGATTATCGACGGAGGAAATGCAATTGTTTATTGGAATTATTTATTAGGTAGAAATGTACTCACTGGAGATAATCAAAAAGATGCTTTGGAGTTTTTATATAATCATGATGCAGATTATCTTTTGATTGATCCTACGGACATTAGCAAATATGGGGCATTTTCAAGTATTGGTTCAGATGCAGATTTTGATAGATACTCTTGGATTCCTGTTATGATTTCTGATGATAGTTTAACTACTGAAGGAAATAATTCTAAAAGAATTGTTTATAGAACTGGGAGTATCCTTGATGAAGATATTTTATACAATTTAAATGGAAAACAAATATTTCTTCCTGGACTTTCAACTTATGTTGCTGGGACAATTATTGAAATTGCACAGAAAACTGGAGAAGAGACTTACTTTAAACAACCAGAATTAATTCTTATTTACAATAATAATCAATACAGTATTCCATTAAGATATATTTATTATAAAGGAAAATTATTTGATTTTGAAGAGGGTTTAGAAGGGACTTCTTATATAATCCAAGAAGTTGATTATGGAAATAATGGATTAGAAATAGATGAGTTTGGTTCTGTAATCTACATTTCCCCAAGAGTTATGAGGGGTTTACTTGCTCAAAAGTATATTTTAAATGACCCCTTAAATAATTTTGAAAATTTTCAACTATCTTATTCTAAAGATAGCCCATTTATAAAAAGTTTGAGAAATTATAATTTAAATCTGGGAGAATTTATAACTTATGGAGGCAATTTGGAAGGGCCTATAAAAATTTGGGAAATTGAATATACTGGAGACGAACAATTTAATCAATCTTATATTGACAAAGACCCTTCGAAATATCTTGATTGGCAATTATAAAAAAACATTTAAACTCTCTTTTATCTATTAAAATATGAATGCTTTGTTATTTTTGCCTGTGATTATAAGTTTTGTGATTACTTTGTATTTGCTTCCTTTTTGGATTAGTCGAGCGAAAATAATTGGTTTGGTTGGGAAAGATATAAATAAATATGAAAAACCAGAAGTGGTAGAAGTTGGAGGTATTGCAGTTATTGCGGGTTTTGTTATTGGAATTTTATTTTATATTGCAGTGAGAACGTTTATTTTAGAAGATATTAATGGTGTAAGTTTGCAGATATTTGTTTTAATAAGTTCTATTTTAATTCTTGCTTTTATTGGATTAGTTGATAGTCTTCTTGCGACGAGTTCGAATTCTGCGATTAGTCATCATATCAAAAATTGGAGAAGGGGATTACGACGACGACATAGGATTTTTTTGTGTTTGGTTGCGTCGATACCTTTGATGGCAATAAATGCTGGGACTTCGGTAATGAATGTTCCTTTTTTCGGGGCAGTTAATTTTGGGATTTTGTATCCTTTAATTTTAATTCCGTTGGGGATTATTGGTGCGACGACAACTTATAATTTTTTAGCAGGATTTAATGGACTTGAAGCAGGACAAGGAATAATTATTTTATCTTTTTTGAGTTTTGTTGCTTATGCGACGGGGAATTCTTGGTTAGCTGTTGTGGGACTTTGTTTTGTGGCTTCTTTGATTGCGTTTTTTATCTTTAATAAAAATCCTGCGAAAGTTCTTCCAAGCGATGTTTTAACTTATCCGCTTGGTGGATTAATTGCGATTATGGCGATTTTGGGAAATTTTGAAAAAATTGCAGTTATTGTTTTTATTCCATATATTATTGAATTCATTTTAAAGTCGAGAGGAAGATTAACAAAACAATCTTTTGGAATTCCTGAAAAAAACGGAAACTTAAAAATGCCTTATGACAAAATTTATGGAATGACTCATTTGGCTATTTTTGTCGTCGGTAAACTCAAGAAAAAAGTAACTGAAAATGATGTAGTTTATTTTATTTTTGCGATACAGATTTTATTTGTTTTGCTTGGATTTTTGGTGTTGTGATTTTATTAAAAAAATAAAAAATTACTTTAATAATTCCAATGCAATACATGAATCTTCTGTTGACGGACCGCCAATATAGGAAAATTGCTCGGGGTGGCTAACTCTTCTGTTAGAAGTATTTATTCCAAAACCAGATAAAGTAACATGGCTGTCTGCACAAGTAATTGCGGAAAAACCTACCCTATAATCTGTTTGGGGATTAATGCCCTCTATACGGAGAGATTGGCTGTTTAATCTTTTTGCAAGTTCAACAATTTCATCTTCTTGTCCAAAAAGATGTAGGGATTGTGGAGATTGATATAATGTTGCTGTAATAAATCCATTTGACCCTATTGACTCTTGGGCAACATAACCTAAATTATAGCTCTCTTTAGGAGCGAATCTCACTACCCCATCCTGACTAAATATTACTCCCTTAAATATTTCTCCACCAGATAATCTATTTTCTAACTCTGTTCTATCTAAATTTACTACTTTATCTTTTGTTAAAACTGAGTCGTCTACGACATAAACGCCTTCAGGAGTCCATAAATTTATAGTAAACAGCCATGCATAAACTCCTGGAGCTGTTAACAATCTTCTTGTATTTGAAATCTCCTCTGAAGAATTATTAGGTTTACCTAATAAAGAATTACATAAGGATACTACTTGTGCTGAAGAAGGAATTCTGTTTCCGCAAATAGTTTTAGCAGAGTTATATGAATGGATATTTTGTGGAACATCTTCGTCAAGCGGTTTAAAAAATATCCCGGAACCATTAGTTGGAACATATAATGCAACCCGGACATCCCCATTATGTCTTGAATTTCCCATATTTCTTTGAAAAAAACTACCTATTTAAACCTTTTTAAATAGTCATTTTATAATAGTAACTTATTATAACACAAAAGGTTTTAAATAGATCTAATTTAACCAATTTATTATGGAAAACAAGAAAAAAATAATTATTACGTCAGGTTATTTTAATCCCTTACATATTGGGCACTTAGAATACATAAAAAAGTCAAAAATGCTTGGAGATTATTTAATTGTTATTGTGAATAATGATACGCAGGCATTGTTAAAAAAAGAATTTACATTTCAATTAGAAAACCATAGAATAGACATAATAAAGGCTTTGAAGTATCCTGACGAGGTTGTGTTGAGCATAGATAATGATAGAAGTGTCTGCAAGACAATTAAAATGATTTATGATATTTACAAAGAAAAGGGATATGAATTTATTTTTGCGAAGGGCGGAGATCAAACAAAAGAAATAATTCCTGAAAAAGAAATTTGTGATCAGTTGGGTATTAAAATTGTTGATAAAGTTGTGGGACAATTAAATTCTTCTACAAATATCTTGGAAAATTATAGAAAATATCTTGAATCTAAATGATTTATGGAAAGGGTTTTAAAGCAAATTGAAGTAAATAAACTATGAATAATTTTTGGAAATTTGTTGTTTTTTGTTTTGTGGGTTTTGTTGCTTTTTGTATTGATTGGGCTGTTTTTAATTTTTCTTATTTTCTTACTAATATTTTTATTATTTCTGTTACTCTTGGTTGGCTGATTTCAATGATTTTTAATTTTAGTATCAATAGAAATTTTACATTTTCTGCAAAGGGGTTTTGCATTAAAGAACAGGCAATTAAATGGATAATAGTTTATGCAGGGGCATTTTTAGCAAGAATATTTGTTAGTTGGATTGCCTTGGGAGTGCTTGGAGAAAGTACATTAAATGCGAATATTGCTTTCTTTGCAGGAATTATTATTTCTATTCCAATTAGTTTCCTTGGTAGTTTATTTTGGGCTTTTAAGAAAAATTAAATTTTCTAAAACGAATTTTAAATAATCTTAGAACAGATTTTACTGAGTCTTTCAAATTTAAACTAGAGCCTTCAGCATCTTTCCAATAGATAGGGTGTTCTACAATTTTCAGTTTTTTTCTTTTGCACAAGAATAAAATATCTACATCAAATGCCCACCCTTCTTCTTTGTAATTTTCTGAAAGAAATTTCGCAACGTTTTTTGTGAAAATTTTCGCACCGCATTGAGTATCTTTAAAATTTAGATTAAATAATAATTGGACTAAAAAATTAAATGCTAAACTTGATGCTTGCTGACTAAACCTCCTTTTAGGTTCTATAAGAGCCCCTTTTTTTCTTCGAGAGGCAATTATTCCGTGATGAGATTTTATTTCTTGATATAATTTAAAAAAATTCTCTGGATTTGTAGAATTATCTGCATCTGTAAATCCTATTAAATCACCTTTTGCTTTTTCAAAACCCTTCATTACTGCTCCTCCCTTTCCAACATAATAGGGGATATTTATTACTTTAAACATTTTCTTATTTTTTGAAAATTCTTCACAAATATCAAAGGTCTTATCTTTTGAATTATTTACGATAATAATTATTTCAAATTCATCTTTTAATTTACTCTGAAAAAAATTATAATATTCTTTTAATGTCTTTGAAATTCTCTTTTCTTCATTGTATGCGGGGATGATTATTGAAAGTTTCATATTATCCTTTGTTAAACATATTTTAAATATTTAGGTTTTTTGCAAAATCGACTAATAAACAAATCTAAGGGGCTTATTTAAAAGTCATTATAGTCAAAAAACCTTAATTATTTAAGTTTATAAATTATTAGGAGAGGGTTTTTATTTTCGTCTAAATAGGCGCGAATTGGACTCATTCCTTTTTCTTCTGGAAAAGAATATATCCACTCAGGATGGGATTCAAAAATGGAGATAATTAAAATAGGTGATGATTGATTATTAAAACTTTGTTCAAATTTATTTTTTTCCTCAGAAATTCCGTAAGTTTTCCTTTCAGAATAATAAAGAGTTTGTGGAAGTGAGCGAGTGAATATTATTGTTTCATCTCTAGTGTTTTGTTTTAACCATTCCCCAGCAAGCTTTACTTCTGCATAAGAATCTTTCTTTAATTCTATAATTTTGTTTGACTCATTAATCTGATAATAGCCAACAAAAATAATTAAAGCAATCAATAAAATTACAGAAATAGTTCTTGAATACTTTTTTGTTTTGTTGTATAAAATCATAAACCCTCTTGATGCTATTAAAAATAAGGCGGGAAAACTCGCTAGAATATATCTGTCTTCGTTATGATTTATTGAGAAGCTAATAAATAATAAAGGGGCTATGAATAATAAAAGGATAAAGAAATCTCTTTTTAGATTATTAAAATCATTTGACTTAAATAAAACATCAAATCCTAAGATAAATTTTAAACAAGAAATTAAACCAATTATAAATAAGATAGTTAATGGCCAAGAAAAATATGATGGAAATAAAATTAAATAATTTTTTAAAACAAGAAAAAAGTTTGAAACATAATTTTCAGGGGCGTTAACTCCTCCTGCCATAGTGATCACAAACCCATTAAATTTTACAAATCCCCAAAGAATATAGGGGAGAATAATCGCAGAAAAAATGCTCCCTGCAACCCAAGTTTCTTTCTTTTTTATAAAGGAAAACTTGCTTGTAAATAAGAAATATAATAAAAATACTAATAACAAAACTGCGGTGGTGAGTCTTGCAAGAGTACCAATTGCGATTATAACTGAAGATATATAAAAATAAGGAGGCTTATTAAATTTAATATACAAAAAGAAAAATAGTGCTGAAAAAAGATAAAAGGTCATTGAAGGAACATCAATAAGTAATCGATTTCCAAAAAATAAGATAATGTAAGATACTGAAATGAAAAATGAAGAAATTAAGGCAGTCTTTTCATCATATGCTTTCTTTCCAAGGTAATAAGCCCCTACTACTGATGAAGTAGAAATTAAAATCATAAATAATCTTAAAAAGATCTCGGATGGATAAATTTTAAAAAAGAATGCAAAAATTAAAGGGAATAAGGGTTGTCTTACTGGATCAAATGGATAATCTAAAGAAGAAATTAATGATTTTGCTAAATTTACATAATCTGCTTCATCCCACCATAGTGGTTGTGAAGATGTTTTTATAAGAAAATAAATTCTTATTACTAATGAAAAAATAATTAATGCAAATAACGCAGAATTATAAGGATTAGAAAACCATTTTTTTATTTGATTTAACATATTTATTACATTTACCATATAAATATTAGTTTAAAGGGTTTTTATTTATTATGATAATTATAAATTACTGAAAAAATTAAAGGAATGTAAATCTTAATTCTTTTTAACTTTATAAGCCCCTGCAATAACTGCAAGAATTGCTAATACAACTACAATTACCCACCATTTTGCATTTGATTCTTCTTCATCTCCGCTCTCCTCTCCAGAAGCAGGAGTATTGTCATCTACATTTCCTGCATTGTCTGAATCTTCAGAACTATCGCCTGCGACAGATATTGATTTAACAATAATGTTTGCTTTACTTCCGGTGATTGAATTTAATGTAACTTCAATATCTTTAACACCATCTGAATCAATATCAAATGTTTTTGTTTCACCAATAGCAAGTTCTGCTGTCTGGGGTGTTGAAGAAATTGTTATTTTGATTTTATCTTCGTCGATATTATTTACTTTTAATGTATGGTATTCATTTGAAACTTTCATTTTAACTGCCCAATTTTGATAAACTGTTTTTTCATAACCACTGCTTAACTGATTATCATTTATACTAAATACTGCTTGTGATGCTCCGCTTGAAGAAGTTGTAGTAGTTGCTGCTGTGACTGTAAAACTTCTTGAAGAACTGTTTCCTATATTCCCCGCAGCATCTGTGCAATTTATGCTCCAAGTATGACTTGTTACGCCAAAAGGAGAATCATCAATTCCATTTAAATTTGTAACAACATTACTAATAGTAGTTATGGTTTTTGTTACACTGCCTGCAACAATCAAAGAGCAACTTGAAACAGCACTATCATCACTAACATTAAATGTAAAATTATATGCATTTGTCGTCGAAGAAGTTGCATCACTTGGAGATGTCAATGTAATTACTGGTGCTGTTGTGTCATTAATTGTAACAGTAAGGCTTGTATTTTGTGAATAAGTAGTATTGAATGCAGTAACATTAATAGTATAAGTACCTGGAGTGGATGCTGTTGCATTAAACCAGAAATAACCAGTCAAGTTTCCTTTAATTAAATCAGAGGTGTTTAAAAATGAAATTTGTGTACTTGTATTTGTAAATACATATTGTAAATTACTCGCATTAGCAGAACCTGCTTTGAAAGCAAAAGAAGATGGGAATGTAATATTTACTTGAGTTATATTTCCAGTTTGCCAGTTTCCACCAGTACTGTTTACAGTAACATTATATAGATGAGTTACATCTTCAAGGACTGTTGTAGATGTTGTGTTATCTATAAATGTTATGGTTTGTGCTGCAAAAACAAAACATATTGAAAGAATTCCAACGATGATTGTAAATAAAAATAATTTATTATTGTTTGTCACACTCTTTTTCATCACTTAAATAAAATTCGTCTTTTTAAATACTTTTTGTTTTTTAGAGTAGTAAAGGATTTTAAAAAAATGAAATATATCTAGGAGAATATAAATATTTAAATAGGTATCTTCGTCGGAGAGATTATGGATGTTGAAAAAATGCTTACTGTTGCGAGAGGACCTTTAGCCGTGTCAGTTTTTGGGGGAAGGGGGCACTCTAAGATTTTTGAATATGATGGAAGAAAATATTTTTACAAAGATTATTCTGGAAATGGTTATCCTCCAATACGGGGATTGAAGGGTTTAGAATTTAAATTATTTGAAAAAGTTAAATATGATATTCCATCCACAAGACAATTAACTCCCCATTTATCTCCAACAGAGAGATGCCAAAAAGAAGTAAGTACAATTCAAAAATGGGCAGACGAAGGAATAGAAACTCCGAAGATTATCGCTTTTGGGGATACCTATATTGTATACAATTTTATGGTGGGGAGGGGGCTTAATGAGATTTTAGAAGGTGATCTAAATATTTCTGATTTTGAAAAGATGGTTAATGTTTGGCAAAGAATAAGAGCTGGGGCGATAAAATATAAAGATGTGGAAATGCTACATCCAGATCCTTATCCTGATAATTTTTTTTATGATGAACAAAGAAAATTAGTTTTACCTATAGATCCGGGAAAGGGGATTGTTACAGGAATGCCTTTTGATGAGGTAGATGCAAGATTAAATTTATTTATGCTTCAAAAGATATTTGGAATAAAAACATCCGGGGAAAATCAAAAAAGATATTTACAAATAGTTGCAGAATCCTTTTCAGATGAAGATAAGAAAAAAACAGCAGATATCTGTTGCGAAAATACTGCAAAGCAAAAAGCTGCTCTAAATGAAACTGCAAAAAGATATGGATTGGGGGCTAAAGGATTGTTAATCTATTGCGACCATCTTGATGAAATAAGAGAAGCACTATATAAATAATTTAAATTTTAATAATCGTGAGAAATTTTCTTGAGTTCACTTCTTATTCTTTCTACATATTTCTTAGATGTAGATACAATAAAATCTTTTTTTATTTCAGTGTCGTATCCATAAATGATATTTCTCCCATCGACAAATTCAAAAATCCCCCCAGCAGAAACAACAATTGCATGAGGAGCACAGATGTCCCACAATTTAAAACCATTTTTTGTTGTAATAAAAATATTTGATTTTTCTAAAGTATGCAGAATTTTCAAACCCGTGCTCCCTATTTCAGTAAAATTTTTTATTCCTAGAGATTCTAAAACTTTTTTTTGTTCTAAAGGAAGATTATAACTTATTGGGGAACTTAATTCTTGAGAATCGTCTGAACTTATCTTTATTTTATTTATAATTCCAGTCTTAGTATCTAAAATAAAAGAACCTTTATCTTTAATTCCATAATACATTTCTCCTGTGACTGGAAGAAAAACAACCCCCAGTACAGGGCGACCATATTCACAAAAGCCAATCTCTATAGAGAATTCAGGACTACTTAATAAAAAACTTTGAGTGCCATCTAAAGGATCTACATACCAAACTCGTTTTCCATCTAAGATTTCTTGTTCTTCTGAAACGATTCCGTCTCCTGGAAAACTACTCTTAATTCCTTCCACAATAATTTTGTTTGAGATTAAATCTGCAGAAGTTAGAGGACTACCATCTTTCTTTATTTTGTAGTTTTTTATTTGTTTGAAGAAAGGTAGAATACTCTCTCCTGCTTTTTTTGCTAAATCCATAGCAACTTTTAATTCTTTTTCGTAACTCATAAATCCTGTTTGAGAAGATTATTTATTAACTTTTGGTTTTATACCATACAATATATCATACATATGATGTCTTCTTGTTGCGCTTAGTTCGTGAATAAGCTTTAATGAGGCAGTATCGGTAACATCTATCCCTTTAAGATACTGTCTTGCTAAAATATGTCCTTGAGGAGTATTTGCTGCCTCATCAAAAATATCTCTTAGTAATTGTACTTGAGTTCTATGAGCTTCTTGTTCTGGTTCGGATAACCATAAATGAGAGTCTTTTGCAGAAAGAGAGAGTCCAACCCACTGTTTAGGAAATCTTAAAACGGAACGACTAAAAAAAGAAGGAGGGGTATCGTTATTATCTGCAGTGTGATAAAACCCGTGCTCATCACAGTACATCCCTAATCGTGTTCCCATGTAAGGAACAAATATAGATGCCCAGGCATATGTTGGAAGTTTTGTTGCTCTTTTTAGTTCAACATTTAATTTAAGTGTTTCTAAATCTGCTTCAATATTAATAGGAGTTTCTTGTGAGGTAGCTCCAGTAGGCAATCCTAACATTTGTTCAGTTCTTAGTTTATATCCTAATCTTGCCATATAACTAAATGCTCTAAACATTAGTTCTTCATCAGTGCGTCTGCCAAGAACCTCTTCTCTTATGGTTCTGTTTCCAGATTCAATTGCAAGAGTTAATCCTGTGCATCCTGCTTCCCTCATTAAATCTAATCTTTTTCTTCCATCATCTTTGGAAATATCAATATAATCGACTCGAGTTTGAGCGTGAAAGGGTAAACCTACTCGTTTAGGATATTTTGAAGCAAATTCTTCTAAATCTCTTACATTTCCTCTTAAAAAAACATCATCCTGAAAAAAGAATAATTGTGTGTCTGGAGAAATTTTTTGAATATGTTCTAATTCCGTTAATACCTCTTCTACGGAACGAGAAGATTTTGCAAAAAGTCGTCCACGTTCTCCCAAAACTTTTTTTGCTTGTTGGAGTTCTTCTGAAGAGAGAACTCCTTCTAATTGCTCAACATTACTACTATTATAACAATGGGCACAATCCCAAGGACATCCAGTATTTGTAAATGTACTTTTAACAGGGCTTTGTGCGTGAGAGGGATGATCTCGATAAAATTGATTTCTATCTGACATAGGAAACTGTTCTAATTTTTGAGGAAGTAATATTCCTGGTTTAGCTACTCCTCTAAGAATTCTTCGAAAAGAATTTAATCCTTCACTTACAACTACATAATCTGCGTGAGTAAGAGATTCTTTAGGAAATATTGTTGCATGTGGACCTCCTAAAATTGTGGGAGGATGAGCCTTTTCTGTTCGCAGTCTATCAAAATATTTAAAAATGTTCTGATGACTTCCAGTATATACTGTAAGTCCCACAAAATCAGGGTGAAGTGCTCTCCTAGCAACTTCAATGTCCCCTAAGTCATCTCTTTTCGATAGAATAATGGTAGGTTCAAAACCTTCTTGACGAGCAATAGCTGAAAGGTGTAATAATCCTAAGGGCTCTATTATTGAATGTACTGCCCCTAGAATAACTCGTTTTGTATTTCTCTTACTACTCCCCATAGATAGAGCAAATTTTTAGCATATAAAAATCTGTTGAATTAAAGTTATCTTTTTAAGTAGTAAATTTTTTTAAAAATTGTATTTGTTTTTATTTTAAATTATTCATTGCGATTAAGATTTCTTCATCCATGCCGTCGACAAAATCTAAATCTCCTAGTTCTTCAATAGTGACCCACCTGAAATCGTCTGCTTCTTCGCTGATAAGAACTTTTCCGTCTGCGTCGACTAAGTAACATTCGCCGTAAGTATCTTCGTTGTTTTGTCTTTTGTAATTATATGAAGAAATTTTTTTGATTATTTTTTTTAATTCCAAGTTTGTTTCTTCTTTTAATTCTCTTTTTAATGCTTGTTCGGCAGTTTCATTTTCTTCTACTATCCCGCCGGGAAATGCCCATTTTCCAGAATGAATATTTTCTTTTGAAGAACTTCTTTTCATAATTAAAAATTTATTTTCATTGAAGATAATTGCGTTAACTACTTTTTTCATTTTATAGGAAATATTTCTTTTAGAACCTCGAGGACTTTTTCAGGAGAAATGCTTTTTACTAATTCTTCGGAATATTGGTCCATTTTTTCTGGAAAAAAATCTTTTAACATTGGGGAAGAAATTTTTTTAAGAATTCCGTAATCTTCAACTTCGTTTGGTGGTGTGCAAAAAAATAGTCCTATTGTTGGTTTTTGGAATGCGATTGGAATGTGAAGTCCGAAGCTGTCTGAGCAGATCATAGCATTACATAAATTGACAAGGGAAAAAAATTCTTGGTCAGTATTTAAGGGATTGTTTTGATAAATTTTAATCCCATGATTTATTAAATCATCTACGATTTTTTTGTGACTTTCAATTTCATTTGGACCGCCAAATAACAAAATTTCATAATTATTATTTCTTGCAGTTTTGATAAATTCTTTTAAATTATCCTCGTGCCAAACTTTTGAAGGCCACCGTGACGACGCACCTAAATGGATTCCTATTAAATTTTCTTGAGTTATATTATTTTTCTTTAAAAATTCCTCTGCATATTCTTTTGCTTTTTCTGTTAAGGGAATTCTGTAATGTTCTTTGTTGTAGGGTAATTCTGCAGTTTCAAACATCATTTCTTGATAATTTTTTTTGTTTGATTTTTTTAATTCGTCGTCGAAAAGAGTGTTTAAATAATATTCTGCTGGAAAATTAAATGACTGCACAAAACCACTTTCGTTATGAAATCCGTATTTTTGTTTTGCGGAAATTTTTAATGCTAAAGATGTTGCTTCGTCTTCTATGTCAAGGTTGTATAGAATATCAAATTCTTCATCAGGATAATCAGGTAATGAATATAATTTTTTTATTTCAGGTATATTTTCTAAAATTTGTGAAGATGACTTTTTTGTTATCCAGTGAATTTCGGAATCAGGATATTTTTGTTTTATTGCTTTTAGAATTGGGAGGGTTCTTACTACATCGCCTTTTGCACCGAGTTTAATTATCACTATCTTTTCCATAGCAAAATTTAAAACTCTAATGAATATAAAAGCTTTATGAAAGTGTATATTGCAGGGAAATTGTGTACTAACGACGAAAGAGAATTTTTAGAAAAAATTGCAGGAATTTGCGAAAAAAAAGGGTTTGAAACTTTTTTACCTCATCGAGATGTTGGACTTGCTAAAAATATCAATGATGTAAAAAAAATTTTTGAAGGAGACATTATTAATGGATTTAAAAATGTGGGGTTGGTTGTCGCGATTTTAGATGGGTTGCACGTCGGTGCTGGAACTGCGTGGGAAATTGGGTATGCTTATGCAAAAAAAATTCCAATAATTGGAATAAAGACGGACGAACCTGTAGAAGATGCTTTAGAATCTTTAAGTGCAATATTAATTAATTCAATGAAGATTGTTAGCTCTTTAAATGATTTTGAAAGAGAGCTTGAGAAGGTTAAAAATTAATCAAATGGTTTTGTTGACTGAATTTCAGTTTCTCTCCAACCATCTTTAAATCCTTTTTTGGATTTCATTTCTATAAATGATTTTAAGTAGACAAAAACTCTTGCGAAGTAAAGTTGAAATGTCCAGAAGAATTCTCTAAATGTTTTAGGATATTTTAATGAAAAAACTAGACCTTGTTTTATTTCGTTAAAAAATGATTTTGTCCTCGGCATTTCTGGAACTTCTCTATCTAAATTTTCGTGTGCTTTGATAGTTCTTACTCTTTGATTTACCCAGTCAGTCCAGTTGTTGGGATATTTTACATAAACTTCTGCCTTAGGAGCATATTCTATTTTATATCCTTTTTTCCAAACTAAATAAGGGATAACACTATCTTCAGGTACGTTTGTTGGAAAATCAATTACAAGTCCTTTTCTTATTGCAAACAAATAACCTGAACATTGAAAGAAAAATTTTTTTTTTGAGAGTCGTCTTCTCACGAAGTCAATGCCGTCATAAAGAAGTTTAGACCAGTATCCATATTTTGTTTTTCGTGAGTCAACTGAAACTGGTTTTCCGGTTACAGCACCGACTTGTTTATCTTTGAAAGAATTTAAAATTTCCTCGATTGCATTATCTGAAATATAGACGTCGCCGTCAGTTAAAATAAATAAATCATCTTTATTTTCAGAGCCATATTCTTGGAATAAAAAATTTAGTGCGTAAGATTTTCCTTCTCCAGGGTCTAAAAAAAATCTGAATTTTTTTGATTTTATGTGTTTGTTTAGAAATTCGCCGACGGAATCAAAGGGGTCCACGACAGTTATCCGAAAATCTTGTTTTATTTTTTGTTTTAGAATTGTATTTACTGCTCTTAGTGTTGCTTTTGGTTCGTTATAGGAAGTTATTATTATGTCTATCATTTAATTAGCTACATTGAAAGGGTAGTTTGAGGGCCTTATTATTATTATATTTTCCCCTTTTTCATCTTTTGCAACTATCCTGCATTTTTTTACTCCTTGCTTTCCGACGTCAGATAATTCAATATTTTCTACAAAAAGTTTTTTTCCGCCAAGAACGAATTTGTCGCCTTTCTTGAGTTCTTCTGCTGTTTTTACCATTTTGTTCGGAGATAAAGTAAATTTATAAAGTTTATGCAGATGGAGAATATATGAATAAAAATGCAATAATTTTGTGTTCGGGGGGACTTGATAGTGTTACAACTGCTTACTATGTAAAAAGGAAATTGGGGTATGAAAATATTAAAATTTTGTTTTTTAATTACGGGCAAAAATCTTTGAAATTGGAAAGAAAATTTTCTAAAAAATGTGCAAAAAATATTGGGGCAGAATTTACTGAATTAAATTTGGGTTGGCTTGGGGAGATTTCAAATTCCTTGATAAATAAAAAAGGAATTATAAAAAAGTTAAAAAAATCTGATTTGAAAAATACAAAAAAAGAGTCTGATAAATTTTATGTGCCGTGCAGAAATACAATGTTTTTAGTTCATGCTCTTGCGTTGGCTGAATCAGAATTTGTTAGAAATAAGAATATATTTGATATTTTTGTAGGGTTTAAGTGTGAAGGAAAAGAAAGTTACCCGGATACTACAATAAAATTTGTTGACGAAATAAATAAATTAAGTAAAATTTCTTGTTCTTATAATTTTAAAATAATTGCTCCTTTAATAAAAAAAGACAAAGAGGATATTGTGAAAATTGCTTTGAATTTAGGAGTAGATTTTATAGACACTTTTAGTTGTTATTCACCGAAAGGATTTCCAAAAAAACATTGTGGATTTTGTCTTGCTTGCAAGTTGAGGCAGGCAGGATTTTATTGGGCAGGAGTTGAGGATACGACTGAATATTTCTTAAAATAATTTTTCTAAATTTTTAATTAATAAATTCCATTTAAATTTTTCTGCTGTTTTGATTGCGTTTTTTTGAATCTTACTTTTTTGGATAGATGTTAGATTAATTGTCTTTTCTAAGGACTTTATTAAACTATCTTCTACTTCTAAATCAAATAAAAATCCGTTTTTATTATTTTCAATAATTTCTTTTCCACCTTGTGTGTTGCTTGAAATAACTATTTTTCCGCGTGCCATTGCTTCGATTAAAGATTGCGGCATTGCTTCTCTTTTTGATGGAAGAATAAAGATATTGTAATTATCTATTAAATTAATCTTTTTGCTTAAATCATATATAGGTAATAAAAAATTTATATGGCCTTTTAATTTCGATTTTTTTATTAAAGTATCTAATATTCTTTTATAATTTTTTTCATAAGGGCCGACAATATCTAAATTTAGAGTTTTTATATTTTTAAGAGAATTTATTATTAATTCAAGATTTTTTATTGGAGATATTCTTCCTAAAAATAAAATATTATTTTTTTTAGTTTTTGAAATTTTTTTTAATTTAAAAAATTCTTGCGGAATTCCGTTGGGGATGTAAACAATTTTTTCTTTTTTAATTCCTAAATTTAATAAATAAGGTAATTCCCATTTGGTTATAGAAATTATTTTATCAAATTTATTTATAAGGTAAGGTGTGATTATTTTATCATAAACATTTACAAAAATTTTTGAAATAATTGAACGTGTAAAATTATCTTCTATGAAAGGTGCATGAGTTACGAGGAAAACCTTGCAATTCTTTCCTTTTTTTCTTAATTTTTCTGATACTTTTAATGCTCTTGTTGTGTGCAAATGTCTGTAAACATGGGCAATAATTATGTCTGGTTCAAATGCTAATGCTTCTTTTTCAAATCTCCACGACATAAAACTTTCTCCGCCGAGTTTTATAAAAGGAAATCTTTTTATTTTAATATTATTTTTTAGAAAATCTTCTTGTTTTGCTAATTCATTAGAGCCTTTTGTTGCATTTGAAGAGAAAATTGTAACTTCATACCCGTGTTGAGATAATAATTGTGACTCTTGTTTTACTCTTTGCCAAACCCCGCATACTCCTGAAGAAAAATGAGTTAGTTCTAAAATTTTCATTTTTTTTGTGCTATTATTATTAATTCTCCTTGATTAAAAATTCTGCCGATAATATTTGTCAAAATAAAATATAATAAAAAATTTAATTTTCCTAGAAATTTTAATTTATAATATCCTCCACCATATTGAGTTTTATTTAATTTGACTTCAAATCCTGCCTTGTCTAAAAGATTATTTATTGTTCTGAAATTCCAAGAATAAATATGGTAGTTTCTTTTGTCGGGGAGATATGACTCTCTTCTATTTGGTTCTTTTGGAATTGCTAAAACAAAATATCCTTTATTTTTTAATATTTTATTTATTAATTTTAAATTATCTAAGGGGTTATCAAGATGCTCAAGAACATGAGAACTTAAGACAAGGTCAAAATAATCTTCAGGTATTTTTTTTTCAGAGTCAATTGTTTTTATTCCTTTCTTATTACAAAAATTTAAGCTGAATTTAGAGATATCATAACCAATAGATTGGTTTTTTGTTGTGAAAATATTCTGTCCTAAACCGCATCCAAATTCTAAAATTTTTTTATTTTTTATATTAAGATTATTCAGATATTTTAGAAAAGCGACTCTTGCTCTTAATTTATAATAATCGTCGTCGCTATAGAGATAAGTATGAACTTTTTTGTGATAGGATTGGTTATATTCCATATTTTTAAATAGATTTTATGCTTAAAAACTTGTTTATTTTTTTATTAAGGAGATATATAATTTTTCTAAATCTTTTGCAATATCTTCCCAAATGAATCGTTTTGCTTTTTTGATGTTATTGTTTTTTAATTTTTTTACTAAACTGTTATTTTTTACCAACTTCTCAAGATAAAATTTTAACTTATTAAACTCTCCAAAATCATATAGGAATCCATTTTTTTCTTCTTTGACTAAATAAAGCCCCCCTTCTGTTTTTGATGAAATAACTGCATTTCCTCTCGCCATTGCTTCAAGAACAACGATCCCAAATGCTTCCCATTCGCTTGGAAAAACAAAGATTTCAGAAGAGTCAAGTATCGCAAGTTTTTCGTCGCCATAAACATTTTTTCCAGTGAACAAAATATTTTTTTCTACCTTCAAATCTTTTGAAAGTTCTTCAAGCCTTTTTCTATCTCCAACATCATTTCCAATTGCTAAGAAAATAACTTTTTCTCTTAATAATTCTGAATCTGAAATTGCTCGAATTACTTGATCTAACCCTTTATATTTTTGTATTCTCCCCATATAAGTAACGAGGATTTTTCCATGTAAATCTAAAAGATTATACTTTTTCAAAATTTTATTTCTTTTCTCTTTGGATATTTTTTTGAATGTTTCCTTTACTATCCCATTTGGAATAAACTTAACTTTTTCTTTTGGAAAATTATAAATTTCATTCATCCATTTATATTGTGTGGGGTTTACTTGAATTAAAGCATCGTAATTTTTCACAGCATTTTTTATTTTTGGTTCGTAAAATTTTTTAAATAATCTTCCAAAAATATTATATTTTTTTAAAGCCATAAATGGGCCATGAGGGGTGCAAACAATTTTTAAGTTAGGATTTTTGTTTTTTAATTTTTTTACTGCAATGTCATGTTGTATAAATCCAAATCCTTGTATATGAAGAATATCCAAATCAGAGTTTAGAAGTTTATTTACAATTGAAGGGTAGAAAGCCAAATAATACTTTATTCTAAAAATCTCCTTACACCTATGAACATTTATATTAAATATTTTTTCATCTTTATCTTCTTCGCCTGAACAAAACACATGAACTTCATGCTTTTTTGCAAGTTCTTTTGCGAGAAAAAAACAATTGTTTTCTGCTCCCCCAGTTTTAGGATAAAAATAAGTTATTAAAAATCCTATTTTCATAGTAAATTATTCTGGGGAAAGTTTATATATGTTTCCATCATTTTGACTACATGCCTAAACTAAAATTTGTTCTTTTTGTAGATGTTGAAGGAGATTTTTACTATTATGTTCCAAGCCCCCATTTTTCTAAAAAAGAAGTGTTTAAATGGAAAATTAATAGGATTATTGGAAAGTTATTTAGATATGCAAACCCGACTATAAAGGGTATTAAAAATATTGTGAACACCTTAAATGAAAATAATTTTCCTGCGTGCTTTTGTATTGCAGGACACTTATATTTGACAGAGTGTAATGGATGGCAACATTTTTCTGAGAAAAAACCAGAAAATAAGTGGTATTATAATAAAATCGGAAATGATTGGTATTATTGGGACTTAGGAAGAAATTCAAAAACAAATCATGGATTTTATTTTGGAGATTTTATTAAAAAGAAAATGAAAGGGAATAAATTATTTAGTTTTGGGTTGCATGGTTTTGCTCATGAAGCACTTACACTTGAAAAAAAAGAAGTTGTTGAAAGTATTGTAAAATCTGGTGCAGAAGCGTCAAAGAAAATAGGAATTAAAAGTGAAAATTTTGCAGCACCTTTTGATATGGTTTCTGATGAAAAAAAACCTAATGTTCTCTTTGATATTTTAAAAAAATATAAAATAAAAAATGTTATTTATTCTGGACTTGACAATGGATTTGAAAGAAAAAGATTTTTTGATGTGAGAAAAATATTAAAAAATGAGAAATTAAATATGATATGGCTTTCTGATTATTTTGAAGGTTCATTTAGTAACAAAAAAATGAAGAGAGTTTTGGAAAAAATAAATAAAAATATTAAAGAAGATGCTGTTTATTGTCTTGCTACACATGACTTTACTCACAAAACAAATAAAAATATTTTGAAATTAGTAAAATATTTAAAAAAGATGGAAAAAGAAAAGAATATTGAAATATTAAATTTGAATTATTTAAAATGAAAGATATTAATGCAACAATAATAGTGAATTTGAAACCTTCTGAAGAAGAAATTATGGAAGGGTTGCACAAAGATGCTCGGTGGGGAGTAAGAAGAGCAATAAAGGAAGGGCTTATTGTTGAAGAATTAAAAAATAATAGAGATTGGAAAGAGATTTATGAGATTTATAAGAATACTATAAAAGCGGGGGGGGCAACTCCAGATTCTATTGAAAAAATAAAGAAGGATACAAAAGTTCTTTTTTTATGCAAATATAAAAATAAAATAATTGCATTTGCAGGAATAGAATTAAATGAAAATGTACCTACATTATATATCGCAGGTTCTGTCCCTGAATACAGGAATCTTCAGCCAAATAATCTTCTTTATTGGAATTGTATACTGTGGTGTAAAAAGAAAGGATTTAAAAAATTGGATTTGGGTGGCTGGCAAATAAATGCTCGGGAACACTTACAGGGAGTAAATAAGTTTAAAGAAAAATGGGGAGAAAAAATATATTTTAAAAGAGACTATCCATTTCACAAAGCCGTCGGAAGAAAAATTATAAGAAATTCAAATTTTTTTTGGTGGCTAAATAAAAAAATCCGGGAAAGAAAATGAAAGTTGCCTTGATAACGCCAATAATGAACAAAGAATCTAAGATTGGAATGAGTAGATATAGTTGGGTGCTTTATGAAGGTTTTAGAAAAAACAATTTAGAAGTTTCGGTAGTAAAATTTTCAGATGACAAGATTTATGAAAAACTAAAAAAATTTGTTAATAAAATTTTTCCTTTTTGGGCATTAAAAGATTTTTTACTTGCTATTTTTAGAAAAACCGAAATATATCATTTTATTTGTCCTGAATTGATGTACTATCCCCTTGCAATATTTCAGATGTATCTTATAAAAAAAATTTTAAGGAAAAAAATTGTCTTGACAATGCACGATATGATGACTTTAGAGGGTTCTGAAGGAAAATCTTTTTCTACAATAATAGCAAATTTTTTTATAAAAGAATTAATAAATTATTCTGATAAAATAGTTGCTAATTCGATACAAACAAAAAAAGAAATTGATGCTAAAATTGGCTTAAATAAAAAGAAAGTTGAAGTTGTTGAATTGGGAGTTGAAAAAGAATATATTCCTCAGAAAGAATTTGAAAATGAAAATTTTGTCGTCGGATATTATGGTGCATTTGATGAAGTTGAAGATCCTCAATATTCATTAAGATGTTTTAATTTTCTTGAAAATAAAGAAAAAGAAAAATTTTCTATGCAAATGGTGGGGGGTGGAAAAGAACTTCAAAATTGTGTTAACCTTGCAAAAGAACTTAAAATAAAAAATCTTACTATAAATGGATTTTCTGTTGAAGATGAATCTCTTTTAGAATATGATTCTTCTAGTTTATTTCTTTTCCCTGTAGAAACTTACAATTCATTTGATATTTTATTATTCACTTCAAAGTATGAAGGTTTTGGGCTTAATATTTTAGAAGCAATGGCTTGCGGGGTGCCGGTTGTTATAAGAGATGATGCAAGGATTACTCCAGAACTAAAAAAATTATGTGTTGTTGGAAAAAATGAAGAAGATATTGCAAATAAAATATATGAAGTTGCTTCAGATAAAGAATTTAGAGATAAAATTATTAAGAAAGGTTTAAATGCTGCTAAAAATTTTACGTGGGATAAAAATGTTGAAAAAACAATTAAAATTTATAGAAAACTTTTAAAAAATGAATAAAATAAAATTTGGGCTTGTCAAAGGGCCAGGACTTCCTGCATGGGAAGCACAACTTCATGAGAAACTTACCACATATGGAATGGATGGTGTAGCAATTTGTAGCAAGGATAATGTATTTAATACCTCTTCGATAAAAATGCCAATAAGAAAATTATGGAGATTAGAGCAGTTTGTAAAAATACCATTTCTGTCCAAAATAATTCAGATGATTTATCCGTTCAGAGATTATATGATGGGGTTTAAGAAAAATGTAAATGATTTAGATTTATTACACACTACAGAAACATTTAATGTATTTTCAAAGCAGTGTGTGGATTCTGGGAAACCAACTATAGTTACTGTCTGCGGAAATTTTCCATATAATTTTAGAAGGGGGGAGTATGATTATATAGATGAATATGTGAAAAAAAGAGCAAAGCATTTTATAGTGCTCACAGACTATGGAAAAGAAATGCTAATTTTAGAGGGAGTGAATGAGAAAAAAATCTCAGTAATCCCTCATGCAATAGATTCTGATAAATTTATTCCTATGAAAAAGGACGAAGAGCTTATGAAAGATTATGGAATTTCAGATAAAAATAAAGTTATATTTTATGCAGGAGAATTAGTAGAACATAAAGGAATAAGGGCACTTATATTTGCATTTTATAAACTGGTTAAAAAAGACAAAAATTTAATTTTAATTATTGCTGGCAATGGTCCTATGAAAAAAGATATTTTATTCTGGGCAAAAAAATTAGGATTTGAAAAGAACATAAAGTTCTCAGGGTATATTCCGTATCTTGAAATGCCAAAATTATATAATTTATGTGATGTTTTCTGCTTACCAAGTACTCTCTTAAATAAAAGTTTTTTTCATACAGCAATACAAGAACAATTTGGGTATGTTTTAATAGAAGCAATGTCCTGTGGAAAACCTGTAGTTTCAACTCTTGTTGGAAGCATCCCTGATGTTGTAGACGACGGAAAAACAGGACTTTTGGTTCCTCCTGCAAATTGGCTTAAACTTTCTGAAGCACTTGAAAAAATTATTTATAATAAAAAATTAGCAGAAAAGATGGGAAAGGAAGGTAGAAAAAAAGTTTTGGATTTTTATGATTCTAATATTGTTGCAAAAAAGATTGCGAGAGTATATGAAAATGTGTTGAAACCTAACCAAGAGCATAAATAAAGGGGGACAATGAAGAACTTCCAAATATTATAAGAAATGCTACGAAAAATAAAAGAATAATTATTGGTAAAAGCCACCATTTTTTTCTAACTTTAAGATAGTCCCATAATTCTAATATTAGATTTTTATTTCCCATTTTAGATTATTTCCCTTATGCTAAATTCTTTTAATAAACCGGCATTTATAAGTTTATGTCCGTCTTCAGTAGGATGAACATTATCTGCGGGAAAATAATATTTCTCAAAATTTGGATTGTCTAAGTAAGGCATCATATCAATAACTTCTATATTTTCTTTTTTACCAAAATCTTTTAATTTTTCTTGGGGAAGAGTCCCATAATCTTGCCAGTTTGTAAATTGTTGTGTATAGGGAATAATAACTAAAACGAGTTTTCCTTGGCTCTTGGTTATATTTTCATTTAAAGATATTATTTTTTCTGAATATAATTCAAATTCACTTTCATTCCATTTATAATAAATATTTTCAAAGTATTCTTGGTTATATTCTTCACTGCTTTCAGAGATATCTTTTATTTTTGAGTATGTAAACTTACAAGAAAGACAAAACTTCTTAACTATTCTTTCAAATGAATTTTCACTCTCAAACCAATTTTTCTGCACTTCTAAAATATTAACATTTTGTATGTCATTTAAAACAATGCTTATAACTACAATATTAGGATTATACTTAAACCCCTCTTCAAAATAATAAGAATATTCTTGCTCTATCTCATACCCACTTACTCCCATATTGATTGTTTCAAATTTTTGTTCTTTTTTATTTAAGGTTTTTTCAAATAATTTTGTGTAAGAATCCTTAAGATTAATGCCCGCACCAAAAGTTACAGAGTCTCCTAAAAATAAAATTCTAATTGTTTCGTCGCTTTTATTATAATCATGCTCATAATCTCTTAATCCTTTTGAATTGATTTCTATAGGGATTTTTTTATACTGACTGGAAACAAAGGAGCCAGAGTAATTAGGAGTCATAACATATCCTTTTGTTTCATCGCGAATAAACATTTCAAGAGGATAATCATTTCGTTGATCTTTCCATAAAATTCTTACAGATACTTCAAAAACTGAAAAAAAAATTATTATAACAATAAAAAGTAAAAAGATATTTCCTATTAAATCTGACTTGAGTTTTTTAGTCGTTAGCATATTTCTCACTATCCCAAATATCTTGAAGATTATCATTTCGTTTAATAAAATAATTTCCAATTACTAAATAATCAATACCTGTTCCCATCATACATTTATAGGCATCATAAGGATTGCAAACAATTGGCTCGCCACGGATATTAAATGAAGTGTTAATTAAAATAGGAATTCCTGACAATTTTCCAAATTGTTTTATCAAATTATAATATAAAAGATTTTGGTGTTTTCTTATGGTCTGTAGTCTACCACTTCCATCAATATGAGTTACCGACGGAATTTTTTTGTGCCATTTCTTTTTTATAGGATATACCATTAACATATAATCTGTTGGTAATGGAATAGGACTATCGCATTCAAAGTAGGTTTTTGCATCATCTTCACAAACTACTGGAGCAAATGGACGGAATTTTTCTCTATGTTTTACTTTTAAATTTAATAATTCTTTTGCATTAGGATTTGAAGGATTTGCAAGGATACTTCTTGCTCCTAATGCTCTCGGACCCCATTCCATTCCCTTTTGGAACCACCCTACTACATTATTTTCAAATAATAACGTAGCTGTTTTGTTTATTAATTCTTCATTAGAACTAAATTTTGAATATTTTATCTTGTTTCTTTTTAAAAAATTTTCAATCTGAATATCATTAAATTCCGGACCAAGATAAGCATTTGATAAAATATCCCTATTTTTATTTTTAAGAATTGAGTGATAAATATAAAGTGCAACACCCATACTTGTTCCTCCGTCTCCTGCTGCCGGCTGAATCCAGATTTCATTAAAAGGAGTGTTTTTCAAAATCTTTCCATTACAGACACTATTTAGTGCTACTCCTCCTGCAATAACTAAATTTTTTTCTTTTGTTTTTTTGTAAAGATAGTTTAACATTTTAATTATAACTTCTTCGGTAATTAATTGCAATGCTGCTGCAATATCTTTGTGTCTTTGAGTCATTTTTGCTCCTCTTTTTTCTAATTTTCCTCCTAAGAGATTACATAATTTTTTAGAAGGCATTCTTGACTTATAACAATAACTAAAATAACCCATCTCTAAATGATAACTTCCATCTTCTTTTATATCAATAACTTTTTTTAATAAGGAGTAATATTTATTTGTTTTGGGATTCATGTTTCCGTAAGGAGCCAAACCCATTACTTTATATTCTGAATTATTTACACTAAAACCAAGATAAGCAGTTATTGTAGAGTATAATAATCCTAATGAGTGCGGAAAAATAATTTGCTTCTCAAGATGAATTTTAGTGTCTTTTGCTCTTCCAAAAGAAGTAGTTGTCCATTCTCCAACACCATCAACAGTCAAAACCGCCGCAGATTTAAATGGGCTTGGATAAAATGAACTTGCGGCGTGTGCAAGATGATGAGGAATAAATAATACTTCTTTTTTGTATTTAAGTTTCTTTTTTATTATTTTTATTACCCTCATTTTTTCTGTCATCCAAGAAGGAATAGTATTTGAAAATGAAATCCAACTTTTTGGAAATGTTTGTATGTATTGAAAAAGGAGTCTTTCAAATTTTAATAAAGGCTTTTCATAAAATCCAATATAGTCTATATCTTTAATGAAAATTTTTGCTTTTTTTATACAAAAGTTTATTGCATTTTCAGGGAAACTTATATCATGTTTTTTTCTTGTGAATCTTTCTTCTTCAGCAGCTGCAATAATTTTTCCGTCTTTAATTAAACAAGCAGAAGCATCGTGATAAAAACAAGAAATTCCCAGAATGTACATGTCAAAACTGCCTGCAGCAATCCTCAAAAGTTTGCTCAGATAAATTTAATTCTTCCCAATAAGTGTTTTTTTTAGGTTTTGTTTTCAAAAGTTCATAATTAAAAATCTTCACAAGTAAAAAAGTTAATCCAACACTAATAAAATAAACTATTGTAAGTAATAAAAAATTTATTAAATAAGATACTTCCTTTCCAAAATCTTTAAACCCTTCTATAAGCTGATTTAATATTGTTTCTTCCATTTTGTAATTATTAATATTAAAAATACTGCAATTACTATCAATATAATATGCCAATATCTAATATACTGCAGTTTATCTAAAAATCTTGAAACTAAAAAAACAATTGTAAAAAAAACTAAAATTCCTAAAAACCTCCCCACATTTCTGACATTGCTATAATCTTTTTTAAATTTCATTCTATTTTTTGAATCTGACAACAATATCTCCAAAAAGATGAGGTGTGCTTTTCTTCAAAAGATTAACTAACTCTTCTCCCGAAACCCATTTATTTAATTCTAATTTATGGTTTATTGAATAAGTATAGTTAAATTTTGCATTTCCTATCTTATTAAGGTGTTCTATACATTTTATGGCTACATCAAAAATTGAGCTAGTGAATTCAAACACAACTGTTGTAGGAAATTTTAATGTTTTGAGAACATTATATTCAAATCCTTCTACATCAATCTTAATAAAGGAAGGTTTTCCGTATTGTTCAATTAAATTATTTAGTGTAATAACTTGAAGAGGTATTGTTTTGTATAAATATTGATTAACAAGTTTTGGATTGTTTTTATAAAAAGTGGAGTGTCCGTCTTCTAAAAACATTTTAAAATCCATAACATCATTTTTAGGGCCAATTCCTTTGTCCACTAGAACAATTTTTTTTCCAAATTTATTATTTAATTTATTTACTAACTCTGGATTTGGTTCTACTGCAACTACCCTACAATCTAAATCTAAAAATATTTTTGTATGAAGTCCTTTATTAGCACCGATGTCAAAAACCAAATCTCCTTTTTTTAAAAATTGGGAATAAAACTTTTTTAATCTTCGTGGTTCGTCGATTTCTAAAATAGAGGAGTAAATAAAATTAAAGGGTTTCTTTATTTGGGAGGGAATTATATTTCTTAGTTTTTTGGAAAATTGTCTCATTTAATTTTCAGGAATAAGGAGTTTAAAAGGATGTTGAGTGTTTTATTTGATTTAATAATTGAATGTCTTCTTTTTTTATTTCTCTTAAGAAGAATAATACTAAAAAATAAACTAAAATCCCTACAATTATTTCTACTACCCCGATTAGTAAACTCATTGAACTAATAGAGTAATTAATAAATGTAAGAGCTAAAACCATGATTATAGAAGCTATTACTGGCTTGACTAAATGATAAAAAGGAATTTTTAGATTTAAGTCTTTTTTACTATATCTAACTAATAGCAAACTGTATACAACACGACTAAATATTGTTGAACTTGCTATTCCTACAAGTATAAGTTGAAATGAAATTTTTACTAAGATGCTTGCAAGAATAATATTCAAAATAACATTAATAATTGCAGAAGTGGCAAGAAACTTTGAATTTTGCTTTGCTTTTTTTCTTGATAATAAAAGAGAGCTTAATAAATTTGAAAAAGGAATTTCTATCAATAGAATAGAAAGGATACATAATGGGACAACTGCTTGAAGGTAATCTGAACCATACAAAAAATAAATAACATACCTTGACAAAAATACAATTCCTGTTGCAGAAGGTATTGTCAAAATCATAGTATATCTAAAAATCTTGTTAAATAATACAAATGAATTTTTTCTGCTTGTTTTTGAAAATGCAGGCAAGAATATATTTGAAAAAGAAAAAAAACCTACCAAACTTCCAATTATTGCAAATCCTGCAGAATAAAATCCAATATAAGACGGAGGAGTAAAAAAACCTAATATCGCAGTGTCAACATAGCCAAAGAAAAGTCCAGAAATACTCCCAATAGTAACATAAAACATAAACTTCAAAAGATTTTTTTTGTTTTTCTCAATATAATTTCTCTTTCCAAAAAGCCTAGGTTCTCTTCTTCTTAATTTTAGAATTAAAAATGTTAGAATAATCATTAAAGAGAGTATCAATGAAATAATAACCCCATATAAATAATAATTATAAGTTAAAAATAAGAAGGTTAAAAATACTAAGATAATCCTGGCTATTTGGTATATTAATTCTTTTGTATTTATGTCTTTAACATTTCCTATTGTAAAAAATAATGCCTCAAAAAAAGATGAAATTGATAGAATAAAAATATATACAGAAAATAAAATCAATGGAATAAAAAGCATTTGTTGATTAAAAATAATATATGAAATAGGATAAGCAACAATTAGTAAAACAAAAGACACAATAAAGGAGATTACTAACTTTAACTTGATTAGATAATTAAAGTGGGATTTTGCTTTATTTTCATAATTTTTTGAAAGTGCTTCTGAAATATAAGTCATTGCAACTTTATTTATTCCTAAATCCGCAAAACTAAAGAAAATCATTGCTATTGAAAGTGCAAGATTGTAAATACCAAAATTTTCAGGCAATAACGCCCTACTTATTAAAGCGATAAATAATATCCCCCCCGCACGACTAATTAAAGTAAATAAAAAATTCCACAGAGAATTTTTCACTAAAGAATATCCTATTGGGTTTGTTTTCATTTTATCTTAAATGATTTCTTGTTTTTATTTCTTATCATAACATAAATTTGCGAAATCTTTGTGAGAAAAATTCCTTTTGTATAAATTAATTCTGCTAAATCAAAAATTAAATGAAACAAAACCCCTATGAGAATCCATAAGAAAAATTTATTTACAAAAGATAAAAAAATTAAGATTAAAATAAATTCAATTCCGTGAAAAATAAAAATCGGCGTCGAATATTTTCTTTTTTCTTTTTTTGGAAGAGCTATATATTTTTTTCTTATGTTTGTAAAAAAGTTGAATGCATTTTTTAGTGAAATGTTTTTTTTCTTGAAAACAAAATAAAAATAGTGGTCAGCGTCGATTAAAACAGAAGAAAGAAAAATTATAATTCCAGAAATTATTGAAAAATTAAAAAAATAAATTAATATGTAGGAAAATAAAAGGCCAAATAAAATATGGTATTTTGGGAGCATTATTCTTCTCCGAGTTGTTTTATGATGTCGGCGAAAGCTGGACGTGTGATGAAAACTCCTGCGGAAATTCCTATTAATGTTGTAACTGCGAAGCCGGCGAGGAGTCCTGCACCTGCGTTCAATAAAGGAAATAATGAAACCATTGTTGTTGCGTAAGCTGTGAAAATAATAAATAGTGCTGATTTTATTCTTTGTTTTAGTGAAGATTCTTTTTTTCTCTGGGATTCGTCGACGATAACTATTTGGTCGTCAACTCCTGTTCCAATTGTTGCGATTATACCTGCGATTCCTGCTAAGTCAATATTCCATCCAATAATAGTTGCAATTCCTAAAACAATTAATATTTCAGAAAGCACTGTGAAAAGCATGAGGAGAGAAATTTTTATTTTTCTATATCTAATAAAAATAATTACAAAAACTCCGACGCCGGCGAGGAGTCCTGCAAGTAAAATTGTCTTGAGAAAATTCTGCCCGAGGTTTGCGGAAATTTTATCTACTTTTTCTATTTTTAATTTGAATGGAAGAGAACCTGTTTTTAAAATTGTTTGAAGTCGGTTCATGTCGGACTTAGCATTTTCAAGAGCTTCTTGTTGCGATGTTCCTGAGCCAGAACCTTGAATAGAATGTTCGGGTGCAAAACTTCCTTGAAGATTTTTGTCAATTAATAATGAATCAGCTAATTCGTCGTCGATATAAAAGTCAATTGTTTGTGAAAGATAATTTGGGTTTGAGATATTTATTGAAATATTTTTTGTGACTTCTGCGTAATTGCTTGCTGCGTCAGGGCTTAGTGAAATTGGGAATCTGAAATAACACGTCCAGCTATCGGTGGAATATTGTTGGCAGTCGTAAACAGATGCACCTTCTGATGCTGTTCTAGAAACGTGAGTGATGTCTTCTTCTCCGCCGACGAAAACAATTTCTTCTCCAATTTTTGCCTCGAATTTTCCTTGTGAAGCAATTAAATTTTCTAAGTCCTCTGGTGAAGAGCCGGCGATTTCAACAATCATAAATTTATTTCCAGATAAATCTGTTTGAGGTTTTATTGTCACGTCGGAAAGTCCGTAAACATTTAATCTTTCTTGGGTTACTGAAATTAAATCAGATAATTCGTCGTCGGTTAATTGGTGAGATTCTGTAGTTACTAAAGCACGAACTCCGCCTTGTAAATCAAGTCCTGTTTTGATTCTTGTTTTTGGAATATTTTGAACGCTTATATCATTAATTATTTCTTTTGAAAATAAACCAATTATTTCGCTGTCTTGGGTAACGATAGTTAACTTCGCTACTTCTTCTCCTGTTAAAGATTCTGAAAAAGAATTCATGACGACGGAGTAATCTTCTAAAGAATTTATTTTCTGAGAATTTATTTCTGTGATTATGGAATTGGTTCGAAGTCCTTGTTCGAAAATTGAGGAATTTGTTTCGACGCTCGTGACTAAAACTCCTTTTTCTAAAAATGTTGGGGGAATAGAAAATATTGAAATTAGTGCGAGGGCTATAAAAATAAACATAATCCACATTCTGAAAGTTATTTTCATTTTATTTTTTTTCGACGTACCATTTAATTATAGACGTGTTTGTAACCCATGTGTTGAACAAATCGAAAACAAGTCCTAAAAGAAGAATTGTGAAAATTTGGTTTAAGATGCTTCCGAAATTATAAACTAAAACTAAGGCAACAGCGACGGCGATTATAGAAGTAATTGTCATTGTTGTTCCTGTTTTGAATGCGCCCAAAATTGCTTGATTAACAGATTCTCCTTCTCTTTTTAGAACTCTTGTTGTTAGTAAAATGTCTGTGTCAACTGAATAACCAATTAACATTAAGAAAGCAACGATACCTGCTGAAGAAATTTTCATTCCAATAAAATCAACAATTGCGAGAGAAATTATTATGTCTGCAAAAGCTGAAAAAATTACTGCCATACTTGGGATGCTTATTGTGGTGTAAACTGCGAACAAAAATATTGCGACGGGAATTATGAAAAGATAATTTGGAAATATGTAAATTATTAAGAAAACCGCGAATGTGATTAATGTGTAGATGTAATATTTTTTTGTTTTGGAAATGTATAAGCTGTAAAGAAACAGGACGATTCCTGAAAAAAGAACGAGAATGTTTAGGAACCTGCTTGCGGGAAATGTAATTCTTGTTATTACAATTGTGAGAATCATTGCGTAAACTTTTACTTTTTTATTTTCGCCGAAGACGAGGAAAACAACTAAAGCCATTAATAAAAATGCGAAGACGACTGCACGAATTAATTGTTTGTAAAAATCTGCGCCGAGAGAAGAGCCAGTAAATTCTATGCTGGAATTTTCGTTTGTTAATTCGTAGCCAAGATAATCTTCTAAGATGGATTTTACTTCTGCTGAATCGTCGCCGGGAACAATTAAAATTAAAGATTTTTGGGTGCCTGTTCCGTCGGAAATTGCCTTGACAGAAATACTTGAAAATTCGTCTGAAAGTTCTTGCTGAACTTGGGCTGCGTTTAAATCAGAAGAAAATGTAATGGATGTTCCGCCTGTTAGAGAAACATCTTTATTCATAATATCGCCGTTTTGATAATAAAAAAATGCAAGATAAGAGAAAGATAGTAAAATAATTAGGGCAGGTAAAACTAATATTTTCTTGTAGTTTTTGTTGTACCAGTTTTCAAATGTCATTTTTTATTTTACTAATTTTTATGCGCGGGCCGGTGCTCGCAATTTGCATTTCGCAAATACTCATTTTATTTTGTTTGCTCAAAGCGAATTGTTCGTCGAACCCTTGGGTTCTCATCCCAATTTAGTGTATCTTCGATACACTTGATGCGCGGGCCGTCTGACCCCTCTTCATGCAAGTTTCATGTGAGTGAGTTTTGTTTTCAGCCTATGCGATAATTTAACATATTATTTGGGGTTTTTAAAATCATTTGTTCTACACATTATAGGTTGTTTTAGAAGGCTTGATTTATTTATGTTGTGGTATAGATTTCATCTTCAGGATTATCCCAAACTTCTTTTAATGCTTTTTCTGTAAAATAAATAATATCTTTAAATTCATTTTTTATTTCCTTAGATATTTTTATGGTTTTAATAGATTTATTTCCCATAAATAAGTAATAATTGTCTTATCTATAAATCTTTTGGTATCAAACTTACTAAACTTTAAGTTTAGATATATAAACTATAAGTTTATCAGTCACGCTCCTGTGACAGTTCCCAACGACAAGTTATATAAATGGTGCAGATGGACACACGGACAGCAATGTCAAAAATAGACCCGTATAAACATAAAGAATCTTATTTTAAATGGAAAAAAGAAATACACTCAAGAATCCCTAAAATAAATCAATTTAATTCTGACTTAATTAAACAATATTTGCAAGATATGGAAAATGGGTTAAATGTAGCTACAACAAATAAAAGAGGTTCAAGAAGTTACAGCAGATTAAACACATTAAGAAGACGAATGGTTTTTATGGCTAAAATGTTTGAAGAGAGATTTAAACTGGAAAAGATGGTTGAGATTAAAGAGGAAAATTTATTTCAGTTTTTTGTAGATATGCGAAATGGGACAATTTCTAAGTGCAAAGATAAAGGTGGTGGAGCTTTTAAGTCGGCAGGGGATTATGTTAAAGACTTTAAGGCATTTTGGCATTGGTGGATGAAAGTTAACAGAAAAAAAGGTATTACTATTTCTGATATAACTTTAGATTTAGATACTTCAAAAGAAAAGCCAAGATGGGTTTATTTAACTGAAAAACAAATTAAAAAAATGTGTTTAGATATTAAATTTGATTATAAGGTTTTAATTTGGTTTTTATTTGACACGGGAATAAGAGCGCCGACTGAATTAATGAATGTTAGAGTTTCTGATTTTTTTAATGATTTTAAAGAGTTGCAGATTAGAGAAGAGGTAAGCAAGACATTTGGTAGAAGAATAAAATTAATGATTTGCTCTGAGTTGATTAAAGAATATGTTAATCTCAATGAGTTAAAGGCTGATGATTATTTATTTACTAAAAAGCCAGAAAACGTGAATAATTACCTCAAAAGGCTCACAAAGCGGATTTTTGGCGATGAAAAGTCGCCAGCAGGGGAATTATATAAAAATTTGTCAATGTATGATTTAAGGCATTGTTCATGTTGTTATTGGTTACCTCGTTATAAATCAGAATCTGCATTGAAGTATAGATTTGGTTGGAAGAAAAGCGATAAAATTCATTATTATTCTGAGTTGTTAGGTATGAGAGATACTATAACTGAAGAGGATTTGCTGACAGATATTACTAAAGTTGAATTAGAAAAAAGAATTGATAAAACTGAAAAAGAAAATGAATTATTGAAAGAAGATAATGCACAGATGAAAATTAGTCTTGATAAAGTAAACAGGCAGCTAAAAGAGATTTATGCTTATGTAAATCAATTAACAAATAAAATAGTTGTTGTTCAAGATGGAAGATGCTGAGGCAGTTATTTTGTTTGTTGGAGTATTTTTTATATTGAGTAATTTTATTTTTAAGCCGATTATTAATCAAATTGGAAAAATTCCACCTTTTGAAGAATTTTTTGTGGGTTTGATTGAAAGTATTGGATTTAAGATTTTTATTCTTTGTTTATTGGCTTTTTTGTTTATTTTATTTAATGTTTGGCTTCATAAAAAATTAGTTAAAAATTCTATAAAAAGAAAAGAAAGAAGAATTTTAATTGAAGAGAATAGGGAAAAGATTGAAGAATTACTAAACGAAGATTTAGAAAAACTAAATTCTGATGAAATTAAAAAGTTGATTAGAAAACTCGGACAAATTAGTGTTTTAGATGAAAATAAAAATTATAATTTAGAGGTTGAGGATAAGCTAAAAAGAGCTAGATTGTTTTTGAATAAAAGGTTGAAAGATGAGGAAATTGAGAGATATGAATCTGAAAAAAGATATTTATTAAATGAGATTGAAGAACTTAAGATTAAAAAGTATGAACAGGAATTAAGGATTGGTGCTGATGAAGAAAAAATATTTAAAAAATTAAAAGCTGATGAAAATATTGTTTTTGAACTGGATAAACTAAATAAAAAAGAAATTGAAGTTTTAACTAAAAGGGGTTTTGAAAAAACTAATGAGTATGACCCTATCTTGAAGAAAAATTTGAATTTTCTTGTTAAGAAAGTTTTGCATCATTCTGCTACTCATACTTTTTTAGTTGAAAGAATTAAAGAAATTTTAAAAGAATATGTAAATGAATTTAATATTGAAGTTCATGAAACAAGAGAGGCTGATGTTATTTTTGAAATTAATTCTAAAAAGTATGCATTTGAAGTTGAGACTGGAAGTTTGCTTTCTAAAAAGGGGCAGTTAAAAGGAAAAATTGAATTTCTGAATAAAAGATACGAAAAGAATTGGTATTTTGTTGTTTCTAATAGGGATTTAGCCAAGAAATACAGGAAATTTGGAAAGACGGTCTTAAGGGTGGGGGTGTGCAAAATTATAGAAAAAATAACCAAATCTTAACATCCTTTTTTGAGGGTGCGTTTTTTATTTTGCCGTCGTTAATTTTATCTAAAATTGGCTAAAAGTCACTCTCTTAATATATGTGCAGGAGGGGATTAAGGCGGGCAGGTACCTGTGTTTTTTGGGAAGTAGGAATTAAAATAAAAGTTTTATAATATCTTCTGTTGAAAGAATCTTAACTTTATTTTGCTTTTTTAATAAAAAATCGTTGCTCCAAATTGGGGCATTTAATTTTAAAGCTAAGGCAACATAAGGAGAATCATCAACATCTATATTTTTCATAATTTCTTCTGCCCCTTTTATCATACTTTTATATTCTAAAAATTGGATAAAGGTTATTTTATTGAAGATTTCTTTTTTTCTTTTGTTAAACTCTTGTTCAGAAAGACCTGATTTTCTTTGACATTCTTTTTCATATTTTTTAAATTCTTTTTTAATAAACTCTGGGGCAAAATATCTTACTTGCATGGAAAAGAACAATCTTGAATTTGTTGAATCTGGTTTCATTAAGGAAAATAAAATATTGTTGTCAACTACAATGTCCATTTTTCAAATTTTCTAGTCTTCCTCTTTTTGCTTTTCTTCCTAATTCTACACTCCAGTCTATAAGTTCTTTTTCTTTTTTCATATTTCCAAGAAGCTCTTCCCTTAACTGTAATCTTTGAGCTTTTTCACTTATGCATTGCCTTACTAAGCCACTCCAGTTAACTTCTGGAAATTGTTTCATTAGTTTTCTTATTTCTTCTGGAACAGAGATTGTTATGCTTACCATTTTTATATTGCTTATTTTAGTTTATGTGTAAAAACATAATTACGTTAAAGTATTTAAATGTTTCGGTTTTGCTCTGTAAATTTCTCTTACAACATTTCTTCTTAACTTGTAAGTGTTTGCCCATTTTGCATAGGCATTCCAACCTTGAAATGATTCTAATAGTTTTGGTTTGATTAGTTTTCCTTGTTTGTATTTTCTAACTTTGTTTTGCATATTCTTTATGTTTCTTTTTCTTAATAACCTATAATTCCAGAAATTTCTAAATCCAACAAAATCAATTCCATTTGATAAATTAATTATTCTTGATTTTTGTTTGTGAAGTTCTAATTTTAAATTATTATTCAGAAAATAATCGAGGTCTTGTTTCCATTTTTCTAGTTTTTGTTTTGATTTATGAAATAAAACAAAGTCATCAACATATCTTATGTAGTATTTTGCTTTTAATTTGTGTTTTACAAAATAGTCTAATTCGTTTAGGTAAATGTTTGCGAAGAACTGTGAGGTTAAATTGCCTAAAGGCATTCCTTTACTTGAGTTCAAACCCGTTCGCCCCCCCCCCGATTTGCCTGCGGGCAAATTAGATAAAATTTGGTTTATTAACCAAATAACTTTTTGGTCTTTAATCTTTCTTTGAATAATATTTATTAAAATAGTATGGTCAACTTCTTGGAAATAATGCTTTATATCTGCTTTTAAGCAAAAAGCCTCTGACTTAAGGTTATTTGTAACTTTTCTTTTAAATTCATCAAATCTTTTTAGTCCAAACAAACTGCCTTTTCCAATTCTATTTGCACATGAATCATAAACAAAGGCTTTATCAAAAATATTTTCAATTACTCTTACTAAAGCATGATGAACAACCCTATCTCTAAAATCTGATTTTGATATTTTTCTCGTTTTTGGGTCTCGAAGAATAAAAGTAACTAAGGGTTTTGGGGAATATGTTTGATTTTTAAGTTCCTTATGTAAACTTAATAAATTATTTTCTAAATCTTTTTCAAATTCCCTAACATAAACTTTTTTAGTTTTACCTTTTCTTGCTTTTTTGTATGCGAGAAGTAAATTATCATTATCATAAATTTTACAATATAATTTTTTATTATCCATTCTATTAATTGTCTTAGTTTCTAGGGCTATTCCAGAAGCATAACCGTTCCTGTTGTTGTCATCATAGTTACCATTGAGGTTAAGCCTACCGTTGTAGTCGTTAACTGCGGACCAGTTATGTAGCCAATTTATCAATTCACAAAGATTTTCTTTGCTCACTGAATTTTCTCGCAAGAAAATTCTGTATTTTATGACTTAAAATAAAAACAATAATGTGCTAATAAATTGACATGTAGCCCTAGTCTAGCATCTTGCTAGCTAAGACAAAAAAAGTTTATTTTATAGATTAATAAACTTAACTAATAAAGAATTTTGCGAGTGCCTTCGGCACTTATGCGGATACCCCAGAAGCACAACCGTACCCGTCGTAGTCACCATAGATACCATCGAGGTCAAGCCTACCGCCGCAGTCGTTAACTGCGGACACTTTTTGAATTGGCTTATCTCCTTTTGAGATAGTTAATCCCCACGTTCTTGGATAATTTCTAAATTTGCTAGCAATCTCTGCTGTTTTTTCTGCACCTTCTTCTCCAAAAGTTGCAATAACAAACCCATCTTTTGCCCAAGATTTTGGAGTGTGCTCTCCTAATTGGTATGAATCTTTTGGTGCAAATCTTACATCATTTCCTTCACCTAATCTTCTTTGTAATTCGTCTTGACTTAATGACTCACTAAGTCCAGTTGCACTTGGGTCAGATACAACATAAACTCCTTCAGAAGTCCATAAGTTTCTATTGAAAACCCAGAAATATCTATTTCCCATTATATTTCTAACTTCTTCTACTCTTGGATTTTCTCTGAAACTTTCTGGTCCGCAATAAGAGGCGTGAAGCAAATTTGCGGTTTGTTCTGCTGTTGGAAGGGATAGTTTTCTTCCTAAAACTCCTTCTCCAACTGCCCTATAAGTATTTGGTCCTTCAAAAGGATGAATAAATTTAGTTTTGGGAATTATTAATTCTGTTCTTCCTTCTCTAACTTCATAATTTTGTGCTTTTGCCATTTTATTTTTTTGATACTTTTGGTTTAGCGCGACTGGCTTCGCCAGTTTTCAATACCCCAGCAGCATAACCGCTCCTGTTGTAGTCACCATAGTCACCATAGAGGATAAGCCTACCGCCGTAGTCGTAAACTGCGGTATATCTTTTTACATCTGAATCAGAACTATTTAATCCATAAGCCCAAGCTATTCTTTTATTAACTTGTTTAGCAACTCTTTCAACAACCAGCAACATTTTCTCTGCCTGTTCCGCTGAACCTAATTGAGCGAGAACATAAGGATGTTTTAACCAGCTTGAAATAGACCTATCTCCTGTTTCAAATCCTCTTTCAACAAACCTTGCTCTTTCATCACCTGCTTCAGCAAGTTTCATTAATTCTGAACTTGTTTGGGGCATGTCTCCATTAACATTATCATAGACAATAACTCCTTGTGGAAATGATAAAGATTCTGTTGAAGTCCACAAATAATTTTGTTTAAATCTTTTTAATATTTCTGAGCAATGTCTTTCATCAGGGTTTTGCATTGCTAAATCAATTAAAGAAAAAGTTTGTGCAGTTGTTGGTCTTGCCAATCCCTGCCCACTTATTTCATTCATAACCGTTGGTTGATAATTTGGACCATGTAAGGGCAAAACAAATGTCAAAGTTTCTTCTAAATGAGGAACCTCCATTTCAATTCTTCCTTCTCTTATTTCTCCGTTTCCTTTTAGAGAGATTTTTTCCATGCATTTTACAAAGAAGTTGTATTTATAAATCTTTTGGTTGTGTTGTTACTATTTAAAGACAACAATCTATTGAGGTTTATTAATCTTAAAGTTGTGCGCATGAATCGTGCACGTTGCATGGATGCGCGGGCCGGGATTCGAACCCGAGTCAACTGGTTGGAAACCAGTTATTCTACCACTGAACTACCCACGCATAATCAATATAAAAATAGATGTATTTTAAAGTTTATTGTTATAAAGAATCCATTGAGGTTTTCCAGGAAGTTTTTTGTTATATCCTGATTTTACTGGCTTAATGCTAGGATAATTTATCCAAGAATTCATCCAGCCATTTTTTGTTTTAAGGAGATAGTGTCCGATAGGATACTTTTTTGACTTTCTAATAAAAACTATTGTTCCGTTTTCATTTAGGTATTTTTTTGTTGAATGAGAAATTTTTTTGTAGGAATAATTTTTTCCTGATTTTCTTAAGGCGGAAACTAGCTCCTTGCAATAGTATCCTTTTGTGGAATTTTTTTTGAATAGCTTTTTGGCTTGACGATATTTTAATTTTAGAATGCTGGCTACGCAAGCTACACCGCAACCTGCTTGTTCTTCTTGAGTTACTAATTTCATTACGCCCGAGGGAAGATTTGAACTCCCGACCTTTGGGTTAGGACCCCACTGCTCTATCCAGCTGAGCTACCCGGGCTTTATTAAATAAATGGGGAGAGGAGGATTCTCCTCACAATTTGCATTTGCTCAAAATAGTTTTAATACTAATCGCAAAAGCGAATTGTTCGCCCCCATAAAAGTCAAAATTGACTTGTTAGCGTGACTTCCATCCTTATGCTATCTGCGATAGCATTCTGGGGAGAGGAGGATTCGAACCCCCGTAGGTATGAACCACTAGGTTTCTCTCGAATGAATTGGGCATTTTATTTGGACGTTAGTCCAATCCCTTTACTCGACCTAAGCCTAGCCCGTTTGACCGCTCCGGCATCTCCCCAACAACATAAAAGAATTATTTTGAGTTATAAAATTATGCTTTTTGGAGAGCGAGTTTTCTTTTTTTAATTTGATTAACTATTCCTAATCCTGTTAAACCAAAACCTAATAAATATAATGGGTCTGCTTCGTCGATTGTTGTGAAATCTCGAGAAATTGTTTGTCCATCTTGTAGAGTAAAAGTTATTGTGTGGTTTCCAAATTCTGTTAGTTCGTCTGTCCACATTCTATAAGATTGTGCAAATTCTGAGAGATTAATTTCTGACCAGAAGTTTGATGCGTAAAAATTATTTGGACCAGTAATCTCACCTAATAAGGTAGTTGTCGACGGAACGCCGTCTGCTTCATCTAATCTCGTTCTAAATGAATAACTTCCTAATTGAATATTATTATAATCTTGGACTTCTGAAGAACCTGAATAAATTCGTGGTTGTTGCCAAACACCAGATGGTGCAAAAACAAGATCAGCGTTTGCTTTTGATGTAAATAATAATGCTACTAAGGTTGCTGTTGTTGCAATTCTTTTGAACATTTATTTTTTTAGTAAAAATTATTTATAAAGTTTAGTTGTAATTTTAAAATCGTAAACACAAGGTTTTTAAAGACAATTTTTTTAGAATATTTAGACAGCCATAGTGGTTTGGTTACACCTGTTCCCTTTCCGAACACAGAAGTTAAGCGTTCCACGTTTATGCCTGTACTGTCGAAAGATGGGAACGCATAAAGCTGTCTACTTATATTTTTAAAGTTCTTTTTGTTTAATTTAATATGATAAATATTTTATGGTTTTTGATTTCGCTTTTTTCTACTTTGATAATTGTGAGGGTTGGGGCTCATTTGTTTCATGATTTTAAGAGTTATGGAAAAAAGTATGAAAAATCGAAAACTCCGACGGCGTGGTTAAGAAATAAATTTCAATTAGATATTCATCATATCCATATGGGGTTTGTGATTTTGATTATTGATTTAATATTATTTTTAATTTTTGGAAGCAAGACAATTATTTTTGTTTTGTTGGGAATTGGGCTAAGTTTAATTTTAGATCAAATAACTCCTTTAATTGATAAGAGTTGTTATTTTAGTAAGTCAAAATTATTAATTTCAATTATATTTCATTTGATTGTTGCACTACTCTCAGTTATTATTTGGGTTGTTTAGAACTTCTTGAACTTATTAACTAAAGGTAGAATGTCTGTTTGTCCGAGGAAAGCTGCTCTGCAACAATATCTTTCGACGCCGAGTTCGTCTAAAACTTGTTTTGCGTTTTTGCCTTGTGCAACTTCTTCTTTAAATTTTTTATATAAGTGTGCAATTGGCTTTCCGCAACTAAAACATCTTATTGGGATAATCATATTTTAACTGCGAAATTTAGGTATTTAAATTTAATGTTTAGATAGTTTTAAAAGAAATGTTTTATTAATGAAAATACTATAAAATAATATGAAAAAGAAGTTTAAAAAAGTTGTGAAGAAAAATGGGAACAAGCAAGGGAGAGAATTAATTAGGTTGAGAGATGTTGCAAAATTTTATCATATGGGAAATAATGTTGTGAAGGCACTTGATGGTTTGAATTTCAAAGTTTATGAGGGGGAATTTGTTGCGATTATGGGGCCGTCGGGAAGTGGGAAATCAACTGCAATGAATCTTGTTGGGAGTTTGGATGTTCCTACAAAAGGACATATTTTTTTAGATGGAATTGATATTGCAACAATGGATGAATCGGACTTAGCTCAAATTCGTGGGAAAAAAATTGGTTTTATTTTTCAGTCATTTAACTTAATTCCGAACTTGACTGCTTTGGAAAATGTTACTTTGCCGATGATGTTTCAGGGAATTTCTGAATATGAAAGAAAACAAAAAGCAATTGAACTTTTGAAACTTGTTGAACTCGACGACAGAATGGAACATTATCCCGGAGAATTATCTGGCGGGCAGAGACAGAGAGTTGCAATTGCGAGAAGTTTGGCAAATGAACCTGATGTTATTTTGGCTGACGAGCCGACTGGAAATTTAGATAGTAAGACAGGCGATATTGTTATGAATTTTTTAGATAAATTAAATTCAAAAGGTAGAACAATTATTATGGTTACGCACGACCCAGAACTTGCTGAAAAACACGCAGATGTTGTTTACTGGCTAAGAGATGGGCATTTAGAAAAAGTTACAAAGCACGGAAAAATAATTCACAAAGGAAATTTTCAGAATATAGAAAAAGAGGGAAAATAATGAAAGATTATTTTGTTCTTTCTTTTAAAAATTTGAAGAGGCGGGGAATAAGAAGTTGGTTAACTTTGATTGGAGTTTTTATTGGAATTACTGCTGTTGTTTCTTTAATTAGTTTGGGAAATGGTTTGCAGGTTGCTGTGAATTCACAATTTAGTGTGGGTTCTACTCAAGCATTAACTGTTCAAGCAGGAGGACTAAACTCTTATGGACCACCTGGAACTGGAGTTACAAATCCTTTGACAAGAGATGATGCAGAAGCAATTGGAAAATTAAGTTCTGTTGAATTTGTGACTCCGAGAAATCTTGAAACACTTCAAATAGAATATAATGATTTTGCTGTAATTGGGATGGCACTTAGTGTTGACGAAGGAAAAGAAGAAGAAATGTATGAGTCAATGGATTTGGTTGCAGAATCTGGGAGGTTGTTAAAATCAGGTGATACAAATAAAATTGTTTTGGGTGGAAATTTTGCTGACGGAGATAAAAATGGTTTTGGAAAAGATATTGAGCCGAGCAAAAGTGTTATAATTCAAGGAAAAAAATTTAGTGTGATTGGAGTTCTTGAAAAAAAAGGAAGTTTTTTGATTGACGGGATTATTCTTATGTACGACGACGAATTAAATGAACTTGCAAATTATGGAGATGAAGTTGATATTATTGGTGTGAAAGTTAAAAGTCCTGATTTGATGGATAAAGCAAAAGAAGATATTGAAAAACTTTTGAGACAAAGACGAGATGTTAAAGTTGGGGAAGAAGATTTTTCAGTTGAAACTCCTGATTCGATTTTGGCGACTGTTAATAGTATTCTCGGCGGTGTTCAAATGTTTATAATAATTATTGCATCTATTTCAATTTTTGTGGGAGCAGTTGGAATTATTAATACAATGACAACTTCTGTTTTGGAAAGACGGCAGGAGATTGGAATTATGAAAGCAATTGGTGCGAGGAACAAAGATATTTTTATGCAATTTTTAATTGAGTCAGGTTTAGTTGGATTAATTGGTGGTTTTGTTGGAGTTGTGTTTGGACTTTTAATTGGAGTTTTAGGAACTTTCGGAATAAATAATTATTTGGGAACTGAAACTTCGTTGAGTGTAAATTTCTTTTTTATTTTGCTTGTTTTATTTTTTAGTTTTGTCGTTGGTGCGGCGGCGGGAATTGTTCCTGCGATGAATGCTGCTAAACAAAATCCTGTGGAGGCTTTGCGAGATTAGGAAGATGGTAATGAGTAAAGAGTCAATAAAATATTCTTTGAAGAACTTAGAACATAGAAAAGGAAGAAGTTTTCTTACGATTTTTTCTATTTTAATTGGGATTGCGACGATTTTTATTTTTATTAGTTTTGGGTTTGGGCTTTACAATTATATTGAGGAATTTTCATCAAGTTCTTCTGCTGATAAGTTGATTGTTCAGGCAAAAGGAACTGCTGTGCCCGGACTTGATGATACGTTTCAACTTACTGACGACGATGTTGATGCTGTTCGAGATTCTGCTGGTGTTTTAGATGTTTCGGGGGTTTATTCAAAAGTTGCACAAGTTAAAGTTGGGAAAGAAATGAAATATACTTTCTTGGTAGGGTATGATCCGAAGAAACCTCTTGTTATGGAAGTTTTTAATATTGAAATTGAGCAGGGGCGGGAATTAATGAGTAGTGATTCTGGGAAAGTTGTTCTTGGGTATAATTATCTTATTGATAATAAAATATTTTCAAAAGGTTTAGAATTAAATGATAATATTGAAGTTGAGGGAAAGAGTTTGAGAATTGTGGGATTTTTTGAGCCAGTTGGAAGTCCGCCCGACGACGCACAAGTTTACATTATTAATGATTATGTTGAAGAGGTTTATCCTGATGAAAATCTTTCTTATGCAATGATTGTTGCGAAAGTTAATATTGAAAATATTGACAAGACAATTGAAAATGTTGAAAAGAAGTTGCGAAAGTTGCGAGGGCTTGACGAAGGAAAAGAAGATTTTTTTGTGCAATCTTTTCAGGACATGATTGAAAGTTATAGTTCTGCGTTAGATATTGTTATTGGATTTGTGATTTTGATTGCATTGATTTCTGTTTTGGTTTCTGCGGTGAATACTGCGAACACGATGATAACTTCTGTTTTGGAAAGAGTAAAAGAAATTGGAATTATCAAATCAATTGGTGCGCGGAATTCTGAAATTTTTAAAATATTTTTATTTGAGTCTGCATTTTTAGGATTTGTTGCTGGAATAATTGGAGTTATTGTGGGGTTTGTTTTAAGTTTTGTTGGCGGAAGAATTTTGGATTCGTTGGGGTGGGGATTTTTAAGTCCTTATTTTTCTGTTTGGTTGTTTGTTGGATGTATTGCATTTGCGACGATAACTGGAGGAATTTCTGGAGTTATCCCTGCGATAAATGCAATGAAAACAAATCCTGTTGATGCGTTGAGGTATGAGTAAAATTTGTATCATAATCAAAAATCTTCTTAAGAGTGTGGGAGAAATATTTTTTACTTATTATGTTGCAAGTGATGAAGATGTGCTTGTTGCTTTTTCTTTTTTATTCTTCGGTAAATATAATATGCAATTGCTCCGACGATAATTAAAATAAAAATGTAAGTTCCTGCTGAACTTCCTGACTGATTAGATGCTTGTTTTTCAAAGGGTGACTTTGTAAATGAAACAGTTTCTTGTGTTTGTCTTCTTACTCCAATTAAATCTGTGTAAAATAAATTTAAGGTTATTTCACCGTCTTGTGCAACTGCTTCAAAATCTGCTGTTGTGTAGTCGTTTGAATCTAAATCGCCGACGATGTTTTTGTTTGAACCGCGGATGTCGACGTTTTCTTGTTCAGGGATTTCAACTGTTAATGCTTCAATATCATTTTCGCCAATATTTAAAATTTCAAATTCGATTGTATTTGTTGCGAGATTATAATTTTTTACGTGAATTTCAAAGTCTGCGCGGACATCTTTTATATTTAAATTAAATTGTTTGGTTTGTGTTGAAGATGAACCAGCACCCTCGTCATAAGAATAAGAAACTTCGAGAGGATTATCTCCATCTAAAGCATCATTATCTACTCTTACTTTATATGGCACAGTTAAATAAGAACTATAATCTTTCGTGAATGTTCCAGACTGAACAATTACCCGAGGGGATTCTTCTGGGTCAAAAGAAATAGGATACTTTTCTAATAATTCTACAATAATTGTGCCACATTGAGGATTTTCTATTCCTTCTAATTGAAAAACTAATTTAACATAATCTCCCTGAACAGCAGGATAAGGATCTTGATTAATCATTGATAAGCTCAGTTGACATTGAGTAGCACTAACTAAATTTAATAAGAAAATTGACAAAAATAAAATCACTATCTTTTTCATAACTTGAAATAGGTAAAGGGTTTTTTAAATGTTTGGAGTTGCAAGAAATTTCATAAATATTTAAAAAGGCGAATTTCTAAAAAGAAAAGTTAAAGAGGTAAAATGGTAAAAAGATGTTTTTATTGTAGAGAAGAAATTGAAGATAATTCTGTTGTTGACATGTGTATGAAATGTATGTATCAAGTTTGGGGAGAAAAAATGGCGAAGGCAATTGTTGAAAATATGAATGGTGAAAAAGAAAAAGGAAATTTGGAACTTGGGAGAGTTGGGGAGAAAAAAGTTGGAGAAAATTTTAGTGGAAAATTAGATGAAAAAAAAAATGATTTTGCAGAAGTTGAAAATTGTGCAAAAGATGTTTTAGAAAAGTTCGGCGGAGCAAATAATTCTTTTTCGATTTGATTTTTTGATAGCTGAAAACAGAGTTTTCAAAGAAAAACTTCTTTTACCTGACTGACGAGAAAACCAACAAAATGCTTCGCACTTTGTATAACAAAGGGTAAAAGGTTTCACTTCGTTACACCCAAATTTTTCTATTTAATTGGGCACTTTTATTTAGAAGTCATTTTTTCCTTAAGCAAGTTCAAAGCGAACAATGCTAAAATTAGAATTATAGCAAAAAGAAAAGTTATAATCCAATTGTTAAAAAATAATCCAACACTCAATACATAAAATCCAAATCCAAAAATTACTACCCCTACTAAAATTTCAAAAATTGTTTCTATAAATATTGAGGTTATATTTTTCATTTCATTCAGTCAAATATTTTTTAAATTCTTTTTCTTCTTTATCTAATGATGACCAACCTTTAACCCAATCTACATATTCGGTAGCTCTTTTATCTATCTTCTTTTGTAGAAGAAATAATTTAAAAGAAACAACTAATTTTAATATTATAAAGACAAACATTAGAATTAAGAATAAACTTGACAACCAATTCTTATTATTTGGAGAATTGGCGAACAACCACATAACCATACCTGAGGCGATAACAAAAACATACCAGTATCTATATATTGATAACCAAAACCATCCGAGTTTGTGTCGCTTATATCCTTTTGATGCTTGTTCAATTAAATTTTCTCTTTTGACATATTCAGCACCAGCAGTATTCCTATGCTCATAACAATACTTTCTTCCTGTTACCAATCTTCTTCCACAAACTTGACAATTTCCCATTTTTATAATTTAAACTTTGCTATTTTTTTACCAAATGAAGTAATTGGAAATCTTCTTTCATGAGATTTAGCTCTTTTACTTTTTCCTACTTTTACTCTTCCTATAATTCTCCTAGCAATTGTATTTGGCATCTTAAATGATGGAATTATTAATTATTTAAATACTTAACTAAAAGTGCTCTATTTTCTTTTTAGAAAGAAACAAAAATCGGGCTTTTTTCTCTAATTTTTTGGTCGTCGGAAAAACCCCTGAAAGAAAAATAAAATTAGACGAAGCTAAGCAACAGAACTTTTTGCAAAGCTTTTTAAATGCAAATTTTCTTGGGTTATTGTACGGAGCACAATGTGCTGAAAAAATCCGCTGGATTTTAATATACCCTAGAGTCTGTACGCGATTCTAGTTATTTTCATGGCAAAAAGTAAACAAATAAGGAGCAAGGGCAAGCTTAGTTTTAGTAAATACTTTAAGAAATTTTCCGACGGAGATGTTGTTTGTGTTGTGCGGGATTTGACTTTGAATGCGTCGTTTCCAAAAAGAATGCAAGGTAGAACTGGAAAAATTGTTGGTAGTCGTGGAACAAATAAAATTATAGAAATTAAAGATGGGAATGCAAGGAAAACGTTTATAATACATCCTACGCATTTAAAATCATTAAAAAATGGTAATAATTGAACAAACACCGCTGACATTGGCAGAAGTTGTAGAACTATCTGGAGATTCTGATAAAGAAAAAGATGTTAAAAGTTTTATAAAAAAATTTAATAAAATGAAAGTTAGCGACGCGAAAAAAATGCAAGAAGAACTAAGAAGTTTGAATATTTTGAAATTAAAAGAGCAACATATTGTTAAAATTGTTGATTTTATGCCGGAAGATATTTCAGATTTAAATAAATTAATTGACGACGTTTCGTTGGATTCTGACGAGACAAGTAAAATTTTAGATGTTGTCAAAAAATACTAAACAAAATGACAAAAGAAGAAAAAGCAATTGTATTAGATTTCCTTCCTTATGGATATCCTCTAGAGAAAAAAATGATGCCGACAGCGCAGGCTATTGGTGTTGAACATTTTACTCTATTACAACTTGTTCCTCGACGAGGAATGAAGTTTGACGTCGGTGAAGAAGTTTACATCGGCGAAGGAAAACGAGACAAAGTTCAGTATATTCTTGGAAGATGTCCGAGAGAAAAATTAACTGAAACTGCGAAGACGCGGTTGATGGAATTTATTGAAAAGAAAGTCAGCGAAGATGAAAAAAAGTTTGTTGATTTTTTCAATAAAGCACAAGCAATGAACACGCGACTTCATCAATTAGAATTGCTTCCAGGTTTTGGAAAAAAACATATGCAATCAATTTTAAGTACACGTGAAGAAAAGTTATTTGATTCCTTTGAAGAAATCAAAAACAGAGTTCATAATCTCCCCGATCCAAAAAAAGCAATTGAAAAAAGGATTATGGAAGAACTAACAGAAATACAAAGACATAATTTATTTATTATATAAAATGGCAGAAGAAAAAGCAAAAAAAGATTTTAGAAGAGAAGAAAAAAACGAAGTTAATCTTATTAGGATTTCTGGGAAAGATATTATTAGCACAAAAAAGGTTTTTGTTGGGCTCACAAATATTAAAGGAATTTCGTGGGCATTTTCAAATGCAGTTTGTAAAATTTTAGGAATTGATAAAAAAAAGAGAATCCAAGATTTAAGCCACGACGAGATTTTGAAAATTGAAAGTTTTATAAAAAATCCAAAAATTCCAAATTTCTTGAAAAATAGACAAAAAGATTTTGATTCTGGAGAAGACAAACATTTGACAGGTTCTGATTTGGATTTGAGAAAAGAATTTGATATAAAAAGATTAAAGAAAATAAAATCTTACAAAGGAAACAGGCACACTTATGGACAGCCAGTCCGAGGACAAAGAACTAAATCACACTTTAGAGTTAATAAGAAAAAGTCAGGTGCAGTTGGTGTGAAGGGGAAGGTTAAGAAATAATGGGAGACATAAAACGAAAACATAAAAAATTTAGTAGGCCTAGAAAAATGTTTGATAAACCGAGAATCGAGGCTGAAAATGAAATTGTGAAAAAATATGGTTTAAAGAATAAAAAAGAAATTTGGAAAGCAAAGGCGGAAGTTTCAAAAATTCGACGACGGGCGAAAGCATTGATTGGTGCTGATGCTGAAAAGAAAACAGAATTATTTGAAAAATTAAATCGGGAAGGTTTTGATGTTAAAGATATTTCAGAAGTTCTTGCATTGACAGAAGAAAATTTGCTTGACAAAAGATTGCAGACATTTGTTTTTAAGAAAAAATTAGCAAACACTCCGAAACAAGCAAGACAAATGATTGTTCACAAACACATTTTTGTCGACGGGAAAATTGTAAATATTCCGTCGTTCCATGTTATGAAAGAATTTGAAAACAAAATTTCGGCAAAATCAAAAAAAGAAAAACCTGTTAAAGTTGAAGAAACTAAAATTGAGGATGGGAAATAAAAATGGCAAAAGAAAAAGAATTTACAGGGATTTTGAATATCTATGCTAGTTTTAACAACACGATTGCGACGCTGACTGACTTAGCAGGAAATACAATCGCGAGAATTTCGGGAGGACAAATTACAAAGCACGATAGAATGAAAGCTAACCCGACGATTGCGATGTTTATTGCAAAAAAAATTCAGGATATTTTAAAAGATTATAAAATCACTTCGCTTTATGTTCGAATGAGAGGAGAAACTGGTGCGAGTGGGATGGGGCCTGGTGCAAATTCAATTGTAAGAACTTTGACAAAGGAAGGGTTTAGAATTTTGAGTATGAGTGAAAACACAAGAATTGCAAGAGGGGGGCCAAAGAAAGCTGGAGGGCGAAGGGGTAGGAGAGTTTAAGTAAATTTATAAACAAAATTTGAGAGTTAATAATATGAAATTGATTGAAACTGATGAAGAAAAAATGAAAATTGTTTTTGAAACTGATATGGATATTAGTTTGGCGAATGCATTGAGGAGAAGTGTGAATGAAATTCCTATTTTGGCTATTGATGAAATTGATATTTACAAAAATGATTCTGCTTTGTATGATGAAGTTATTTCGCATCGTTTAGGGCTTATTCCTTTAAAAAATCAGAAATTGAAAAAAGATGGGAAAATTGAATTTAAATTAAAGGTTAAAGGAACTGCCGACGGAAAAGATGTTTTGTCGGGAGAACTTGGCGACGATGTTGTTTACAAAGATATGCCGATTGTTTTTATTGAGGGCGGGCAAGAACTTGAAATTGTTGCGCGGGCTGTTGCTGGTTTTGGAAAAGAACATGCAAAACATGTTCCAGGACTTGTTTATTATAAAAATTGTCCTGAAATAAAAATTACTGCAGAAGGAGAAAAAAATAAAGAGCTTGCGGAAATTTATCCTGATGTTTTTGAATTTGATGGAAAATTAAAAGTTAAAAATTTGGAAAAATGTGATTTGGATAATGAGGATTTAAAAGATTTCAATGGCGTTAGTATTTCTCCGACAGGCAAATTAATATTTGTAATTGAGTCGTGGGGAATGATTGATGCAAAAGAAATTTTTACTGAATCGGCCAAGGCATTAAAATCAAACTTGGCTGAGTTAACAAAATTGTTGAAGTAATTCCCGGAGGGAATGCCGGAGCAGTCAAACGGGCTAGATTAAGGCTCTAGTGGCTTATGCCTACGAGGGTGCAAATCCTTCTTCCCTCATTGACTCTAAAATAGAAAATGAAAAGCAAAACAAAAATCGAAAAGCGAAGGAGAAAAAAAACAAATCCAATTTTAGCTGGAGCAATAATTAATTTGAAAAAAACAAATACTGAATTTGCACGTGAACTTTCAAAACCACGAAGTTGCTGGAAAAGTTTTAATCTTTCTGAACTTGATAATATCTACGGAGATTTGCTTGTTGCTGGAAAAGTTTTGAGTGGTGGACAAATTAGAAACGCAAAAAAAATTGTTGCGTGGAATGCGAGCAAAAAAGCAATTGAAAAAATAAAATCTGTAAAAGGTTCTTTTGTTTGTGTTGTTGATGAAATGAAAAAAAATCCTGAATTAAAAAATTTGAAGGTTGTAAAATGAAAAAATTAATTTTCGACGGCGACGGGGCAGTTGTTGGAAGAATTGGGAGTGTTGCAGTTAGAGAACTTTTAAAAGGAAATTCTGTTTTTATTTTGAACTGTGATAAGGCAGTTGTTTCTGGAAGCAGAAAAATTATTGTTGGAAGAGTAGAACAATTAAGAACTATGGGGCGGGGCGGTTCAATGAAAGGACCAAACTTTTCAAAAAATCCTGAAAAATTAATAAAAAGAATGATTCGAGGAATGTTGCCTTGGAATCGTCCGCGGGGTAGAGCTGCTTACAAAAGATTAAAATGTTTTGTTTCTGGTGAAAATTCTGGAATTTCCGACGAAGAAATAAAAAATGCAAAAAGATTTAAATCAACAAATTTCAAAAAATCAATGACAATTAAACAAATTTCAGGTGCGTTGAACTGATGAACCAAATTGTTGTTTCTGGAAAAAGAAAAACTGCGGTTGCAAAAGCGACAATAAAAAGTGGGAGCGGAAATATTTTTATAAATAAAAAACCTGCTCAATTTTTTCCAGAGCTTCAGCAACTTGAACTTGCGGAACCTTTGGTTATTGCAAAAAAAATTCTTGGAAATTTGAATTTTGATATTTTTGTGAATGTAAGTGGTGGGGGAATTAATTGTAGGATTGAGGCGTCACGTCTTGCAATTGCAAAAGCGATTGTTGCGTTTACAAAAGAGGAAAAAATAAAACATGCTTTCCTTGCTTATGATAGAAATATGCTTGTTGCAGATACAAGAAGAAAAGAAGCTTACAAGCCTGGTGATTCGAAAGCGAGAGCAAGACGACAAACTTCTTATAGATAATGGGAATTTTTGGTTGTAAATATTTTGGGACACGATTTTGCGATAGTCAAACACCAAATTGTAAAAGTGCTCATCCTCAAAATTATTATGGTTTGGGAAAAGATGCGGGATGTTTTAGAACAGCGTCGGCAAAAGAGGAAAAAGAAAGGAACTTTTTAAGAGAATTAGAAAGGGCTTTGAAAAACTAACTTCTTAATTTTTCTTTAAGTTTTCTTTGGACTGCGTAAAAAATTTCTGGAGAAATTATTGCTTGGTGATTTCCTTTATGAATTTGATTGTTGAATTTTATTTCGCCTAAATAAGTTCTATTTGAAAGGATTTTTTTTAGTCCGTTTAATGATAAACTATAATTTTTTGAAAGAGAATTTAAAGAATAATTTTTATTTAGAAAAATTGTAAATAAAGAATGGACTTTTGAAGATTTTTCGTTTGGAATTAATTTTCCGTCGAGAACTTCGTATCCTAATGGTGGGCGGGCAACTAATTTTCCTTTTTTTGCAGAGTCTTCCATTCCTTTTTTTAAATTATTATTTGTAGAACAACCAAATTTTCTAAAAGTTTCTAAGAGTTTCCAATCGATTTTTTCTTCTGCAAATTTATTTAATTTTAATTCGTCGTCGGTTGGTGCGAATTTTGCACAAACAAGGCAAAACTTTTTTCCTAAAATTTCTTTTTCATTTTTGTCAATGTATCCACATTTTTCGCAAGCCATTTTATTGCATTAAATCGTCGATGGGCGACTGAATTTTTTTTAGTTCTTCTGTTGAAATGTGGGTATAAATTTGTGTTGTTGATAAATCTGCATGTCCTAAAAGTTCTTGAATTTTTCTTATGTCGACGCTGTTTTCTAATAAATGTGTTGCGAAAGAATGTCGTAAAGTGTGTGGGTGAACTTTTTTTTGGATGCCTGCTTTTTTTGTTGCAAGAGAAACAATTTTTTGAATATTTCTAGAAGATAACTTTGATTTTGTTGTAGGGTTTGAAAAAAGAAATTCTGAATTAATATTTTTTTGTTTTTCAACTTGTTTTTTTAAATCTTCAATTAAAAAATTTGGGATGTTGAAAATTCTGTCTTTTCTTCCTTTTGCTTGTTTTATTTGCCCGATTTTTTCTTCGAAGTTTAGATTTTCTGTTTTTAAATTTACTAATTCTGAAACTCTGAATCCGCAGGCGTAAATTAAAGATAGCATTAACTTTGATTTTTTTGAGTCTAAAACTTCTAAAAGTTTTTTTATTTCGTCTTTTGTTAGGACGTCTGGAATTTTTTTGTCTCGTTTCGGGCGTTTTAAATTAATTGTAATATCTTTTTTTAAAATTGAAGAAAATGCATATTTTATTGCTGCGAGAAAAACAATTATTGACGAAGCTGAAGAATCTGAAAGGTTGTCTGCGATGTATAATTTTAAGTCGTCTTCTGTGATTTGGTCGGGATTTTTGTTTACAGATTCTATTAATTGTTTGTTTGCTTTTATATAATTTTTTAAAGTATGTTGAGAATTTTTAGAAATTTTTAATTCAACTTCAAGTTTTTGGAGAAATTCCTCTTTTTCCATAGTTTTGATTATGCGAACTTGTTTAAAAATCTTTGGAATATGCAAGGATTTATATAGTGTGTTTTTATTTTTTTGTTGTCTGCGATGCAGATAAGGATAATAGATGGAACGAGGAAAATTTTAATGGAAGACGATAGAGAAATGTTTTCTGCTGTTTGTTCTGACTGTGGCCAGGAATGTCAAGTTCCTTTCAAGCCAACAGAAGGAAAACCAGTTAGATGCAGAGAATGCTTTATGAAAAACAGACCAAAACGAAACTTCAATGGTGGTGGTTTTGGTGGTAACCGTGGTGGTCGTTTTAATAACAGACCAAGAGAAGAACATGAAGCAACTTGCTCCAAGTGTGGAAAAAAGTGCACAGTGCCTTTTAAGCCAACAGGAAGCAAACCAGTTCTTTGCAGAGATTGTTACAAAGCAGAAAAAGGATTTTAATAATCTTAACTAAGGTAATCTTAGTGCAATATTTTATTTTTTATTTTATGATGTTTTATAGGGTTTTTGAAAAAACTCTGAAGATGGCTAAAAAGTAGGGGTTTTGAAACCATCTTATGTTTTTTTCAGAAAAAAGCTGTTGTTTTTTAAGAAAATCTGGGTTCGGATAAGGTGTATTGTGCGAAGTTTTGGGCGGTTTTTGGGGTTTTTGGATATTATCTTGCATTTTCATCAATAACCCACTGACTTTGTCTACTTTGTTTTGTGCACGAAGGTTGGGTTTGTGCAGATTGTTCTAATTTAGATTGTCTTGGATCAGGAATTGTTGTTTTCATACCATAAAAAATAACGTCACCGACCCTAATTCTCTCCTTTGTTTTAATATCTTTTAAAAGAACAGAACCATCTAGATTAAATTCAACAACCTCATATTTCCCCTGAATAACATCTTTGTTAGGATGTGTAAATGTTCTGCATCTTAATGCTTCATAAATAAGGTAGGTTGGCGAAACTTCCATAAAAATTTATCTTTTTGAAGTTTTTAAATATTTATATTATTTTGTGATGGGTTTTGGAGATAATTTCTTTTTTAGTAAACCGCGGTTTTGTGCACTTAGGTTAACTTAGTGCAAATAGAATAAAATAATTTTTAGTTGGGGTGAAGATAAAAAAAAGAAAAGAAAAAGAACTTGTAAAATTAAATCAAGTATAATAAAAAATTGAATCTTATCTGTTTAAGATTGCCATTATTAAACTAATTATTGCACCAATTACAACTATCCAACCTGCAATAACTGTTATGATTGTTGGTATTCCAGGGATTGTTAAAACTTGGTTTATCATTCCAGAACCTACTGCTAAAGATACTAAGATTCCTACGATCCAAGTTACAACGCCCATCAAACCTGCATTTCCTTTTGCCATTTTTTCCTCCTTTTTAGTTTGCAACTCTTTTCCTCGTGAGATAAAGAGCTGTGAATATTATTAAAAATACTAGAATAATTGAGATTATATATGCTTCGGTTAGGCTTTGTGTGTAGCCGAAGAAAAGTTTTGTTGCACCGATTGTGCATGCTGAGTCTGGATTTAGTGAACAAAAAGTCCATTGGTAAGTTGGGTTTGGGACGACAGGGGCAACTTTGCACGGAATCAAATTTATTCCCATTGAAATAAAGAAAAATAGTAGTGCTATTGACAAAGAAATCACAACTCTTTTTATATTGTTCATATATTTTTTATAAGATTTTGTTGTTTATAAATTTTTTGGGTGTGTTTTTTTGTTGTTTTTAGGAGATTTTTGGGCGGTTTTGGGTGTTGTTTAAACAGGCTTAAACAGGTGTAGGAGAAAATAGTGTTTTTTATAGGGTTGTTTTATGTTTAAACAGGTGTTTGTGTTTTATTTGTAGAGGTGTTTAAGTGCTGTTTAAGTTTTTTAAATTTCGTCGTCGGGCGTGATGGTTGTTTAAGAAACAAACAGCGGGTGTTTTTAGAGGGTTTTTGGTGTTTTTATGTGTGTTTTTAGAGGGTTTTTTAGAAATTTGTTTAAACAGAAGAAAGATTTATAAAGGATGTTGTTTAAGAAATTATAAGATGTTTGGATTTTTTAATAGAAAAAGAGAAATTGAAAAATTGAGAGGAGAAGTTCAGGATTCTTTTAATCATGTTAAGACAGATTTTGGAAAAGTTGGCGAATGGATAAAGCATATCGACGGAAAACATGAAGTTCAAAAAAAAGATTTAAATGATTTAAAAGAACAACTTTTTTCAATACAAACTGATTTGGAAGAGGTTAAGGACTTTATTTCGTTCTTTGGCGGGCAGTTGTCCAAACAAACACAAACAGGTGTTAATAAACAAACAGATGTTGTGGGAGTTCAAACACCTGTCCAAACAGCTGTTCAAACAGGCATTTTAGATAGATTAACTATTATGGAAAGAGCTATTGTGTGGGCGTTGATTAATTCTGATATGAAGTTAAGTTACGAGGATTTATCAGCACTTCTTGGAAAGGAAAAAAGTACGATTAGGGGGCAAATAAACTCAATAAAACGGAAAAGTGAGAGTTTGATTATTGAGTCGCGAGAAGCAACGGGTAAAAAAAGAGTGTATATTCCGGAAGATGTTAAGAATTTAATTGTGAAAAGTGTAAAAGTGAGAGTTGGTAGAAAGAAAAAATCTGAAAATTCAGAGAAAAAACAGAAAAGTGAAGGTTCAGGGGTTTAATAAATTAAAACTGGAAAAGTTTGAGTTTTAATTTTTTGTAAAAAAGTGAGTTTCGGGCTTTGGAATAGAGTTGAAAGTTCGTATAACTCGCTTTAAATACCTCGCTTAAAAATTAGCTGGCCAGAATTTGAAAGATTCTGGGCTTATTTAGATTAAGAATGTTATTCGTTTAAACGAATAATAGCTTTTGCTTTGATTTCAAAGAATTTGTCGTCGAAGATTTTACAATTCGCGAAGTTGTTGGATTGTTTTTAGATTTGTAATATTTTTTAAGTCATTTGAAATTGACAAAGTGATAATCTTGTTGTTGTTTTTTGTTTTTTGGATGGGAATTCCTTTTTGAATTAGTTTGTTTATATAATCTCTTATTGAAGATTCGCTTAATTTTAACGTGTTTGCGAGAATTTTGTATGTTGTTTTTTGAGGGTTTTTGTCGTCGAGGATGTATAAATTTGAGAAAATTGTCATTTCTTGGGGTGTTAATTTTTTGAATTTTTTTCTAATTTCTTTTTTAATATTGTCAAGAGTTTCGAGAATTTTGCTTGCTTGTTCAAAATCATCAATTGATGTTGTTTTTATTTGGTTGTGCGAACTTTCAAACATGTGTCTGTCTGTCTGTCGGTTTGTCTGTCTGTCTGTTGGAACCCCCCTATTTCCACTGGAGAATTGATTATTTTGTGTGTAATTTTGAGGGTCTTGTGTTGGAAAATGTGTTGGATTGTTGGAAAAGCTTGGATAATTTGGCGTTAAAACTTGGTTATTTGGCTGGTTTTGGGTGTTAATAACTTTGTTATTTAATAAAGAAATTGTGTTTTTTAGTTCTATTATCTGGTTTTGTAATTCAGAGATTTCTTGTTTTATTCGTTGAAATGCATCGCGGATTGGGTCCATTATTGTTTAATCTGTGGGAAGTTTATAATTATTGTTGTGGTTGGATAGTTATTTTGTTGTTGGTTGGTGGTTTTTGTAAACTTCGTAAATTTTATTTGAAAGTCGCCACCGGGCTCTTTGAGAATATCTGATTCCTTGACTATTTTTGTCGACCTTTATAATAAAAGTTTTTTTTTCTAAATTAATTAATATTTTTTTTATAAATTCTTCGTCGCGGGCTAGTTCGTCTGCGATTTTAGATGTAAAAATTGGTTTTGGAAATTGAGAATATAAAAAAGAAAGAATTTGTTCTTGAATTTTTTCAATTTTTTCATTTGAAATCTTTGGCATTTGTTATAAAAGTTATTCGGTTTTATATATGTTTGTAGAAAAGTTTAATAAGTTTGGATTTTTAGTTTATTTATGGGTGATGGCGAGTATAGAGTTGGTTTAACTTTAGAACAACAAAAAGCTATTGATGATTTGTGGAATTGGCAAGAACGTAGCTTAAGGAGTGAATATGTTTTGGGCGGGCCTTGTGAAGGGATTGGGGGATTAGAAGATGGGGTAAGAAGTTGCCCGAGGCATTAATCGTTTTTTGTAGAAAAGTTTAATAAGTTGGTTTGATTTTTTGAAATTAAGTGATTTTTATAGGGATTTTGTTGTAAACTAAATTGTATTTTTGAAATGGAATGTGAATATGTTTTTGCGCGAGATGTGAAAGAAACTGTTAATAGTTTGGACGCTTTGGTGCGGGATTGGTTTTTTTCGCGGTTTAAAGAATTTTCTTTGACTCAGAAATTTGGTGTTTTGCCTATTTTTGAAAGAAAGTCAATTTTGATTTCTGCGCCGACTGGCGGAACTAAAACTTTGACTGCGTTTTTATCAATTTTGAACTATTTAGTTGGGCTTGCGCGGAAAGAAGAACTTGAAAATCGGGTTTATGCTGTTTATTGTTCGCCGTTGAAAGCTTTGACTAATGATATTTTTGTGAATTTAGAGCAACCTTTGAAAGAAATTTATGAAATTTATGAGAAAAATCCTGAAAAGTATAATTTAGTTGATGGGAAAAATGGAGATTCTGGAAAAGTTTTGGAAAAGTTGCAGAAAATTCGGGTTGGTTTGCGGACAGGAGATACTTCTGTTGCTGAGCGGGCGAAAATGTCTAAGAATTCTCCGCATATTTTGGTTACGACTCCCGAAAGTTTGGCAATTATGATAAATTCTCCTAAGTTTTCTGAATATTTTAGGTTGTTGGAATTTGTTATTGTTGATGAAATTCATAGTTTGGCTGAAAATAAGCGTGGGGTTCATTTTTCTTTGACTTTAGAAAGGTTGCAAAGTATTTCTGTTTTGCCTTTGACGAGAATTGGACTTTCTGCGACTGTTGCACCTTTGGAAAATGTTGCAAACTATTTGGTGGGAGAATCAAAAGATAGAGAAAAATGTTTGATTGCAAATGTTGAGTTGGATAAAAAATCTGATTTGCAGGTTTTGAGTCCTGTTGATGATTTTTTGGAAACAGATTCTATTGAGTTGAATGTTAATCTGTATAAATTGATTGATGATTTGGTTCAGAAAAATAAGACAACTTTGATTTTTACAAACACGCGGGCGGCGACTGAGCGAGTTGTTCATAATTTGAAAGAAAAATTTCCTAAAAATTATTCTGAAAATATTGGAGCTCACCATGGTTCGTTGAGTAAGGAGCATCGGTTTAATATTGAGGAGAAATTGCGTAAAGGTGAGTTGAAAGTTGTTGTTTGTTCGACTTCTTTAGAATTAGGAATTGATATTGGTTTTGTTGATTTGGTTTTGTTGCTCGGAAGTCCGAAAGGTGTTGCGCGGGCGATGCAGAGAATTGGGCGGGCTGGACATAAACTGCATGATAATCCTCGTGGAAAGTTTGTTGTCTATGATGTTGATGATATGGTTGAGTGTGCGCTGATTATGAAAAATGCAAAAGAAAAAGTTATTGATAAAATTCATATTCCTGAAAATTGTTTGGATGTTTTGGCTCAACATATTTATGGGATGGCAATTGCAAGTGTTTGGAAAGTTGATGAAATGTTTTCCTTGGTTAAGAAATCTTATTGTTATAAGAATTTGAGTAAGGAAGATTTTTTTTCTGTTGTTTCTTATTTGGCGGGGGAATATGATTTAGATGTTAGGAATTTGTATCCAAAAATTTGGTATGATTCTGCGACGAGGGAAATTGGGAAACGGGGGAAATTGGCGAGAGTAATTTATATGACAAATATTGGGACAATTCCTGATGAAAGTTTTGTGAATGTTGTTTTGCGGGATGGGACGCAAGTTGGAAAATTAGATGAAGGTTTTTTGGAGAAAATGAAAAAAAATGATGTTTTTGTTTTGGGCGGGAGTAAATATCAGTATAAGTATACGAAAGGAATGAAAGTTTATGTTGATGCTGCGCCGAATTTGCGTCCGACAATTCCGTCGTGGTTTTCTGAAATGTTGCCGTTGAGTTTTGACACTGCGTTGAGTATTCAAAAATTTCGAAGATTAGTAAATGAAGTTTTTGAAAGTAAAAAATCTGCAATGGAAATTAAGGAGTTCATTCAAAAATATATTTATTGCGACGAGAAACTGGCGAATGTTTTGTATAATTATTTTGAAAAACAGTTTAGGTTTTCTTTGATTCCGCACGACAAAAGGATTTTGGTTGAAGAATTTAGAAATGGTGATAGGAATTATATTATTTTTCATAGTTTGTTTGGGAGGCGAGTTAATGATGCTTTGTCGAGGGTGGTTGGGTATTTGATTGGTGTTAAGAGAAATAGGGATGTTGAAATTGGAATAAATGATAATGGGTTTTTTATTGCTGGAAAATCTGGGGAATTTGATTTGCAAAAAGTTGAAAAAGAATTTAGAAATTTGAAATCAAAAGAGTTGAGGAAAATTTTGGAAGAAGCTATTGACAAGACAGATGTTTTGAAAAGAAGATTTCGGCACGCTGCGTCGCGGGGTTTGATGATTTTGAGAAATTACAAAGGAAGATTAAAATCAGTTGGAAGACAACAAATGTCGTCGCATTTTTTGCTTTCTGCAATTGAAAAAAAATCAAAAGATTTTCCTATTTTGAAAGAAGCAAGGAGGGAAGTTTTGGAAGATTTAATGGATATTGAAAATGCTATTGAAATTGTGAGAAAGATTGAGAAAAATGAAATTAAGGTTGAAAAGAAAAATACTAAAAATTGTTTGTTGAGTCCGTTTGCAATTAATTTGATTTTACAGAGTCACGCCGACGTTATAAAAATTGAAGATAAAATTGATTTTATTAAGCGGGTTTATGCAGAATTAGAAAAAAATGCGTAGACTCGTTCGTATATCTCTGCGGAGACACGCGAAAGAGTTTATACTGAATTGGAGAGGTAATATTAATATTAAGATCTATAAGGTCTAGCAAGGTTAGCAATCCGATATTCGCAGAATGTTGTATCTCTTCCATGAACTAGAGGACAGTCCATTGTATCAAAAACAGAACAGTTTGGAGAACAACCAGGTAGAAGGTCTTCAATATCTAACTCATCACCTTTTATAGTAATTATCCTTTCAGGCATTTTATTATTATATTTTTAATGTTTAAAAAGATGATTATGGTTTAGTTTATATGAAAATTGGAAAAGAAATTGAATTTGTTGACAGATGTTTACTGCTTAATTTTAATAAGAAGAGAACTCTTGTCGTCGGAGATTTGCATTTGGGAAAAGAAAATTTGATGTTGGAGCAGGGTTGGAGTTTTCCTAAAACGCAACTTGAAAAAACTATTAAAATTTTTAATTTGATTTTTAAAAAAATTGGAAATGTTGATGAAATTATTTTGTTGGGAGATGTAAAAGAATTTTTTGGGGGAATTTTGAAAGATGAGTTTTCTGATTTTTGGAAAGTTGTTAATTTATTAAAGAAAAGTTTGAATAAAAATGGTAAAATTGTAATTACAAAAGGAAATCATGACAATATTTTGGAGCCAATTGTGAGGAATTATGATTTTGTTGAGTTGCGGGATTATTATATTTTATCGTCGGAAAAAGAAGGGATTTTATTTTTGCATGGGCATAAAAAAGGATTTGAAAATTTGAAAAAAGAAATTGTTTTTTATGATAAGAAAATTAAGACGATTGTTTGTGGGCATTTTCATCCTGCAATTAGTATAAAAGATTCTGGGGGTGTTAAAAAAGAAAATTTTAAGTGTTTTTTATTTGGAAAAAATAAATACTTTAAAAAAGATTTTTTGGTTGTGCCTAGTTTTTTTCCGCTTGTTGAAGGAACAAATATTTTAATAAATAAAAAAGAACTTTCTGAAAATTTAAATATAAAAAGTTTTAATATTTATGTTGTTTTTGGCGACGATAAATTGCAAGTAAAAAAATTTGGAAAAGTTAAGGATTTTTTGAATGATTAATATTCTTTTGAATTTTTGAGACATTCTCATAATTCGGTCTTAATGAATTTACGCCCGCACCCTTCATCTGTTCGCAAAATGCACCTCGCAAAATATTTTTTAAAGTAATTTTTTTGCTCGGAGCGTTTTGCTCAAACCGGGAAATTCTTACTTGTTAGATTCTGAGAGTTAAGAGATTTCGCTTTGCTCAATCTCTTTTACGCCCGCACCCGGAATCGAACCGGGATGTCTGTGAAGACTCGGTTTTCGAGACCGATGCAGTACCATTGTGCCATGCGGGCATTTTGTTCAAACCTTTTTGTTTGGCAATATATTATATGATATAGGCTGTTCTTTTAAATAAAATAAGAATTATAAATTTATGTTCTTGATGCGAGATGTTCTTGGACGAAATATAATGCACATTCGAGGTGTTGTGGTGGAACTTGGTGGGCTGATTCTTGGTGTCCGTTTGGATTAAAAATTGCGATTGTTGGGGTAATTGATTTTTGAAAAATTCTTATTTCATAACCTGTTCCTGTTTTTAATATTCTACAAGGAGCTCCATAAAAATCTATAGAGTGATTTATAGGAATTGCTGTTGACAGCATTTCATCTAATTGTTTATGAGAATATTTCATGAGAAAATAAAAAATTAATTTTTTTGTCCTACTTGTAATATTGGTAGCCGTATGTGCGACGGAAGTCCAAGTTCTTCTTGCAATTCTAAAGCTTTTATAGAAGATTTTCTATTTATTAAATTGATTATTGCAATTTGAATTTCAGATTCTACTTTTTTGTTTTCCCATTCTTTAATCACTTCTTTCATTACTTTTTGGTCTGTTAAAACAAAGAAAATTCCTTCAATTTCTATTTTGCCTAATTTTTTGTAATCAATTATGTATTCAAATTCAATTTGTAAAGATTCTTGTTTTGTGATTTCTGATTTGTGTTTTTCAAGGTTTTTTATTCCAATATTTGAAGAAATTTCTAACTTATCATTAAATTCTCTGCTTCGTTTAGCGGATATTTTTGTAAATTGAAATCCTGCAAGTTTCATTTCTATTTGTTTTGCCATATTATTTGTTAGAATGTTAGTTTTTAAAGTTTGTTATTTAAATTAAATCTTCTTCGCTTACGACGATAAAATCGCCGACGGCAATTACCGCATTATAAGGAACTAAAGCTTCTTTGTCTTTTGTTCGTTCTAAAGATAAATTAGATGTATATGCTGTTAAATCTTTTAAAACAACATGAATTAATTCTCCTGTTCGTGCTTCAAAAGTTATATCTTTAACAATTCCGAGTCGTTTACCTTCTTTTGTAACAACTTGTTTTCCTATTAATGCTTTGAAAGGTTTTTTATCCATTTTAATTTTAGATGAAAATTATTTATAAATGTTTGTGTGGTAGATTATATAGTTATTTGTTTGGTAATTTTAGTTTTTTAAATAATATTATTTTATTTATTTAAAGATTTTTAGTAGTTAATTATATATTTTAAGAAATTAATTAATTTAAAAGTATATTATTTTATATTAAATTTTAGGGCGTCACCCTATTGTTTCGTTTGGAGAATTAAGGAAATGTTTATAAATAATTTTAAAAATTAATTTTATTTTTATATTTTTTATTTATAAATATTTATATTATATATTATATATATTATAATATATAGTTTTTAATATAGTATATTTAAGTGTATATTTGCTTATTTTTGTTTTATATTCGATTTCTTTTGGAGAGGAAATAAAGGTGTGAGTGTTATTTATTAAGATTTTTTAGTTATTTTATATTTTTTTAGTTTTTCGACGAAAATAATTTAATTTTATTATTTTTTATTATTTTTTTATTTTCAATATTATTTTTTAAGTTTTTTAATTTCCATTGGAAATAAGGGTTTTGAAGTATATTTTCTAGTATAAGAAAATTTAAATAGTTGTTTTTTATTTTTATTTTATGAATTTTGAAAAGAGGAGAATTTGTAAATTTTAAGATGGGTGTTGAATTAGGAGATATTTTTGATTCTGCTGTAAATAATAGTTTATTTAATGATAAATCTGTTTTACAAGTTAGATATACACCGGAAAATATTCCTCATCGGGATGAACAAATAAAATCAATTGCTTCTATGATGGCACCTGTTTTGCGTGGAGAAAGATGTAGTAATTTATTTATTTATGGAAAAACGGGGACTGGAAAAACTTTGTCTGTAAAATATATTCAAGATGAAATTTTGAAGAGGGCAAAAATGATGGGTGTTGAGGTGAGATTTGAATATTTAAATTGCAAAATGAAAAAAATTGCAGATACGGAATATAGAATTTTGGCGGCTTTAATTCAACAGATGGGGGGTAGTGTTCCTTCGACAGGGCTTCCGACAGATCAAGTTTATTCAAAATTTATTGAAATTGTTGACTCAAAAAAACAATTAGTTATTTTAGTTTTTGATGAAATTGACCAGGCAGTTAAAAAAATTTCCGACGGGTTTTTATATTCTTTGACAAGATTAAATTCTGAATTAGGAAATGCGCAAATTTCTTTGATTGGAATTTCTAATGATGTTACTTTTTTAGAAAATATTGACCCCCGGGTCCGTTCGTCGTTGGGTGAAGAAGAATTTGTTTTTCCACCTTATAATGCTGTTCAACTTCAAGATATTTTAAAAGAGCGGTGCAAGATTGCATTTAAATCTGGGGCTGTTGATGATGGTGTTGTTGCGAAATGTGCTGCTTATGCTGCACGAGAACATGGTGATGCTCGTCGGGCTTTGGATTTGTTGAGGATTGCTGGGGAACTTTGTGAAAGAGAAGGAAAATTAAAAGTTACGGAAGATTATATTGATTTTGCAAATAAAAAAATGGAGAGAGATAAAATTTTGGATATTGTTGAGTCTGAGCCGAAACAATTTCAGGTTGTTTTATATTCTATTTTACAACTCACAAAAAATTTAAAATCTGAGAAAAATTTTGATAAGATTTTTACAGGAGATGTTTATAATTTTTATGAAACACTTTGTTCTAAAATAAAAAATGAGCCCTTAACTCAGCGACGGGTTTCTGACATTATTGCTGAAATTGATATGTTGGGTTTGATAAATGCAAAAGTCGTTTCAAAAGGGCGACATGGTAGAACAAAAGAAATAAAGCTTAGTATTCCAAATAAATTAGTTGATAAGGTTGAAGCAATAATTGTTGAATCATTAGGTTTGTAATAATCGTAAATTCGCGAAGACAATAATTCACCAGCTTTTGACTGGTTTTGTCTGAGAATAAAATGGAAATTGAATCAAAGAAAGAAATATTGAAAATTTGTATGTCGCGGGGCTTTTTGTTAGATAAAGAAGTTTTGGAAATTTTAGGAAGTTTAGATAATTCTGATGCTCGGGAAATTGTTAATACTCTTAGTGGATTAAAAATTGATGAGAGAATGATAACTAAGAATTTGTTTTTTAAAAATTTTGAGCAAATAAAAAAAGTTATTTCCGACGACAAAAAAATAATTATTGAGAATTTTTTTGTTTCTTTAGGTTATTCAAAAACCGAAATTGTAAAAACCCCTGAAGAAGAGCCAAAAAATAATGAACCTTTTGGCAAGGTTAAATTGCTTTCTGCACCTGCATTTACACAAAGAAAAATTTCTGTTCAGGATTTTGTAAAACATTTTCGTTCAAGATATGAAATGATGAAAGGTTTTTTGGAAGCAAAGGATTTGGAAGATTTGACTTCTATAAGGAGAATTGGGGAGGAGCGAGGAAATTATACGATTATTGCTGCGATTTTAGAAAAGAGAATTACAAAAAATAAAAATTTATTTTTGACTGTAGAAGATATGACTGGGACTTCGGTTGTTTTGGTAAATGCAAATAAAAAAGAAGTTTTTGAAAAAGCAAAAGATTTGCTTGTTGATGATATTGTTGCGTTTTCTGTTTCTGGGACAAAAGAAATGCTTTTTGCTAATGATGTTATTTTTCCAGAGGCAGGACTTTCTGAAAAAAGAAATTCTGATGTTGATGAGTGGGTTGCATTTATTTCTGATGTTCATATAGGGAGTTCGATGTTTATGGAAGAAAATTTTTTGAAATTTATTAAATGGGTTAATGGGCAAGAGGGTGAAGAAAAATATAAAGAAATTTCTAAAAAATTAAAATATATTTTTATAAATGGAGATGGTGTCGACGGTGTTGGACATTTTCCTGGGCAAGATAAATTTCTAAATATTTCTGATATAAAGGGGCAATATAAAAAACTTGCAGAGCTTTTGAAACTGATACGAAATGATGTTAAACTTATTTTTGCTTCTGGAAATCACGACGCTGTTTGGGTTGGAGAACCTCAACCGATTTTGGGTGCTGATTGGGCGCCAGATATGTATAACTTAGAAAATTTAACTCTTGTTCCAAATCCTTCTGTTATTGAAATTGATGGAGGGTTTAAAATTTTGATGTATCATGGTTTTGGTGCGCATGGGTTTGTAAATGAAATTGAAGATATTAGATTAAATTATGGGCACAATTCTCCGACTAGGATTGTGAAAGAAATGTTAAAGAGGCGGCATTTGTCTCCAATGCATGGATATAGTGATTATATTCCGTGTGAAAAAGATGGGTTGGTTATTGATATTGTTCCGGATATTATTACGACAGCTGATTTACACAAATCAGATATTTCTATTTATAATAATATTTTGCTAATTGCAACTTCGTGTTGGCAATCTACAACACCGTTTCAGGAAAAAATGGGAAACAAACCAGACTTTTGTAAGGTTCCTTTGTTTAATCTGAGGACGCGAGAAATTAAGATTTTGGATTTTGAAAATAAACCAAAAGAAGTTGCGTGGGATTGTAGTAATGATGTTAGTTGTAGTTTGGAAAATCACAAAAAAAATTTTATTGAGGTGAAAAATGGTTGAGCAAGAATCTTCTAGTGTTTTGAAATATTTTAAGAAATTAAATGATGGTGTAAAAAAAGAATATCTTGTTGCGAATGAGGCGCGGGCGAAATGTTTGGATCCTGTTGAAAAAGTTGAAATTCCTTTAGCAACTTCTTTGGCTGAAAAATCCTTGGGTTTGATTTCTACTATTTATCCTCAGCTCGATGACCCACGGATTACAAAAAGAATGTTGGAATTGGAAGACGAATACGGGCAGTTGGATCCGGCTGTTAGTTTTAAGATGGCTGAAGAAATTGCAAAAGAAAAATTTTGTAAGTTTAGAAATTTGTTGGAGGCGATTGACGCGGGAATTAGGGTTGGTTTTGCTTATACTACTTTGGGTGTTGTGGCGTCGCCGATTGAAGGTTACACTGAATTAAAATTAGGAAAAACAAGAAAAGGTGAAGATTATTTTATTGCTTATTTTTCTGGACCCATTAGAAGTGCGGGAACTACGGCGACATGTGTTGTGTTAATGTTGATTGATTATTTAAGAGAAATGTTTGGATTTGCAAAATATGATCCTGATGAAAATGAAGTTAAAAGATATGTTACTGAAAACACAGATTATCATGAGAGAGTTACGAATTTACAATATTTTCCAACAGAAGAAGAAATGAGTTTTTTAGCTAAGAATTTACCAATTCAAATTGCGGGCGATCCGACTGAGAAAAAGGAAGTTTCGAATTTTAAGGATTTGTCGAGGGTTGAGACAAATTTTATTCGTGGCGGAATGTGTTTGACTTTTTCAGAAGGGCTTGCACAAAAAGCTGCGAAAGGTTGGAGGTTGTTGAAAAGTGTTAAAGACAGAGGATTTGTTTCTACTGGTTTTGATTGGTTGCCTGAATATTTAGAACTTCATAAAAAAAGAGAATCTGGAAAGTCAGGTGATGTTGTTGCAACTTATATAAAAGATTTGGTTGCGGGGCGTCCTGTTTATGGGCATCCTTCGAAGTCAGGGGGATTTAGATTTAGATACGGGCGTTCGAGAGTTGCTGGATTTTCTGCTGTTTCAATCCATCCTGCGACAATGGGAATTTCAAATGGGTTTTTGTCGTCGGGAACACAATTAAAAATTGAAAAACCAACTAAAGGTTGTATTATAACTCCTTGTGATGAAGTTGATGGGCCGGTGGTTAAATTGAAAAATGGGAGTGTTAAAAAATTAAAAGATTGTGATGAAGCAAAAAAAATTTACAAAGACGTTGAAGAAATAATTTATTTAGGAGATATTCTTTTTCCATTAGGAGATGTTATAAATAGAAATTCTGAGTTGTTAAAACCTGGTTATGTTGAAGAGTGGTGGGAGTTGGAATTAAAAAAGAAAATAGAAATTACTGGAGAAAATCTTATAGATATTTATAAAAATAAATTTAATGTCAATTTTGACACTGCTATAAAAATCTCTGAAAAATATTCAATTCCTCTACATCCAAATTTTATTTATTATTGGACACAGATTTCTTCTGAAGATTTTTTTTGGTTGATGGATTGGGTTCAAAATGGGGTTTGGAGAGGAGAGTTTGATGAAGGAAAATTTACCTTGCCGTGGGGAGAATCTGTTCGTGAAAAATTTAAAGAAGGTAAACGAGCGTTGGAGATTTTAGGTGTTCAACATGAAGTTTTTTTAGATAATGTTGTTTTGGATGAAGATGCAAAAGGATTTTTATTTAATTTAGGTATTAAATTTGATGATTTTCCGACGACAAAAGAAAAAATTAATTTTATTATTAAAACTTATAAAAATGAAAAAGATGTTTTGAAAATTATAAATTCTGTTTGTAAATTTAAAGTTAAAGATAAGGCGGGAACTTTTATTGGGACAAGAATGGGGCGTCCTGAAAAAGCAAAGTTGCGACGATTGACTGGAAGCCCGAATGTTCTGTTTCCAATTTCAGAACAGGGAGGGAGATTGAGAAGTGTTCAGGCTGCTGTTGAAGAAGGTTTTGTGAAATCTGATTTTCCAAATTTTAAATGCGAATGTGGGAACGAAACAATTTATCCTGTTTGTGAAAAGTGTGGAAAGAAAACAAAAAAATTATTTTATTGTTGGGACTGTAAAAAACTTTCTGAAAAAAAATGCGAAGAGCATGAGAGAGTTAGTACATATTCAAATAAAAAAATTGATAGTAAATATTTTTTTGAAAAGGCAATTGAACATTTGGGAATTAATAATGCGGATGTGCCTATTTTAATTAAGGGTGTTCGTGGAACGTCGTCGGAGGAACATGATTTTGAAAATTTGGCGAAAGGAATTTTGCGAGCGAAATTTGGATTGGCGGTCAATAAGGATGGGACCATAAGGTATGATGGAACTGAAATTCCTGTTAGTCATTTTAAGCCAGTTGAAATTAGAACCTCTGTTGAAAAATTAAAAGAGATTGGTTATGAAAAAGATATTAAAGGAAATTTGTTGGAAAACCAAAACCAGATTTTAGAATTGATGCCTCATGATATTATTTTGCCGTCGTGTTCTGTTACTGCTGATGAAAAAGCAGATGATGTTTTTTTTAATATTGCAAATTTTGTTGATGAAGAATTAGAAAAATTTTACAAGCTTCCAAAATATTATAATTTGAAATCAAAAGAAGATTTGGTTGGGCAGTTGGTTGTTTGTATGGCTCCTCATAATTGTGCAGGCGTAATTGGGAGGATTATTGGTTTTAATCAAATGCAGGGGCTTACTGCTTCTCCTTATATGCACGCTGCGATGAGGAGAGATTGTGATGGTGATGAGGCGGCAGTGATGATGTTAATGGATGTTTTGATAAATTTTTCAAGAAAATTTTTGCCTTCGCATCGTGGTGGGAGGCAAGATGCTCCTTTAGTTTTGAATGCACATATTCGGGCGGGAGAAGTTGATGACCAGATTTTAGATTTTGAAGTTTGTTCTGAATATCCTTTGGAATTGTATGAAAAAGCAGAATTGAAATCACATTCTTCTGAAATTAAAATTGAAACAGTTAAGACGCGTTTGAAAAATAAAACTTGTCCTTTTACTGGAACTGGATTTACTCATGATACTTTTAATTTTAATCAAGGTGTTGTGAATGGTTCTTATAAGAGTTTGCCGACGATGAAAGATAAAGTTGCGGGGCAGATGGATTTAGTTAGAAAAATTCGGGCTGTTGATACTGATGATGTTGCACGGTTGATTATTGAGAGGCATTTTATTCGAGATATTCGTGGTAATCTTAGAAAATTTTCCCATCAACAATTTCGTTGTGTTAAATGCAATGAAAAATTTCGTCGCCCGCCGTTGTCTGGTGTTTGTACAAGTTGCGGAGGAAAAATTATTTTTACAATTTCCGAAGGTAGTATTAAAAAATATTTAGAACCTGCGTTAACTCTTTCAGAGACTTTTGCTGTTACTGAATATACAAAACAATGTTTGGATTTGGCGAAGATGTATATTGAAAGTATTTTTGGAAAAGATTTGGATAAACAGATTGATTTGAAGCAATGGTTCTAAAGAACTATTTTATATTTTTCTCACAAGTTCAAAAAAGCAAGGGTTTTGAAGATGATTTTTATTTTAGTTTTACAGCTGTGCCGTAGGCAAGAATCTCTCCTCAATTTCAACTTACTTTAAGATAGTTAAGAGTTTATTTCAGCTTGACAGCTGTTCCGTAAGCTAAAATTTCGGCTGCACCTTGCATTACATTTGAAGTTGTAAATCTTATGTTGATAATTGCATCTGCTTTTAACTCAACTGCGTTGTTAACCATTCTGTTGAATGCTTCATCTCTTGCTGCAGACATTAAATCTGTATAGGATTTTATTTCTCCGCCGACGATGTTTTTGAAACCCGCCATAATATCTCTACCGATATGTCGAGCACGAATTGTATTTCCTCTAACTACTCCTAAAATTTGTTTTACTTGTTTTCCGGGGATTGTGTCTGTTGAAGTTGTTATTATTTCCATATTATTTTTTTGTTTTTGATTTATTTAAAGGTTTGTCTTTTCTTTGTTCGATTTTTGCGTCGGTGTTGTGAAGAATAATTATTGCAATGCCAACTGCAATTAAAATCGGAGAGTAAATCCAGCCGACGACAGGGATTAATAAAAAAAGAAATCCTGCTATGGTTAAAATAATACCTACTAAAATTTTTCCGTTTGTCATAATATCTTAATTTTTTTAGATTATTAAATATTTGGTTTAGAGTGGTAAGTAAAATAAAATTGTTGGGATTAAAAGTGCGCCCATTAGAAAACCTCTACGGCAACCTGTGTAGATACAAAAAAGTCCGAGGATTGTTGAAATAAGAAATACAAGAAATCCTAAAATTCCTGAAAAGATTAAAATTATCATAGATAGAAAAATTAAAATTCTTTTGGAAAGTTTTGTGTAGTTTATTCTATGAATATTTTTTGCGAAGATTTTTGAGAATTTGATTGTGAGGGGAATTGAAATTGCTGATGTTAAAAAAATTGCAAGGATGATTAGTTTTAGTGAAGAAGAATTTAAAATTATTATTTGGTTTATTGCCGACGCTGCACCGCTTCTTATTTTTGAGGTGTAGTATAATGATAAAAAAGAAACTGAAAGTACTAATGTATTTATAGAGCCGAGAAGAATTAGGAACTGTTCTCTGGAAAGTTGATTTTTTTTAAAAATTGAAGAACTAATTATTGCTGCTTGGGAACTTCCTAAACCTGGAAGAAAAGAACAAATCGGCGAAACTATTGTTGTTGCGATAATTGGTTTTAATAAAATATTTTTATTTGGAAATGAGAAGTCTGTTTTTTGTTTTGGGATATTTGTTTTTTGGGAAATTGAATAAATTAAAGTTGAACTTCCAAATAGTCCTGTTAGTAGTGGGAGAAGTGGTTGTTCTAGATTTAGGTTAAGGGATGCGATTCCGAGAAATCCCGCAAAAATAAAAATTATCGTCGGAATTGTTCTTGATTTTTCTAATGAAATTAAGAATAAGGAGGCTAGTATAAGTATAAAGAAAATTAGTTTTGAAATTATTGGATAAATTTTGTCTATTGTAAATGCAAATAGTGGGAAGATAAGTAAAAGAAGGATGATTGCTATTGACGAGCCAATTAATGTTAAAAGAACTGCTTCATGTCCACGTCCTTTTAATAGAAATTCGTGTCCTGGTGCGGTGCTTAGTGCCGTGTCCTCGTCGGGGGCACCAAGAAAAATAGAAGGAATAAAGTCAATAAAAGTATTTGTGATTGCAAGAGAGACAATAGTTACTACAAGAATTTCCGGAGAAATTATTTTGAGAAAATAAGTAGATGTAGAAATTATAAAAATAGAAATTAAATTTGTATGGATTCCAGGGATTAGGCCCGTTAGAGTCCCGAGAAAAATTCCAATTAAAATAGCAATTGTGAATTCAAGAATCATTTTGTAAAATTATTTTATTTGCAATAATTTTGTTTATTTCATATTTTTTTCCGACGACAATTATTTTATCATTTTCTTTTAGGTTTATTATTTTTTTAGTGAATAGTAAGATTTCTTTTGATTCGTTTTTGATGTAAATTTTTATTGCACCGTCTTGGTAAATTATTTTTTCTATTTTGCCTGATATTTTTTCAAAGGAGTTTTGTGATAAAATGAGTAAAAGAATTATTCCAATTATTGAAAGTATAAAAAAGATTTTTTGTTTATTCATTTTTCTGTTTAGAAATATTTATTAATATCCTTTGTGTTTTTTATTTATGGAGTGGTATGAACCGGCAGGGTATATCTTTTTAGGGGCTCTTGTATTGCCTGCAATTATTTATGAGGCTTATTTAATTGTAAGAGGCAGAAGAGAACAAATTAGAAATCAAAATAAGTGTATTGATGATTTTGTTTTTCCTAAAAAATAATTAGATTGTTTGGAATTCTATGATGTCCTTATCTTTTAAAATATGTTCTAAACCGACGACTTGTCCTGAAAACTTCGACGACGGGCCCCAAATTTTTGTAGTTTTTATTTTTTTTGACATCCCTTTTAGAATTTTTTCCGCAACATTAGAAACTGAAGAATTATTTTTTAAAATCATTGGTTCTTTTGAAGCTTGCTTTTTTGGTTCTTTTGTGTAAATTCTAATAAATTTATTTGGAAGAAATATTTTAAGTAATTTATCTTTGATTTTTGTAATTTCTTGGGGGAATTTGTTGGAAATTAAATTATAATCATAATTTTTGAATTTTGATTTTAGTGTTTCTTCTAATTTTCTTTTTTCATTTTGGTTGAGTAAATCTGTTTTATTAAATAATATAATTTTTTTAAGATCTTTTCTTATGAATTTTTCTGAATTTTTTATTTGTTCGAGATTGTCGACGACGAGTAATATTGTGTCGGTGGTATTTAGTGTTGATTTGTCGTGGTTGGGAAATGGGGGCATATCTATTGTTTGTATTTGAATGTCTTCAATATTTGTTGTTCCTAAAACTGGTTCGTATGTTGAAAATGCATGGGGGGCGATTGTAGATTTTTCTTTTTGATTTGTTAACATTTCAAAAATAGAAGATTTTCCTGTGTTTGGGAATCCTGCAATACAAATTTGCATGTCTGATTTTTTTATAGAATTTTTTGATGACTTTCCTGATTTTTTTTGTTTTTCAAGAGATTCTTTTAATTTTCGGTATCTGTTCTTTAAATTTGAAAGCATTTTTTCAGATGATTTGTGTTTTGGACATTCCTTAATCATTTCTTCAAGATACTTTAATTTTTCTTCTGGTTCTGTTGAATTAAGAAAATTTTGTTCTGCTTTTTGATAAAAAGGTGATTGATTTGTTGAAGCCATAAGGTTCTTAAAACGTGGGAGTTTATTAAATTTATGAAATTGGCTTGTTTGTTTTCTGGGGGGAAGGATTCTTGTTTAGCATTGCATAAGGTTTTACAAGACGGGCACGAGGTTAATTTTTTGTTGAATGTTTCGACGGAAACTAGAGATAGTTTTATGTTTCATAAACCGGAAATGAAACTCTTAAAAAAACAAGCAAAAGAATTAGGGATTAAATTAATTGTTGAAAAAAGTGAAGGTGAGAAAGAAGAAGAGCTTGATGATTTGAAAAATTTGATTTTAAAAGTTCGAGAAAAAATTGAAGGAATTGTCGTCGGAGGAATTGCGTCGAATTATCAAGGCAGTAGAATAAAAAAGATTTGTGATGAGTTAGGCCTAAAATTTCTCGCGCCGTTGGAAAATTATAATTCTGAAAAACTTTGGAGCGAATTATTTGAAAATAATTTTGAAATTATTTTGACTAAAATTTCTTGCGAGGGGATTGGAAAGGAGTGGATTGGAAAAATTATTCAAAGAGAAGATTATGAGCAACTTAAAAAAATTTCTGAGAAATATAAATTTAGAATGGATTTTGAAGGAGGAGAAGCAGAGAGTGCTGTTTTGTTTATGCTAGAATTTAAGAAAAAAATAAAAATAAATTTTGATATTTTGTCTGAAGGAAAATTCAGACATTTTATAATTAATTTAAAAATAAAAAAATAAAAAATTTGTTTTTATCTTCTTTTTTTGCTGTAATTTCTTACTAGCTTTGTTATACCAATTACTAAAACTGCTAATGGTACTACCCATGCAGATAAAGTATCTAGTTGGTTAACTCCTAACAAAGGAAGCACAAGCAATACTCCAATAATAGTAACGAGCCATGCTGTTGTTTTTGCCATTTATCACCTCTTTTTAGTTGATTATATATAGAATAACTTATTTAAATAGATTTAGTTTTTTGAGATGATGGAAGGAAACAAAAAAATTGGATTAACTGCAGAATTAGTTGCTTCAATTAAATCTAAAAATAATATTTCTTATTCTTATTTTGTTACTAAAAGAGCAAGGAGATTTTTTTCTTTTTTTAGTCATATTTTTGGAGAAAAAAGTTTGCAGGATATATTTAATTGGAGATTAAGGTTGTCTGAAGAATTTGATAATTATCTTTTTAAAAAAAGAATTAGTCAGATAGTTGATTTAGGTGCAGGATATTCTCTAAGAGGTTTTGAGGCATGTTTAAAGAATAAGAATTTAATTTATATTGAATTGGATTTTGCAAATGTTGTTAATATAAAGAAAGAGATTTTAAAAGAAATATGTAAAAAAGAAATGTTGAATTTTCCAAAGAATTATATTTTAATCGAATGTGATTTACTAAAAGAGCCTATTAAAGATAAGATTAAACATTTTTTAGATAAGGATAAAATCTTATTTTTTGCAGAGGGACTTGTTTCTTATTTTAATGAAAGAGAATTTAATTTTTTTGTTGATAATATAAAATCTTGCCTAAATAAGAATGATTTGTTTTTTTGTCATGAAAATTTTAAAAAACCTACGGGGTGGTTTAGTGTGTTTAGAAAGATACTGTCTATTATAACTTTTAATAAGGCTTATAAACATTTTTTAACTAAAAAAGATATTGTAGATTATTCTACTGAAAAAGGTTTTTCTAAAATTAATGTTTATGAAAAAGATAAATTTTTATTTTATGAGGTAGGTTATGAATAAAAAATTAATTTTAGATGTAAAAAAGAAAAAAGAATTTTCCTTACTACCTGATTCGATTGTTGAGCGAGCGTTGGCATTGAGTGAATTTGATTTGAAAGCAACTCGGGCATTTTTGAGAAAATATTTTGGAGTTTTTTTAATTAATAAAGTTTTTAAGGGAAAAGATGAAAATGTTTTGAAATTTCATTTGTCGACGAGAAAAAGAGATTATGATGATCTTTATAAAAAATTATTTTCTTATGAAAAATTTAAATCAATTATAGATTTGGGATGCGGTGTTAATGGATTTTCTTATAATTTTTTAAGAAAATATTTTGGAGATGTAAATTATATTGGTGTAGAGGCGGTCGGGCAAATTGTGGAGAATACAAATAAATATTTTCAGGTGATGGGTTTTGAAAATGCTATTTTGTTAAAAAAAGATTTATTTTATTTTGATTTTAAATTTTTAAAACAAATTGAAGGTCCAAAATTTGTTTTTTTATTTCAGGTTGCCGATGCATTAGAAATTTTTGAAAAGAATTTTACAAAAAAGTTTTTGTTAAATTTAAAAAATATTTTGGAAGAAAAAGATAAAATTGTGTTAAGTGTGCCTTTGAAAAGTTTAAGTTCTGGATTAAAAAAAGCTTCTGGAAAATGGGCTTTTGAATTTATCAAGGAACATTTCTACGTATTCGACGAATTTGAAATGTTTGATGAAAGATTTATTGTTTTTGGGAATGGTAAGAATTAAATAGTTTTGTTTTTATTATGATTGTATGAATTTTAAAAAGAAAATCTTGGGTAATGGGTTAACAGTTTTATTTGAGAAAAGAGAGGTCCCGGTTACAACCGTTATGTTGGGTGTTAAATATGGAAGTGCTTATGAGACTGAAGAAGAAAAGGGTATTGCTCATTTTATTGAACATTTATGTTTTAAGGGAACTGAAAAGCGGACTGCAAAAGAAATTGCCGAAGCTGTTGAAAAAGTGGGGGGTGATCTGAATGCGTTTACTCATGAAGAAATTACTGCTTATCATGTTAAGTTACCGAGTGAGCATTTGAAGATTGCAATGGAAATTATTTTTGATATTTTTTTCAACCCACTTTTTCCTGATGATGAAGTAAAAAAAGAGTCTAATGTTATTTGTGAGGAAATTAGAATGTATGAAGATAATCCGCGTTCGCATGTTTTGGAAAAAATAAAATCTTGTTTATATGAAAAACCTTTTGGGATGTTTATTGCAGGGACAGAAGAAAATGTTCGAAGGATGGAACGAGAAAAATTATATGAAAAACATCGTTCAATTTATGTTCCTAAAAATTCTGTGCTTTGCGTGGTTGGAAATAATAATTTTGAGGAAATTCTTGAAATGGCTGAAAAATTTTCTGTTAGTCGTGATGGACAAAATATAAAATTATCAAACAAAATAATTTTTAAGAATTTGGAAGAAGTTGAACAAAGAGATAACTTGCAACAGGCAAATCTTGCTATAGGTTTCCATTTCCCATTTGCGACGGAAAAAGAAAGATATTCTGCAGAAATTTTTTCAGCGATTCTTGGACAAGGAATGTCTAGTAAATTATTCACCGAAGTTCGAGAAAAACGGGGGCTTGTTTATGGCGTTAAAAGTAATCTAGATTTGGGGAAAAATTATGGGTATTTGTTTATTTGGGCTGGGACTGATAAGGATAAAGTAAATGAAGTTATTGAGATTTGTTTAAAAGAATTTAAGAAAATGAAAAATATTTCTGAGAAAGAATTAATTGATGCGAAAATTCAAGCTGTTGGAAATTATATTGTTAGTTCTGAAGATTCAAATAATACTGCTGTAAATTTGATACTTGAAGAAAGTTTTGGAGATTCAAATAATTATTATGAATATAAAAAGAATATTAATAATGTAAGTTTGGATGACATAAAAAAACTTGCAGAAAATGTAAAATATTCTTATTTTGTTTTAACTCCTTAATCCTTCTTTTCTAAAATTTGCTTGAATTTTTCTATTTTGTCGTCGGCGAAATTTTCAATAATTTTTAGTTGTTCTTTTGATGAGTTGAAAATTTCATTTAGTGAAGAAAATTCATTTAACATTTTTTTTGCGATTGTTGGGCCAATTCCTGGAAAACCCTCGAGAATAAATTGTTTTTGTTCTTGATTTGTCATTTCAGATTTTGTTTGTCTTAATCCTATTTCAGATTTTGTTTTTGTTTGCTTTTTCGCGAGGAGTATTAAAAAATTTGCAGTGTCTTCTTCATTTTCTGTGAAAATTATTGGGACTTGAAAATCTAAAACTATTGAGAGAAACATTCCTCGGATTGCATTTTCGTGAATTTGGATCTTTTCATTTTTGTAGTTATAGTAAAAACCTTCGACAATTAAAAAATGTTTTTGGTATTTTTTTAGTTCTATTAATTGTGATTGTAATCTTTTATTTATCATCGAAGAAATAAAATCGTTGAATGTTTTTCTTTCAATTGCAATTGTTTTTTCTCCTTCAATTAAATAATCTCCAATATCTAATTTTTCAAATTTTATGTTTGCTTTTTTGTTCGCGAGGTTAGAATAAATTAATGATTGTTTTTCGCGCGTGTCGACGATGATTGGGGTTTTTGGGTTTGGGCAAATTTGTTCTTTGTTTTTTATTTTTGAAGAAGAGAAAATATTTTGGAATGTCATTTTATCTTAGAAAAATATATTGACTTAACCATTTTTTTAAACCAAAACTTCCTGGAATGTTATAATCTTTTTTATTCCATTTATCAAACCACCAACATTCTTTTTTATCTTTATACCTTATTTGTCTTCTCCAAGCAGGACATTTTGGGCAGACATATTTTAGATGATACTTTGCATTTTTTTCTTTTGACATAAATAATCCTGGAATTGATAAAATATCTAAGTAGAGGAGTTGTAATTTTTTCATTGAATTATTTAGAAATATGTTATATTTAAATTTTGTTTAAAAAAGTTCTTTTTGTTTTTCGTTGTTGTCGAAATCTTCTTTTATTGAAGAAATTGCGGAGTGCATTCTTTTTTCTTTTGCTTGGCTGGCGTAGTGGTGAGCTTGGTCTTGTGTGTTTTTTGTAATAAGTATTTTTAGTGCACCTGGAAATAATCTTGCTGTTCTTCCTCGTCGTTGAATTGAACGAATTGCACTTGGAATTGGCTCGTAGAAAATTACTTCGTTAACTTCTGGAATGTCCAAACCTTCTTCTGCGATTGATGTTGCGACGAGAATATTTATTTTTCCGTCGGAAAAATCTTTTATCATTTGTTTTTGCTCTGATTGTTTTAGTCCTGTGAAGTTTGTTTTTCCGTCGAAAGAGTTGTGTGATTTTTTTGCTTGTCCTACAAAAATTTCTGCTTTTACATTTTCAATTTTATTTAATTCTTCTGCGATTTTTCTAACTGTTTCTCTAAATTGTGCGAAGATAATTATTTTCGCGTTTTTGTTTTGCTCAATTTGTTCTTTAATAATTTTTTTTAATTTTTCCATTTTTGGATGTTCAAAATTTATTTCTAGTGAAAGAGAAAAAGCTTTTGCGAACCGCGGTTCTTTTACAAGTTGTTGAACTCCCTTTGATTTTTTTTCTGATGCTTGTTTAAATAATTCTCTTAAATAAGAAATGAACGACGACAAAGATTGAGTTTCGAGTAATTCTATTGCGTGGGAAATTTTTATTGCTTGTGCACAAACCGACGCTGCTGAAAATAATAAGGGATTTTTTGTTTTTTTGATATTATTCATAATTCTTGATTGTGTTTTTAGGAGGGTTGTTTTTGAGGGGTAGCCAAATAAAACATTTTTTTCTTTTAGTTGTCTTACTTTTTCATTATATAGTTCACTTAAAAGAAATTTTATTTCTTGGAATTCTGCTGGAAAGTCAACTTCGATTTTTTCAAATTCTAATTCTTGTAAATAAGGTTTCACGTCTGAACTTTCTCTTGTTCGAATTTCAACAGAATTTATTCCTAAATTTTCACAAACTTGGTTTATTGTTTTTTTGTCGCTTCCGGGCGACGCTGTTAATCCTAAAATTTTCGGGTGGTTGGATTGTTCTTTATACTTTTGTGCAAGAAGATTATAAGAATAATTTTTTAGGCAACGATGACATTCGTCGACGATTAAAAGGGAAACTTCAGATAATTTATATAAATTATTTTTTAAATCATTTGAAATGCATTGGGGTGTTGAAAAAATAAATTCTGCTGTTTGCCAAATTTGTTTTCGTTTTTCTGCAGGAGTTTTTCCCGTAAAGATTTGCATGTCCGCCCAAGTGTCAGAATTGTTTATTATTTTTTTAAAAGATTTTAGATGTTGTTCAATGAGCGGGCGAGTTGGTGCGAGAATTAAAATTTTTTCAAGAGGATATTTTTTGAATTGATTGACTGCGAGCATAATTGCAATAAGGGTTTTTCCAGTTCCTGTTGGTAAAATTACAAGACAATTATTTTCTTTGCAAGTTTCGAAGATTTTTTTTTGGTAGTCTCTTGGTAGAACATTTATTTCTTTCATATTTTTTAGAAAGTGTGAGAGTTTATAAATCCTTGATAATTCTATTCTTTATGGTTGATTTGATTTCAATATTTCCTACATGGTTGTTAGTATTAATAACTATTATTGCAGTTTTTGATTCTGTGATGAAAATTATTGGGATGTGGAAGTCGGCAAGAAATAATCAACTTGTTTGGTTTATTTTTATTGCTATTTTTAATACTGCGGGAATTCTTCCTTTAATATATATTTTATTTTTTCAGAAAAAGAAAAAGTGATTAAACAACTAGTAAAGCGTAACCTAAGAAAATTGCAGTGATTATTGTTATTATGCCCCAGAGTGCTTTGCTTCCAAAAAATATTTTGCTTCCGTCGAGAGAGGATAATGGGATTAAGTTCCATGCTGCGAAATAAATACTGAATCTTGCGAATTGTTCAAACCCGGTGAGATACCCAATTATTGCGATTATTAGGTTTGCGATTATTCCGAATGTTGCGATGACTGCTAAATGCCATTCTGTTATTTCAGAGAATCTGTATAATCCGTGGCGTCGGGAAACTCTTTCTGTTCGTGGTTCAACATCAAATTCTAAAATTCCTAACCACCAGAAATATCCTCTTGTTAAAAATCCTATAACAATTGGGAGCCAAACCATCGGGAGAGGGATTTTGAAGTGAGAAGATTTTCTAAATCCATATTGATAGATGCTCCAAAGTTTTGTCCTTAAATCAGCTTCGAGATAATATGCAATTATTTTTTTTACTATAATATTTATTGTAATTATAATTAGAAAGGAAATTAGCGCGTAAATAATTAAGGAATAATTTTTTAGGGAAATTGTGAGGGCAATAATTACTGATGCGAGAATTATTACTAGGATTTCGTTGCGAATTTCTTTAAAATTCATTTTATTATTTGGAAATGTTTTTTTATAAACTTATTGAATTTTGGTTTGTTAACTTTTTTTATTTGTCAAAGAATTTTTTGGATTAATCTGTAGTAATATTATGAAAGTATATTTTGCTGTATAGAAATGTATTTAAATGAATGTTTTTTATTCTTGACATGTTAAAAATTAAGCGAATAAGTGATATGATTGGAAAGAGAGTTTATACTGATTCTGGAGATTTATTTGGTGTTGTCGAAGAGATAAATATTTTAGAAAATAAAATTGATGGTTGGAGAATTGTTGTTTCGCGAGAGTCAGGAATGATGTCCTTGCTTGGCGGCGCTCGGGGAATAATTGTCCCGCACCAATTTATTAAAGCAATCGGCGACGTTATTTTGATTAACAAAAATGCAGTTCCTGTTCAAGCAGAATCAGAAGAAGAATTGCCTTTAGATGAAAGTGAGATGGTTTAGGGTTTTTGGGATTTATTTTATAATAATTTTTAAGGAATGTTATAATTTATTTTAGTATAATCCTATTTATTAAGATTAAGTTCCTTATTTTAATATGCCCCTTGCAATTGGACTAATCAAAGTTTCTGGAATGTATAGATGTAATCGGTATTCTCAATACGTCGGCGGACATGACTATACTAATAGAGGAGATACTTTATTGCCTTCCCTTCCCCAATTATTAAGAGATGGAAAAGCATTTGTTGTAAGAGAACGTCAAAAATTAGAAAGAGATAAAAGAAATTGTGGAAGATAATTTATCATTAAATTTAAATAGTTCTTTGTTTGTTTTTAATTGGAGTAAAAGATGATAATTGACCACCCCATTTTTACAGAGATTTTATTGCCGTTTTTACTTGTGTTTGTTTTGATTTTTGCGATTTTACAAAAAACGAAAATTTTGGGTGATGATAAAAAACAAATTGATGCTTTGATTTCCCTTGCTGTTGGATTAATTTTAATTGGTTTCAAAACACCACGGGAATTTATTGTTAATTTGATGCCGTGGCTTGCTGTTGGTGCTGCTGTGATTTTAGTATTTTTAATTTTGTATGGTTTTGTTGCAGGTGATTTATCTGGAAAAAATATTCCTTCTTGGATGAAAATTGTTTTTGGAATTTTGGCAGGACTTTTTACAATCGGCGTTGTGATTTACGTCGGGGGTTTTTGGGATAATATAAGTCATTATTTTTCTGGTGGTGATAGTATTTGGATGGAATTAATTTTACTAGTAATTATCGTCGGAGCAATCTTGATTGTTGTTTTAACTGGGAAGAAAGAGTAAGGAAAGATATTTAAATAACATTTTTTTATATAGGGTATGGCAACGACAATAACTCAAATTTTAAATGAGTGGGCAAATCTCGGCGTGTTTTCTTATGTTATTCCTGGCTTGTTAATTTTTGCTGTTGTGTTTGGAATTTTACAAAAATCTAAAATTTTTGGAGATAAAAATAAAGGTGTTAATGCAATTATTGGGGCGGCAGTTGGATTGCTTGCTTTGCAATTTGATTTTGTTTCAACATTTTTCGCAAATATTTTCCCAAGATTTGGAGTTGCTTTAGCTGCCTTTATTGTTTTGATTATTTTGGCAGGATTATTTTTTGATGAAAAAGAAGATAGAGGTACTATGTATACTATTGGGATTGTTCTTGGTGCAGCAGTAATTTTATGGGCTTTGTCGTCGTGGAACTTCTGGGGAAATGGTTGGGGATTAGGATATTGGTTTGAAAATAATTTTTGGGCAATTATTATTGGTGTTGTTGTGATTGTTGCAATTGCATTAGTTGTTAAGGGAGATAAAAAAGCATAAAATGGCTGCGTCACTTTCCTTTATAAATTTTTTATTACCTATTTTTTCATTTTTATTAGTTTTTGTTGTTGTTTATGCCTTGTTAATGAAGACAAATATTTTAGGTGAAAATCATTTTGTTGCGATTTTTGTTTCGCTTATTCTCGCAAGTTTTTTTATTGTTAATGTTCATTTAGTTGATTTTGTTCAGTTTACTTCGTCGTGGATGGTTGTGATAATTGTTCTTGTTTTTTTTGTTTTGCTTTTGCTTGCGTTTTTACCTGGTGGTTTGGGATTTTTAAAAGATTCAAAAGGTTTTGCTTGGGTTGTTTTAGGATTATTAATTGTGTTTTTTATAATTGCTTCGTCATTTGTTTTTAATTGGGCTTTAAATTGGGATGTTGTTAGTGATTGGTTTTATACTGATTGGTTTGGATTTGTTTTATTAGTTATTTTAGGTGCTGTTGTTGCGTGGGTTTTGGCGAAGAAATAATCTTAATTTATTAAGGATTTTTTTATATGCTTGAAATTTAAGAAAAATACTTATTGCTTTTATTTTTGTCCAATGATTTTTTGAAGTTCTTTGTAATTATCAATTAAAGGATTCATCAACTTCGAAGTTGTGTTGTGGAGAGATTCTAAATCTCTTCTAATTGCATTTGTGTTTTCTCCGAATTCTCCGATTTTTCCAACAACTGCTTGTTGTAATTTATCAATTGTTTGTTCAATTCTTTTTAGTCGTTCGTCTAAATTCGAAAGCTCGTCGAGAACTTGATTTTTGAATGTTAAAATGTCGCCGTTCTTTTTTGTGAATTGTGAAAATTTTTCTGCGACAACTTGTTCTGCAACTTCTGTGATTGTGTCAATGTCAGTGTTATAATTTGGTTGTGGTTGATAATATTGTTCTTGATATGGTTGTTGTTCTGGAGAATATTGGGGATATTGTTGCTCTTGTTCGGGGATTTGTTCTTGAGGATTTTGCATAATTGATTGTTGCATTTGAGAATTTTCGAAATTATTTTCTGGTTGTGAAACTGCTGTTTTTATTCTTGCGTTGTTTAGTGCGTCGTTAATTTCTTTTGGCGAAACACCTTGATTTTGAAGTTGCTTAAAAATTTCTGTTTCAGAAAGTCCTGTTGCCTGAAGTTCCATTATTTTATCAAGTGTTGTCATGTTTTTATTTGGTTTTTGAAGTTTTTATTTCTTTGTTTTCCTTATTTCTTTCAGAAAACTTTTTTTCAATTAATTCTTCAACATCTCTTTTTCTCATAAATTCTAGGGGTTGGAAGTCTTTTAACATTCTTTCCACGACGATAATTTCATTTCTTTTTACGAATTTTTCTGTTTCCTCAACAATACTTTTTGAGAGCTGTTTTAGTTTTTCTAAATCATTTTTTATTTTAAAATTTTCTTTTTTTATTTCTTGAAGTGTTTTGTCGAGTTCTTCTTTTGTTTCAATAAGGTTTTTTCCGAGAAGTAAGATTCTTTCTTTCATTAATTTATTTCGTTCGTCTAAGTCCCTTAGTCGCGTGTTAAAGTCAGAAAGTAGGAACTGCACCTGATTTTCCATAGAGTTTTGTTCTGGCATAATATTTTATATTTTCTAAGTTTATAATTCTTTAGTATAGAAATGTATTTAATTGGTTTTGTTTTTTGTTTTGTATGAAAGAGGGATTAATTTATGATATTTAAGGAAGGGACACCTCTTTATTCTTACGAGGTTGTGAGAGAGAGTGGCGAGAATGTAATGTATATAAATTATCTTGGGGCGTCGTTTGTTCCGTCGCTGGTTGATTCTGCAGAAGTTATGGCGAAGACAATTGATAATTTAAATGAAGATTCAAATGTTTCTAGAATTGTTTTTGTTCAACAGAGAAATTACTCTTATGATTTTGAGCAAGTCAAATTACTTTTAGAAATTGCAAATCTTTATGATTTTTTGATTAAGCAAGAAAGAATTTTGTCGACGGATAAATTAGTTTCTTTGGGAACAAAATCGAGCGAAGCTTATTCTGTTTTTAATTATATTATTAATGAGGTTTTGAAACAAGATGTTGTGAAGGCGTATAGAGAATTGAAAGGAATTTATTATGAACAAAAATCATTTGTTGAAAAAGGTGAGGGAGAAGAAGAGTATGTTCGAATAATTTTTAAAATTCTTAATTATTTTGAGGACTTGGGGATTATAAAAAAATTGAAGGATTTTTTTGACTCTTATTCTCTTGGAAATCGGGGAATTTATGAAAATGTTTTTCAGGCAGATGTTATGCCAAATTTTACTTTTACTAGGATGGTTGCAAAGATTCCTGATGATGCTGAAATAATTGAGCAGTATGAAATTGCTGACGGGTATGATAAATCTTTAGTTACTATTTTTAAGGTTCCTGATAAAGCGAAATTAATTTATCATCTTACTCCGCCGGAATATTCTCTTGATGAGGACTTTCATATTTTGCTTAATCTTGCTAGAAATGTTTTGGTTGAACATCGTCCGACACAGGAGGAATTTAATGATTTTGAAAGGACGCGACAAGTTTTTTTTAATGTTGCACGTGATTTAATTAGGGATTTGTCTGTGAGTAAGAATATAAAAATTAATTATGCTGAGTTGAATAAGTTGGCGACGATTTTGGTTCGGCACACTATTGGTTTTGGGATTGTTGAGGTTTTGTTGCAAGATGATAAACTGCAGGATATTGTTATTAATGCACCTGTTTCTTTGAGTAAGATTTTTGTGAGGCATAATGATTTTGATGAGTGCGAGACAAATATTGTTCCGTCGCAAGATGATGCTGATTCGTGGGCTGCGAAATTTAGAATGTCGTCGGGAAGAGCTTTAGATGAAGCAAATCCGATTTTAGATACTTCTCTTTATTTAAAAAATGCTGGTGCGAGAGTTGCGATTATTCAACAGCCGTTGTCTGCTGGCGGACTTGCTTATGCAATTCGTCGACATAGAAATAAGCCGTGGACATTGCCTTTGTTTGTTAAGAATAAAATGATTTCTTCTCTTGGTGCAGGTGTTCTTAGTTTTTTGATTGATGGTGCGAGAACAATGTTAGTTGCTGGAACAAGAAGTTCTGGTAAGACATCTTTGTTAGGAAGTTTGATGTTGGAAATTATGCCTCGAAATAGAGTGATAACTGTTGAAGATACTTTGGAACTTCCTGTTGATGCAATGAGGAAATTGAATTATAATATTTTGTCAATGAAAGTTCGGAGTGCTTTGATGGGAGAGACAACAGAAGTTTCTGCTGAAGAAGGAATTCGGGCGTCGTTGCGTTTGGGAGATTCTTCTTTGATTGTTGGTGAAATTAGAAGTGAAGAAGCACGAGCTTTGTATGAGGCTATGAGGGTGGGGGCGTTGGCAAATGTTGTTGCTGGTACAATTCACGGTGCTTCTCCTTATGCGGTTTTTGATAGGGTTGTAAATGATTTGAATGTCCCTGTAACTTCTTTTAAAGCAACAGATTGTATTGTGGTTGCAAATCCAATTAAAACGCCGGATGGTTTACATTCGTGGAGAAGAGTTTTGGAAATTTCTGAAATTAGAAAACACTGGGAAAAAGATCCTTTGGCTGAAGGCGGTTTTGTTAATTTGATGAAATATGATGTTGAAAAAGATTTGCTTGAGCCGTCAGAAGATTTGCGAAACGGAGATTCTGAAATTATAAAAGATATTGCGTCTAATGTTAAAGGTTGGGCTGGTGATTGGGATGCTGTTTGGGATAATATTGTTTTGCGACAAAAAATTAAAGAAGAAACAGTTAAGTTTGCAGAGAAAACAAATAATTTTAATTTGCTTGAAGCAGATTCTGTTGTGAAATCAAATAATGCTTTTCACGAGATTTCCGACGAGATTACAAAAGAAATTGGGTTGCCTTCTTCTGAAAGAGTTTTTCCTGAATGGAAAAGATGGCTTGAAAAAGAATCTAAGAAATTAGGGATTTGAGAATTTTATTTTCAAACAGCGAACCACGAAGCCTACCACCGAAGACGACGACGCGCGGATTTTTAATTTTGATGACGACGACGCCTGCGACGATTTCGGTAATGTGGTGATGATTTTTTAACAGAAGATGGGGCGAGGTTTTTGGAATCGTTTGGTGACCGAAAATTTCAGCCCCGCCTAACCCTACCTTGCCCAAGATACGCGAACGCTACGCGTTCGCAAATATTATGCTGAAATTTTATAAAATTATTTTTTCAATTTTTGTTGGGTGTTGTTTTTTTGTTTAATAAAATTATGGTCCCTGCAAGAATCTGCTCGCAATTTGCATTTGCTTAAGATAGAAAATATAATTCGCAAAAGCGAATTGCTCGACTTGGGCTTGCCCAAGTTCGTGATATAATAACTTATTTCGCTTTGCTCAATAAGTTTATGGCCTCACCAAGAATCGAACTTGGGCTCCTTCCACGTCAAAGAAGAGTTCTGCCATTAGACTATGAGGCCTTTAATTTCTTTGTTTTAATAATTTTTAAATTGTTTGATTTTTGAAATTTCTTTTTTTAAGGGATTTGCTTTACTTAGTAAGTTAGTTAGTTAATATGTTATTAAGAAATATTTATAAATGAAAGATGTTTGATTTTTGTGAGGGGTTGATGAATGAAAAAATATCTTTTGCTTGTTGAAGACGAAACTCTTTGGGAAAAGTTTAAGAAAATTATACAAAAAGATATTAATAGTGAAATTATGGAATTGATTGAAGAGAAAGTTAAGAAAGGAGGAAAAAAATGAGGAAAATATTGAACAAAAAAGCACAGGTTACAATTTTTATTATTGTCGCTGTTTTGATTGTCGTGGCAGTTGGAATTTATTTTTTGGTTCGTGGTTCGTTTGATTTGGGAATTTCGAAAAATCTTGAACCTGTTTATGATTATTATTTAAGTTGTATTGAGGAAACTGCACAGCAGGGTGCTTCTATTTTGGGTGTGCAGGGAGGATATATTTATGTTGATGAAATGGATTTTGTTGCAGGAAGTCAGTATCGTCCGTTTTCATCTCAATTAGATTTTTTAGGACAGCCAGTTCCTTATTGGATGTATGTTTCTGGGAATAATTTATTGAAAGAACAAGTTCCGACAGAGACAAGTATGGAGGAAGAACTTTCGAGATTTGTCGAGGAGAGAATTGGTTATTGCGATTTTTCTGATTTTGAAAATCAAGGTTATACAATTTTGTTAAATTCTGAGGATGTTAAAGTGGATGTTGAAATTAATGATTTGGATATTGATGTTAGTGTTGATAGTAAACTTTCAATTTATTTTGAAGAAGATTCTGCGATTGTTAATAGTCAAGATGTGAAAATAAATAGTAAACTTGGGAAATTTTTTAACTTGGCTTTGGAAACTTATAATTATGAAAAAGAAAATATGTTTTTGGAAAGTTATGCTTTGGATATTATGAGATTGTATGCTCCTGTCGACGGAACTGAAATTAGTTGCGTTCCGAAGATTTTTGTTGACGAGGAAATAAAAAATAATTTGACTGAAGCAATTTCTGCAAATGTTTTTGCTTTGAAACTTGAAGGAGATTATTATGAATTATCTGATAAGAAAAATAATTATTTTGTTACTGATATTGGGACAAGTGTTGATGAGAATGTGAATTTTGTTTACATGCCTGATTGGCCGACAAGAATTGATATTTATGGTGATAAGGTTATTAAGCCGATTGGATTGCAAGAAGGACTGGGGATTTTAGGATTTTGTTATGTGCAGTATCATTTAGTTTATGATATTAATTTTCCTGTATTGATACAATTTTACGACGCTGGGGAAATTTTTCAGTTTCCTGTTGCTGTGATAATTGAAAAAAATAATGCACGGGAAGCGTTGCCTTCGACTTCTGGCGTGAATATTGAATCAGAGGTTTGTAAATATAATAATGCGAATGTTAATGTTTTTACTTATGATGAGGATTTAAATCCTGTTGAAGCAAGAATTCAGTTCAAATGTTTGAATGATGTTTGTGAAATTGGGGAAACTTCTTTGAGTGGTGGCGAGGCTGTTTTGAATTCACAAATGCCTCAATGTGTTAATGGATTTATTGTTGCGAATGCAGAAGGTTATGCAGAAGAAAAATATCAAATTTCTACAAATGAAGAAAATTCAGCTAATATTATTTTAAGTAAAATTTATAGTATTAATTTGGATTTGGGAAATGTTGATAAGGCGTTAGTTAATTTTGAGTCTGAAGATTATTTAGCAACTGTTTTGTATCCTGATAATAAGGAAGTAGAACTTATTGAAGGTTATTATAATGTTTCTGTTTATGCTTATAAAAATTCTTCACTGACAATTCCTAAGGTTAGTAAAAGAGAATGTGTTGAAATTCCTGAAGAAGGTATTTTAGGTTTGTTAGGTGGGGAAACAGAAAAATGTTATGATATTGAAATTCCGTCGACAAAAGTTGAAATGGCGGTGGTTGGTGGCGGGAAAACACAAGAATATTTGACAAGAGGTTTGTTAGAAGCTAGTGCAGAACTAAATATTAATGTTCCTTTGTTTGGAACTCCGTCGACTTTGGAAGAATTGCAAAATAATTATATTCTTGCTGAAAGTGAATTAATTTATTTGGAGTTTGAATGAAATTAGATAAAGGAGACAAAATGTTAATTGAGAAAGCAAAAGAGATAATTGTGAAATCTGCACCTGTAAAATTAATTGATACTGGAACTGTTGGTGCTTCATTAATTACTTCTCAAGGTAATATTTATTCTGGCGTTTGTATTGGGCATTATTGCGGTATTGGTTCTTGTGGAGAGTATCAAGCAATTGGAAATATGATTTCAAATGGTGAAAAGGAAATTAAAAAAATAGTCGCTGTTACAGATAGTGGAAAAGTTATTTCTCCTTGTGGAAAATGCAGAGAGATGATTTCACAGACGTGTAGGAAAAATAAGGACACAGAAGTTATTATTTCAAGTTCAAAGAAAGTTAAATTAAAAGATTTGCTTCCTTATAATAATTGGGGAGGGAGTATTGAAAAATAATGAAAAATAAAAATAAATTTTTGAATAGTATAAAAAATCCGCAGGATTTAATTGCCCAATTCGCATTTTACTCTTCGAAAAAAAATAAAATTGCGAAGAGCAAAGATGCTCACCCTAAGGCGACTTCGTCGCTCTCACCCTATTTGCGCGGATTTTTTGTTTTTGTAATTTTATTAATTGGAATTATGTTTTTTAGTTTTAGTTTTGTTTCTGGTACTGATGTTTTTTCAGAAACTGGAAGTGCTTATGGTTCTTATAGTGGTTCTGGTTATTCTGGGAGTTATCAATATCAACAACCTTCTTTTAATGATTATTATAGCTCGGAACAGATTTCAACTTATTGGCCAATTTTGAGTGATATGGAAGAAGGACAATGTAATAATGAGCAAGGTGATTTTTTTGTGACGATCTCTCCCAAGGGTTGCACGCCGATGGTGGTTAGAAGTGACTTGTTAGAAGAACAAAATGTTCCTGTTTTTTGTCAGTTGACTTCTGTGCAGATAAATCCTTTGATTGAAGTTTCTTCTATTAAACATATTACATTTAAAGGAGATTGGCCTGAAGAAGTTGTTGATGTTAGTTTTCATCCTGCACAGGCTGCGATTAATTCTTATAAAACAACGTTGGGAAATCCAGTCTTGAATAATATTGGTTATGTTGTGATTGTATTGAAAAGAACTGCTGTTGAAGATGAAATGCCTGATTGGATTTTTGGGAATCTTACTGCGGTGATGGAATACGACGCTGAAAAAGCATATGGTGCTGGACAGTCAGAATATTATTTGCCTATTGTTGCAGATGATGAATGGGAAAGAACTTATCAGGAAAGTGCTTTTTGGAAGGGGAAAGGTTATGTTCGTTTGGAAGAAATTAATGAGGGTGTTGCAAAAGTAGGGTTATATAGTAGTAAGGATGTTTTATTTAGCACAGCTTATTTGAAAAAAGGTGAGACAAGCGATGTTGTTTATTTTCCTGGATATTATTGTGACGCAGGTGTGAGAGTTAAATTAAATAATATTGTTTCGTCTGATAAACAAGTTTTGTTAGAAGTTGATGGAAGTGATTTGTGGGTACGGGAAGGCGACAGTATTTTAGGAAATTGTAAAGTTAAGAATATTGTTGTGACTGGAGAAAGTGTTGGTTCTGTAAAAATTTATTGTCCTGGAAATACTTTTGATTTGGTTTTGCAAAGAGAAGGGCTGAATATTGATGTCGACGGGGAAACGGAAAATTATAATATTGGCGACGTTGTTTTTGAAGCTGGATTGACTCAAAAAGATAAAATAAGAGATTGGTATCTTTTGTTTGCTGATAGAGTTCCTGGGAATATTGAAGATGCTGGTGGAAAACAAAGTATTGGAATTCTTGTTGATTCTTTGAATATTAAAGTTGATTCGTCGAGGATTGCGTTGGCTTATGAAGCATTTGAAGAAGCAAAAAGTTCGAAAACACTTTTCAAAAATTTGGAAGAATTTGGAAAAGCATTTAATGCGAGTTTAGGTAAGAGAGGAATTTCTGGTGTGAAAGGATATGGATTTGGTTATGATGGAGATGTTGGAGAAATTTATATTGAAGAAAAAAATAGCGAGGGAAAATTAGTAAGAAAGAAAACTAGTTTTACTTATGGTGTTTTTGAAACAAAAGAAATTTTAGATGAAGAAAGTTTGAATGCAATTGGAGAAAATTATTTTGAAGGTGGTGTTGAAGTTGTAGGAGATTTAGTTGAAAATTTTCCTAATGAGCAAAAAGATAATGGGGAATATTATACTGAAGAAGCTTTGTTTAAACAAATACAACTTGCGAAACAAGTTAAGAAATTTAAAACACAATTAAATTTAACTGATTTGTTTTTGCAAAAATATCCTGCTTCGTCGTCTGCAAATTATCTTGAAAAAGAAAAAATGGAATTAGGTTATTTTGATTTTAGTAGTGCTGGAAAAAGTGTTTATGTTTCAAATGAATATCATTTTATTCTTGCTAAGAATTTTAAAGATGTTGATTTGAGCACGAAAGAAGTTGATTTGAATGTTGGGGGGGCTAGGCAAATTGCTTCTATTGGGAATGAAATTTATTATAATGGGCAAAATACTAATGATGATTATTTAGTTGTTAAGAAAATTGAGCCAGAATATATTGTTGTTGATTTTTATAATGTTATTGACGACGACGGAAAAAAGATTTCCTCTCCGCGTGGTTCTAGTTATAAATTAGAACTGGGTGTTTCGAAAGTTATTGATAAAAAAGAATTGTTGGTGAATAATATTGATGTTAAACAATATGCTTCTGTTTCAATTATTCCAGAAGTTGATACTCAGAGTGAAGCTGATTTTACTTTTAGGATTGGAATTGAAAAACGAGCGATTGAACTTTCCCCTGAAAAAACACAGGAAATGATTGATAATTTAAATAAGACAATTGCAGAGTGGGAAGAACTTGTTGAAAATTTGGGAACTTTGATTAAAGGTTGGAAAGGTGCTTGTTTTGCGACTTCAACTTTTTTGATGGTAAAAAATACTGTTGATGGTTTTAGTGGGAAAACTTTGGCAAGGCAAGATGTGATGGATAAGTATGAAGAAATTTGTGCTGAAAAATATCCTTCAATGAAAAAAAGTGAATGTTATAGTAAATTGTCTTCGGAGATTGACAAGGCAGTTGAAGAACGGGCGAATTATTTGAATGCTGTTAATTCTAAAATGGATAGAATTATTGATTCGCAGGAAACAACTTCTGATTTATTTGATAATAAAATTGTAGATCAAGAAGCTTATAGAAAAGCATTGATTGCTGATTTGAAAAATTCTGGTGTTAGTGAAGTTGAAGTTGATGGGAAGAAAGTTTCTATTGATGATGCGACGACAACTGAACAATTAAGAACAGCGTATATGTGGAAAGAGTCGCAGGCAGGAAGTTCTTTGAATAAAGAAATTGCACAGAAAGAATTAGATTCTGCGTGGGCAAGTGTTTTGACTTCGAGGGAAACAACCCAAGTTTCAAGTGCGTTGAAAGAAAACTATGGTGTTGATATGCATTTTACTGATATGAATACAAATGCAAAAGAAATTTATTGGGTGGGAGATGTTGCGTCGTCGGGAATTGCGGGACTTTCTGGAAATGTAAATGAAGGTGATAAGTTATTTGGAATAAGACATAGTGATGGAAAAGATTATATTGTTGCTGTTAACTCTGAAAAACAAATTAAAGAAATTTTTGCTTATTCTGGTTCAGGACTTTCTATTGCTGATGAAAAAGTTAAAAACAAAATAATTTCTGATTATAGATTTGTCGACGGTGGGGCGTGTTCTTATCCTTACAAAAAACCTGTTGTTAGATATTATGATTCTGGTTCAAATAGTGGATTGCCTGCGATTGTTCCTTTTGATTTGAAAAATGGTTGGTATGTGAAAGTTTCAAATTCGGCTGGAACATTTTTGGAAAACACTGAACAAGGTTATACTGCGTCTGGGGCTGTAAGTAATTTTAAGATTTGTAATGTTGGAAAAGATGGGATGGAAGATAATGAAGGAGACGATGATGTTTGTCAGACTTTTGATGTTAATACTATGAATAAGGTTGATGTTTTTTTGCCGTGTGGAAAAGCACTTTCAAGTTCGCAAGTAAAAGATTTGGTTAAGAGAGCACAGCAAGCAATAAAAGAAGCTCAGCAACAAAGTTCGTCTTCGGGAAGTGTGAGAATTTTGGGACAAGATATTGATAAGTCAACTCCTCTTTCAGATACTGGAAGTGTTGAATGTCAAGATTATATGTCGCCAGAGGATTGTAAATTATTGTTTAATGTTTGTGACCCTGTGATTTGTCCTGCGTCGAGATGTGATTTAGGTGGAAAGTGGCCTGTTGCTGATGTTGTTCAGTCAGGAATTTTAGGGAGTATTATGTTGTGTCTTCCAAATGCAAATGAAGTTATGGTCCCAATTTGTTTGACTGGAATTCATGCTGGTTTAGATTCTTATTTATCTATTTTGAAATCTGAAAGAGATTGTTTGGAAACGAGTTTAGAAACAGGAGAACATGTTGGAATTTGCGATCAGTTGACTTCAATTTATGTTTGTGAATTTTTCTGGAGACAATTTGCACCTGTGATGGATTTGTTAATTCCTAAATTTATTGAACTTGCTTATGGAGGATTTCAATCTACGAGGGGTGGTGGAGAATATTTAACAATTCAGAGTTCGTGGGATGCTCTTCAAGGGAATATTGATTATTTTAAAAATAATTATGCACAAAATGCTTTTAGAGCATTTCAATATAAAAGTGTCGAAGAAGCTGGGGGAGAATTTTGTCGGGCGTTTATTGGAAGTTCAGTTCCTACTGACGGAGATTTGTTAGATAGTTTGTTGGAGCCAGAAAGTCCCGCACAATTTTATGCGTGGTTTTCAGAAACCACATATACAGAAGCAACTGTTCCGTCGACTTCGCATTATAAAGTTTATTATCATATTTATTCTGGAAATGATAAGGGAACTTATTATCGTGTTTATTTAAGAGATCCGCCTGCTTCAAGTTATTATAATATTAATCAGCAGGTTTTTGTTAAGACAGGTTATGTTGAAAAAGGTAAAAGTGCCGACGAGTCAATTGATTTTACTGCACCATCAGGATATAAAGAACTTTGTGTTGAATTAGATGGGGAATTAAATTGTGGGTTTAAGCAAGTCACAAGTGATTTTGGTTTGGAATATTTGCAAGCAAAATATACAGAAGACCAAGTTTTTTCTGATGTTACAACTGAACAAGATTGTATTTCTGGGACAGCTTCTGTTTATGGGTTGGTAAATCCAAATATTCAGGCAGGTGTTGAAGAAGCTGTGAATCCAGATATTACTCTAAGAGGGATTGTTCGTGTTTGTGCAACTGATGATCCTAATTTTGTGAAAGATTATTCAAGTTCTGAAACTTCTGATAGTTCTGCTAGTTCTGGGAGTGGGACAACAAGTAATGGAAGTTATGTTCCTTCAAATGTTAGAACAACTGAAATTCCAGCTTCTCAAAGGTGGGTGGAAGTTGGATATTGTGGAGATAAAGAAGTTAAATGTTGGCTCGATACTTGGAGTGTTGAAGATGATTTGAAAAAAGTTTGGGCTGTTGAAAATTCTTCTTTAGCTGAATTAGAAGGACAAATAGGGGGGATACTTTCAAACACTATTAAAAGTTATGAAGATGTTGTGAAATTGTTAAGTAATTTGAGAAAGGAAATAAATGGATTGGGTGCGAGTGAATTGAAAACTCCGACGAATAAAACAGAGAGTATTATTTTACAACTTGATTGGATTGCTGGAATTGGCGATGGGGTTTCTGGGCAAGGAACAAATAGAAACAAGGCAGAAGCTTTGGTTTTAAAAGTTGGATTATTTTCAATGATTGTTCAAGCAAATTACGACGGAACTGTTGAAAAGCCGACTGATGATGATGTTGAAAAACTTTTGAAAAATGGTGCTGAAGATGAAATTGTTATTTTAGATGAAGAAATGCCTGAAGATTTTGGAAGTGATTTAAGTGATGATATAACTTCTTATACAGAAGATGAACCTTATTTTTGCGATGATGAAGAAAGTAAGATTTGTTTGAATGGTGTTTATACAAATATTTATGTTAATGAAAATAATCGAATTTATGAAGATATAGATAATTGGTTTGATAATCCTATTGGGCTTTTGACTCCTTCTGGATTTTTGGATTTTACTATTAATGAAATTAAAAGTGATGATGTAAAAGATGTTGCTGAAGAGATTAAGGGAAAGGAAATTGTTTTGGAAGGTTCTGTTGTGGATGCAATTAAAAATTCTGAAAATTTAATTAATTTTCATAATGAATTAATGGTGGGAGATTATATTTTAAAGAATAGTATGAATCCTTCTTATGAGGAAATTACAAAAATTGAAATTATTAATTTATATGTTTATGTGTATGTTTCTGATGAGGATGATTGGACATATAAGTTGACTGAAACTGGGCGATTTGATGCTGGAATTTCTATTTGTAAGGTTGTTAGAAATGGAAAAATAATATTTAGTAATTCTCAATGTTCTGGGGATAATGTTGAAATTCCAAAAGAATAAATAACTTTTTATAGCAAGTTTTCTAAAAAATTTAATCTCTGAGGAGATGCCGGAGCGGTCAAACGGGCCAGACTCAAAATCTGGTGGCTCATGCCTACGGGGGTTCGAATCCTCCTCTCCTCATTTAAAATTAAATTTTTTTAACTATAATTTAATGTTTATTTTTGTATTTTTTAGATTAATGAGAAATCTTAGTTTTACATTAAATTTAAATACTTTTTATTTTTGATTATTATATGGGATTAAAAAAGTGGTGGAGTTGTTCTGTAAATAAACAAAAAAGTAAGACACGTTCAGAAATTGTGAAATGCTTTCTTTTTGGATTTATTTTATTTTTAGTTATTTTTTTGGCGTGGGCGAATATTTTTTATTATAGGACTTGTTTGAGTGAAAATTGTTTTGATGATTATCTTGTGAATTGCGACAGAGCTAAGTTTATTACCGACGGAAATATGACTTTTAAATATTTTATTGAGGGAAGTTATGAAGATAGTTGTGTTATTTCTGTTAAACTTCTTTCTGCACAATTAAGTAAACAAGATTCTGAGAAAGTTGTTGGGAAAGAAATGGTTTGTTATTTTCCTCAGGGGGTTGTTTCTCGTCCAGAAGATAATTTAGATTTTTGTCACGGCGAATTAAAAGAAGGGTTCCAGAGTCTGTTTATTTCAAAACTTTATAATTATATTGTGCAAAATGTTGGTGAGATTAAACAAAATATTTATGGGTTTTAGTTTTTGATATTACAAATGTTTTTATAGATTTGTTATTTAGTTTTTAGATGGAATTGGTTGATAAAATTTATGTTGTTTTTTTTGTGTTAGTTGTTTTGTCTGTTAGTTATGTTTTATATGATTCTGCTACTGGAAGTTCTGTTAGTCATCCAACATTGGGGAATATTTGTACTGGAACTTTTAATTGTTTAGATTATGATGGGTATCCTGGAGCGACTTCGGATTTGTTTGAATCTGCGGGTTGTTTTCCTCCAGGTTGTTATAAAGATTATATTACTGGAGAAGATTATGAATGGACTTGTAGTGATTTAAATGAGCAAACAGTTTGTTCTGCAGAAGGTTGTGTTTGGAATAAATGTTCTGGGACTATTACTTCTTGTTCTGGAATTGGAAATAGTAATGTTTGTATTACCTCTGGATGTACTTGGAATGGGGCTTGTTCTGGCGACGCTGTTTTAAATATTGACTGTGATGATTTTTCGGGGAATTTAGAATCTGATGAAAATTATTGTGGGAATTTTGCAAGTTGTTCTGTTACTTCTAGATGTTCTGGAAGTGAAACTGGAAAATGTACAGATAATCAGGGGTGGTGCGGTGTTGAAGGAACTCCTTGTGTTCCGTCGGGAGAACAATATTTTGGGACGGGAAATTGTGAGGTAATATTTGATTCAAATATGTGTATTGATTTTCAGGGTTGTTCTCTTTTAGGAACATTTTTTTCTGAAGAGGGTACTTCTGGCGGAGGAAGTAGCTCTGTTTTAACAACTGAAGAATGTTTAGCTTTTGATATAAATAAAGATACTTATGTAAATGGCGAGGATAGATTTTTATTAACAACTTGTATTTCTGGAAATGGAAGTTGTGATGGAATGGATTTTAATGGGGATGGTGATGTGAATGTGGCGGATTCTTCAATGTTAAATAATATGCTTAGTGGTTATTATCACGAATGTAACTCTGTTGATTATTCTGTGAATAAAATAATTTTGAATCAAACTGATGTTAATCAAACAATTTTGAATCAGACAAATTGTACTGAAAATTGGGTTTGTAATTGGAGTGCTTGTAAAAATGGTTTGTCAGTTCCGAGTTGTGTTGATTTGAATAATTGTAGTACTTATGAAGATTTGCCGTCGGCGGTTCGTTGTTCTGAAAATTTTATTC
>Ga0265297_10000235_pt1 | contig 186386 bp, 402 predicted proteins | sample Munlanlwell13791_FD_192502 | JGI IMG/M metagenome (GOLD analysis project Ga0265297, IMG submission 192502) | Leachate microbial communities from a municipal landfill in Southern Ontario, Canada - Leachate well 137-91 | ecosystem: Engineered > Solid waste > Landfill > Unclassified | place...
TACTGCGTCCACGTTATAGAAGACCCAGATTTTTGTTGGTCTTCTAATTCTTTTGCAGTAATATTTATTCTGAAACCTCCAGTTCCAGGCCCTCCAGTTCCATTATTATTCATTTCTATCAAAAAATATGGTTGAGCAGAAAAAAGTAAGGGTGACATCTCAATAGTGAAGAAATCTCTAGCTTGATTATCAAGTTTATCCATTCTTATTAATGCATAGTCAGGCATTATACTTCTCTTCCTACTACCATAAATGAAAACCAATTATTGCAAGGAGAAGAGTTCGCGGTTACTGTTTCTTTTATCCATATCACAGCGCTTACAGCTAACGTGCCTATATTTGTCATCGCAGACACTATTGTTCCATCTGTTCCTCTATGAACTTCATTATCAAAATTCAACATATTATTAGCACTTGATTTTAAGACTTGTACAAAATGCTCTGAACCGTATTTATTATGTTGAATAATTACATTTCCTATTGATGCCGAAGATGATAAATAATTTGACCCTAAATAATTTATAGTACTTGATACATCAGTTGCTGTGGTGGCATCTCCAAAAGGAATTGAAATTATATTATTATCTAAAGCTATTCTTAAAACAGTATTATTAAGTCCCGAATATGTTTCTGTATTATAAGTTGTCAAAGTAGCTTTAGTCTTAGTCGAAAAACTTCTAAAAATAGTATTGTCTGTAGTTATTGTTGCTTTTGTTCCTGACCACTCAACTGTATTAGCTAATGTATAATAGCATTGCGGATTTCTATAATTATCAAGTGTATTCCAATCTATTATAGCAATACTATTTCCTTCATAAACTCCAACTGCTTCAAAAGATGCGACAACCTTGTCTGTGTTAGCAGAAGTAATTGCTGTGACTAAATAGCCAATTCCTTTCCAATTTGTTAGAGTAGCAGCATAAGATTGAATATCAGTAGCAGACCCTGCTAAGCATGTATAATAAACTCCTGGTTCCCATGATTGATTTCCAATGAAACACCAAACGTCTTGAGCAGATCCAACATCAGTTTTAATAAATACTTTTCTATATGAATCTATAGAAGCAGCAGCTAATATATGAGAAAAAATACCTTCTTCTTGATCAGTAGAATATAGACTAGAAGAAATAGCCCCACCATTATTATCAGAACTATCAATAGTAGTTGCTTTATAGAACTTAACTCTTAAGTTATTAAAATTCACTTTTTAGAAAATCCATTTGTTTTATTTGCAAAATCAACATATTTTTCTAATTGCTCTTGCTTGAATTTATTAACCCAGTACATACCTATTAAAGCCAGTCCAACTGTATTAACTCCTATCAGATAAGCCGCTGCTCTTTCTATAATATGGTCTGGGATAAAAGGAATCCAAGCTAAAGAATTGCAAATCAATAACCAAATAGTTATACAAACAGAAAGAAATGGACCTCGAACTTTTTTATCTTTTTCATCTAAAATGTAATCTTTTAACGACACTTATTGTCTCCTACTCACTTGATTGTAACCAATAGCTACTTTTGTTTGTTCCCCAACTTTCACAACTTGTTGGGACTATTCTTTTTATCCATATAGCAGCTGCCGAGCTTACTGTATCCCATTCAACAGTGTCACCAGCAACAAATGAATTATTAAATGAAGCTGGCTGTATTCGGAAATAATAACTTCCTTGATTTCCTGGATTGTAAGTTGTAGTTATTGTTCCGCTTGCTACATTCCCTTTTCTATTACCACTTACAGTATACGCTACTGTACTATTAAATGTTAAAGTCCAATGATCGTCAATCGTTCCTATTTTGAAAGTAGTTATAGGATAATTAGAATTGTCAAATATTCCATATGTTGAAGTAGTTAATAATGAAGCTACAGAAGTTGTAATGGTTCCTAATTCTAAAACACCACTTACCATTGTGCCATCAGTTGAAGTTGCTGCATCAGTTGAAAAGCCTATAATTGTTCTAGCATCACCCCCAGTACACTGAACATAATTCCAACTATAATACCTATTATTTTCTATTGTAATTTGACCAGAAGGGGTAGCTATTGCTGTTGCATGGTTTCCATAAGCATCTAAAAATGTATTTAAAGTTGTCACAATTCCAGCAGCAGATTCTGTATTAGGAAATGTTACAGTATGAATAACAGTATTAATATCGAGTAAAAGAACTGTCCCATCCATTCCAGAAAATGTTGTTTCAGTTCCTATAATAGCTCCTTTAGTTTTTACAGGATAATCAGATTCAACAGTCCCAGAAGCAAGTTTAATATGAGCTTGATTTGCTGCCCAGACTACTCCGCAATTAACAGAAGTAGCAATTGTAAACACCTCTAATGGAGCTTCACCGCTGCCATTAAGATTTGTAAAATTAAGTAATGCACACTTACCACCAGGAAGAACTCCATAAGCACAATCAAAATCAGCATCTAAAGAAGCAGAAACTCCAGAAGTAATAGCTGTTGTTAATTCGCCAACAGTATACCAATATGTATCTTGAAATGATTTAGCATTAGTTTGAATATCAGAAGGAGTTCCTTTAGCTACAGCATAATAATCTTGAGATTCAGACGTTCTATCTATACCAAATTGTACATTAACTCCAGTACCTGCAAGAAGATGAAAAATTATTTTTTTATAAAAGCTTCCACCCGCTGCTCTCTGTGCATTAGATATATTTGGATGAATGTTCTCTGCTGTATTATCAAATACTTCAGTATAGACGAAATATCCTCCATTGGTATCAAGCTCATTCCAATATTGAGACTTTCGCCACTTATAAGTTATTGCCATATATTATTTCTCCTTCTTCTTCTTTTCAAATCTAATTCCACGATCTCCTTTGAAAGGTTTATGATGATCAAAACTGCTCATAAATATTTCATCTGGTATACCTTTAGGAAAAGCATCGCAAGGAAGACCAAATTCTATTTTAAAATGAATGCAATTAATACACATAGGAACTTTTCCAGTAGTCATAATTATTTTACCTTTTCTAAAACTTTATTTACCTGTTTCATTAATAAATTATTTTCTTTATTATATTTAGACCCAGCTATGGAGGATAAAAAGCCTTCTGCAAAAGCTTCACTTGTATTTCTTAATGAATTTATACCTAAATCTGTAATATGACTTAGATTAGATTCTTTAATATCCATGTATCTAGCATCAAAAGAATATCTATCATCATCAGAAATAGAATGATAAATAAGGTGGCCAAATTCATGATAAAACACATTTTTAATAGCATCTTTTTCAAATGTTATAGCATGAAAGGGTTTTTCCCTTATTGGGCCTATTTCAAGTGCTTCATCATAAAGAGATTGAAAAATATTTCTCTGTAAATAATTTTTATTAAAAGTAATATAAAATTCTTTAGCAAAATTCTTATTTCTCCTGCAATCCGCTAGGGAATTTGTTAAAATTCCTTCTGCTTTATCATTCAACTTAATCCCTCTATCTACAGCAGGATCGATTTTGGTACCTACATAATTTAAATTTTTGAAAGCTTCTGGAAAAATTTTTTTACATTTTATCATAGAATCTTTTAACGATTTTAAATCTTTTATAGGCATTCCATCTAAATCAAAGCTCACACCACTAAAAGTTTTTAAAATATCCATATTAGCAATATATAGTTTATTTTTTTTAATTTTATTTTTTAACTGCTTGCCTGTCTTAGTCAATTTAACAATCTTCTTTCCACTTTTTAAAGAAGCTAAAGCTTTTCCTTTGTCTGGATTTGGATCCTTAAAAGGAGGGCTGGGCTCTTTTCTTTCTCTTGGACCTGGCCAGCTCATAGTCTAATTAACCTTATAGTCCCTACAAATACATCATCAGATGCTGGGCTTGCTATCGCATAAGCTGGCTGAAAGGTAACTGCTGCTCCATCAACTGAATTAAACATCACTGTTCCCATATCTTTTTCTCTAAATGTACAAGCATATGTAGCCCCAACATCTTCTGAAAGAGCTTTTAGAGAATTAACCATGCTATAATACATATGACCTTGAAAAGTATATGGTATCGCTATTGAACTTATATCAGAAACCTGAATAGATGTACCACCATCAATAGTCAACGTTGCTCGCATAGCAATTTTATTAACTGTAAATTCATCTGACCAGAAAAATTCAAAATCTGACCATAACTCACCAAGACCTAATGTAGAAACACCTGTTGACATTAGTAAGCTCCTACAAGTTTAGAATTCTTTAAAGCTTCTACCAATTCTTTAACTACAGCTTTTTCACCTTTTAAAGGATAAGAACCACCACCGATATTCAAGTTCAATGTAATTTCTTCTCCAGATGTTTTTCCAGATGTTGGCATTTTCATATTATTAATAGCAGATATAAAATCTTTACCAAAATAGTCAACTGCTGCTTTTTTGACAACATATTCACCCGGTTCTAACTTTGTAGGAATTATGTCTCCTTTACCAGAACCTTTAACTAAACCACCTGTTTGTAAGCCAGTAATTGCTCCTTGACTATGAGGAGTACCTTCGAATACAGGACTGCCTCTATCTACTTCAGCTAGAGCTTTTTTAAGATCCTTAGCTCCCTCTATACTTTTGTCTATTTCACTTCTTATTCCTTTCATTTTAGTTTCTAAAGCGGTCATAGAGCCTAATAATTCGCCATCTGTCATAATAGTTTTAAAATTAGCAGCTTCAACATCTATTTGGGCTCCAGCTATATTGGTAAAAGCTGTTTCAATAGCAGATATAGCTGCCTTAGAATCTTCTATACTAGTTTTAAAAGTATCAGCAACTTTAAGAAATTCAGATTGTTTTTCAAGTAAAGCTTTAGCAACTTTTTCACCAGTATCTTTAGCAGTTGTAGTAAGTTCTTTATCTAAGCTATTAAACAAATCGTTTAGAGCTTTAACAGAAGCGCCAGCTATTTCTTGAGTTGGAATAGAATCTATTAATGAACTAATCCTATTTATTCTTCGCATCAACTCTTCTTGAGTAGTAACTTCACCAGCATTTACATCACTGCGAAGATCACGCATTTCATCTCTAGCTCTTTTTTCAGTATCTCTTACTCTCTCAAGATCAGTCATTTGAGATCTAGATCTATTTACTCTAGCATCTTCTCTTGACTGTAAGAAATCTTCTATTGCTTGGTCAACTGCTTTGGCTGCTTCGCCATAAGCCCTAGCTACTTCTGTTGCATGATTATATGCGCTAGTAACTGTGGCTTTCCACTCTTCATAAGCTACTTTAGCGTTTGTGTTGTGTTCTTTTTCAAGTTCTCTTGTAGCGGTATTAAACTCTTCTGTGCCTTGTTTAATAGTCTTAATAATATTTGCCATTTTAGTATTATAGAGTTCATCAGCGATGTTTAACTCTGAGTCTTTAGCTTCGGTAGCCATACGAACTCTAGCAGACAAATATTCTTTTTCAATTTGTATTCTTCTTCTTAGATAATCTTCACTTCCAGCTTTAGGTCCAGTAGTACTTAATTCATCTAATTGTTTCTGTCTATTTTGATCTAATGCAAGATATTCCTCTTCTCTTTGTCTTTTTCTAGTTTCAGTTTCTAATTTTGCTTTTTCAGTTATAGCATCTTGTAACTTTGCAAATTCAGCATATTTTTCTTTTAATCTATCTAGTTGTGTCCCAAGTTTTTCATAATCACCTTTTAATTTTTCTGTAGCTTCTATTACCTTTTCATCTGCATAAACAACATCTAACTGAGCTTCTGCTAAGCTAAGTAGCTGATCTTTTACTTCAGGAGTGATAATTTTTTGTCTTTCTAATTCTAAAATGTAAGATGAAATTCCTTTTTTTGCTTCGGCTAAAGAAATACCTTGTTTTTTATAAGCCAAAATATAATTATCTATATTATCTTGTATTATCTTTCTGCTTTCTTCCATTTTACTTTTTTGCTTTTCATCTAGTTGATCTTTAGAAAGAATAATACCCTCAATTGCCCCTATTACACCAGAAACTTGTTGAGCAAACCAGGCATCAGATATATCCATACCTGTTTTCATTACTTCTTTGAAAGCGTCCCAGTATCTACCTTCTTCTTTGGCTAACTCAACTATTTCGTGGCCTAAGGCTCTCCTGCGGTCAATAGCCATTTCATACTTTCTAAAAACAGTATCTATGTTTTCAGCAGTAGTTACTTCACCACCGCCAAGGGAGCCTAACATGCTTGTATAATACCCAGCTTCATCAGAAATAAAGCTTTCTAATGATTTTTTCTGTTTTTCAAAACTTTTAGTGGCTATATCATTCATACGATCTATAATCTCTTGAAGCAACTCTTTTTGTTTTCCAAGCGGTGCGTTCATATTTTCTATTAATTCTGGATACTTAGCAAAATTTTCTATTGCAAAAGTAATATACTCATTCCTCTTTTCTCCAGTAGATAATTCTTTATTATTTAAATCTTCTTGTAATTTAGAAGCTTCAGATATAGCAGTTTTTATTTCTTCATAATTTTTAGCTAATTCTTCAGTTGTAGTTTTATTTAATTCTAAAACATCATTTCCGCGTTTTAGACTAATAACTATACCTGTTAAGAGAAGGCCAACTGCAGTTAGAATAATGGGAAGCTTTGGTAATAAAGCCATTAATCCAGAACCTTTTGCTACTTCAAGAGAAATACCACTAAAAGCTTGCCCCATTTCAGAAACACCTTCTACAACTCCACCAGCAGCAGCTTTAACGCCAACTAAGCCTTTAGCAAGCTTTATTAACATGCCAGAACTTTCTACAAGATTAATAGCTTCTAATTGAAAGACTATCTTTTTTAATGCATCATTTAACAAAATCATAGAAGGAACCACCACTGCAGCAGTTGTTCCAAGGCTCATTAAAGCAGGAAACCTTTCCCTTAATTTTAAAAGCCCTTCTGAAAAAAGAATAACAATATCTAAAGCCTTTTTCATTGCAGGAACAAAAGTTTCTCCCCAAGCTACTCTTGATTCTTTAGTAATAAGAGATAAGAGTTTCATTTTCCCAGCAACACTATCAAGGCCTATTCCATAGGTACCTTCAATCTTTTTTCCTTCCTTAAGAACTTCATTAAGCATTATTTGCTGTTTTTGTTTTTGTGTCAAAGCTGCTGTAGTTACACCATTTGCCTTAGCATATTCTTTTTCAGCTTCAGCTAAATCTATAGTGATACCCATTGATCTTAATGTCATTGGATAAAGCATTTGAATACTTTGAACAATTCTTGTTAAAGCTTCACTTTCACTAGTTCCAGCTATTGTAGCTGCATTCATTGCTACTTTTGCAAGAGCAGAAGATTTTTCTATATCAACATTAGCTTGGATCATTTTTGTCATATTAAGGGAAGCTTCGTCAGCATTAAAGCCAAGCTTTTCCATGGCTTCGCTTTGAGCTAATATTTTTCCAGTAGAATAGCCAGCATTATTACCCACATTCTTTAAAACTTCGCCCAATACTTGAACTCTAGAAGCTTCTGCTCCAACTTGTTTTAAGAATGCAAATAATTTACCAGCAACATATGTTGAAGCTATAGTTAGAATAGAAGAAGCAACTTCATCAAAAGCTCCAGACATTCCTTCTGCGGCTTTTTCTGCTTCAGTTTGCATAGCATTGAAGCCTTGAGAAACTCCGCCATACTCAGTTAGGAGTTTATAAACAAAATTTCCACCTTCCATTTACTTTATTCCTGCTTCTTTACCGATTTCATCTACAAAAAATTCTACTCTTTCATTTAACCACTTTTGATAAGTTTTATAATGAAAATCAGCTACTCTTGTTACAAATTTATTTCCAACAGGTCCTTCTGGCATATCACCTGGTTGTACTACAGATACAGGTCCTAAATTATATTGATCTTCATGCATCCTCCAAGCATATGGCATTGAAGAAGAAATTATCCCTACCACTGCTCTTCTTCTTGGATCTGGCGGAATATCTGTTTGCTCTTCATTTATTTTTCTAATTGGATTAGATGGATTTATCTCCCCATCTGGACCGCCAGTTGTAGTTGGCACGACTTCAACTTCATCAACATTTGCTTTCAAACTTGCTCTTAAATAGCCATCTAAAATAGGCGCAAGAACAGCGGCTCTTTCAGTAGCATGAGTAACTATGGATATCATTCCAGCCCTAAGTGCTTGCTGTAGAAAAATATCTTTTTTCTCACCAAGTAAATCTAAAAATGCTTGTGTTTCTTTAGAAGGAATTAGTTTAAATCTAACTAAATTTGAATTTTTACCACTAACTTTATTTGTTACTTTAACCTTGTTAGTTAGCTTAACTTTAGGAACATTTAACTTTACCATCTATAAAGGCTTCCCAAATTTGCTGCTTACTGTTTTGACAGCTCCAGCTAAATAGTTATTGTATTCATCAATAGTCATTTCTTTAAATTTCTTAGTTGGTTTAATTATTCTTTTATTATCTTCTTCTTCAACAACCAAGCCTTTTTCTGTTTTCTTTACTTTCTTTTTCTTATTTTTATCTTCTTCTTTATAATCTTTTAGAACACTAACAAATGAAAATAGTATAAGTTGAGCTTCTGTATATTCATTTACGATTTCTTTAAAGCTAGTCCCCCAAGCTTCACAATATGATAAGTAACTTGCAATTGGACCAATAAAATTACTTACTGGTTCTGGTCTACTATTATCTTGTTCATCATAGAGAATTCCTTGGAGAACCGATTCAACACTAACATGGCTCGCCAAGGAAAGAATAAAAAATTTTGTTCTTCCTCGATACCAAGCTGGGCTTCTAATAATGGAATAATTTCTTGTAGTGTTACTACATCTTCTATATCTTTAGGAATATTTCCATCGTCATCTTTAATTTCTATTTTATAAAACTCCATTAATATTGCAAAGGTTTTGCATAACTCTTCTGCAAGTTCTAAATCATCTTTTACTTTATTTTCTTGTTTATTTGAAAGAAAAGCTGGTTTAACTAGTGAAGTTCTAAAAGCTTCTAAATTCTTAAAAGCTCTTTTTGCATAGCTTAAAGGAAGAGGTCTTAAATTTATTTCTTGATTTCTAAAAGTTATACGTTCTACTCTTGGAAAAGAAATAGCTTCTTGGACTTCTTGGAGTTGTTCTGGGGTGAGTTTTTTTGGTTCTTTAGTTTCTTCTTTCTGATCTAATATTTCTTCGGTCATAATAAGTCTCCTCAACTTGTTCGATAGAGATTAAATAAAATTATCTAATTATGGTCTAATTACGAAATATTCTCCAACAATATTCTCAGACGAGCCTGTGTAACTTGTGCTTGCAGTTGCATACGCTGTAAAGTTGATCGGCATCTGAGATGCTTCAGCCTTTAAACTATGTGACCAATCTCCAGCAGGAGACACTTTCTTGAAGAAGTGCTGTGCCTGAGGACCATCAATCATGTCGGCAACGCCAAGCAACACATATTTCTTCAATTGGCTAGTTCCAAATGGAAGCATTGTAACGCTAACTTTTGATACATAATCATGAGAAGCAGGAGTGTTATCAAAAGTATAACTAGAAAAGACAATTGTAAGACCATTAATAGAACTAATTCTAGCTAAGTTAGATGTGGTCACAACACCAGTAGTCGAAGAAGCTGTAGCAATATAATCTCCAACAGCCCAGGCAGTTGCTGGAGAACCACTAAGAGTTATGGTTTCTTTGTCAGTAACTGACGCTAATGATACGCAGGTTGTTTCTATTACGTTAGTAGGATCAACGTTTCCTAAAGCGTACTGCACTTTCTTAGGATCAAATGAAAATAAAGTTGCTGTAATAGCAGCCCCAAATTCCATGACCTTCTGATATTGTAACGTTTTAGGAACTCCAGTAGAAAGTTGATATAAACTGCGTGTAATGTTTACTGTTGGGCTTTCCTCAACTACGGCTCCTAAAGCAACAAATCCAGATGGAGGAGAACTTGCGTTCACTCTTCCAGGTGTATATGCTGTACCTTCAGGAGCAATAAAAAACTGCTCAACTGCTAAAGATATCTCCTCTTCAACAATTAAGTTTTGATATGTACTAGTACTCGGATTCGACATTAGTTACCTATCACCTCCTTTATCGCTATCTTTATCAATCACGTTGATAAAGCGATAACCTTGTTTCTTTTGCTTTTTTTCGAATGCTCTTGCTTCCGCCTCTGCTTGCGGGATAAGATCTTTTCCATTTGTATCAGTCACAAAAGTTTGTTTCAACCTGGACTGTACTATAAAGCCGTTTTGTAATATAAAAATATGTTCACCCCAAACTCCTTCTTCCATTTCTTTGCGAAGAAGATTTGTATGTCTTGTAAATTGATCTTCTTTTGACTGTGCCATTTTTTGACTCCAATATATATATGTTAAAAATTATTATAATTTCCTATAACGATATATTCCTCTGTAGGTTTAATATTTTTTAAACCTTTCTTAATCTGAGCATTTGCTGAACTATCAAATATAGTTAAAATTTTATTAATAGGTATATCTTTTTTTATAAGATTGTTAGTAGAGGTGTAAGTTAAAGCTTCTTCTTTATTAGGAGAAAATGAATTTAAAGAAGATAGTTTTGTTTTAAATGCGGTGTGATGAGATAAACCCCTATATAAAACAACAGATTTTATATTTTTAGTTTTTAACTTATTTTCTGTTTCTTTTTGCATAAGATTTAAGATTGACTTTAATTTTTTCTCTCCTAAAGTATTAGCTACACCGCCTATCTTTACAGACATAAAAGAAGGCTCTGGTAACATAGAATTTTTATATCTATCTTCATAAGCATTTACATCATTTAAAGAGAAGGTTTCAATAGCCAATTTTCTTATAAGATTTGAATAAGGGCCACTTGGGAAAAGCCTTAATTCATTTTCAATACCTTTTTTAATATCTTGATCTCTTGCGTTATCAGGATCAATTAGAACTTTCCTATAGCGCTCAACCATTCTACTGTTATTTAAACCTTTCCAAGACAATTGATTATTCATTAAATATGAAATTTCTTCTTTAGAGAAAGAATCTGTGTGCCAGAAAAAATCTTCAATATTTTTTATAGCCGCTTTCTTTTGTTTTTCAGTTAGCTTAGAATTAAATAATTTTTCATTAAGTCTTTTTGCTTTTATTTTCTTTTTTATTGATTCTCCAATCTTAGTCAGTTTAACGATTTTCTTATCTGATTTTAAAGCAAAAATAACTTTAGCTTTATCTGGATTTGGATCCTTATATGGAGGTGATGGTTCTTTACGCTCCCTCAGACCTTTCCAACTCATTTAACGTACCTCAGTCACTTTGCTGACAAGAGCATCAGTTTTGTCTTTCATAAATTTTTTAAAACTGTCTTTGGATTCAAACCAAAGAAGCTTAGGTTTGGTGTTTTCTGCTCCTTCATCAAAATTGCCAACTGCTCCACCCAATGTAATAGCAACCTTAAATGGAATATCACCACTCTTGGTTTTAATTTTGAAGTGACTCATGTGTTGCAAAGCTGTTTGATAAAACGGCCATGCAAGATTGTGATATAAAGCTCTTTCATCACTAAACTTTTCATTATAGATATCAAGCGTTGCTAATAAATACTGCTGCTCTTCTGGGCCTAAGAACTCATGCCTATTTGTCTCAAGAGCCCAGTTGGTTAAATTAATGTAATCTCTCATAAGCAGCGTCCAAGAAAGTTTTCGTTCTGGATTCTTTTTTAAATCTAAAAGCAGTGGTTTAAGGTTTCTAAATCCACATTTAACTCTACGTTCTTTTTCAGTTGTATATCCATAATGAGCAATAGCAGCATCAGGAATTATGCACGTTGGAATAATAGGGTTATCAGCAGGGCCTTTATTAAGGTCTTCTGGATGTTCATGAACTACCCCAACAAATTGATAATGGGGTTTGTTGCGGAACAATCTATTTGGAACATCCGGAACAGTATTAGGAACGTCTAAAATTAAGTGACACTGTCTTACAACGTAAGCATTAAATATCGAGCTATCTAAATACTTTCTAATTTCATGCCCTTCTACTAATTTTTCATCACAATCAATCCATAGTATCCAGTCACTTGTCACATTTTCTTTAGATTTGTTTCTTGCAGCAGCAAAATCATTTTCCCATTTATAAGGAATCACCTTTGCTCCAGCATGCTCAGCTAATGTCTTTGTTAAATCTTTCCCACTATACAGAACTACAGTTTCATCAACAACTCTGTTAATTGACTTCAAACACTGCAGAATATTTTCTTCTTCGCTTCCTGCAATTACACAAGCAGTCAATGTTTGATATGGTCTATAACTCATCCATTTTCTATACTGGTTTACTTCGCCAGTTTCACGTTCATCATTTCTTGAATAAGCTAAAATCCAATGCCCAACTAAGTCGCCTCGATTTGTAAGTGTCCATGGATTAAACCGCATTTCAAAGTTTTCTTTCTTGCCAAAAATATCTTTAATATCAGAAAACTTGAAATTATGAATATGAAACTTTTTGGTTTCTTTTTTAGCATAATTCCACATCATTGATTCCCATGGCCCATTAGGAATAGTATAAATTACTAAGCCGCCAGGATTTACAAATTTTTCAATGTGATTAACAAATTCTTTTGTATCTTTAATATGCTCAATAACTTCACCAGCAAGAACTACATCGTATTTAGAAGGATCCTCAACAGGAAAATCTTCTATCTTACAAACCTTAAACTCAAGCAATTCTGGCTTCTGAGCAATATGTTCTTTAAGATAATTCGCTTTTTCTATACATTTTTCTGAAAAGTCAATTCCAGTTACTTGGTGATTATAACCACTATAGAAAGTTGTCCAAATTCCAAATTCTCCATAATGACAACCAAGGTCTAATATCTTTACTGGCCTTTTAAATCTAGAATCTATAATATCTAGAATATGCGGGAATCTTCCCATCCCAACACTAGAGCCTTTCCAATTCTCAGGAGAGTTGCTTATCATCTCCCATTGCTCTTTTGTATGACTATCATATTCTTCTTTCCCATTAAGAGCATTCTCAATTACATCATCAATGTCTTTCTTTTTTGAAACTGAAAGATCAGGAATAAGAGAAGCACTATGCCAGTCAGAATGATAACCCATATTGTCAACTACTTTATCAAGATTATTAATAAATCTATCGTAAAGTTGAGTAAGGAAAAAATCTTCCCATTCTTTAGCAACTACTTTTATATCATATTTTGCTTTAACAAGTTCATATGCTTCTTTGGTTTGATCTCGATAATGTTTCTTATCTGGTCTAAGATATTCAATAACGCGGGCGCAGAATTTGTCCTGATATTCCTGGGTAGCATTATTACCTTGAACTAAGTAGTCTTTAATTTGTATAGTTTCAGATAAAGCAAAAGCATCAGTTGTAATCATTGGCGTCCCAAGAGCTTGGGATTCCATTGCAGTGAGACAACTTATCTCTGGGAAAGCTGTTGGATATACAAGAGTAACACTCTCAGCTATATGTTTATACAACTCGTATTTAGTAAGATGACCAAGATTAATTATGCCTTCTGTGTTAGAAAGTACATTATCCATGTGAGCATAGAAGTTTCTTGTGTCTTCAGCTATAGGGAAATTGCCTAACGAGTACCCACAAATATATAGCTTCAAATTAGGTCGAAGATACTTAAGCTTAGGAAATATTAACTGTGAAAGAACATCTAAGCCACGTTCGGGCCTTGAAATATATATGATCTTGTTAGGATCTTTTTCTTTAACTTCTTTTCGTACTTTCTCTATAATATCAAAATCAATTCCATTTCGTGTTTTGTTGATTATATGGGCAACATCTGGATATGCCTTGCTGTAAAGATCTACATGATAATCGGATAAACAAAAAATAGAATCTGTATTATAAAGATTCGGTATAAAATCTTCAGGTTTAGAAACTGGAACATCATGATTCCATAAAACTTTGTAAGCTGTTTTGAATTTGAGAGGTAAATATTGAAAGAATCTACTTACTATGAGAACATCAAATTCAAAAGTTGTAGCTAAATTTTGGAGATTTTGAATGTGTATATACTCTAAACGGTCCCCATAAATTCCAGGTTTAGGGCAATTACAAAATACTTTAACATCGTGGCCCAACTTAGAAAGTTCACGAGCCATTTGAGCCATCATTGTTTCAGAACCACCAAGAGATTTCTTTTCTAATGTTGAACCATCAAATGGAAGCCCTTCAGTCACAAAACCAATTGATAACGAATACCTTTTCTTCTCCACTGTTCCTCCTTTCTGTCTGTTTTTCAGAGCAGAATAAAAGTTATTTTAATAATATATAAAGAGGAAAGAGGAGATTATAAGTTTTGTGTGGTTTCTAAGATTAGTTTTTTAAAACATAATATAGTATAGTATAAGGAGGAATAAATATGCATAGTTACTTTGATTCTTCAGATTTAGTAATTATGGAAAGAGAAAGAAAAGAAAGAGAAAGATTAGCGACCGGAAAACATGTAGCAATTATAGGCTCATCACAATATAAAGATAAATTCTTTGAGCTAAAAGCTAAATTAGAAAATGATGGATGTGTTGTTTTTATTCCAGCTTTTGATGACTTGAAACATTTAGATGATTTAGGTGTATGTGAATATAATAGGAAAATTATTTCTGAAGCAGAAATTGTTTATATCATATGGGATAATCGTTCCACTGGAACATTATTTGATTTTGGTATGGCGTTTGGAATGGGAAAGAAAGTTGAAATAGCTTATTTAGAAGAGAAGACATTCGCAGGTGTTATGAAAAAGTATGAAAAGAAATGCAAAAATCCTATATGAAAATATAGGGTTTAAGATCTACTTCTGCGTATGGCAGATGAACTATGATGCGTATATCATTTCTATAGTGTTGTCTTTTATATTACCAATAATAAATTCAGAATCTCTTGGCAAAATTAATTCTCTTTGAGGCCAAACTCCTCCAAATTCTGAAGTCGTTTCAGCTACATCTAAAGAAGCATTTCCAACATATAATCCTTTTTGGCCTTTCTTAATTTTTATTTTAAGATAAAAGTATCTAGCTGGCTCACCATAAACTTTAGCAAATGTTTTCGCTGTTTTTTCATCTAATGAAACAGAAGTATAGCCTTGATCTTGTGTACTAATCTTTTTTCCAGCATATTTTTTAAGGTCTTCAAACATACCAGGAGTAATCCCTCTATATGTTATTGTATCATACGGGATAGAGGTTTTATTAATTAAAATGTCTATAGTTTTTATACATTGACCATAATTTTTTCCTTTAATAATTTTATCATAACCTTCTGCTCTTAAAGCATCATTTACTCCGTTACCATGAATATAATCTCTTAACGCTTGCTTTTCAGTTTGGCTTAAATTATGAATTATTTCTTTATAAAAGCTCCCAAATCTTTTAAATTCTTCTCTTTTACCTTTATTATCTTCATAAGGTAATTTATTAGTCCATAAATTTTTATTTTTAGACTCAATCTTTTTCTTTATTCGTTCCCCAATCTTTGTTAACTTTACTATTTTCTTTCCTGATTTTAAAGAGGCTAAAGCTTTGGCCTTATCAGGATTAGGATCCTTAAAGGGCGGAGAAGGTTCTTTACGTGGTCTAGGTCCTGGGAAGCTCATCTAATATCCTGCCCTTCTTAAGTAGAAGTTTAAACTGTAAACAGTATTTTGTTTAGCATCTAGCCATGGGGTTCCAACTTCTGTATCTGGTTTAATAATACCCTTAATAGTTGCTAAAACATTTACTGCACTTGGGCTAAACAAAGCCCATATCGCGCAGGCATTTGCCATGGCTGTTGCTTTTTTGTCATGACGCACTAATAATTGGAATCTAATTATTCTATTTGCATTATCAAGTTTTGGTCCACCAGTAGACATAACTCCGATGAAAGGATTGGGGAGGTCTTTCATGAAGTTAACACCAATATCTGTTCCTACTGTGCCGTAACCTTGAGTTGCTAAATAAGCAGCGACTTCATCTAATACATTTTCTACTGTTACTGTCATCTATAATACCTCATAATAATTCTGCTTCTGCTTCATTATCTTTTATAGTGTTAATTTTAAATTTAGAATTTCTTGGTAAAAGAAGTTCTTTTAATGGAGCGTACCCATCGTCAGAATAAGGTGTTCCTTTTACAGACCCTAAATATAAGAAATTAGTTCCTTTTGGTAGCTTAATTTTAATTAAATAAGAAGCTCTTTTTTCAGTAGTACTAGTTCTAAAAAATTTAGAAAAAAATTCTGCTTTATCTTTATCAATAGATGTTGAAACATACCCTTTGTCTAACCATAAATCATCTTTTTTAAATCGAGAAAAATATTCTTTTGACATTCCTTTATATACAATAATGTTAGTAGATGTTTTGATTTTTGATAAACTTTTATCTAAAGATATTATTTCCTTTGAAAAATTTGTTCCACCAAATCTTAATTCAGTGTTTATTTTATGACCATTATCAATATAGTTTTTTAAAATATTATAATCTTTTTTATCTAAGTTGTTTACTATTTCTTTACTTTTATCTATAATTGCGCTTCGTTGAACTTTCCTTCTTAAACTTTCGCCAATCTTTGTTAGCTTTACAATCTTCTTTCCAGATCTTAAAGAATTTAAAGCTTTACTTTTATTAGGATTAGGATCTCGATACGGAGGACTTGGCTCTCTTGCTTCTCTAAGACCTTTCCAACTCATTCTACTTTATCCTCATCCAAATCAACATAAATCAGTTTCAAAAATACTTTTCCATCTTGCTCAAATTCATTCTCATTTTGACTTTTATATTGTTCTTTAAAATTATTGAAATATAACTGCCCCATATCAAAATATTTCAATAGGAATGTTCTGAATTTATCTTTCTCAATAGTAATTTCTATTACATCATTCTTAGATTCAACTTTTCTAATATATCCACCTTCAATTCCTGAACCCCAAGAATCTGGGCGGTTAATAAGTTGTGAAATTTCAGCAATAATATGCTTTTTGATTATAAGATTAATATCAGATGTTTTAATAAGTTCTTTTAACTTTTTAACATTTTTGTCTCTAATTGCAGATGCAGCTCCTCTAATGCCACGTAAAGCATAAAGTGGTGAATCATCACCATAGATAGAAAGAGCTTGAGAGAGTTGAAAGAAGATGTTTAAATTAGTCATTTCTTTAATTTCTTCTTAAATGATTCTTTGAGCTTTGATTTTTGTTTAGTATGAGGCCCACCAAAATCTACTTTTCCTTGCTTATTAAGACTATATATTTTTTCTTTATCTTTCTCATTTTCAGTTAACAGTATCTTTATATTTTTTCTTCTAATGCCTTTTATAATTTGAATTTTCACCTATTTACTCCTGTACTATATAGTCTTTATAATTCCCAAGAACAATAAACTCTTTATATGATATATGCTCCTCTTTAGTAGCTGATCCCATCTTAGGATATGAAAGAATTTTTTCTATTGGAACTTCACATTTTATAACATCATAAGAACCAAATTCATCAGCTGAGCCTATACTAGAGCTAAAACTATTAAAAGCAAAAGGAATAGCTACTTCTGATTCAATACCTCTATATAATGTAATTTTTCTAGACGGATGATATTCTTGATTTAACTTCTTTTGTGTGTTTTTGTATAAATTTTTAATAACTTTTTTTAACCTATCTGGGTCTGAAGAGTTGAAACTAGTCTTAGTTTTTTCAACATTTTTGATATCAAAAACTTCTCCAACAAGATTCCTAAAATAATTAGAACAAGGACCATCAAAATCAAAAACCCATTGTTTAAAAAAAGCTGCGCGAATTTTTCTATCATTTGGTTCAACTTCTGGAAATTTGATTCTCAAAGCAGAAGTCAACTTATCATTTGGTATTTTTAAAGCTATTCTTTTTAATACACTATCTTCAACTTTACCGAATGCAAAATCAATATCTTCTGGGGCCATTAAAATAACTTTCTCTAATGTTTCTTTGTCAAGACGGTCAGGTATATTTACAAGAGCATTACCGGGTTCCTTTAAAGCTATTTCTTTTAACGTATTGTTATCAAGTTTTTTTACAATATCTTCGTGTTGAAGAGCATAAATAGGAAGTTTTAAGGCTATCATTTTAAAATCTTTTGCTGTTAATTTACTTAATAATTTTTTATCTGATATAATTAACTGTAGATTATGATTTTTAGAATACTGGTCTATTAATTGACTACTTATTTTTTGTTTTTCAATAATATTATCTTTTAATTTTTTACCAACTTTAGTAAGCTTTACAATTTTCTTTCCAGATCTTAAAGAATTCAAAGCTTTGCTTTTATCATCGGAGTTAGGATCTCTACCGGGAGGACTCGGTTCACCTACCCATTTTGGTTTTCCTTTAGGCCAAGGCATTTATAACATCTCCTCTACTTGATCAATTACAACTTGACCAAATAACTTTTCTAAATCATTTTTTGATTTCATGAAACTTACAATACTAGTTGTATACATATCTTTTTCTGTATATGGTTTCCAATGACCTAAATCTGACCATTTGAAAATAATAGAAAGTAGTCCCATTAATTGTTCATCTTTACTTAAGTTAGTTGCTTGAGCCAATGATTCAAATATTCTTATCTGGTTCATTATGGCTCTAATACCACCACGATTTTCAGTTTGTAAAGTTGCTACTTTTATGGTTTGATCAATAATAGTATTTACAATTTCTATAAGCCCATTTTGTAAAGTAGTACTAGAGACATTTTCAGGAGTATAACTTCTTAATTTATCAAGCAAAGTGTAGACTAAAAGAGATTCATCATAAGCTAAATCAGTCATTTTCTTTTTAACATAGTCAAGGATAATTTGATAAGCTTTATCTTGGGATTTCTTGTTAAGCACAGAAGAGACAGGTTCAAGTTTTCCAGATTGGATAGCTTTAATTATTTTTGTTTTAGCTTGAGGCTTAAGTTTCATAAGAGTTCTGCTTCACAAAGAGTAAATCTACTAAATTTCTTAATCTTTTTTATTTTAATTTTTGAGTTTCTATTTAATATATCTTCAGAATGTCCACTATAGTCAACATGAAGTACAGGAACTCCTTTCTTTACTTTTACTTTTAACAATATATTATACATTACCCCTGTATACATAGTAGCATAAGATTCAGATGGAGTTGTAGATATAAAAGATTTATCTTCTATTATTGAACCAGGAATAAATTTATTTATATCTTTTACATCTCCTAAACCTCTATAAAAAATAGAATCTTTTTTTAGCTTATTATTAGGATTCAAAAATTCTTTATCAAACTTAGCTATTATTTTTTTAGTTTGTTCTAATTCATAATTAATTATACTTTTATCATTTACTGTATTTTTTACCTGTTCAGATTTCTTTTTTAAAAAAGCATCTTTGTCTCTTAAATATTCAGAAACATAATTGAAGTATTGAGTAAAACAATAACCATAAGAAGCTTCTTCAAGAGATATTTCCTTTTTCAATTTAACCCTAGTCTTCTCTTGTAATTTCTTTCCTATAAAAGTAAGCTTTACTTTCTTTTTTGTTGTTTCTATATTATTTGGTTTTCTGTTAGGTGGAGAAGGTTCTTTAACTTGCCGCGGTCCTGGATTAGACATTAACTCATCTCCCTCCACTTACTCTTAACGCTAAATCCATGGCTCTCTTTCCAATTCTTTTCTATACTGCCAACCACCTTTCTATTGGCTGGAATTCGTGGGTAGTTTTTGTAATCTACAACAGGTTTTCCTTCAGTATAAGGTTTACCATATTTTTTATTATATGTTCTTATAATATCTTTTACTGTCCAACCATCTCTTAACAATGCCCAATCTGGTAAACTTGCTCTCAATGCTAAATCTTTAGCTGTTTCAAATGCTTCTACAAATGGATGCATAGAATGTTTACAGTTAACATGAAACTGCGGACCACCATTTGGAATTCTTGCTAAAGGTGGATATTTTGTAGATGTTCCACTTATACTAAACACGCGTCCTATGTATAAATCACAAAAGTCTCCAATAGTAGATGGATTTTCAGATATTTTAACTAAATCAACCCCATGATTAGCAGCGGTCATTAATTGTCCAGTATTTAGAGCTTGCATTATAGAACTATGGGCTACTATCTTAGCATAATTACTAATAGCAAAGTTCCTATTAACACCATTCTTATCAACTAAGCTAACTATACCATCTTTGAAAGTTTGTAGCAATCTATCTCTAATTGCTTTTCTAACTGCTCCAGGAGCCTGAGTTTGTATCATTCCTGATATAACTTTATCTTGTAGTTCTTTATTTAACATTTCATCTAAACTTGTTTGACGATATAAACGATTTATATTATTAAGCCATTGATCAGAAATTTTATTAAAATATCCATTAGTTTCAAGTATAAGATATTCAATAGCTTGCTTGTCCATTGCTATAAGAGAAGCTTCAAATTCATGAAGAATGTTCTTGCTTTTAAGATCCTCTAATACAGATACTTTACCAATTTTGTAGAATCCCGTAATAAAATCTTCAATCCATTTCTTTTTTGTAGCATCTAGTTGAACAAGCCTGAGCTTAATATCTTTGATGATTCTTAAGCGAGCGACAGCCTGAGCTTCAGTCAGACCTCCAGTTTTAGAGATAATGTCTTTGAGAGCTTTCTCATAATAGTTAACAAGTATTGTAATAGATTCATCAACTATGGGCTTAAGATTTATTGAGTTCATGCTAGTTTAACTTCAATTGCGTTATATTCATCATCTTTATATTTTTTAATTACTTCGAATCTTGAATTTCTATTAAGCAAAAATTCCCCTTCTGTAAACATTTCGTCAAAAGGTCTAGTAAATATAATTTTACTTCCTTTTGGTACTCTTATCTTAATATAAGCATTTCTCTTGTGTAAAGCATTTTTATATCCAGTAGTGCTAACAAAACCCTCATCATAAAATACTTTATTTATTCTATTAACGAAATCAGAATCTATTGATCTATATAAAATTAAATTCTTTTTTGTTTCAATTTCTTTTTGCTTAAAAGCATAATCAAGACCTTTTATAATTCTTTTTACTTTTTCCATTCTTGTTGATGAAGGAGTAATTTGAGTTATAAATCTCAACGACCTATTTACATCTCCAAAACCTGCTTCTGTATATTCTTTAATTGCTTGTTGGCTTTCTTTTGGTAAGCTATTATAAAAATCTAAGTAATTATCAATACCATATTTTTGGACTTCTTCTTGAGCTTTAAATTCATAATATTTGTTGATTTTTTGCTTTAAATTAGTACCAATCTTTGTTAACTTAACTATTTTATTCCCCGAACGTAAAGAAACTAATGCTTTTCCTTTATCAGGATTTGGATCTTTAAATGGTGGACTAGGTTCTTTACGTTCTCTTGGTCCTGGGAAGCTCATAATAGCTCCACATAAATAGTTTTGTGTCCTTGTTTTTCTTTAACAATAGAATTTATTTTAAAATTAGATTTTCTTGGCAATAAAAATTCCATTTGTCTATATCTTTCTTTTTTACCTTTTAACTCTGGAAAAATTGCTTGCTCTAAATTAAGGACGTTCCTACCTTTAGAAATTTTTATTTCCATAATATCAATACTATCTCTATTTAAAAAACTAGTATTTTGTTCTTCTGCAAATCTTTCTGCTATTTTTCTAGATAATGAAGCACTTGTAAATGCATAATCATTTATTTTGCCGCCTATTTTTAGTTTTTCTGCTAATTCATGTGGAATGTTTCTATATAATATTAAGTCTTTTGGTGTTTTTGATTTAGAAATCATATTATCAATACGAGAAACATCATTAAGATTTAAAACATATTTACCGTGCTCAAGAACTTCTTCAGGACTTTTTTTAATTTCTTTTTCTTTATTATTTCTTAAAAAAGAATTTATATCATAACTATTTCTAATATAATTAAGTGCACTTTTTTCTTCTTTAGCATCAATTTTTTCTGATAACCAATTTTCTATTATTAAAGCATCTGCTAAATGTTCTGCATCATTTCTTCGACTTTTAAATCGTTTCTGTAATTTGATACCTGCTTGAGTTAATTTTTTAGTTATATGTTTCCCAACATATCCTTTTTTACCATCTTCAGATAACCATACTTCTCTTCCAGGATATTTTTTTCTTAAAGCCTCAACTTTTCTTTTTTCAAACACTCCTTGCGGTAGTCTATACGGCGGATTAGGGTGCCCTATTTCTCTTGGTCCTTTCCAGCTCATTCTTTTTCCTTCAATCTAAATTCAATTGTCATGTTTTGACTTCAGCATCTATAATACTGATTTTATCTACTACTTTATTTTCGCGATTTTTAACTTTAAAAGTTCTTTCTTTTCCTATATAAAATTTAGTTCCAGAAGGAAGTAAAACTTCATTTTCTCTACTAGGATATTTTTCATCATAATCAAATATTGGTATTGCTTTGTCTCCTTTTTTTAAATGTATTCTAAATATCATTTCGGAACTATTTACTTAACAAAGTAAACAGCTTTCTTGCATCGGGTCCGAAAACACCGATAAGAGAAATCGATTCAAGATATTCAAAGATCCTACATAATCAGAATCCTCTGTGTAACCACAGCTCTTACACTTAAATACCTCACCAATTCGATTGTCTTTGTGGATATACCCGCAGTTGGGACAAGTTTGACTTGTATAAGCAGGATTAACTTTATGAATTTGGACGCCAGATTCTTCACAAGTTAATTGTAGCCTCCTGAGGAAATATGAATAGACCCATCTTTGTAACTTATTCATAAACTTAGTATTAATTTTGCCTTTAGTTTTATGTTTTACATTTTTAAGATCCTCCACAACAATAGTTTTTAATTTATTAAGTTGGAGATTTTTAATTTCTCTATTAATATAATTATCTCGTTCTGTTAGAGATCTTTTAAAAGCTTTAGAATCTTGTTGTTTTCTACTTATTTTTTCAATCTTGGTTTGCAGTTCAGAACCTATAACTTGATTTTCTGATGTAACAGCAAGTTTCTTGTAGCCACAATCAAGACCAATAATAGATCCAGTTTCTTTTAATTCAGAAGTTTCTTTTTTAAAGAAAACATCTAAGAAAAGCTTACCTTCTTTAATTTTAACTCTTCCACATTGCTTTAACTCCCAACCATTATTGTAGAATTTTAAAAAGTGTTTATGCTTTTTAGAAGGTAAATAAATAGATTTTCCTAATCCTAAATTATTAAGTTTAATCCATAAATCAAAACTGTTTTCTCCTTCTTGTATATTTATAAAACGTTGATCAAGTTCAAATGATTTACCTGAAAATACAGGTTTTGTTTTCTTCTTTCTTTTTCTCTGTGACTTTACTATATGTAAAGCAGTTTGAGCTACTGATTGTTTTCCAGCTGCTGAAAGACTGGTTTCAACTTTATCTAAAATTTCTCTCTCAACAAACTTACCTGAAAACTTTTTCATATCCCAAAGAATGTTAATAAATTGATTTACACAAATAGTGTAATCTTGGAGAAAATTTTTGAGAATACTCAATTTCTCCATATTAGAATAACTTATATTTATTGTGGATTTTCTAATCATGCTTTGTTAAGTAAATAGTTCCCTATCATTTTATTAGCATATCTTCCAGTCATATATCTGGCACGATTAAAATCAAATGAAGTAGAAATTATTCCATCATCAACAATTTCTTTTTCTCCTAAAATTCCAGTAACTCTATGCCACGTAAGGCTTGTTCCTCTATACACTATACAATCTTCTTTTATTCTACTATTAGGATTATTAAATGCTTTTTTAACTTTTCTAATAATGCTATTTAAGCCTTCATTCCAAACTGTTATATTTTCTCGTAATACTTCGTTTACTTCTGTAAAATTCATTATATAGCCAAAGAGTCCTTCTTTTTCTTCTTCACTTAAAGCTTTCCAAGAATTTTTATAAGTTTTAATTGTATAATTATCAATTTCTTCTATAGATTTATTAATGAAATTTTTTATTTTTATTTTAGATTTTAGCTTCTCGCCTATACTAGTAAGCTTTTTCTTAGTATGGTCTCCTTTTGGTGGATTAAACCACCCTGATCCTTCACCGCCCATCTACTTTTTCTCCTGATCTCCATGTTCATCAACAAAGAACAATTTAGTTCTTATTTGCTTAAACATTTTCACCCACCAAACTAAAAACCAACAATGTCGACGCATCCTATAAGTAATTAATATTGATCCATAAATCAATATGAGTAATGGGATAGTTGTATTGATCATTCTTAATAGTACTACCCAATGACCTTCTGGTAAGCTTACAGAATAGCCAACAAAAATTACTAAATTCAAAGGGAAATAGATAGCATAGCCAATCAGCATTATTGTAACAAATTTAAACCAAGTAGCCGCTCCTTTTAAAACATACCACTCAGTAACAAGCATTCCCGCACAATATATTGATAAAATAGTTAATATTATATACTGAAGAAAAATTATTTGATTCAAATATGTCTCCTTAATCTAGATGAGCTATAGATTTTTTAGAATGTCCGTTTAATATAGCAACTTGTTTTTTCGTCTTACCAATTTTAACTTTCAACTCTTCACTAGCGTCCGCAACCAATATTCTTAATTTTTCACTTTCTTCAATAGCGTTATTAACTAAATCATCTCGCACCTTATGATTTAAAAGCTTTTTAGGAATAAAAAAGAGGACCATTGCACTCATTACTTGCCCTCCTTCTTCCCACTTAGAACAATAGCCATACCTTCTATTTTTGAGAGCATCGATTGACAATCTTTTATATTATCTGAACATATTTTCAAAGAATCAGTAAGCACTTTGTCTGATTTAGTATTTTCTCTTACCAACAGTAGCAGTTCATTTACTGAAACTGATTGAGCTGTAAGAGCAGCAGTAACTTTAGAAATGACATCATCGGCTTTAATTTTTTCAGATTGAAAAAAAGTTATCCATGTTTTATTCTGTTGCCACAGTATATAAAAAGCTACTACGGCAATAATAACTGCTCCTGATGCCTCAGCTAAGTATTTAATCCATTCCATTTTAAGCTGTTAAGACTGAACTAATATAGATTGTACCACTTACTGATCCAAACCTAACAAATCCAACTTTATAACTCTCTGGAATATAATAGAAATACTCGGCAGAAGCTCCAAGCGGAAAATCAGGCGTTGCTGTAGTTGGATTTTCTCCAAAAGCAACATATACTGGAACAGTAGCAAATAGTCTAACAATCTGACTTGTAATAGCGTCAGACGACGCAGGCGTATCAGTAACACCTATTGACTGAGTAGTAGTAGGACAAACATACTCAGTAAGAGCCGATTCTTTTTGTAATACGCTTTTCCCTACGGGAATCTTTGGTAATGCCATTAGTTTTCATTTTCCTCCTTATTGATTTCTTTTAATTTTTCTTTAGCAAATTTTTCAGAACTTGTGAATACAAAACTATATTTTCCTCTAAGAGATTTTATTAACAATTCTTTACTATCTAAGATTTGGAACCAGCAGATCATAATAACTCTACTTCAAACTCTAAATAAGGTTGACCATTTCTTTCCCACGTATAAATTCTATCTGGTGGAACTTTTTTATAATTAACTTTGAGAATCTTAAATTTTGAGCCCCTATTTAATAAAATTTCTGATTCTGGCTTTACATCACTTGTAAAACTTTCAAAATCAATAAACTTAAATGGTTTATTAGAAATTATTTTCATAATACTAGGTGTAGGATAATTTTCTCTTAATATTTTATCACTATTAGCATTTAGAAAAAAATTAAAAACCGGTCTTTCTGATTCAGAAGTTGAAACAAAACCTTTATCTTCAAATATTTTACCACTTAGTTTACTAGTCAAATAATTGCTCCAAGATTTCCCTGTAGGTGATTTCCCTTCAAGAAAATCTTTTTCAATAAGCCCTTCTTTATAGCCAGCACTAATTATTTCTTTTGTAATACCTGTTTTGTCAAGAAATTCTTCTGATAGAAAACTAGTACACCCCCTATATAAAGGCTCTTTTTTGTATATAGGTATTATTCTTTTAAATTCATTGTCAAAAGCTTCAATAGTTTCTTTAGCTTTAACTGATTTTCTTTTTAATTGTTTTCTAAGAAAAGGATTTACTTGCCAATAACCTTCAGCAGCATAAAATTTAATAGCTTGCTTTGTTTTGTATGAGGCCATTCTTTGGTTATCATTTATTCTTTCCTTTATTTGTTTCCCAACCTTAGTAAGTTTTATAATTTTCTTTCCACTTTTTAAAGAAGCTAAAGCTTTCTTCTTATCAGGATTCGGATCTTTAAAAGGTGGAGAAGGTTCTTTACGTGGTCTAGGTCCTGGGAAGCTCATTTCAATTCCAACTCCCAATCAGTGAACTTTTCTGTAAATACCCTGATAAATCCATTTTTAATGATTGCAAATCCTGTGACCCAGTTATAGTCATCGTCATCGCGCCTCATCTTCCACCCAATACGCTTTTGATCTTGCATCCCTGGAAGCCCTATTAATTGAAATTCAGCAGAAGCATCAGACCTATTAAAATACTTGTGCGTATGAGCACCTAAAATGTTGCAATCCCAGTGTATCTCCTTTCTACGTCTAAGCCAAGTATCAGTTATTCCTCCTTTAGTTGGATGAGAAATATACCACTTTCTATCTCCACTTTTTAAATAACAATAAGCATAGATTGAAACCCAATCAGGAGTTGCTTCTTTTAGAAATACCTCTTCCCAAACACTAAACGGATCTCCTCTACCGGCCAGAGCTTTGAACATTCTATTATCGTGATTTCCCATTAATAAACACGTTCTTTTAAACGGTTTAAATAGACCATTTTGTATTTCTCGTATGTAGCCTTTTTCTTCTTTCCAACTTAGTTTTTTATAATCAACAAAATGGCTATACGCTTCTTCATCTAAAAGGTCTCCAGCTATAAGGTGATTCTCTATTTCATATTTTTCACATATTCTAGGTATATAATTTGCAATGGTACTGTTAAAATAAGGACTATGCCAATCTGCTGTTATAAGCCAATCACCTTCTAAAGTCCAGTAATCAGTCCACTCTTCTACTGGAAAATTAGGGAAAACAAAGTTATTGTTTGTTTGGTTAAATTGCTTATGTAGATGCCAATAGTCAAATTGCTCCTTATTTATTTTCCATTTAGCAGGTTTATCACCAATAACTGTTGCTTCGCTTCTTCTTACTGCTCTATAAACTGAATCAAAATCGCTGTAATTATAAATTTCTTTAATGTTACTTGGTGTATACCAATTTTCATCTTGCATTTTGTCTCCTTATGAGATCAGTTAATAAAATTATTTAGCCTCAAATACTATATTGTTATCTAATCTTTTTTTGTTATTTGGAAAAGGCTTTCGATGATCAAATTCACCAGATTGTATTTGTAAAGGAATTCCTTTAGGAAAAGCTTTACAAGTTAAAAGAGATTTACGATGTTTGCATTCATTACAAGAAACTTGCATGTTTATTCCTTTATTATAGTAACTTTTTTAGGATCAAAAATAAGAACTTGGTTACCACCTACAGAAAATGAATGAGAATAATCATCTTCAATTATAATAGCATCATAACCAACATTTTCAAGTGCTTTTGTTGTAATCTGTTTATACTCTGAATAAGTAAAATCCTTTGGAACCATTGTCTTTATGAAAATATTTGAACCTCTTGGATTTTCTTTGTATAAATAACTTTTATTTTTAATCTCAGAAATTAGTTTTTTAACTTCTTCTTTAATCTTTGGGTATTTTTCAGTTAGAATTTCCATAGATGAATCATTATATTTTTTTATATCTTTTGTGGTTATATACACTGGATTTTTAATATTAATTTTACAAATAAATTGTTTAGAAAATTCATTCAGATACATATCAGAAGATTTTTTATCTAAAGATAGATAAATACCTCTTCCCCATAATGAACCAAATCCTTTACTTGTATTTTTTATTTTTAAACCACCACGTTCGATATCTTCAATAGTTTCATCAACATCTTCTCTAGTAACATGGAAACAATCAGTTTTAACAATACTATTTCTTGACCATTTTTCTGCTTCTTTTTTTGTCATTACTGGTTCCCAAATATTTTTATTGTCTTGAACTTTCTTTTTTATTTTTTGACCAACTTTAGTAAGCTTTACTATTCTTCTTGTTCCTTCTTTAATAGAAGTAATTGATTCAATAGTATCCCGCTTATCAGGATTTGGATCCTTAAAAGGAGGGCTCGGTTCTTTTCTTTCTCTTGGTCCTGGAAAACTCATTCTTTATCTTCCCTAAGCTTAAAATTAGCACAGTCAAATATAGGAGCAAATGTTCCATACTGCATACTAATACTTTTTATAAGAGCTAGCGCCATACATTCAGTATCAATATCTTTGTAAAAAGACTTTTCACACCTATTACATAAAGAATAAACTTCAGCTTTGCCTTTAAGATTTTTATCTCCAAAGACTATAAAGTTTTTCTTTCTATATGAAATAATATCTCCCATATTTAAAAATCCGTATAACTCCCTCACCAGAACACAAAATCAAAATCTTACCAGCTAGGCTCATTAATATTTTTTATAAATATTTTGCTTCTTTTGTTTTAAAATATTCATATTCTTTTTTAGAACCTTCTGAATCTTCCCAACCATTTAAAAGATATAAAGCATCGCATAATTTTGCTAATTCCATTGTCATGGCAAGAAAATCATTATCACTCAGTTTCTTACAAGTATCATCCCAATGAGCAAATAAATTGTGCGTGCATAAAGGGATAAAACCTTTGGTAGATAATCTTTGAGCAGCAGCATTTGCTAATGCTATATTCTCTGTTACGTTTCCTCTATATTTACCAGTAATGTAAATGAGAGGTGATTTTTGCCAGTCATGAGAAAGTGTCATTTATTAATATAATTCCTATAATTACCAATTACCAAATACTCATAAGTGCTTCTGTTTTTCATATTATTTGGAACATTTCTTTGAATCATTCTGGGAGTAGCTAAAATCTTATCTACTGGGACTTCAATTTTTATAATCTTATTAATAGAAGCCATTGAATCTTTTATAAATTTTCTAGCATCAGAAATATTATTTGAAAAACTATTAATAGGAGAAACTAATGTTTCAAGATTGTTTTCTTCTCCCCTAACACCTCTATATAAAGTTATAGTTTTCTTTTTCGATGTTGATAATTCCTTTTGAGCTTCATCATACATTGTTTTAGCAATATTTTTATATGTTGACTTTGCTTTGTTTCTTTTATCTTGATCAACTTGATTAATTTGACTTATGTAAGTATTAGTATCATTTAAATTAAAAATTTCTTTTACAGCGTCTTTAAGAAATATTCCTTCATCAGACATTGACATTTTATGATAACTTTTTAAAGTTTCATCAACTTTTCTATTTGTTACTTTCTTCTTTAATGCTTCACCGATCTTAGTTAGTTTAACAATTTTCTTTCCAGATTTTAAAGAAGCTAAAGCTTTTCCTTTATCAGGATTTGGATCCTTAAAAGGTGGCGATGGTTCTTTTCTAGGTCTAGGTCCTGGAAAGCTCATTTATTTCTCCTTCTTCTTTTCGAATCTAATTCCATGGTCTCCTTTAAATGGTTTATGGTGATCAAAACTGCCACTAAGTATTTCATCAGGAATTCCTTTAGGAAAAGCATCACATGGAAGTCCTTTTTCTTCTTTGAAATGAATACAATTAACGCAAATAGGCGCTAAATATTGAGTCATTTTCTCTCCCCAAGAACATCTCTTCTAAATAGTTCAATCATATGATTATCTGTAATATTTTCAATATTATTTCCTTTAACATAAGCAAAGTTTGATGCAAAAAATTCTTCTTCATCGTTTAATGAATATGTAGAAACAGCAAAATTTTTATAATATCCAAAAGCAGCAGTCCTTAAAAATAGGCTTCTATTTTCTTTTTTAATGTTATCACTTAATGTATTGTATAATGCATGACCAAGTTCGTGCGTTATAATTGATCTTATTGGATTTTTTGTCATTGGACGCCAACCTTGCTCAACTTCATAATCTATTCTATCGTGCATTTTAGGATCACTCCAAAATTTGGGATTTACAAATATACCAAAAGACTTATTAAATAAAGATGAAATCTCATAATGCTCACAAATAACTCTTCCTGCTATTTTTTCAGGTAAAGGTGTTTTTCTTTTATTACCAATATAAGATAATTTACTTGCTACTGTCGGATATTCTTTAGTAAAATCATCTATTGCTCCAAGAATAGAATACATATCTCTAATATTTACATAATCTAAATCTATTTTTAATTTGAGATAATTTTCTTTTAAGTATTTTTTTATTTCCTGTCTAGCATCAAATTGACGTTGGACTTTCTTTTTTAAACTCTTTCCTACTTTAGTAAGCTTTACTATTTTCTTCTTAGATTTTAAAGAAGCTAAAGCTTTTCCTTTGTCAAGATTAGGATCCCTAAAAGGTGGTGATGGCTCTTTTCTTTCTCTTGGACCTGGAAAGCTCATCTACTTAATCCCTCATGCAAATCAAGTTTAACATTTTCAAATAATCTATTATACAAATAGCAAAGAAACATTATTATTCCAATTATAATTACAAGACCAATAAAAAATACTAAAGAAGATAACCAAACACTTTTAACTATTAAAAGCTTAACTTTGTCTAATATCATTTCTTAAGTCATCCATAATGAAATAATTTTTCATATTCTTTTCAGGAGGTATTGGGACACCTTCTGGCCAAACAAAATATACTTTTGTAACAATATCTTTAACTCTGGCATCTTTCAAAGCCGATATAGGAAAATAGAAGTTAATTATAAATGGACCTTTTAAGTTTGCCGTTATAGGAACTTGAACTGTATACTCATAAAGCTTTACATTATTAACATCTACGAGTTTACAATAGAAAATGACATCTACTTGGCAATCAAATTCATTTTCTATATTGCCATTATAGATTATGATCAGATCTTCTCCATTTGTAGTGGCATCTATTTTATCATCCGTAATAACAATAGTTTTAAATTCTTGCTGAGCAAATATGATAGTCGGAAGTAACAAAAAAAGAAAAAGAAGTATAGCTTTTTTCATTTTGTAACTCCTTAAATTAAACTAAACCTTTTTACTATTTTGTTTTTTCTTGATGACTTCTATGAGTTTCTTTTTAATTTCTATAGGAAGAAAATCTCCTTCAAGCCATAATTCTAAATCTTTACTCTTGCCATCTTTTCCTATATAGCACGGAAAAGATTTTAACTCTTCTTTTTTCATATAAGTCCTTCTTTTTTAAGTTTTTCTAAAGAAATAGTTCCAAGCCAAGAAGAATCCATTAGAACTATAGCTCCTATATTTACGTCCTTATAATGATAAGAAGCTAAATCTTTTAAAGAATTTATTTTATCTAAGTCACTATTTATTTTATTTAATGTATTTTTGTCTTTAGAAAATTCTAGTTGTAATGTTGCTTTTCCTAATTCTTTTAGGAAAGTTAAGTCTTTAGGTTGTTTTAATTCAGCTCCCATTAATGCCCAAATATATCCACCATGAGTAGAGCCAGCTTTAAAATTAACTGTTTTAAAACCATTTTTATAAAAAAGAGTAAATAAATTTTTTATTAATTTAGAAGCAATCCCTTTATTTCTAAAATCTTTTCTAATACGTAAATCAACAAAAATTACTTCTTTATCCTTATAACATAGAATACAATTTTCTATTTCTTTAGAAGAAAATTGTAAAACAGTATCTCCTGATTTATTAACTTTAAAAATAGGAACAAATTTTTCTCTTTCTTTTTTAATTCCTACTAAAGATAAGATGCTTTCTCCAATCTTCTCATTGTTAACTCTTGCTTTTATCTTTTTCCCAATAGCAGTAAGTTTCTTTTTAGTGTGTGTTCCTTCTGGAGGATTAAACCACCCTGATCCTTCACCGCCCATTATATATTTAATCCATTCATGAATTTGACATACATATAAAGAAGAGCAATAACAATTCCAACAGCGACTAAAAGAATAGAAGTTGTAATACCACCTAAAACAAAGAGAGTATTTTTAAGTTTGGTGTTCATAGTGCTCATTCTCCCTTTATGACCCACACGTCGAAAAATTGCAGCCCGCGACGTGGGTGGTCAATCTTTTCAACACTAACAACACGTCCGCTATCAATCAAGGTAACACCATACTTGTTTACTCCATTACTTACGAGAAAATCAATTCCAATTGTGTTTATATTTGGAAGTAACATCACAGAAAATCCTGTTTGCCAAACTTCACCACGAGCGTCAACAATTCTTTTTTGCGTCCCGGTAATAAAACACTGCTGAGAAAAAATTGCTGTACTTGCCATTGTGCGGTCGCCATATTGGTCAACACTTCCAACAGCAAGGATGTCTATGCGGTGCAAAAACTTTTTAGGTAAGTCCATAATTAATGTATTCCTAAAGTATTTTCATGCCAATGTTCAAAGATCATATTGTTTTTCTTAGCATGATTTTTATATGCTTTCATTCTAGCTTTTACTCTTTTATCTTTTAATTGGTACTTTGGTTTGACTTCAATTAATTTTTGACTCAAGTCTTTGTATGTTACAAGAATATCTGGAACTGTATACTTGATCATACCTTCATATAAATATTTAATTTTAAATGGTTCTGCTTTATAAAATAATACTGAATCATCTTTTTCTAATAAAATGTAAGCTTTCAGTTCATAACTTGAACGATATAATATATTTTGAAAATCATTTTTTACAGAAAAGAAATAACCAATTTTAAAATGTTTATTTAAATGAACATTGTTTTTTAAATACCATTCTGCAGTGCTTTTGCTCATCTTTTCTTTTGATTCTTTAGAATGGTGAAAACCTCTTGTTCCTTTATGACTTAAACGCAATTTTTCTTTCTGCTCCTCTGTAAATTTATATCCAGTACTACCTATATGCGATGTAATAAGTTTTTGTCTATGTTCCTCTGATAATGGTTTACCTTTAAACCTTTTACTTACAGATTCTCTAAATTCATCTGTAACTGATAGACCTATATGAGCTTTACTAATTTTTTGTTTAGTTTCATCTGTATGTGTATACCAACTTCTAGAAGCTACTATTTTGTCAATTGTCTCTTGGGTATGATGATAACCTTTTCTAGAAGCTTTTCTTTTTTCTATTGTTTCCTGAGATGGAGAAGGTCTTTTTATTCCAGTGATAGCTTTCCTTATCTTATCTTTTGTTTCCGGAGTTTGTTTAAATCCTGCAGGTCTACTCATGCCCTAATCCAAAGCTTTCATCTGTTTAAGATGACTAAATAAATCTTCTATATTACTATTAACAGCTTTACTTTTTAATGGCGACGTTTCGGGTACTCTTACTATTTCTTCAGCAATTGATCTCATCGCCCTAGTAGTAAGGAGCATCCCACGTTTTACATTATAACCATTTACATGATTGTCAAAAACTATATCAGATGATTTTATTTTTGTATCCAAGCTGTTTAGTTCTTTCAATACTCTATATGAATTATCAATAAACTTTTTATCATTATTAGTTTCATATTGTGGTATATCTCTTACATATTCTTTAAGATATTTTTTAATTAAATGAGCTTCTTCTGGTATATGACCAAAATCACTTATATCCCAATCATTATTTCTTGCCACTTTAATTAAGGAACCAAATATACAATGAAGACTTTCTTGTATAGAACTAACGCCAGCGTTGTATTCTGTTTTATTATGATATCCAGCATTAGTTCCTATAGTATCAAACATGCTTTTTCTTAAAGCTAATAATTTATCATTTGACTTTGCTTTCTTAACTTTCTCTTTTAATATAGATCCAGCCTTAGTTAATCTAACTTTTTGAAGTTTAGACGACTTATCAGGATTAGGGTCCTTAAAAGGTGGACTTGGTTCTTTATGCGGTCTTGGTCCTGGAAATGTCATCTACTTTCTATCCTTCATAGCATCTTGAGTTTTCAAGCTTAGTTCATTATAAGATTTATATAATTCGTTTACTCTATCTTTTTTACCAAGTCCGCTTTCAACTGCCATTTCCCATTGGAGCCTTTTAAGCTCGAGCTGATTTTTTGTTATCTCTCTCTGTTTTTTAACTTCATCACGCTGGTCTGGTGGACCAGCTTTATTAGCCTTTTTGTCAGGCTGTTCAATGATCTTTATTCCAGACCCGGAGCCACCAAGAATTTTATTAGTACTCTTGGTAGGCTCTTTCTTTTTAACACTTTTTGCAACGGTTTTGTTTTTCAAATCTGTTTTCTTAACAACAGGTTTTGCTTTTTTAATTTGCTTAGTATCAACCTGTTTAATTTTACCTTTAGATCTAAGATCCTTAATAACAGCTTTTTGTTTCTTAAGATTCCTACCAGTTTTTGGTTTGGAGTTTTTCATAATTTATTACCTTGGATTTATTTTATTTTTTTGATATTTATGTTCAGCTGGATTCCAAATTAAAGGTTGAGGTTTTTTACCAGGAGATTTAGCTATTCTTACTAATTTTCTACGAGGATCATTATGGAGCATATTTTTTAATTCTTCTGGAGAATGAATGCTTTCGCCAACTTTAGGTTTGTATTTTTTAGTTCTTTTAGTAGTAGGCTCCTTCATGCCCTTCCCATTACCCGTACTACCTTTTGGCCATCTCCCAGATCCTGGTCCTCCCATTGTTATTATCCCCTTATCCTTGAACCTTAAACCAAAATTTTTCCAAAGCCCAATACGATGCTCCTACACCACAACTTCCAATCACCCCCATAACTCCAGCAGCAATTCCAAGATGCAATATAATTGTAGCACCTACACAAATAGCAGACCATAATGCAGAAAGACTCACGGTTAAAATCAATACTTTTTTCATTTTCTTACGTTTCTCCTTTTCTTTTAAAAATAATTGTTCAACTTTATTTACATAACAAATAAAGTACCAGTTAGGTTTACTTCTTGCTTTAAGAGAATTTGCATCTACATCGCCGTCCAATTTTATTTAGATTTCTTCTTCTGAATCATGGCCAAGAACTTTTCTTTTGCTGCTACCTGTTTAGGTGACATTTTCTTAGAAGCTTTCTTTTTAGTTGTTGCTTTTTTCTTCTTAGATGTTCCTGCAGGTGGAAACTTATCATCAGGAAATTCAGGTTCAATTTTGTCTATTACTGGAACTTTAGTACTCTTTTTTGCCATTTTAATTTCTCCTTTTTAGTTAAATATTGCTTTATATATTTAGCCTTAAATTACCTTTCCGGTATAGAATCTTGTCTTCTGCTTTTTAATATTTTGAGCGGGAGCCTTCTTAGCTTTAGGAACTTTTGCTGTAATTGTCTTCACTGTTTTTGGTTTAACTATTCTACCGCCAGTAGACTTTTTAGGGACACCTGTTTTCATTATTTAACCTCGTTCTAAAGTTGGACCACTTCCAGTATAATCTTTTAAAAGTTCCATAGCTTCTTGACAAAGTCTACTTGCAACAGTTTTATATGAAAAAGATTCTGAAAGTTTTCCCCCAAGAGATTCCGAATAACTAGAGATTCCTCTACGTTGATTCTGAATATGCTCGTCTGGTTCTGCACTAAGAGACCCTATTAAATATGCTGCTTGCTGACAAGCAGCGGCTCTTACAGCTAGTCGCTGAAGTTCTTCCTCTTGAGATAATGTTCCTTGAGCAGTAACTGAAAGAGACCAAGGCCATGAAGAATTTCCACCTATCTTACTTGATCGTGGAAAAGCTAACGCTTGATAATCATATTTTTTATTTCCATGCCAGTGAAAAGCATCAATAGCTTTTGCAGCTCTTAATAACGATACTTCTTGATCAACAGTCGCAGCTGTGGCCCAAGCTAATCTAATACTAGAACCAAGCACGTTAGTTGCTATGTAAGATGAAGCATCAGTGACATCAATATATGCTGTAGCTCCAGATGAAGACCATGTAGCATCTATAGCTGTCATAATTATTTGCCTTTTTCACCTTTAAGTTTCTTCTTAGAACCTTTTGATTTGCATCCCATCTTATTTCTTTACTCCTTTTTTCTTGCTTTTCTTCGAAAGTCCAGCCTCCGACAACGCGATGGCGATTGCCTGCTTTTGATTTGTCACAACTGGACCTTTTTTACCAGATTTTAATTCCCCAGCTTTCCATTCATTCATGACTTTAGCAACTTTCTTCTGCTTTTTAGTTTTTTCTTTAGATTTCTTATCAGGCATTTTTATTTTACTCCTTTTCTAACTTTGTTAAACATTATTCCGTTATCGTTTTTATATGATTGTTTAGAATGATCAATGTCCATATCTTTAATGACTTTTGGTATTCCTTTTGGATAAGCTTTGCAAGTCCAATCACCATAGAAAAACATGCATTTATAACAAATAGGTTCTTTAATTACTTTCATTACCAATTACCTTTTTTCATTAAATCAAGCATTCTTATCATTTTAGGATTAAGTTCGCTTTTAGAAGAACTATTATAAATAGCAAAGTTTTCTGCTATACATTCAGCCAAATTATATTTTGCTCTATCTGTAATAGCATATTCTTTATAATTTTCTAAATTTCTATCATATTTACCAACACTTTTATCTATTCCAAGGTAAGTATTTATTCTATCAAAAAATCTATCATTAAAATGTAAATGATGACCCATTTCATGTAATACAGCAGCTTTTGTTTGCGAATATTTGTCTGAAGGAAAACAAAACATAGAATGAATTCCTCCACTTCCTAATTTACCATTATGATAATTTATATAAAAATTTCTCATTTTATCATTCTTTAAATTAATACCCTTATTTGATTTTATTTCTTGATTAGTTCCTATAGCTATTCTGCCAATGTAATCTTCTTCTTCCGATGGTAAATAGGCAGCAAAGTGTCCATTATCAAATCTCACTTCTAATAATTTGTATTTCATATGAAATTCTTTCATAGAATCATAAATAGTATTGTTAACTATTTCTATTTGCTTAGAATCATTACATGTACTATAATCAACTTGTTTACAAATAGTTTTTTTAGCAAACTCTTCAAGTTTAATTTTATCAATTTTAGTTTTTGCTTTATTTTTTATTCTTTTACCTATTGTAGTGAGCTTTCTATTGTTAAGTTCTTTATCAGGATTCGGATCCTTAAAAGGTGGTGAAGGTTCTTTTCTTGGACGTGGTCCTGGAAAGCTCATCTAATTATTCTCCATATCTAGCAAGATCTAAATTCTCAAAAGTCTCATAATCTATACACTGCTCTACATCAAATTCATAATTACAGCCATTACATTTATGAAGACAAATTTCACATACTATAGGCTTTGTAAGCCATTCACTAGAATATGTCCACTCACCTATTGGAACGATATTATTTGAGTTGCATTCTGGGCATAATGCTTCTTCTTCATCTAAAACTACTTTTCTTTTCATTTTCTTTCCCTTTTAAATATTTTGAATTTAATTAAATATAAAGAAAAATCAGGCACTTATAAGTTTTTAAAAAAAATGGACAACCCCTATTTGTGAGTTGCCCAATGTACATGGAGGTAAAGAATGAGAAGAGAAAGTGCATTGTTAATCTTTAAGCCAGAAGAAATTTCCTAAGAATAGAATATCAAACTCCCATTCACATTCATCTTTGCAAATATAGAAAAGTGAATATGAATTACCTTTAATATCAAAAGTAATAAGGTCCAAAACAAAGAAATTTTTCCAAACATCAAATGAAAATAAATCAAAACCAAATACATGATCCATTTTTAATCCCCCATAAAAATTAGTTTTTCAACAGGCTCCAACTAATATGCTCAGTATGATCTAAATCATAAGGAGCGTGCTCTCCAGGCTGATAAACAGTACACCTCCAAATAGCCCCACAACTTCTACATTTATAATCAATTTCTTTAGTACCGCTTTGATGAATAATTTTGTTTCCTGTGGGGATCAAAGACTCAATACTATTTTTGCAAGTTGGGCAACTCATTATTTCACCTCTTTATTTACTAAAATTTTATACAAATTATAACAAATAGCTATACCAGTAAAAGAAATAAAACAAATAGCACTATTTGATAATGAGTCAAAAGCGCTTTTAAAATGAAAAGGAAAATCAAGTATAGAAGATAAAATAAGAATAGAAAAAACAAATTTATTAAAATGAAAATAGCTGCTATCGTACACCGTTTCATATTAATATAACCATTTTGGTTTCATAAAATCTTTGTTAAAATTCCATAAAATCATTGGATTAATAGTTCTATTATTTATTTTTACTCCATAATGAACATGATTTCCAGTACTACGTCCAGTACTTCCCATTTCGCCTATTATTTGATTTTTCTTTATTTCATCTCCAACATTAACTAATCTTTTTCTCATGTGACCATAGATAGTTGTATAATACCCATGATTAATCTCTATGTACTCACCATAGCCTCTTTTTGATTCTGAATAAACTACTATCCCAGGAGCTGTTGCTCGTATAATAGTTCCAGCTTTATTTGCTATGTCATAACCATCGTGAAACTCAGGCCACGGTTTTTTCCTATACCCATAACCACTTGTAAAATAACCTTCACAAGGATAATCAGTTGGTATTAGTTTGGCAAATTCTATAGCTGCTAACTGATATTCAATAAAATATGATGTATTTCTATTTCTAATGTTGTAGAATTTATTAGCTTCTTCTTCTAAAGTATAACCAAAACTATTTTCCACCCATACCGCCAGAAACATTATTAGTATCACCGCTAAAGTGTATTTTACCATTGTTTTCATAGAAATAATTATCACTCCCAACAGACTTCAATAATTCAGAAGTCAAAAGGATCATAGTATAAATTTCTGTTTCTTTTACCTTGATCATTTTCTTTAAGTTTTCAATTTCAAGATCTTTTACTTTTATAATTGATTCTAGTTCAAATTTTTCTTGTTCTAATTTAGAAACCCTATCTTGCAGTCTAATTTTTTCAGTATCATTTTCTAATTCGGCCTTTCTCGTTTCATAAGCTATATTAACTTTAGTTGTATAATATCTATCTGTATCTGCTTTAAAAAAAATATATGGCATTATGATATACAAAAATGCCCATGTTAAAAGTAAAAGAACAAAAATAGTAAGACCGAACCAGGTCCATTTTTGAGGATATGTATTAAAATGGTTCTTAAGTTTCTTCTTATAAGATAAAAAACATTTCTTTATCTTAGTTATCAAAGGAACTTTTTTGGTATCAATTACTTTATCTTTTACTATGGTTTCTGTAGATATTTCTTTAGTTTTAACAGTTTTATTCAAAATAGGTTTAGTCTCCTTTTTCTCAATAATCGGAGTATTCTCAATTTTATTTTTGGGTCTGCCTCTAGGCATAATATCACTCCATATTTGCTTCTTCTTTAGACAAATAATCTTGTATTATTTGTAACCACTTTTTGAATGTTCGTACCTTAATAGTCATTGATTCCCTATCTGGCCCAGTATTGATTCTTGTTGAAAGCATACCTGATAGTACATCCGCAAGCATATCTTGACGTAGTTTAAGAAATTCTTCATCTATTTTAATATGTTTCTTTTGTTTTTCTTTTTTAACTTCTTTTTCAGGAACTATAGACGTTTCTATTGTAATTTCTGCAGGAAGTTCTGTTACAACTGGATTATCTACTGAGAGAACATCTTCATTCTCTATCTTAATAGTTTGCTTCCCCAAAATATTGTCAATAGCATCTGCTCCTGTTTCTACTTTTTTAGGTGGTCGTCCCATTCTTACTTTTCCTCCTTCTTAAAATCTTTTGGATTGATTTTGTATTTAGGTTTTATTTCTGTTTTAGAAACTTTAGGCTTTACTCTATTCTTTCTTTTTATGGTTCTTTGTATACTACTCATTTTTAAACCTCAACTACAATGTCGTACTTATTATCTTTATCTGTTGGATTATAATTATATGGTCTTCCAAATCCTACAACAACTTTTGTTAAGCAATTTGGACAGGCATACATGTCACCAGACATATCATAAATACTAACTTTTTGTTTTTTATCAAAGAATCTGACTACAAAACCATTCTTTTCACAAGTCATCTCCTTATCACACATTACACATATTGGCCGTTGCATAATTAAACCTATAATATATATTATATTTTAAAAAATAGATTTTAGGATCTTGTACTTATCCACCACTCCCATCTTCAAAAGAAATATAGTCAGTTCTACATTTTATAGAACAACACCAAACATGTGTTATCTTATCATAATAACCTTTAACGTCATTTGGAAATTCTTTATAACACACTCCACAAATATTAGTTTTTGGAAACAAAATTTCAATAGCATCATTAATTGCAGATTGATAACTCATTTTTGAAATAATATCTTCAGCTTTAAAGTTATCAAATTCTTTAAATATAGAATGTCTTTCTTCTTTCTTTTTAGTCATTAAATCAAGAAAAGTTTTCTTATCTATCATCTGCTACTCCTTGAATGAAATACTTCTTCTGAGGGGTCATGGTTAGAAAGACCTGCCTGTTCAAAATGAGGAATAGATAACTTATCATTAGATCTCTGATGCGTTATTGGTTGAAATATTTTTCTATACTTAGAAGCCATTCTTGTAGTAGGCTCTTTCTTATTTAACTCACACCAATCAAGAAAGTGTTTGTTAGTTTTGGCAAATTTGGCATTAGACATTCTCTTTTCGGTAATAATTTCTTTCTCTTTCATTTAATTAGCTCCTTATACAAATCTATTAATCTCCCAATCTGGTTCTCCATAGATAACAAATTTCTAACTTTCATTAAGTTAGATCTTTTTTCTAAGTATTCTTCATAGGCATAATTTCTAATATCATTAATATCTTTTAAAGTAAAACCAATATCATATTGGTCAATTATCTTTCCAACTTCGCTATTTTTATTTCCTATACTTGGAACTCCAGCAGCAACTGCATCAAAAAGCTTGTTAAATATTCCCCACTTAATCTGGCGACAAATAATTCCACCAGGATCTGGGTAAAAAGCTAAACTGAAATGAAACTTTGTCATCTCTTTTATTAGTGAGAAGTATTCAACAAATCCACCGTATTTAACATCAAGATTTTTATAATACTCAACTGCTTCTTTAACATCAGGAATATAAAAAGTCAATGGTAAATGTTTATCTTGAAAAGACTTAGCAACGGAAGTCATATCTCTATAAGGAAGAGCTTGAGCCGTTTGTGAATTAGGATGAACAGCTGAACCTTGGAAAATATAACTAAGAGTATACTCTTTTTCTATAGCATGCCATTCTCCACGAGTTCCTATATTAGTTATATAATCATATGGCTTAATAGGACCTTCGTCAATATAAAAACACTGTGGCATTGCTGACATTAATGAAATAGATTTTTCAGATTCATAAGCATCATCAAAACATTCTTTAATTGGATTGCTAACGTGTATAAAAGCATCTGAACATTGAACTGCTTTTATTTCATCATCTACTATTCTTCCGGTCCTAATTAGTTCTGAATCATGGACATCAAACACAACTTTAATATTCCAATCACTTGAAAATTCTTTTCTAACTTCATCGGCATACCACCCAAGATAATAAGGCTCGTTATGCCAATGAAGAATTACTTTTTTATTTTGCTGACCCAAAATAAGAGTTTTTAAAATACGTTTTAATTGTGACACTTCAAAATAGGGGATGTACATTTCAAGATGTGGCATTATAGAAGCAACAATTCCTTGAAATGTATAGTAGCCGACAATAATTACTTTGTATCCTTTATAGAGCAGAGGAATAGCTTCTTTGATTACTCTTGAACAACAATGATAACTAATCATTATAACTAATGGTAGATCGGGATTTGTTTCAAATTCCCTTGGCCTAATTTTTGTTGGATCAAGAGGATGAAGAATAGGAACTGAAAAATCAGCATTAGGATTAATTTCTACCATTTAGTCTTTTAAACCTTCTTCTATTTTATAACAAAATGAGTTGAATCGTTCTTCTAATTTAGAAATATGCGGGGAGACATAATTTTGTATTTTATAAGCTAAACACATTTTAATAAGAAATTCTTTCCATTCTTTATCAGTAATATCAGACATTTTTAAACTTACTTATAAGTTGTTTGATATGACTATCAGCAATAATAACTAATACTTCAAAGTCACTTATCTGAATATCAACATCTATTTTATTGTAATTATGGCAATCAGAAATCTTATCTTTCATTTTGAAGAGAAAATTTTCAAGTTTCTCAATGTCTTCTTGTTTAAATTTAGTCATTATTTTTTAAACCAATTTTTAATATCTTTGAAAATATCAATAACAAATTCTTTAAGAGAATAATTAACTTTTATCTGACTATCAAGAGTCATCTTCTGTAGGCTTTTACTCATACTAAAAAAAGCTCTTGCCATGCATAAAAGTATTTTAACATCTTTAACTTTAAGCGTTATATCTTCATGATTATGTACTTCATAAGTTATTAAAAGTGTATCAAGTTTATCTAACCATTTACTAGAAATATTAATAGTATTGTTAATAGTATTGTTAATATCATTCAAAGATTCTTTATTTATAATTTTTTTCATAGTTTTTAAACCTAATAAACCGTTATTATTTGTAAGACTACAAATTCTAATTTTTTACCGATCATTCCATAAGCTTTTATCTTTTTATTAATATAAAAATTTAAAGGTGCTTTTGAAAGTACAACAAAGTTCTCTTTTGTTATATACCAATAACTTTTATCTATTTCTGTTTGTGTTCGGAATAATCCACCAGTTATTTCATCTTTTTCTTCAATTAATTGTTTATCAATTGTAAAAACAATATATACTTTTTTAGAAAAATTCCAATAATAAGGACAATCTATAGATGGAGAAAAATTTGGAATATCTTCTGGCAATATAGTTAGTGGTTTATATTCTTCTATGCAAGCTGTCGTAAATATAATTAATATTAACAAAAACACCAAATATTTTAATTTTGACATTTTACTCTCCAAAAATGAAGTTGTTGACATTTCCATCTATACACCAATCAACTTTAGCTTTTTCAAATTCTCCAAGTCCTTCATACCAAGTAACAAATTCTTGAATTTCTTCATTACAATCATTACAAACTTGCTTTCCTCTAACAACACGCTTAAAAGGTTTTTCAGAAGACAAACCGCAAAACTGACAGCGAGATTTAATATTAGCCATTTTCAACCTCATACTTAAATTTTGTAAAAAACTCTTCTTTAGTCGTATTAACTTTCTTCTCTAACAATACTTCTAGCTCAACGTTATCAATATATTTTAAAAATGTTATTTTTGAAAACCACATGTCTGCTGGATCTTGGCAATAATCTATTTCAGTAATAATATAAAGAGCTTTCTTTCCAGATTGCATATCTAAAATTAATCCATCTTTTTCATTGGGTCTAGGATATGTATAAGCAGATACTGTATAAGTTCCATCTTTATTATCAGAAAAGATTCTAATTGAATTACCATAAGAAGAGTTGTTTACAAAAATATTAAAATTTTTTCTAAGTTTTTTCTTAAAAATTTTCATAATTAAACATCATCATAAACTTTCAGACCTACAAAAGGATTTCTTTTATCTAAAAGCAATTCGTATACGTAACTATCTCTATCTTTTCTCCATATTTTAACTGCTTCTATTTTCGCTTCCCTTTTAGTGAAAGCTTCTATTTCTAGTACATCACATCCATATTCATATCTTGGCCAATAATCAATATACTCAGCAACATATTGATGCTCAGGTGAAACTACGTAGTACTTTTTAAGAGCCCTTTCTTTCATACTAAAATCCTTGATAATCTTCAATCCATTTTTCAGAAACCCAATCAATTAGCTTATCTTGTTCATATGAAGAAGGACCTAATTTTCTTTCTACTGCATCTATATAGCAACTAAATTTTCCATCTTTAATTTCATAACACCATTCTGGAATATTATATTCGTCTAATTTGTCTTTATTTTCTGCCGCCAAGGCAGTGTCAATAGCAATTGTTGGGAGTTTATTTTCATCATTAAAATCACTTATAATTTTCAACCAATCAAATTTAAATGGTTTAAAGTTACAACCCCTTCCTACTCCTTTAGCACCCAAAAGTGTTAATTTAATCCCTTCACTTTTACAAGCATTTAATAAAAATTTAAAGTTATATTCATCTACAATTCCAACGATATGCTGCAAAGAAATTTTAAGTGAGTTTTTAAAATATTTATCTTTTGCAACTGATTTTAGTATTTCTGCCACATCTATAACATCAGTAACTTTAATAGCGGAAAACGCTACTCCGCCCAGCATACTCCAAATTTTATGATTTGATGGATGTTCTTTAAGCCATTTTATATTTTTAGTTGAAAAATTTGGAATCATGTGATTATAATAGATATCTTCTACGATTTCATCAAAATCAGGGTGAAATGTTGGTTCACCACCACCTATAGCAATCTCAAATATTTTTGCTTTTGAAAGCTTATATAAAATATCATATATGTCTTTTTTCTTGGCATGTTTTCCGTTTTGAGAAGAGCTTTGATAACAAAAATCACATTCATAAGGGCAATAATCAGTAATTTTTAAATCAACAAGCTCAGGTGTAGAAGCTTTTATATAATTTTCTTCAAGATTATCAAAAGAAAATCTTATTTTTGCTCCAGTTTTTCTATTAAAAAGAACCCAAAATTTACCATCCTTTTTAGCAACTAATCTATGATCATACCAATCATTAAAAAGAGGATTTATATTTTTATAACCATTTTCTATTAATTGATGCATTCCATCATTATCATTTCCTCCAAGAATAGCTACATTTTCCATTGAAATAAAATTTTTTAGATCTTTTATAAACTCTATATTAACTCCTTTTTCTTCCCAATCATATGGAATAGACCAAACAGATTGGTGATCAACTCCTTCCCAATAACTATCTTCATCAGAGTCTGAAATAATAGTATTCCCAATTAATTGCTTGATAATAGTTTTTGCTGTTTCTTTACCGAATCTACGTTCTAATTCTGAATATAGGTTTTGGGCTAAATATTTCATTTTTGATTCTAAATCAATTAATGTAAATGATTCCCAGCCAAATGAACCATACATAGGATCATTTTTGATCTTATTTTTATTTTTGTTAAAGAAGATTATGGAATGAGAAGAGCTACTATTTGTAGCAAAACCTAATCTGATACTTTGTATTTTCATTACAAAATCCTATTAAATATTAAATATACCATTTTTTATCATACATTTTTTGTTCCCTTTCGCGTGCTTGTTCTTTAAGATATCTCTGATATTTTCTGTCTAAAATTGGGTTAATTGATTTATTAAATTCTATTTCATAAGCATAATGGTCTTTGACAACTTTTGGATTTAAAATTATTTTATCACAATGTTTTCTATAAAAATCTTCGGTTGACATAAAGATTAACTTAGAATTATTAGGGAATTGAATTTTACTATCTTTAAATGAATAATTTGTTTCTTTTATTTTAAAAAACCATAATAATTTTCTTACTTTTCCTACTTCAAACATTTGTAAAGCCACTTCATAAAAATGTTTTGCAGCTTCGTGATTGTGAGTTAAGTAGAAACATTGTTTATTTTTATTTTTCAAACAATATTCAATACACTCTAAAATAGCTTTAGTACTTTTTCCTAGTGTGCGCTCATTATAGATAAAAACTTTTTTAGTAGTAAAGAAGCTTTTAATTTTCTTGAATAATCTTACCATTTTTCATTCTCTAAATAAATTTGTTATACAAAGTCAAAAATTATCTTATCTTCTTATAATATTATATTTTATAAAAATGATCTTACAAATAAAAAAATAAAGGCTATAGAAATTATTTTTCTATAGCCTTTTAATTTTTACATCATCCTAATCTTTATAATTAGGATTTATGAGCCAACTGTGCCAGCGGCAATCCAGCTAATAGTTATAGCTGTTGAGCCCGCCACTAGCGTAGGATCTGAACCTGAATAGTTTTGCCATGCATAAATTCTAACAACTCCTCCAGAATGGCTGCCATAACTAAACGTATATGGCTCATCTCCGGGAGCATCGGTTCTTATAAGAGATGCATGAATATGGACCAGCGATGTAATATCAGTTGTAACATCAAGTGATCCAGTAACTCCAACTGTTCCGGTTCCCCAAGCAAAAACTCCATTAAAAGTAGTAGCCTGGGTAAAGTTATTTAACCCTATTTCGTTAGCAATGGGACACATTCCACTGATTCTATCAAAATCTTCAGCAGTAACTTTTGTTGGCATATTTATCTCCTATGAGCCAACCGTTCCTATGGCTAACCACGATATATCAATTGAAGCTGTACCGGCAATAAGTGTAGGATCTGAACCTGACGTATTACACCATGCATAGATTCTAACAACGCCAGCAGTATGGGTTCCATAACTAAAGGTATATGGACCATCACCAGGACTAGTTGATTTAATCAGAGAAGCCTCTATGTGAATGAGAGAAGTGATTCCAGTTGTAACATCAAGTGATCCAGTTGTCCCAAGTACTCCCGCTCCCCAAGCTACTAATCCATTAAAAGTCGTGGCCTGAGTAAAGTTTCCTAATCCTACTTCGTTAGCAATAGGGCACATCGCATTGGCTTTACCTCGCGTTTCAGCGGTTATTTTAGTTGCAGCCATTTTTAATCCTCCTTAGCCCTATTGTTATTACCCATAAATCCTTGCCATTGTAGAAGCTCCGCGAACCTCAGCGGTATACTCACCAATAATAGAACCAGCTTTGTAGTCACCAGTTTTGGCTTTTTCTTGGAAGTGGAAGCTTCTGTTGCGGAGAGGCACAGGTTTAACCCTATTAGAGGCAATCAAGAACAAGTTAGAAGCAGGCATCCACCTATTGAGTACAATACGAATAGGATTGCTCATGAAAGTAGAGGCATATTCCCAAACTTGCTTCTCATATTTGGTTTCGCTATTCACAACTCTGATATGAGTTTCTTGCCAACCATCGATAATCCTTTTATATGCGGCATCGCAAACAAGAACATCAATATCATCAGCACCAGCAGACCAACAAGCATTAATAGCAGAATCAAGAAGAGATGTGGTAAGAGTAGCTCCGGATCCAACAGTGTAAATGTTTGTGGAAATAAGAGAAATCAGACCATTCATAACACGAGGAACAGTAGAACTTCCGATAGTGCCAACAGCAGTAGAGTACTTACCAAGAATCATAGCAGACTCAAGATCAATCATCGCCTCTTTGGTCTTTTTGAGTTTTTCGTACTCGAAAGCATCGGCATACCCAATAGCATTAACAGCTCTCATAGTTTCAGAAACACTAAAGTCGCGTTTAAATATCTGCACATAGTTTCCAGTTCTGCTTGGATTTCTCTGAGTAGCTTGTTCAATGTCGGAACCTTCAAGAGCAGCCATACCAACAACATAGAGCGTATTACCCGCACCGAGCGAGCTAGCAGTAGTACCTTGAGACGCTCTCTTAACAGTCAAGGTATTAGTAGAAGTAGACACAATAATCATGTACTCATTAGTCACTGAAGACATGAGCACATCTCCCCACTGCAGGAACCCAGCCTCACTCCCTCTAATTGAGAAAGAATAGGTTGTAGAAGCATCAGACGTAATGGCGGTAGAGTTAATAACACTATGAGGCATATATTTGTCCTCAAGCCATTCATGATAAGTCTGTGTTGCAGCAGCAGCGGGAATTCCTAAGAGATCGAGCAATGGCACAACAGAAGGCGAGAGCATAGTAATAGTATCGCTAACGTCCTCATAGACACCATCATATCGATCATACTGAGCAAGACCTGTAAAAGACATATTTAAAAGAACCTCCTTTTTACTTTATGGCTCCAGAAGCTTTAGCGGCTTTTTCTGCATCTTGTAAAAGTTTTCTTGCTTTCATATACTCAAGTTGTGACATATCATTATTAGGATTGATGCCAGCTTCCTCTTTAGCTTTTTCAAAGTTCTTTCTAAGCGTATTAAGACGGTCAACTTCTTTAGAAACCGCACCTTTCCCACCTGATCCAGCACCTGGAGTATACGAAACGAAAAACTCTTCTTTTAGCGTATTTATAATACCGTCTCTAAGATCGATATCTGCACCGCTGTCAAACTTTCTAAAGAGCCATTTACGATCAATTTCATCATATACAACATGTTTACGTAACAATTCAGCCGATTCCTCCATGAGGTGCGGCTTTACATTAGCAGAGACAAGAGCTTGGTTAAGAATATCAGACTTTTTAGTTTCAAAAACTTCTTGTTTAGCCTCTTCGGTTTGCTTTTCAAGATCAATTACTCTCTTTTCATAATCCGTGAGGCGTTTTTCATAACGTAGTTTCATGGTGTTTCTTGCAGCTTCGACAGCATCTTTAATGTCTTTCTTTTTCTTCGGGATTGTTTTAGACTTATCTTCATCTTCCAAATCTTCATCCTCCTCTCCAATATCTTCATCCTCGAAGAATTCCTCTTCAGCAGTGTCATCAACTATGATACCATAAAGATCATCATTCTTTTCTTTAACACTAGCAAGCGTTTTAGCCATTTCATCAAGTTTGTCGCGCAAAAGTTTATTTTCTTCTTTTGTTTCGCGCTTGTCTTTGGCAATCATGCGATTAACGTCTTCATCAGTGTACTTCGGAACTTTTGTGGGATCTTCTTGAGAAGCTTGACAATGCTCACAAACAGTACTGTCATCTGCAATTTCCTTTCCACACTTGATACAATTCTTCATAAACTCTAACTCCTTTCCCAGTTATTAAGGATCTGGCAACCTATAAAACCCCCGATAAACCTTCGGGCAGGTCAAATTTGTCCCTGGGGTCTTCTCCCAGCAGGCTATTAAGAACTAAAATAGTAAAAGTTTTATTATTTTTATTATAATATAAAGAGATTAAATAAAAATATAAGTATAGAAAAATTCATTACCAAATCTTTTTTGGACGACCTTTCTTATTAGTTTCTTCGCGCTCATCTGCAACTTCATAAGAAGTTTTTTCATCAAAAGAAACAGTATAAGATTTCTTTTCCTCAAAGACATACGGCCTATCAGACTGCATCCATGGAGTATCATGAATAAGATCTCCATCTGCAATTGGCTTAGGTATTCCATCTGGATAAGCTTTGCAAAAAGTATCTTTTTTGTACCATTTGCACTTTTTACAATAATTTTCAATCCCTTCTTGCATAATAAAACTCCTATTCGTTATAATATTTTGATAAATCTTCTTCAGTTGGTTCTTCATTCCAACCTTGATCTTGCGGATTTATTTCATTTCCTTCTTCATCAAGATTACTCATATCCCAAGGGCTTTGAATTGCTTGACCAGGTTTTGCTTGAGCTTCATCTATTTCTTCTTCAATAGTCTTCATAGCATCTGGATCAACATCTGGGAGCATCTTCTTAACAACACCTTTTTCAATATTTTTAATTGCAGTTTCAGAAGTTAACGCTTCTCTGGCAGAAAGTAATATATTTAATTCATCAGTTAAATTATAAATATCGAAATCGTCAGGATAGCTAATAGATCCTTTCCACGGTGTATTTGCCCATAAACCTACAAATCTGCAAAGAGCATCCTCGCAATCTTGAAGAGCATCAGCCTTAGCTGAAATAGCATTATTAGTCTCATTAAATATACGTGCCAATGCTATGCCTGATGGACTTGTTTGTTCTTCAACGGCAACTCCACCCTTAAGCTTTACTATCTTTAATATAGTGTCTTTTTCATCTTTTATATTTGCCCTGAGATTAGCTGCAGGTTCAGAAGTTGGAGCCATAAATTCAGGTGGTCCTGCTCCTTCAACTGGAGTATAAGCTAATACATTTCCTTCAGACAATGTAAATGTGTTTGGCATGTCCGGCCAAGCTGCTATTCTTAGAATATTAAGTGCTTTATTGTGAAGCTCTTCGTCCAATAGACTTGTCCAACGTAAAATAGCTTTACAAACACCAGCAATATCTTGGACTAGAGCAATACCTATGTCTTGATATTTAAAAGAACTTTTATTTTTTAATCTATAAACTGGAACAATACCAAGATTATGAGCTCCTCCACCAACTTTAATTACATCTTTTGATTTAGGATCAATTTTGTGCTTTACCCATTCTTTCTTCGTCCATGTCACATAATAATAAGACTCATCAGTAATTTCTTCTGGTTCAAGTTTATATGGGTCTTCAAAATCTTCTATATACTCTCTAAAACGTAACCATATAAATTCACCATTGGCATCCATTGACCAGTTAATACAATTTTCAGGAGTATATGCAATGGCATATGATTTCGCTTCCATACCATCAGCTATTTGTTCTGCAGAAGGTCTATCAACTAATATATCTACATACCCAAATATTTGACGAAGTTTGTCAGCATCAATCATGAACTTCTTTATTGGACGTTTCTTGCCATCGCTATTTTCCCAAAATTCATCAAAGACGTTTCTTTGACCAACATTAAGAACTTCTTTTACTTTTTTAACTGTTTTTTCTACAACACCTTTTGCTTCTGTTTTTGATTGTCGAGTAATTGGTTTGCGGAAAATAAATTCAGTAAATAGATCAACAATAGGAGCGACAAGGTTTACATAATAAGCTCTAGCTCTACGCTTTCTAATAGCATCATCAGATTCGCGAGTATGCTGAAGAATATAAGACATCACATCTATACCTTCATATAGATTTATATATTCATCCCACATAGGTTTGAATTTGCTATACATCCAATGGCGCGCAGTAAGCTGCTCAACGGTTGGAACTATATTTAGAATAGAATCAGGAGGAGCATCTCCTGGCTCATACATAGTCTGCGGTTGCGGAGTAGCAACTTTATTAATAGGAAAGTTTTTAGGGTCGAATGTTTCTGTCACATATTTACCTGTTAGAAAAAATTTTATAATTTATTATTATATAAAGAGAAATTCTTTGATTATAAGTTTAATCAACAACTCTACATTCAATAATATCTTTTTTAATTTTATCGTAATCAACGATTTTGAATTTTGTATTTCTTGGGAGTAAAACTTCTGCTTCATTTTTAAAAGAAGATATAGAAGATATATCACAACCTTTTTGACCTTTTTTTACATATATTTTCATTAAAATTCCATTGCCATAAAAATAGTTTTTCATAAAAGATCTTCTAAATTTCTCAAAGTTATTGCTAGTAGACACAAAAGCTTTATCTGTAAAAGTAGGTGTGAGAGTTTTATAAAAATTTGATTTTTCACTTCCTGAAAAGCGTATTAATCTATACAGAGTGGCATCTGATTTAAGTTTTCTTGATGTTATTTTGTCTAGACCGAACTTAATTTTTTCATATATTGGGTCTAATATTTTTCCTTCTCTTAAAAGTTCATTTATGTTTAATCCAGGACCACCCATATATGAAGATACAGCTTTTTTCTCTTCATCATTAAAAACTGTTTTTTCTTTAACTTTCTTCCTTAAACTTTCTCCAATTTTTGTTAACTTAACTATTTTCTTTCCTGATTTTAAAGCAGAAACAGCCTTAGCTTTATCTGGATTTGGATCCTTAAAAGGTGGACTAGGTTCTTTACGTTCTCTTGGGCCTTTCCAGCTCATTTATTATTCCTTTACAAGTTTAATTAAATATAAAGAAAAATTGACTTGTTATAAGTCTATTTTGCTAGTTTTAAAATATAATAATATAAGGAGGATTTTAGAAATGACTAAAGATCAAGAAGTTTTGAGATTATGTTGTGAGTTTCTAATGATCATTTACTATAGAACTCCAGTAGAAAAAAGAGAAGAAGTTTTAATTAAACAATGCAAAACTATAGCTGACTTGTGCGGGATGAGATTGCCAAATAAATATAAATTCACAAGAGAAGAATTAGATAAGATAAAAGGATTAGGAATTGAAGAAAAAAGTATTCTAAATTAAAAAAGCATATAATAAAATTTTTATATAATAAATAGTAATTTTAATTAAAAAATTATAATATTAAAAAGGTTTATTTCTTCATTTAACTTATATATAATTATAATCACAATAAGGAAGAAGATAGTCTTCCAAAGTTCTTTGAAAACACTAGCAAAAGATAAAACGAACCGAGAAAGTCTTTATCTTGTATGCTAAGTAAATAAGAAATTAGAAGTGGACTTTTCTCAATCCTTAGGAGGAACAAAATGAAATGCTATAACTGCCAAAAGGAAATTCACAAAACATCTATCTCAGTTCCTGTTCACCACTCAGATGATCCTTATGAAGAATTTTGTATTCCTTGTGCAAGGGAAGCGGGAGTAGATGAAGCTGATATAATTGCAGCATCTGATAGCCTTCACACAAGAGAAGAAATTCTTCAGATTGTAGAAGAAACGGGAATAAAGCTGACGTGAGATTGGTGCAAGTGCGTTCCCAGCAAGAATCCTGTAGATGATTTTCTTTTCTATGCTGGCGATGATGAATGCACATGTGGAGTTAAAAAACATCACATTCATTGCTCCAAATGTGGAAAGGTCACGCAAGTTGGTTAACTTTTAAATCTCAACTTTTAGGAGAGAGAGATGGAACATGAATATCATGTATGTCTAAAATGCTTTGATGAAATCACACCAAAAGATTATGAAACGTTCTTCATCGTGGAACCTGACCATTGTGATTTCTATGGTTGGCATAAAGATTAAAGATGTTGACCACCTCAATCCAATAAGGGTTGAGGAAAGTTCACTTCTAATAGAGAAACAGTTTCCTTCAACTCTTACAAGGAGAAAGGAAAATGTCTGATAGAACACCAAACATGAGGTGGATTGATATTACTAAGAGGCCTAACTGTTGTGCTACTTGTAGATTTAGACAAGAAGAGAATTTTGTTGGAAGACTTGATCCCAAATATATTTGCGAATATGATCCTCAAGAACCCATCTTTGCATTTACTATTTGTGATCATTTTGAAAGAAAGTAATATCAACCTCTTCAACCTGCTAAGGATTGAAGGAAACTGTTTCTCAAAGATAAGAATTTTGTAGAGCCTTCATAACAACTCCTCTGAGAAATCAAGAGCTGGTAACTCTTAGAAAATGCTGTTGAAGGTTCAACAGTGTAAGTATCAAACAAAGGACGGACACCAACACAACACTCGCTGACAAAATATCGTGAAAAGGTTACAATGTTGTGATGTAACTTAACAAAAGGTAAATTGGTCATTTGAAATCTATCTTACCAAAGATAAGAAAAGTTGATTCATAACCAGTTTCAACTAAGTAAAATGATAAATCAATCTCCTATTCGACGAGTGAACAAATTGAAAAAGAATCAGATATGTTGTGTTTCTGATTGTTATGAAGGTTCTGTAAAGTTCTTATCTGTTCTCCTTTTAGTTGAACTCTTTTCAATGGAGGAAATTTAAAATGTCAAGACATACTCTTGCAGAGATCAAGGAAAAAGCACAAGAAATTCGCGATGAAATGAGAAAGATTGAGGTTGGTACAAGGAAGAATTGTTCTGCTGAAGATGCATCAAAATATATCAAAACTATCGGCGAAAGATTTGATGATCTTCTTGCTTTCATTCTCGGTGACGAAAACAGCTAATAAGTTAAAGGAACTCTCGTAAAGAGAGTTCCACTAAAAGGAGAAACTTTGTGGGTTGGTGGTGTAACGGTAGCACGGGTGAAGGGAAGCAATAATGAAAGTATTTGTCTCTGGCCAGATAAATATAAGTAGTTATTGTGGATCGGAACCAGGTATCAGGTTCGAGTCCTGGTCCAACCGGCCAATTAATTAAGGAGAATCAAATGTATATTAATTTAAATATTTTTGACATTATTCAAGTAATTGGAATAATTGTTATTATTATAGTCATGCTTATAGCTATTATAATTTTTAAATAGGTGATTAAAAATGTCTCTTACTAAAAAAGAAATTCAAACAGGAATAGAAATTCTTGAAAAGTTAATTGGTCCTGGTAATTATTATGAATTCAATCAAGTAGTTAATTCTGTAGATACTATCGAAGCAATAGAAACTACACTTTCTTATTTGCAACTTCTTAGAGATGAGGAGGAATAAAAATGGAAAACTTATTTGGCACACAAACTGAACTTGTAATCGTTGCTTGTGGAAATCTCTTTTTGATCTTCATTCTCGTTATCAAAGCCGTCGTCAACGATTATCATGTTAATGAACTCAAAGAAAGAATTGAAAAGTTAGAAGATAAAAAGGCTAAGGAGGAATAAAATGACCAAAATACAGAAAATTCAGAAGTATCGTAGAGAAATTGATCAGATCAAAGATCAGATCAATGAGATCAGAACTCAGGTCCCTATTGAGCATCCTCTCATGATCGAACTCAAGAAAAAACTCAATCGAGTCAAACATAATCTTGCTCGACTTGAAAGAGAGGAAGTTGAAGGAACCGTTGGCCTTCAGAGTTTGTTTACATAAATTTGATGAAAATAGAGATAAAATAGGATTAAGCAATTGGTTATAAGCAAGGTACGGAACTAGAGGAGCGGAAGCAAAGATACTAGGAATGTTTCTTGATACTAACTTAGGTTGCACCCTATTTTATCTCTCGCTTATGAGCATGGAAAGGTGTGGAAACTAAGTAACAAGGTTGGTATCTTGCGAAAGGAAGAAAGGGCATGAAAGCCTACAGTAATCTAGGAGATGAGGACTCTTGTAAACCATACAAGACTTGCTCGCTGATGATTCGGGTGCTAAGACAGATAAATCAAATACTTTCCCCTTTCCATGCTCTCTTTATACTTTAGGAGAAACAAATGCTACAATACAAAGTCGTAATTCGTAGTTATCGTTATTCACCTATGACAGTAAGCGAAGAGCTTTTAGCAACATTCAAGTATTTTAATGAAGCTGCTAAATATGCCAACGACTATTTCGAAGAGCATATCAAATTAAACTTTACTAAAAACGTCACCATCTCAATCAGAGATACTCTCAAAGGTGAAGGAGCTCCTGATTGTTTAGTTCTTAAACTTACGTAGACACCAAAGTGGGAGGAAATGATAATTAAGTGAAAGTTAATAATACAGTTAGTAACTTAATCGAACAGAGTACTCCCACTTCCAATTTCAAAATATAATATGGAAATATATTATGAATTTTTATCAAAAATTAGACCAAGTAATCGAAGATAATACTAAACACTATTGTATTCTATGTAAAGAAATAAACTATCAGAAAAATATGCATTATGAAAAAAGACTTAAAATTTCGAATATTGGAAGAGGAATACATAATTTGTATTTAGATGATATTGAAGGTTGGATATGTAATATTCACCCAAATAGTTTTTTTATTATAGAAAAAGATTAAAATAATATAAGGAGAAAAAGAAATGAAACATAACACCAATGATCATGACGCTGAAACTGCTAAGTGTGAAATTGAATGGACAATAACAGCAACTTGTCCAAACTGCGATACTGAAATTAAGAAAACAGCCGCTTGGTTTCCTTGGGCAGATGAGATAATTATTTGTCCAGAGTGCAAGATACATGTAACATGTATATTTAGGAGATAAAAAATGTATATTGTAATGTCAAGAGGCGAGCACCTTGAAATTGCTTTCTATCTTTTTAACAAAAATTCCCTCATGATCGATTGGATTAATGCTCATAAGAAACTGCATCCAACTAGGAAAGTTATTTCTGTTGACTATAATCCAACTACAAGAGAAATGTTTAAAGACGGAAAGCTACAAGGAAAGATCTCTACTAATGTCTTTATCAATGACAGGATTGGAGAGACTTACAACAACTTTGCTCTTGGGACTTAAATCAAGGAGAAAAAGAAATGAGTTATGATGTTGAATTAAGAGACAAAGAAGCTAATCTTTGCAAAGTCCCACGATTTGATGAAGGTGGAATCAGAATCATTAATCTTGAAGACGGCTCCAGTGGGACAGAATTTGCTGAACTCAACGTGACTTACAACTATACTAAGTTCTTTAACTTTAGAAGTCTTAATGGAAGAAAAGCTAATGATACTATTAAAGAACTTTCAGTAGCAGTTGAGCTACTTGGAACTATTCAAGATGAAAACTATTGGGCTAAGACGTCTGGCAATGCGGGTTATGCCTGTGACATTCTTCTTGGGTGGGCTCGACTTCACCCAGAAGCTATTTGGGATGTGAATTAAAAAAGGATAAAAATGATATTTTCAGTAAATATTTTCAAAGCTGAAAGAGAAGGTTCTATAGCAATAGTAAATGAAACTGCTTCTTTCAGCACTCTTGACGATGCTCTCTAGTATCTTTTCTCTAAAACAGAAAAAATAATAAAAAGCAAAGAAGCAAGAAACTTTCGCGGGATTGAAATTGTTGATACAAAAGTTGAAGTATAATAAACACGGAGGTAAAAAATGGATGTTTTAACTTTATTTATTCTTTGTGCTATATCTGCTATCGGAGGTTGTGTTTTAGGATGGTGGCTAAAAGAAAATAATAGTTTCAAAAAAGAAATGCAGGAACTCGATGAATCTATAGCATATGGCTGGAAAAAAATTAAACAATTTGAAATCATGACCGCTGAAGAATGGGCTCCTTATTGCAGACTCAATTGGTATAGCCAGTTTCTTAATTGCTACTATACTGTTATAGATTAATTGGAGGAAGAAATGGAAGTTGAACTTACTTACAAGGGCTTTGCAGGACATGATGTTGACATCTATGATAAAGACACAGGAGAAAAGATCGGTTATGTCCAGTACTCTATTGATTGGCAAACAGGTGAAAGGTATATCTCCTTTTCTGGAGGTGATGATTTCAAAGAGTATACTGCTGTATTTGCTCCAAAAGAAGAAGAGTAGTTTCAAACGAGTAGCTCTTGAGAAATTGAGAGCTACTACTTGAACCTATTTAGATTAAGAAATTATAATATTGAAACTTAATTTTTTAGTTTTTATTTTGTAATAACTTATATATAATATAAATCATGGAAAAAGAAATTCACATTTTCATGGTAGAACTTACCAAAGAAGAAATTCAAAAACTTGAACAAGAAGCTATTAAATATGGATCCGAAGCTGATTATGTTATGAATCTTATAAGAAAAGGTCTATATAAAAAAGTAACTCATTGCCCAGTATGTGGTTTTGAAGTATTAAAGATACGAAGAAAAAGATTTTGTACTAATCCAGAATGTAAATGGTCTATAGACTAAATCATGAACCTTGAAACAATAAAAAATAACCACCTAAATAAACTCACAGACAATGGCTTTGAAGCTTATATCGTTGGCGGAGCAGTTAGGGATATATTATCTAACATCACTCCATCAGATTTTGATATAGCCACAAACGCATCTCCTGATGATATAACAATCATTTTCAGAGATTCTAATATTGACTTTGTTGGAAAATCATTTGGTGTTTCTATTGTTGATGGACTAGAAATAGCTACTTATCGTAAAGATAAGTATAATGGTTTTGATAGCAATGATATTGAAATTACTAGAGTCAAAACAATAGAAGAAGATCTAGCTCGTCGAGACTTTACCATTAATGCAATGGCAATGGATAACAATGGAAATGTTATTGATCCATTTAATGGACAGCAAGACTTAAAAAACAAGATAATTAGATTTGTTGGTGATCCGATAGATAGAATTATTGAAGACCCAAATAGGATTATTAGAGCTTGTAGATTTCTTGCAAAAGTCAACGGAACATTTGATGAAAGATCTTTAACAGAAATGAAAAATTATATCAATGAATATGGAATCTCTCATATTGCACCTGAGAGAATTAGAATAGAAATATTAAAAGCAATGGAAATCAAAAAAGCATCTAGATTTTTTGAAGCATTGTATGAAAGTAAAATTCTTGCTTTAATATTTCCTGAGCTTTATAAGTGCTGCGATCATGAACATGGAAATCATCATGAAGAAGATATTTTCAATCACATGATGTTAACTGGAGATTCTATAACTACAAAAAATCCACTTTTAAAATTAGCAGGATATTTACATGATATAGGAAAACCTCAATCTTTTGATCACATTAAAAAAACATTCTATAGTCATCATAGATTTGGAGAAGAAATAGTTATTGGTAATCTTATTGATCTAAAATTTTCCAATAATGAAATTGAATATATAGCAACAATAATTAGAACTCATATGATGCAAACTCCAAAAAACCACAAGCATATAAGAAGAACAATAAAGAGGTTTGTTGACAGAAAAGTAGATTATCGCGATTGGCTTAGAATTAAAATAGCAGATAGGAATGGTAGAATAAGTAATAAATCTTCTTATGCAATATCAGAACTTAAATCTATTTTAAGAAACTTTATAAACTTTAAAGATAACATATACGAAGTTATAAAACTTCCTGTTAATGGAAATGATGTGATGAATATATTACATCTAGAACAAAGTAAAGAAGTTGGAAATGTTTTAAAAAATTTACTTGACTATGTGATTGAACATGGTGACATAGTTAATAATAGAGACCATTTACTTGAAAAGATTACAAAAGAGGGTAGCAAACTTGTTTCTTATACTAAACCAACAGATTTACCAAGGGAGTAATAAGATGGAAAGAATATTTAATAAAGAAGATTTAATTCCTGTAAAAGAAGAACGCAGAATGATGAACAATAATCGCCGTATGCAATACCTACAAAATTTGAGTGATAGTAAACAAAAAGCTATTTTGCAGGTTAGAAACACTAAAACAGGAAAACAAAAATACGTTCATACATACTCATTGTTCCATTTCCATAAATTCTTGCCTAACGAGATTATGAAAGACTTACAAGCATTTGACTTGTTTACTATAAAAGATGATGCTCAAAATATATTTATAGCTGTACCAAGTTCTACAACTACAACGACAACTGCTGTACTTTCTTTTGTTAAAAGAAATAAAGGAGCTTATAATTTAAATCACTCTACATTTTTTAAAAACTATCCAGATAAAACACTTTTCTTTGTAACTTATGATAAAAATAATAATTGGTTTGTATTTGAAAAGATTGAGGAAGAAAAATGAACTTGTCACCCCATACTATTTACTAGTAGAGAAGTAAATGAAAAAAATATTTAACTCAGAAAGAGAACTATTTTTACAAAAAGAAGAAGTTTACAAAATAGAAGATCCTTATTCTTGTTGTAACAAAACTGAAGCTCTTGAATATTGTCCCATATGCTATCATCTAAAATCTCAAGTTGAAAAAATTACAAATCTTCAATTCCTTCTTAAAATTATTGAAAGAGATAGAAAGAAAAATGAACTTAATACAAAATCTTAAATCTCAAAAGTTAATTCAACCACCTGAGTTCTTGGCAGATAATATTCAGTATCTTGTCCACATGGGTTCGTTTGCCTACGGAGCATCTACTGAAAGCTCTGACATTGATATTTATGGCTGGTGTATTCCACCTAAAGAAGATATCTTTCCTCATCTTCGTGGAGAAATTTTTGGTTTTGGTAGACAAAAGAAACGATTTGAACAGTGGCAGCAGCATCACATCAAAACTCAAGACGGAAATAAAGAATACGACTTTTCAGTTTATTCTATCATCAAGTATTTTCAATTGGTAATGGAAAATAATCCTAATATGATTGATAGTCTTTTTGTTCCTCAACGGTGTATTCTGCATTGTACACAGGTAGGAGATCTTGTCCGCGAAAATAGGAAACTATTCTTGCATAAAGGAGTATGGCCCAAGTTCAAGGGATATAGTTTTTCACAAAAATCTAAGATGATTAATAAAAATCCAGAAGGAGAACGAAAAAAGATTATTGACGAGTTTGGTTATGATGTTAAGTTTGCTCTTCACCTTGTTCGTCTACTTAATGAAGTAGAACAGATTATGATTGAAGGTGACCTTGATATTGAACGAAATGCAGAGCAGCTCAAATCAATCAGACGTGGTGAATGGACTTTAGAACAAGTTATAGAATACTTCAATACTAAAGAACGAAACCTTGAAACCCTATATACTTCTAGCACATTAAGATGGGGACCAGATGAAAAAGTTATCAAGGAACTTTTGCTTAAGTGTCTTGAACATCATTATGGATCACTTGATAAATGTATTGTAAAAGAAACTACAGTTGCTGAAGTAATTGATGCTATTCAAGAAACTATTAACAGGTTTAGATAAGAGGCAAATTATGTCTACCAAATGGAGAGATAATGTTAACAAAATTAGTGAAGCAAGAAATACTATCGCTAATGTTTTAAACGAACTTCAACCAGATTTAAAAGATATGTATGCCGATAATCTTATCGAGGTAATAAACACTCTAGGCGTATTTATTGATGCTTTTTATATGAATGACCTAATGAAATAATTAGTTTTTAATTAAGAAACTTTAATTTAAAAAGTTAAAAAATAAGTTTATTTTCTTTTAAAGTTATATATAATATAACTTATGTAGAGGAATAAAAATGGTAGAGCAGCTGTCAGAACTTGAACAATATAAGAAAAAATTAAAGGAATTTTTAGAAAAACAATTAGAAATATGGAAAAGCGTTTATGAAATGGCTGGACCAACTACGAAATCTTTTTATGCTGGGAGAGTAACAGAAATAGAACAACTACTTAAAACGGGAATTGATACTTTTAAATCTTTGTAGAGAGGTAAAACTATGCCTAATTATCCAGTAGCTGAAAGCAAAATCCGTCTCGTTGACGGGAAAACTATTCAAGGTTACAAAGCTACTTTTAATCCTGAAGATGGATTCGCTTATGGCATCGTTAGAAACAGATACAAAGTAGTGTCTCATCAGGGTGCTATCGATATCGTTTCTGAGGCCATTAAGTTGAATCCTGAATTCGGTGAAGGTGATCTTAAGACCATTTTCACCGATGATGGTCGCAAGATGAAAGCCACCTTTACCTTCAGCGAAATTGATCATAACATTGGTGATAAAGGTGACATTCTCCATCCTACCGTAACACTCTTCAACAGCTACGACGCATCGTGGCCCCTTAGTCTCCTTTTCGGGGCGTTCAGAGTTGTTTGCTCCAACGGGATGATAGTGGGTGAAAAATTCATGCAGTTCAAGCGTAAACACACTCTGATGCTCGATCCCAAGTCTGTTATTGATCATCTCTCTGAAGGCATGGAAAAATTTTCTATGCAAACTAACCTTTGGCAGGAGTGGGTTGAAAGAACCCTTGCTGCTTCTGAAACAGAAAGAATGCTCAATGAACTTCACTTTGGCAAGAAAGAAACCAAAGCTCTTGAACAAGAAATTGAGGTGAGTTCTAACTTAACTCTCGATGCTATGAGGAAGCAAGCTGCTTCAAAGTGGTTGCTCTATGCTCTTGTCACTCAGTTTGTTACTCATAAAATCAAAAGCGAAACGCGCAGAGTTGATCTTGAAAAGAGAATTGCTAAAGTTTTTTATTAGGATGAAAACAGTGGAAAACGCAAGAGAAAAAGCTGAAGCGAAACTTCAGCACTTGGAAATTCTGAGTAGTGCCTACATGAAGGGATCAGGTGCAGATTATGTCCTCGGAAAACTCGGCGATAAATACGTCATAGGATGGGGACTCTATGACGGAATGAATGAGCACGAAGTACGTGCTCATTCGTATCACAAGACGTGGTACGAAAATGAGGAAGATGCCTGCGATGCGTGGCTCGTTAAGGAAGCTGAGTGCAAAGCATCCGAATCAAATACTTAAGTAAGTTCTTAGGATGCATTATTTATATGATGCATCCAATAGAACTTATTTATAGGAGTAGGAAATGGATTGGTTATCTTCTTTCTTAAGCTTTAGCCCTGCTATTATTTTCTTAATAGCAATTTTGCTTTACATTACTAAATTACCACAAAAGGTCGAAAATATATACTATTCCATAAAATTTAAAAGAAAAATCAAAGAACTAAATTCAAATTATTTTAATTTGAAAACTAGTCTTTTGCCTAAATGTATAGTTGTAGATTCTGATCTTGAATTTGCAGATTTCGATTGCCTACTTAATAAAATAAGGATAAATGTAGATAATTTAAAGATCTTTACTGAAATAGAAAACTATAAACATTTTGATATAAATAAAGTATTGATTCATGAAATGATTCACTGGTATCTTTGGCAAATAGGCGATAAAAGTTTACATAATCCTATGTACTTAAGGCTTTATAAAGATGCTAAGTATAAAGATGAGAAATTTCATGGTATTGAATTCAAAACTATAGCAAAATTACTAAATTCTGAAACTTATTTAGATGAAATGAAATAGGAGATTAAAAATGCACAAAGAATGTTTACAATGTTGGAACTTTAATATTCATCTTTGTGAAGGGTCAGATGATTCTGATGATCTAATTTGTGGCGGCTTTATACCAATACCGGACGATCTTGATATTGAAAAAGAATAACTTAATAAAAGGAGAATGAAAATGTTTTGGAAAAATTATAGCAATACTTTTAGATCAACTCGTCAAGCTGAAATAGAAGATTTAAAAAAAAGAATTAAAAAATTAGAAGAAGAGGATAAAACACCTAGTGGTTTTGTTATTGCAAATAATAAATTTGTAAAAGAACAAATTGAGTCGGCAATAAGACGTTATAATTCAGGACAAGGTGATATTATCATTTATAACAACGCTGAACAAGGAAGAGTTATTGTAGCTTCAAAAACAGATAATGACTCAATCTATATTGTAATTTATGATACTTGGGAAAAAGAAAGTAAATTTTTAGAGGTATGTATTGATGCTTCTGATAAGTGTCGTGTTGGTAGGCGACTCAGAGAAACTTTCGGCTTTTAATAACTCTATCGAGATCCAGTTCAAAAGAGCAGATTCAATTAGATTTATTTAATAAGGAATTAAAGTGGAAACAAACTTAAATCAGTTTTTTAATAAGCTTGCAAACAATTCTTCCAGGAATTATAAACTAGAACAATTGAAACTCGAGAAAGATAATGAACTTTTAAAACAAGTAATTTTTCTTACTCTCGACCCATTTACTCAATTCTATATCAGAAAGATTCCTGATTATACTCCTTCTACCAGCAGTAGTAGAGGTCTTAGAGCCGCTTTAAAAGATTTAGATGCTTTATCTAATCGTGATAAAACTGGTAATGAAGGAATAGAACACTTAAGATCAATTCTTTCTTCTCTTTCGCATGACGATAGTGAAGTTATAAAACGCATTATTGCCAAAGACCTTAAATGTGGAGTTCAATCTGCTACTGTAAACGCTGTATGGGAAGGTATTGTAAAAGAATATCCTGTTATGTTAGCATCTGGATATAATAAAAAGTTAGTTGATACTATTCAATTTCCAGCAATTGCACAATTAAAAATGGACGGCATGAGATTTAATGCAATTATTGAGAATAATAAAGTAAGTTTTAAAAGCAGAAATGGGAAAGAACTTGATTTACTTGGCAATCTTGAATCAGATTTTCTTGCCTTAGCCAATGGAAAGAATTGTATTTTTGATGGAGAATTATCTATTAGAAATAAAGGAGAATTTGAAAATCGCCAAACAGGAAATGGTATCCTTGCTAAAGCAATTAAGGGAACAATGAGTGAAGCTGAGGCAAAGTTAGTTCACGCTACTATATGGGATTATATTCCTTATAAGAACTTCATCGATGGGCTCTACAATGTATCGTATATTAATAGATTTACTGAGTTAAAAAGACTTAAAAATAGAATGTTCACTAATAGAATATCTTTAGTAGAATCTGCTATAGTAAAAAATATTGAATCAGTTAAAGATTTATTTGAATCATATCTTGCAAAAGGAGAAGAGGGGCTTATATTAAAATCGTTATACGCTCCTTGGGAGAATAAAAGATCAAAGCATCAAATCAAATTCAAAGGTGAACTTGAATGCGAGTTGCGGATCGTTGGTATTGAAAACGGCACTGGTAAATATGATGGAATACTTGGAGCCATTGAATGTGAATCTGAAGATAAGATTGTAAAAGTAAGTGTTGGCTCTGGATTTACAGACGCTCAAAGAAAAGAATATATGAAAGAAAACTTGATTGGCAAAATAGTAACTGTAAAGTATAATACCCGTATTGAAAATGTAAAAGGTGAACAGTCATTGTTTTTACCAATCTTTATTGAAATACGAGAAGACAAAAACATTGCTAATACAAACAAAGAAATTAAATAGGTTTAATAAGTACTTCTTAAAATATAATATAACAAAAGGAAACTAAAAATGAGAAAAGATAATCTTGGTAATAGAATGAAAGAAAATTATGAAAATCGCTATAGGATGAAACTTCAACGCCGTACACCGGTAATTATTCGACTTGACGGTAAAGCTTTTCATACTTTAACAAGAAAATGTATTAAGCCATTTGATGAACATTTCTCAGAAAGTATGCTAATTACTGCAAAATATCTATGCTCTGAGATTCAAGGATGCAAATGTGCTTATATTCAGTCTGATGAGATTTCATTGCTCTTAACTGATTTTGATACATTTGAAACAGAAGCATGGTTTGATTATAATATTCAAAAGATAACTTCTGTTTCTGCAGCAACTGCATCTATAATCTTTTCTAATTCATTCTTTGATAAATGGGGTATTGCCGTATTTGATAGCAGAGCATTTAATATTCCAAAAGAAGAAGTTCATAATTACTTCTTATGGAGACAACTTGATTGGGTTAGAAATTCTATTCAAATGCTTGCTCAAGCTAATTTTTCTCATAAAGAACTCCATGGTAAGAATAGCTCTGATATGCACGAAATGCTTCATACTAAAAATATTAATTGGACATATTTACAACCTAAATGGAAAAATGGAGTCTTTATTATTAAAAGACAAATTGAAGGCTGGGCAGTGGTTGATGATATAAATTTGAAAGAAAAGAAAAATGTCTTTGATAGATTTCTCTATGAGGTACAGGAGTAGTAAAATGGAAAACAAAAAGTGTATTATCTGTGGTAATAAAATTCCCTATTTGAACTACATGAATTATAATAAGATTTCAAAAAGAAATTATTACCATGTTGGTTGTGTATTAGAATATGAAGATAAAAATAAATTTGAAAGACTATTTCTAAAGCTTGTTTACAAAGTAAAAGTTTTCTTTATTTCTATTAAAAGGGGATTTAAAAAATGAAAAAAATTACAAAAGAAGATCTTATTCCTATTGAAGAACGCCGAGCGCCTTATCTGCCTGGATGTAGATATGCTAAATTTGGAGGACCAATTCTGAGAGTTGAGAATTCTAAGCACACATGTTCAACTGGAAAAGTATCAAAAAAGGCTCAAGCATTTGTTTATAACAAAGAAATGTGGCCAGAAGATTATACGAAAGACGGAGCTATCTTTGAAGCCTTTAAAATAAGAGGTCTTAATGACGGAGCATTTGTGCTGTCTCCCACAAACACAATGACTCCATCCACCCTTCAAATGTCTCTACAAGGAAAGCAGACATTTCTTCTTTTTAAGCAGTTCTTTGAGAAGATCCCTCATGGAACAGTCTTCAAGGGTCAATACGATGAAAATGAAGGATGGATTGTATTTGAGAAAATTTAAGTAGCTTTATAGAAAGCATTTTGCTTTAGGTTTAACCTAGCAACTATCGGAGTTAGTATTTTAAGAATAATCACCTTGATATAAAGTGAAATGCTTTTTATTAAAGTCATTTGAAGATTAAAAATTTATAATATTAAAATAGTTTATTTCTTCTTTAAAGTTATATATAATATAACTAAAGATAAAGAAATAGGAGAAATAAATGTTCACCCTTTACAAAAGAACTTTCGTTTTCTATCCTGAAAAAAGAGAAACTTTCAAGGTAGAATCGTCTGAAGATTTTTGGATGCTTGCGGAAAAAATGGAAAAACTCAATAACAAATCTGATGAGTTCTTTTACTTTATTATTGAAGAAGATAAAGTAAATGAAGAAACTCTTCCTGCAGAAGTTGTTGAGAAACTCGCCGAAGTCAAAAAAGTAGAAGAGCGCAATCACAAAAATGGCAAGATCACCGAAGCTTGGCTCAACAACATGATCGGTGAAGTAAAGTACCAGGTCATGAATGTGATCATGAAAAAGAAGTTTGACATGATCAAGATCAACAACGAAATCTTCGTCGTCAAAACAAATCATAGAGGAATTGAGCGAAACAAGAAAATGAAAATGGAAACACTCATCAGAGATTACAGACTTTTGAGTGCTTAGGAGAGAAAAATGGTAAGATATGGACAATGGTCTTCATTTAAAGATATGTCAAATGAAGAAGCAGTTGAAGAAATAAAAGATATTGAAGGTCGTATAAGAGAATATAAAAGATGTGCACAAAACTATTTAAAGTATATAAGCTTTAATAGTCCTATGGTGTCTTTAAATCTTGAACAAATTCTTAACTCAGATATCAAGCATCTTGTTGATGAAATAAAACGATTAAGAAAATTAAAATAAAGGGGATAAAATGCTTAACATTCCAGCCAACAAAATAGGTGATTGGTCTGTAGACCATTACGAAGTCACTAAAGAAGAAGCTTCTTTCTATAATATGAGAGCTGCAATGAATAGAGATATGTGGGGAAGAATTAAACCCGGAACATATACTCGACTTATTAGAAAAAATACTGTTGTAATGTCTGATACTCCTTCTGAGCTTTATGCTCTCAATAGACTTAATCATTGTCCTAGAAAAAAGCTGCTTATAACTGGATTAGGTCTTGGTTGTGCTGTAAGAAATGCATTTGCTGAAAGCTGTAATACTAAGCCTTCTGAAAAAGTTGTAGTAATTGAAAAATCTCTTGAAGTGATTGAACTTGTAGGAAAACAATTATTAGAAGAATATAAAGATCGGCTCTTTATTATTAACGGTGATGCCTTTGAGATTAGATTTAAAAAAGATATTATCTTTGATTTTGGTTGGCATGATATCTGGGATACAATATGTGCTGATCATTGGCCCGAGATAAAAAAGCTAAAAGCTAGATTTAGAATAAACTGTAAGGCACAAGCTGCTTGGATGGATTGGAAAATGAAAATGGAGTACATAAAATGATCAACAAACCTACAATTGGAATGATAGTAAAAGTAAATGATGAATGTAATAGCCCTGAAAAGTATAAAGGTTCTATTGGGACTATAGTTGAAGTAAGTGAAAGTGGTTATTTCAAAATAGAATTGAATGATAATTCTAAGATTACTCAGATTCATGAACCAACATGCGTAGATGAAATTACTTTTGAGTTTATTTCAATTCATAAATTAGGTGCCTGGACTGGGCTGTTAATTAATGATATTATAGACTACCAAACATCTCGTAGAGGACATTTTTATGAACTACAAATAACTCGTGAAACAGGTAAAACAGAAACTATCACAATGTATGATAAAGATGCATTGCATAATGCTATACAGCAACTTGACACTGCCTTTATAGGACCAACAATTCTTGTAGAACGAAATGAATGGCACCAACCTCCTTCTTTAAAAGGATTGCGTGGGAAGATATCAGAACGTTCTGGAGTACTTGTGTTTACTTCTCCAGATAAACTTGAAGTAGGAGACAGAATTAAGATCGATAGTATTTATTACTACATATTTAACATGATCCATAATACAAACGGAAGAACAGATTATTATTTAAATGAAAAATATTAAGGAAAATAATAATGACTAATGAAGAAAAAATCTTAAGAGAAATTGCAGAACTCACTTCTAAATATGTCAATAAATATGGTTATGCAGTTTCAAAAGAAAAGAGCACTGATAAATACGTATATGTTCTTCTAGGTTACACTCAAGCACTTGTTGAATTAAGAACTAAACTAGAAGAGAAATATGGAATTGAAATTCCAGCAGAATACTTTCCGGAGTAGAAAATGCCTAAGAAGCTTACTCTTGACAAAGAAGCAACAAGAATTTTAAGAGAAGAAATGCTTTACGTAGATCCTAACGAAAAGAGATGTAAAGATTGTAGAGGAAGTATTCACCATAATATAGGGTGTGTTACTATCCTTGTTTGCTATTATGCTATTCAGGTAAATAAAAAATTTCAAAGTCATCATACTACTATGACTCCGTTGTTTCAAGTAGATCCAAATGGCACTTGTAAAGATTTTGCTAAAAAAGGAAAATATGAAGAATAAGAAATGAAAAAGACATCTAAATACTATTCGCAGTTAGCACAAAAAATAGGCGGAATAATGATTGCTGCCGGGCTTAAAGGATTTGTTGCTCCTTATGCTATACAAAGAACAAGAGCTGGGCACTGGCAGCGTGCGCTCGGAGCGTGGTCGTTTGTACTTGTTGATTTCTACGACAGAGAGGTTGTTGGATCGCAATATAGCGCCACGACAATAGTAAAGCATTATCCGTTACCTGGCGCTTACATATCAATAGAATATGGCAAATATGTTATTGATGTAGAATTAAAAATAACTTAAAAATATTAAAATAAAATTCTAATCTTCAGAGTTTTAAACTATTATTGCAAAGAAGAAAAACTAATATTTTAAAAGTTATAGAAGAACTAGAAAAATATATAAAGGAGGCCTTCAATCATGATTCAGATAACAGAAGAAGAATACAAATACTGCTCTGAGATGAAAGAACAATTACCAAAACTTGAAAAAGAACTCATTCTAAAAAAAGAAGCGTTAGAAATTGAAAAGGAAAATATTATTGAAAAGAACGAAGTAATCTCAAAATTATTTGAAGCCTTAAGATTAGAAACAGAAAAACGAAAAATGTGCTGGGAAACAATAAAAAATGTCAAAAAATCAAACAGTTCTGCAGAAGTTTCTGAAATTATTTCTAATCATGAAAAGAAATATAAAAAGCAGTTTGGTTTAGAAACTTTTGATAAGGAGTAAAAAATGAAAGTAACTATTATATATATTGTTTTTTCTTTTGGTTGTTTTTTCTGTGGCTACTTCGCGTATTCAGAAAAAATCTTATATTTTAGTCTTGTTCTTATCCCAACCTGTATATCTTCATATCTATTAGGAAGATATATAGGAAAACTTGAGAACACAATAAAAGAACAAGCTGAACTTATCAAAAACTTATTTCAAAATAGAGGATAATTAAAATGAAAGCTTTTAAAGCAAGCGAACATTATGATGAAATGCAGTTGACTGATGAATTATCTTTGTTACAAATGCTAGACGGCTGGTACTTTTTCAATTTTAGAACAAAAGAATCTTCTTTCCTGACGTATAAAAATCCTGAAAATGCCCTTGAAGATTTTAGCAATGGCAAAGTAATTTTTAAAAAGGAAGTATAAAATGATTATCAAAGATGAAAATAAAATGTTTTGCGGTTCTTATGACGTTGCCCTCATTATGCACGATATAACTAAAAACACTTACCACGCTACTTTTTTCGAAGAGCATCCTATGCCAGGTCCCATAGACCCTAATCCTACTTTTATTCGACTCAAAAGCAAAATGCATCACACAATTGGATCACCTACTTTTGAAGGTGCTCTTGTTCATCTTGAAGAACTAACTAAACAACTTAATATTAAGGAAAAGAACATTTTCAGAAAAGCTTTTACTTGGGATGGGCGATTAGGTATAACTGTTTTAGCAAACGTTTTAGAAGATAGAACCATAGAAATAGCTTGGCCATTTACTTATGAAAAGGTAGAAAAATGACTATAGTAAATCACATAATGGCCAATATTGAAATTTACTCAGATATTATAATAGCTGCTGTTGGCTTCTTAATGGGAATAATTATTGGAATGGAAATACAAGAGAAGTTTCCTAATAAGGAGAAATAAAAATGCTTCCCTCAAACAAAAAAGAAGATTACTTTACTAGAAAGCTTTCTTTTCTTCAGTCTTTTGTAAAGAATAGAATGCCTCCTGATCAAGAAAAGATAAAAGACTATATTCTTGAAGAAATAGAAACTTTTTATCGCTCAACGATAAGGTAGAAAAATGAAAACTTTTTATGTTACTATCAAATCAGATTTTAATTATGGTAATAATTTTGATGAAAGACCATTTTGTCTATTTCAAGCAACGAATAAAGAAGAAGCTTTAAAGTTACTCAATCACAAATATGTTTGTGAATTCGATGAAAAATTTGAAGCAGTTGAAATTCCTGTAACATTTAATGACCCTAATTTAAAATTTATTGAGTTGAATTAAAATGAATACAATACTTAAAAAGAAATGGATCTATCTAAAACTATTCTTACAATGGGAAGAAGCTCAAACAATAGAAGATATAGCTAATAAACACTGTATTCTATGTAAAAGTGTTAGTGATTATTGTTTGGCTTGCAAACAATTATACGGAAAAGATCTTGGATTCTGTGATAACAATATCTATTCAAGATATTGCAATGTATTTTATGGAAACCATAGTCGGTTTTCAGTTATGCATAATCCTCTTTCTGATCGGCAAAAAAACTTTCTTGCATTTAGAAAAGCATTACTGAAAAGATTACTTTATCTTATCTTTATTAGTTGGAAGTAAAATGCGAAAAGAATATGAAATTAAAATTTATCAGAAGTGTAAGCATTGTAACGGACGAAAAATCGTAAGAGATTATGTCCCTAATAATTCTGTGTTTTCTATGGGGTCTAGAGCTTGGGATCATGAATGTGATGCTTGCAATGGAACTGGTAAAGTATTAATAGATTTAAAAGAATTAGATAATATAAGCAAATTTGAAAAGCTTCTTTGTAATGAAAAATAAAATGAAATTATTTAATAATTTGTTATTTATTATTTGTTTTTTGCTATTTGGCACATGCATTTTCTTTTTAACGTTATTTACGATAGTAGAATTTAGAAGTATACCTGCAGTAATTTGGATGTCTATAGCTACAATTTTTGCAATTTACACTATATTTCTGACAGGTTCGTCGATAGACTATTTTAAAAGGAATAGAAAATGATAGGATACTATATTAGCATTTCTTTAGAATGGCCAATCTTTTATTATATAGTTAAAAAGTCTGGCAAAAATAACTCACTACAAAAATATGATCTAGATCCATATCAAAGAAAGATAATAGAAGATGGAGATTGGATGATTGCTATGAGTTTCTATTGTATTAGAATTGCAATAGGAAGAAAGGTTTAGGATATTATAATATGAAAATATTTAGATTACATGAATTTTTCTGGTCATTTCCATTTTCTATGAATGAAGGAAATCCTGAAATAAGAAAGTGGGAAATTGATTCATTGAGTAATGAATTTACTAGGTTATATACAGCTAGCAGAGGACCTTATGGTAAATATTATGGTATTGGATTTTATGCTATTTGGTTTCCAGAAAAAATTATAAACAAAGGCAAACACCATGGATATTAAACTATTGGCTTGTTGTACTATTTTTGTTATTTCTTTTGCTGGATTTCTAGGATTTGCTCTTGCTTTAATTCTAATAAGAGTAAAATGCGGGAAAAATAGATAGGATGAAAGCTTAATGACTTTAACAATTAAGGAAAAGAAAGTGCTTAAAGATATTATTTATGATTTAAATGCTTTAAGCAAGCGAATGTGCCTTCTTAACCCAAATGATTATGAACTTAAAGGCTTAGGCGCTGACGTAGCAGCAATAGGATTACAACTAGAAGATAAATTAGAGGAGATATAATATGACTTATAACATCTATAATCTACAAACTTGTAAGTTACTTTATTCTTTTAAGGCTAAAAATAACAGCGAAGCTATAAAAATAGCAGATGAACAAATAAAACTCTTGTTTGAGGAGAAGTAAAATGAAATATAAAAATGATTATAAGGAAACAATAGAATATCTTACTGCAATAAGCGTCTCTTCTTTGTTCACTGGAATAATTTTCTATTCATTAGGCATCTACAACCAAATAGTTATTTTGAAATTTCTGGGTAATTTAATTCTTGGAGTTCCTATAGGAATAATTATTGGTACTTTTGTAAACAGAAACAAATGGAAGGTGTAAAATGGGAAAGCAACTTATAAATGTTCGTGTTACTGCTAGTCAACAGGGTATAGACGCTTATTACAATATACCAGTTGACAAAGGCGTTTACGTTCAGGTTGACAATGCTTATGTTGGCGTAAGAGTCTATGTTCATGAAAATGATGAAGGAAAAGTAAAAGTTAGAGTTGAAAGATCTGGCGGCTGGTACGGTGGTGGATATAAAACAATCTTAGAAGAAATTGATGAAGAACCTAATTTGAAGGAGAAGAAAAATGTTAACACTTAACATTTACAATGTCGATGAAAACACCACGAAACTTTCTTGGAAGGAGGAGTGTAGTTCTTGTAAAGGAACTGGCCTTTATGTAGGAATGGCAGAACATAATGGAGCTGCTATTCAATGTTATAACTGTAAAGGAAAAGGAGAAAAAGAAATAGTTATTTACATTAAATCTTTTACTGGAAGAAAGACACATTCTAAACCTATCAAAAGAGTATTTGAGAATAATCCAGGAATCTTCATTGGAGAAAATGAAGATCTAAAACTGGAAGATTTTGGTGGTCTTAGTTATGATGAATGGAATAATAGACAACATAAGAGTTTGCCTTTCCCTAAAGGCTTAGAAGACAGAAAACATATTTGCCCCTCTTGGTGGTTTATGTTAGGGGTTGGTCCACACAGCACTTTTTGCAAGTGGGATCACGGAGCTGGTAGAACTTATAGTAGCTGCCCTTATTTTGAAACTAAAGATATGTGTTGGAAAGCTTATGATGAAGAACAAATTGAAAAGGAGAAGTAAAAATGATTAAGAAACTATTTGAAAAGGTAATTAATTACTTTAAGGAGTTTTCTATGAAGAAAGAAGTTAAAGAAGTATCACAAAAAGATGTAATCAAATTCATGGCTGATTGGACAAAGAAGTTTGAAAATGTTAAGAAAAGCAAAGATGGCTGGAGCACACTATACCCAATCCTTTCTTTCAAGGGAGACGAGATTAGAATCAATCTTTACAACGCTCCGACTATTGATGTAGATATTAATAATATAGAGCAGATTGTTCTTTGTAGGAACTTCCTGGACGCTGTTATTAAAAAGTTTAGTTAGGAATAAAAAATGCTTAATGAACTTCTTCAAAATGTTTCTTGGTTTAACCCAGATGAGATAGCTTCTATTTCTAAATCAATAGAATTAATATTAGAAATAGATAAGGAAATTATTGATGATATAATCTATTCAGAATTAGAAAATACACTGTAAATTTTTCTTTTAAAAGCCTTTCAGCTATCTTGAAAGGCTTTTTCTTTTTTTAATTTATCAACCACTTCTTGAAAGAAATCAATCATTAAATCAATATCATCTACTTCTACATAAATGCAATCGCCTTCTACTTCATCAGAAACCACTAACCAAAAAATATTTTCCTTATCTTTTACTAAAGATAAATCAGCTAATTGTGTATCAGATTCATATTTAACAATAACTTCATCACTTTCAATTTCTTCATAGTTACGCCACATAATTAGTCCTCCTAAAACTTTATTGTAGTCATTTCTTTAATAGCATCTTTAGGTTTCACTTTTTTCTTCTTTATTTTAGAAATTGCATTTGCACAATGCTCAATCACTTCTGTTCTTAAAGGAAACTCAAGATTATAAAATTTATCAAAAATTCTTTCATATCTTTCTTCGCCTATTGTCCTTCTTTTTAATTGACTTAAATAATATAAAGCAATAAAAGTATGGTAACAAAGATATTTAAAGTAATGTTTCCAAGTAACATATTTGTTCTTCAGCATTGGCTTAATTTGACCATGTTGAGAAGTGTTAAAAAACACTCTAACAAAAACCATTTTCATAGTTTTACTCCTTTTCAAAATGTAAGAAATCACACGGAAATAAAATATCTGCTTTTTTTGTTTTAAAAGTTATCATATAAACATGATTAGAACTAAAAAGTTTTTTAATTAGTTTCTCGTCTTCAATTAAATGTAAAGCAACTAGTCTATTTGTTCCATCAACAACAAGATTTAAATGTCTTTTTAAATCATAACAAACTAAAATTTCTATAGGCTTAGAAAAACTTTCTTTTTCTTTCCAAGAAGATAAGAAGTTATTTACCTTAGTTGGCTTAGAGATAATTTCTTCTTTCAAGTTACTTATATAGTTTTTAACAAGCCAGGTATTCTTAGAATTCCACCACTTTTCTTCTTTATTCTTAGGCCAAAGCAAACGATAATTTTGTGTAATTTTTATAAAATCAGAATAAGAAAACATTTCTAAAATGCATTCTCCAGTTATATCTAACGAAAGTAAATCATAACCCCTTTCTCTAACCATTAAATCAACAATATTATTAGGACCTATAAACGGTAATCTGCTAAGGAATAACTCAGGATTTACTTTTATCATACTCTTTCCAACCTATTTTAATAAATGCTTCTATCCATAAAAATTTTAATCCTACTCTAATATGACTATACATCCACCGGCTACAAAACACTTCCTTTAATTTATTTTGATAATGTATTTTAATAGTTGGAATAAGAAACCACTCATCTGTAATTTCACCTTGCAAAACAATGTAGCTACCTAATCTAAAAAGTTTTATAGCATAATCCATTTTTATATCCTTTTAAATATTTCCATAACCCATCCACACTTTAGGCGGACCTCCTGTCAACCAGCTATATACAGCATATCTGCAAACGTCTGGTGAATGATCATTCAATTTTAATGGGTTACCTTCCTTTGATGGCTTACCGTCTAACAACTGAGGCCATGCATATAACTTCATTTCTCTGATCATATTAGGAACTTTACTTTTAAAGAAATACATCTTAGACCTACCGTCTCTAACTTCCAATAAGCCATTCACTTTATCGATGCCCATGCGTATATCTTTCTTAGCAGTAAGCGTTATTATTCTATTAGGTGGTGCTTCTAGTTCTTTTCTATCCTGAGCATCATGATCTGAAAAACAATATTCCCCAAACTTATAACGTGGAGATGCTTTAATATGCATAGCATGGTTAGCTAAAAGATCACCTTGAGTACTATAATATTCCCAAAACCAAAACCAATACCCATCTGGACTTATAGCTGCTTTGGCATAGACAAATGGATGACCAGGACTTGAACCAAAATCTATAGCAGATACTATAGTCCAATCATCTGGTATTTCAAACTCCTTCTCAGGTGGTATCTCATGGATCTGAGGGTTCCAGCAGCTATATACTAATACCTCACCAGATGGAATTTCATTTAGCCATTCTGAACGCCATACATGATCATCGTGCTCTAGTACTTTTGCTATAAAATCCTGTATCTTATAAAAACCATTACTTTGATGAGCAAGTCCATTACATCTAAAAAACGCTGGACAATCTCCGTAATCTTTATCTCCTACACATTCCCTTTCACAGCGCTCTACAGCAGTAAATATATTCCATTGATACACTGCTATATTCTTTTCGTCAGCTTCATTGAGAAGCCTATTCATGGGTCCATCTGCGTGTTGCCTTGTAGAAGTAAATATATTTTGACCTAATATTCTACCATCTGCAGAAGACATGGCCATAGCAACACCAGTCTGTAAAACATTCCAGTCCATTTCATCAATTTCGTCTATGATATTTTTATTAGGGTGACCAGAACGCAGACCTTTTTTACTTCCAGTAATAACATGATACCAAGATTTATTTTTATGATGAATCTCGTTTTTTGTAGGATCTGAAGAAAGACCTTCGGCTAGAACTTCATTATCATTATATATTGATGTAAAGTAGAAATGACCCCGTGTTGCCTGATCACGAGTTGCTCCAGCATGAGTAGTTTCGCAACCTGGTTTAAATTCAAAATTTAAATGGTCAAGGATTGAAGAATCAAATGTTTTGCCACCAGATCTATTAGCAAACATAAGACCTGAAGATACTCGCTCAAAGAACAAATCACAAATTGCAGTAAAAGGTGCTTGATGCTCTGGTAAAGATGGGTGGACTTCTCTAGGGATTTTTATACCAAGAACTAACCAAATATAATCATATAATTCATCATCAGTCTTTGGAGGATGCTCCAGGAAGTGTCTGGTGAAATCGAGAACGTACCTTTTTTCTGTTTCTGAAAGCTTTCGGCGATTGTTTTCATATTCAGCGCGAAGTTTCTTATTGAGTTCTAGTTGATGTTGGTCCATAAATTAGAGACTATATTCAACCTCCTCAATTCTAACTCCAACAAAATCATATTCTCTATTAATATCGTTAGAATAAGTAGCTATTTTTGTCCATTCTTGTATTTTACGACAAATATGCATATACGCATCATTTTTGTATTTGAAAGAAGCTACAATTTCTTCTTTAATTTCAATTTCTGGAGAAAACCAATTCACAATTACATTGTACTTCACTTTTGTTTCCTTTTATATTTTCTTATAATCTTTTTCTTTACAAAAAATAGGTCCACAACATCCTATTTCAGGTATAGAAAACTTTTTCTTTTTTGCTAAAGAAGAAACAAATAAATTTAATCCAGTATCTGATTCTATTCCGGTCCCATTACAAAATGGGCATCTAATATTTATTCCATCTTTATTTATCTGTATTTTTGCTCCACCACAACCAGGACAAGGCGGTCTATAACCCCATATTGATGAATTAGTCATTTCCAAACCTCTAGTACCTTAAAAATAATTTCTAAAACTTTCTTATGATCTTCAACCCACTGTTTACCTTCAGCTTTTTCTAATTTAGAAAAGTAATCTTCTATATCATGTTTGTAAATAGGTTTTGATTGGATACTTAAATTAGCAACTACCTTCTGTTTTTCATAATCATTTTCTTTCTTTTTAAAATAATCAAATACTTTCATCATCAATCTCCTCAAATATTGGACATTCAAAAACAGGAGTCGTTAAATTATTTTTAACACAGTTTTTAAAAGTATCTTCTGCAATAGCACAATTTGTAACTTCTCCAGGAATAAACGCTGCACATCTGAAACACAAACACATATCTCTATGCTTGCCTTTAAGATCTTCGTCTACAAAAACATCAACACCATGGTAATTATACATAACTATTTTACCCATTTAAATCTCCTTAAAAATATTCTAAATACTTCAGCAGGATAAATTGAAAGCGTGAAATAGATACATAAGAAGCCTATAAATAGTAACCATTCTCCATAGTCTACTTCAATAGCAAGGCTTGGAATAAAATTCCAGCACTTAAGATCATATCCTATTGAAACCCAACCATGACTATCATCTATGTCTTTAAAAAAGTCTATTTCTCTAGAATATTGAGAATAAAATATCATTTCTGTTCAGCCTCCTGCTCTACGGCTTTCTTATTAAATAAGTCGGCCTCTTCTTTTCTTCTCCTAACAAGACCTGTAAGTTTTTGACCTTTAGCGTCTTTAACATAGAGTTTCATTCTCAGACTAACTTTTTTGTAGTCACCTATATTTAAATCTTCTAAAATATTTTTAAGGCTTCCAGCTCCGCAATTGAATGTGAAGCTAACAAGTGCATCAAACTGATTTTGGTTAATAGATACCTTAACTCCGCTATTAACAGCCCTCTCAGCCCATGCTACATCAATCAAAAGAAAGTTTTCTGCTTGCTGTTCATCAATAGAATCAGTTGGCTGAACATTATCAGTATGACCATAACCAATGGTCCAAATGCCTCCAGTATCTTGATAAGCATCTAATCTTAATCCTTCAAATGACTTGATAAGAGCAAGACCTACTTTTGAAAGTCTCATAATTATTTTTCCTTTTTAGTCTTAATAGAATAGCAAAAACCACAGCTTCTATGCTCTGGGTAAGAGTAGACACGTCCACAATGTTTGCACATTGATTGGTCTTTAAATGAATCAAGAGTATCCCAATTCGGTGAAGGTCGTTTACCCTTTTTATCTGTCCTTCCTCCTTTTACCGATATCATTCTTTTTCTTCTCCTTTGCAACAAATAACTTCAGAAGTATCAAAAGCTTCCTGCAAGAGTGTATAGTCATTGCTAAAGAAATAAAGAAAATTATTTTCTAAAATAGAAATAACTTTGTCTTTTTCTATTCCTAAATTAATTAGTGTAGACCAAGAATCAAAAAGTTTATCAGTAAGAAAATTATCATCTTCAAGTATGTGCTGAAACCAGTGAACAATAAAATCTAAAGATTTTTCTTTAGGAATACAAAGATCCATTAAAGCTATAAAAACACTTTCAAATCTCTTTTCTACGGTTAGCTCTTTCAATTTAATCATTCTAAACACCTCGTTTTAATTTTAAATAGGAATGTCTCTGTTTGAAAATTCTATTCTTTTCATTTTTTCTCCTTTAAAGCAAATATCTGATTATACCTAGAGCATTAGTCACGGTAAAAACAAAGTTAATAGTAAATAATGACCAGTCTTTACGCACAAAAGCAATACAAGCCCATGTTGTGGAACTAACCCAAAATAAAACAAATCCCCATCCACTAAATTGTAAATTTAGAGCTAAAACTAAAGCACCAAGCATACCAGCAATTGTACCAAACCAACCTAAATTTTTTATCATATACTTCTTTTACAGTCCTGAATATTTTTTCATATTACTTCTCCTTTTTCTTCTCAATCATTTTCTTAACACTTTTCTTCACAGTTGCTTTCTTACCAGTTTTAGGTTCAATAATTTGAATATCTCCTTCCTTCCACACAAACCTGTCAAGGTTCTTGTCTTTTGCTTTTACCATTTTACATTTCCTCCTTGTTAAACTCTGATATAATAACTATCAGTTTTTAGTGCTTCAATCTCAATGAAATTATCCATAATCTCAACAAAAGCTCTGTAAAATGCTTGATCGCTAGAATTAGGAACTTTTTCAACTTTAGATTTAAATTCTTTGAGATTCTCTCTTAGCATGAATAGCTTAGCATCCATTTACTTTCCTCCTTAAAGTTCTTTTAGATTTAAAAGACTTTTCTTATTAGTTCTATTATGAAAAGCTTCATCTTTTTCTCTTTGCTTTTCTTCATCCTCTTTATCTAATTCTCTAACCCAATCTTCATTTGCCATCCATTTCCTATATTCTTCTGGGTCAACATCTAAAAGTTTTTTAATATAATTTTTAAACTTTTCTTCGTCTAAAATATTAGCGCATTTAGTCCCTAACCATTCATTAAAATTTTCTCCTGTAGATGTCTTAATTTCATATTGTTGAACACTTGGAATACACATACAAGTTTTTATAGAAGGTGGTGGGCATACTCCGTGCCAAACACCAGGACTATAAATTGGCGCTCCACAATGTGGGCAAGACCCCACAATTTGATCATACATGTTTTCTATCACTCCTATTCCAAATTTTAATCATGTCTGAAATAATATAGACCCTATTTTTGAAAAAATACTTTTTGGGATATTTAGAACTTTAACCAAAAAAGTTAAAAACAATAAGTAGAATATTTCATAATCTATTTTTTTATTCTCATTTTACTTTTTCTCATCAACTGATTTTGCCCAAACACTTCTTAACTGATCTTCAAGATAGTTAATAGTGTCTATTACGTCTTGCGGATGACAGCTAATCCATTCTCCTCTAAAAACTTCATTTTTAAATTTCGAATACTCTAAAGGAGCCATTCTTTTGTTTAAATCAAGAAATACCACTTACTTCTCCTTAAATATTTCTTTTATACTTGTCAAGTTAGTATCAATATGACACGAGATTAATAGAACCATTGGTAAGAGCAATGTCTAATTTAGCTTGTTCGTTTTCCCTTTTAGCAAAGTCTTCAGCAAACTGCTTTTGAAATATTGACCAAAGCTCTTTTGTAATCTCATAAGTAAAATATCTATCACCTATAAAGTCTTTACAATACTCGTATGGTTCATTCCACACAGAGCCACTTGTTTCAGTTACTTTTGATTTAGTAACCCAACCTCTATTTTCACAATGGTCACAAATATAGTTTAATGAAACAGTAAACATTATTTATCCTTTTTATTAATCTTACTAACATAATATACTTCTCTTAGAAAAACAAAAATAAAAAAAGCAAAAACTCCTGCAATAAGCCCTAACGCAAAATAATCAGTATTGAAATTCATTGTTTTTAATATTCCTCCTTGTCCCAATTATTAAAGTAAATTGAATCAGCAGTTGAGCCATTATACTCTTTAATAGTTATATCTTTTACATCTTCTGCCTTTACAACAAGCAATCTTTCAGTATTTGGGTTTGCAATAGTAAAAAAATTTAATCCACAAACCCTTTTTGCTTCTTCAAAAGCTTTATCAAAATCATCTGCTTCAACTTCAACAGAAGCCCATGCTGTTATTTTCATGACGTTGAATTTCATATCTTTATACTATAGGCATTAAAAAACAACCATTCAAACTTAAATCTATAAGGTTCTTTAAAAGTAACTTTTGGGAACCAACAAAAAGGAAATATATGAAAATACTCCCAATGATAAATAGTAAAATCAAAAGTTTTAAAATGAAAATATCTAAAATAACAACGATATTTAGCAGTAACCAAGTTTTTCATATTCTAATAATCTCCAAATGGATTATCCTCTAAATCTCTTTTAATATCTTCAAGCACTCCTATTTGTCTTTCTGTTGGCTCTTTTCCATCTTCAATCCATTTATAGATACTTCTAGCAAAATCAAATTGACTATCTTTACATGCAGGTGCAGATTGTATAAAATCAATAAGATCTAAAATGTAATTAATATCTTTCATTCTTCATCCAAGCAATTTTCTTCTACAATAACAAAATCTTCTTCTTTGATTTTATTTTTACAATTAGCAATCGAGTTAGGAAATTTTAATATTTTAATAGGATAAGAATATTTTTTTTCAAGGATTCCTCTTTGACAATAGAATTCGTTTTCTTCTATTAAGCTCTTAGCAAGAGCAAAACACCCTATACAATTATGATTCATTTTCTTCCTCAATACAATTAATAATTTGTTCCTGTAATAATTCAAAATCGTCATTAGATAATTCAATTCCATTATCTTGTAATTCTTTAAATGTTCTATTACTAATGTAATCTAAAGCACCAAAAGACCATGGAGAAACCATTTTGTCATCCCATCTAAAGTAAGCAGTTAGAACATTATTAATGACGTTTTGATAAGTATGCTTTATTTCTACCGGAAGTAATTTTAATGCTTCAAATTCATTTGGTGAAAATTCTAAGTGATTGTAAAAATCTCTATTTAACTTCCCACTTATATTAACTGCATCTGGATAAAATTCAACTTCAATTGGCTGTAAGTTTTCTGGTAAAGTTTTGTCATATATTCTATATCTACCAAAACAGTTAGTAGGTTGAAAAAGCATTTGAACTATTCTAAAAAACCTTGTTTCAATAACTTTATTAGAATCAATTTCTTGACAAGGGCCAAATTCATTTTTATCAGTAAAATCTATTCCTGGAATATTTTTACTCATTGTATTATCTCCACTAAAGTGACTTGTAAAACGACCACAATTATTACAAAACATTATTCTCATTTCTAAATAAAATTCTTCATTCCCGTAAAAATAATTACTTTCAGCTTTACAAACTTCACAGATATAATTCACTTTTTTATTTCTTTCCAATTAAAATTCTTTCTTGACATTCCATGAACATAAGCCAAAGAAGACATAGTAGAAATATCTTTATCCCATTGTTCTACGTCTTTCTCATCTTCTAAAACTAAAATTTTATCATCAAATTCAAGAATCACTTTTATAAGCTTACTCATCATTTTTTCTCCTCTTCGCAATGACAATATAGCTCACTAGCATCTTCTTTCTTAATTTGTTTATTACACCTTGAACAGACTTCTAACTTATTTCTACTAATGATCTCTTCAGTTGTTTGTTTAAGTAAGTCCATTACACCTTGAGGGATTTTGTCAGTAGTTATTCTGATTGTTTTGAAATCATCTTCACTCATGTTCTATTTTCTCCTTATTGTATCTTCGATCAACTATTATTGGAGTTTCTCCTTTTAAATCATGCTCTTTATCGATATGCCAACTTACTTCCACTTGATCATTAGAAGAAAAATCACAATAATAACATTTATAATCTTTTAACCCATCTTTTTTAATTTTTGATAGTAAATCTTCCTCAGTAGATACAATAGTTTTTTCTTTAAATACAATAATATCATCATAAGGATCTAAATGGTGTTCTTGACTTATATGTAAAATCATATCATCTTCAACAAGACAATAGAAATCGCAATAAGAACACCAATAGTGACTTGATCGTATATAATCATCTTTCATTCTTAGCTCAGGAGTAATTTCCTTCTTATTTTCTTCTTGAATATCCCAAAATTCTAATAGTCTTTCAATAAAAAACTTTGCTTTTAAAAGATCTTCTCTACCATTTTTAAAAAGAAATCTTGTTATATATTTAATTATAACTCCAATATGATAAGAATATTTGCCCCAGAAAGGAGCCCAAGCATTTATATAATCATTTGGTTCAAAACCAGCTTTAGCATACCATGAGTCATCTGTATATTTAATCAATACTAATACCTTTTATTTTACATAGAGCTTTTAAACAAGCCATCTTGGGATCATCTTCTCTAAATTCTATCCTCTTTTTATTACCATTATCGTGAAAATCATCGTCACTGTAATAGCTGATACCATATGGAGCATCGGCATAAAAAGAAATGAACATCCCCATCGCGGGTTTTTCTTCCTTTAGCTTTCGCACCAGCCATTCTAAGTCGGGGAGGAGGATACAATCTCCTGAGATTTGCCACCACGAAACCTCATCTACCGTGCGGTTCGATATATCGTCGTTGTCAAGTTCTGAAATCTTTTCTCCAACAATTAATTGAATTATGTTCTTAGATTTAACGTAAACCAGCATCCTCACCCTCGGCTCGAGCATCTCCTGTATCTCCAGCTTACTGGCAAGGGTGATAAACTCATCGGTTAATTTACTCATAGTTAATCAATGAAGGTGTTATTAGCTATCCCTCCCGTCCTTGGTCCCGTCTTTATAACCGTCATTATATGACTGGCCTCTCCCCTCACGTAATCCTTGTGCGTAACCCAACTTAAAATTCAATTCAACTCTCTCCTGCCAGTGTCGCGCCGTCTCGATAAGATCGAAAGTGTCTTTATACTGTAACTGTATCTTGCTTTTAGCTTCTTGTTCGATCTCCTTGATCTGGTCACTCGTCAATATCATACTATTCTCCTTCCTATCACTTCACCAAATTTTCTCACACCCTCAACAACATAAGTTTTCCCGCGCCAGACCACGGCATCGCCAAGATTGGGAGTCACAGCCATTGTTTCTCCTAGAAAGAAATATAACGATATTTCAATGTTCCTGTCGTCAATGTCGGCAACCCAAGGTTTGCCATTCCATGTAATCTGCGCATCTGTGTATTTCTTCTCTATCAATTCTCAAATCTCACCAGATATAGTTTTGGTTGCATTTCTGGCCATTCTACTTTTATAACATGAGTATATAAACTATTTTCTTGAATAAATCTTAACTTCCAAACTTGCCAAACAGGACTCTCATTATTTATTCTGAGTATAACGTCTTCTGGATTTTCTTCTCCAATAGGCATATACTGAACATCATAAGCAACTATTTTACCATTTTCTTCAATATGCTCTACAAAAGAAAGAATTTGCTCAAGTCTGATAATTTGTTTTCTTTTCATTCCTAATGGCATATTAATTTACCTGTATATTATAATAGACAATTCAAACCATAGCCATTCTAAAGCTATAGTAACATTAGTTTTAGTAAACTTAGGTAGCCAATAAAAATAATCAAACCAAATATCAAATTGAAAAGTTATTCTATTCATCATTTATCTCATGATCTATATCTTCTTTTATTTTATTCAAATCATCTAAATCAAAATTCTTTTCTTCAGCTATATTTACCCAACTTATTGGTCTTCCATCTTGACAAGCAGGACAAATATTGGGCGGTAATTCATCTTTTCTAAGAATCTTGATATAATCACAAATATAACAATGATATTGTCTAATAACCTCTACTTTGCCCATTATCTTTTCCTATCAGTATTTTTAATACATTGTTCTATATGATCATCAATTACTTTTCTTGTAACAGATTCCAAACCACAATACGTACAAGCAAATTTGTTGATTACTATTGGCTTATCTTCATTTATATCCCAAAACATCTCTTTAATTTGATCTATAAACTTTGTTAACTGTTTTTTAGTAAGATCCCCTTTTCTTTGTACTTCAATTTCACCATTTTCATAAAAGAAAGCACTACAAATTTTATCTTGAGAATCAGATTCTTTCATATTTGTTTTCATACAAGAAATTATTCTTCTTCATCACCACAGCAGCTATCAATATAGTCTTCAAATAAAGCATCGTATAGCGTTTCAATTGTAGTATAAGGACTATTTATTGTTCCATCTTTAATAACGCTAACTATCAAATTAAAACCTTCTGCTAAAGTCTTAAATTCTTTTGGAGTTAAAGATCTTTTCTTTTTACAAAACCACATATTGTTTCTCCTTTAAAAACATAAAATTAAAATTGTTCCCCAAAATACAAGCCCAAAACAAAAGCCTATAAAAAGAGCTGCCCAACAGCAAATATCTTTTGATCCTTCTATAAAAGCTTCATAAAGCATTTATAATATATTATATTTTAAAAACATGATTATATAAAATCATAACACCGTATTCATAATTTTTCTAACTTTAACCTTGCTTAAATCATGCCATATAAGATTGGTAGCAATATAATTTTGCCAGCAAAAAGAACATTTAAATACGTGAACATCTACAAGACACAATAAAGGACACCCATTATTTAAAGTATCACAATTTGGACAAGGAACCTTCATTTCTTTAGCTCTACAACTCTTTTTATTATCCCATCTACGGTCAAATCTTTAAATCTTGAATCAGAAACATTTTCTAATTTTTTAACTAAAGTTATAAGTAAACAGATATTTGACCAATTATCTACTGCCTGACAAATAATCTCTTTAAGCATTTCATTTTCTTTGTTTCCTTCTCTACTCATCTTCTAAACATTCTCCCCAACAAGAAGAGCAGTAAGAACAAAAAATACCATTAGAAGCAAGATGAAATAAAAGACCACCGCATTTGGAGCAAGAATAAGTTAAAACAATTTTTAAAGTTTCACCATTTTTTGCTACAAAATTTTTATTAAAATCTATAATCTTTTTATCTTCCATTTATGCTCCTTTAATGTTAAATATTAGAATAGTTATTCTACAGCCTAGCAAATAACTTCTTTTAATATCTCATTTTCTTTCTCTATACATAATCAATTTTAATCCTTGTAGACCCACAAGAAGAACAGCTTATCGTTTCATCATCAGTTATATGAATAAATTTACTGCCACATTCTGCGCACCAAGCTTTAGCACACTTTTTCTTTTCTATCTCTCTAACTTTACTTTCAAAATCAATAACATTTTTGCCTATATTTTTATTCTTCATCTATAACCTTTTCTTTGATAATACAAGAAATAGGAATCATTTGTAAGTTCCTATATTGCTCATTTTTTAAATCAACAGATTGAGCTATAGAAATAAATTTATCCTTTCTATCTACCTCTATTCCAATACTGGTAACAATAAGTAAATCTTCTTTATCAAGCTCTCCCTTATTCCACCAACCATTAAAAGAAGTAAGCGCTGTAGCATCATGCCACTCAATATAAAGAAGCCTGCCTACTTTCGGTTTAAGTTTTTCTATAAGGTCTACGAATCCTGAATTAGTAGTTTCATTACTTCTTTCAATTCTTCTAGGATTACCACCTGTCATATTTCCTCCTTAGTTTTAACTATACCAAATAGAATTCGTAAAAAGAAAAAGCCAAAATCAAAAGATACACCACTACCATATTCATAGTTGATTTTCAAATATGGTATAATATAAAAGTTATAATCTTCAAAGTAGCTACACTTATAGAATTTGTATTTAATCATTTTTTAGAACCTTTTCACTTATTTTAGACAAAAATGCTGTCCCGCCTTCTTTTTTATTAGATCTAGGCATAATTCCTACACCTTTCCCATTATTCATACCAACCTTAAGAATTGTTCCAGTTATAATCTCGTGTGAGCCTTTGCTGTCTATGTAACTACCATAATTAATTTTACTTTCAAAAACAGCATCACTTCCTATAATAGCAAATCTTCCATCTTCAAGAAGAAGATTTATAGCTTTTTTAATATTTTTATCTTTAATCATTTCTTCACCTCTACTTCTATTTGTATTTTATTATCTATCAGCTCATTATAATGAAATGGCCATAGAATAGTTTTAATCATTTTAGAATTTATAAAAAATAATTCGTGTTCGTGCTTTTTAGACCATTCTTTAGAAACCATTATAGATCTGTCAACAGTAAAGGTTTTATTCTTTAAATCTAGTCTACAGGCTAACCACTCAAGACAATCATTATTCATCGGCTACTTTCTCTTGTCTCCAAATTTTAGCTGCATCTTTCTTAGTTGGAGCACAATTCCGGCATAAAAAATATTGATCTATGTCAACAGCAATTCCATAACCAATAGCATATTCTTCATACACTTTGAGTAACCAATAAGGTTCCCATTTAAATTCCTTATTACACATGCCACATTCTTGCCACCGTAAAGCCCAACGCCATTTTGTTGCTTTTAAATACTCATCTCTTTTTTTTAATTGTTTTTCTCTATACATTTTCTACCACCATAAATACTGAAAACATTTATAAAACAATTCCATACCCTCTCTATAAGTTTCAAAATTTTCTAAATCAATTCCGCCATTACTAACTAAAATTTCAAAGCTACAAATTATCTTATTTAATACTTCATCCCATTCTTCGCTGGTCATTGATCCAGGATAAGCAATAGTAACTTCTTTAAATCTTTTTAATCTTGGCAAAACAAATCTTGCTATTGTTAAATCTAAATTCCAAGTTTCACTGTCATCAAATCCAATTGTTTTTCTTTGCTTAGAAAATTTCTTTTCTCTTTTATCATCTTTACTTATAACAGAAAAGCAGATATTTGGAACATTAATATATTTTATATCTATGTTGCTCATTTTCTTAGTCATTTTTTGTAACATCAATTGATGATATTAATTTATCAAAATCTATTTTTACTTTTATTTTATCAGAACTGAATATAAAAAGCCTATCCTCAAACATTTTAGCAAACTCTTTTGAAACCGGAACTGTCGCTTTAGAATCAACAAGCTTATGATTTTTATGGTCTATCTGATAAATTTTCCACTCCTCAATTTGATCATCTGTATGAGTGAATTTAATTTGAGCCATTTTGTTTTTCCTTTAATATAAATAATTGTTGAAAATATTTAACAACTCTATCATTTCGTGTGTGGACTGGTCAAATCATTCATCAGTAATATAATTTAATCTTAAATATTTAAGATTAGTCATTCACAAACTTTTTACCATGACTTATATCTAAATGAACTTTCATAAATTCAAAATTATAGATAATACTACAAAATTTACATTGATATTGTATTGATGGTTTAAAAATCTCATTAAGTATAAATTCTTTTATAGCTTCTTTAGAAATAGTTTTGACAAATCCTCCGTTACTCATTCACAAATCTCTTTACTAGATCTGTTTCTATATAAGAAATAGTTGCTTGAGTTTTACCTAAAAAATCTGCTATGTCTATTTGTTTTATATTACTATCAACGAGGTTCCTAAAAAAGAAAACTACTTTTTGATCTTGATTATAAAGAGAAAAGCAACTTGTAGAAAATGAATCAAATTGACTTAAGAAAGGATTTCTAAAATCTAAATAAGCCCCATATTTATTTAATTTACGTGACAAAGAATTCATAGCTCCAATAGATGAAAACTCAAAATCGTCTAACTCTTCAGGTAATAAATCAATACAATTATCTTGATATGATTCCTCATAAACCCTATTTTCTGGTAAAGCTTTGTTAAAAGTTACATATGAATATCTATAATGGCTTATCTCTCTCTTAATAAAATTTCCAAGACAATTAGAAAGTCTCATTCCATAATACTTTGTAAAGTTATCGTTAAGTGTATAATCGTAGAGTTTTACAGCATGGTCAAGTTCTAGATAACTTTGACTTAAAAGGTCATCAAAAAAGTCAAAACCAATATGCTTATTATATTTTAGGATAAGTGAATCTATAACCTTATGAGTATAAGGCATAAGAATTGAAAAAAGATCATGTAAACAAGACGTATCATTTGTCTGTTTATAAGATCCAATTATCATTAACACTACTTGTCTAAATTCTTCATAATCTTGATTCATTTAGTTAATGTTGATTCCTCTTTAGCAATAAAAAACTTACAAGTTCCAAGTTGAACATTCACTTCTTCCCAAGGAAAAGTTAGATCACAATAATCAAAATATCTATCATTAAAACCGCAACAAGGTCTACAATGTTGGCGCTTACCACACGCATTTTTAAACTTAGGTAATAGATAATGATAATTATTTTTTGCTAATGTATTCATTTAATCCAACTTTTCTATTTCTTTCTCGCATTTCCTTATAATTCGTAAAATTTTATCAGCACTTTTATTGATTTGATTTTTTAATACTTCATTTTTAATCAAATTAAGAGCACTAATAGACAACTTTGCTTTTGCTCTCTCCCATTGTAAATCATCTTCCATACCATACATTATTTCATTTCCTCTTCTGTTAAGGACCTTATAAATTCAACATCAGTAGATGTTGACAAATTAACAATATCGGCATCATCGTTGCTACCAACTATTCTACAAAATGAATAAGCTCCATCAATATGGAAAAATCTAAATGTATCTACGACTCTATTAGGATCATCTTTATGTCTTAACACTGATCTATTAGATAGTTTTATCAAACTATTTCTTGGAACTTCATAAAGTTTCATCTCTTTCTATCCGTAATAAAATCATTAAGTTGTTTATCTATTCTATTAATTCTCTTTACATTACATTCAAAACACCAATGAGGACTCCAAGCAGTTCCAGCTAGATTGTTACAACCTTCTTCGCAACATTTTTTGCCAGTGTGATATTTAGAACTGTTACCTACATGATTTGGATCATTGTAACCACCAATCATTTTAAATCACCATAATCACAATCAGGAAATATTAGAAACCATGTAAAAACTATTTCATTCCACAAATTCTTAAAATCTTTTTTCAATCCTTCCTTCAATTCTTTAAGCCACTTTTTCATTTCTTTTCCTTTTTGTCATAAATACCATCTAATAATAAAAAACTTATCTATCGTTTTTTTCATCTTCTTCAAACTTAGTCATTAGTTCATTAGCTTCTCTTTCAAGTCTATTCTCATCAGTTTCATCATCAGTAATTATATTATATAATTCATTAATGTATTTTTCTTTATTTTTATCATATTTTGACCAATTACCTAAAACAGTCTTAAAATAGCTTCTAATAGCTTTGGCATCTCTTCTTCTAGCATAAAGATGATACTCTTTCTTTGTTGGCAATATATTTAGAATGCTCCCAAAGCCTTTCCAAAAACTATTCATTGTTTATTCTTCTTTATTTCTTCTAAAATTAAATTCCCTACTAAGCTAATATGGTTTACAACTTTTACTAAAGTAACTTGATCTGGATAAGCATAATAAGATGATCCGAATGTAGTAAAACATAGATCACAACACCAGACTTCTTGTCCTTTTCTCTTAGAAGGAGCTTCAATCAAATATTTATTTAATTTTGTAGTTTCAAAATTACAACAATCGCAATAACTTTCTTCTGGATTATCCTCAAAATATGGCATCATCCTTTCTCCACTGTAGGTTTGCGTCTGTAAGTCCAGCCACCACCTTTTAAATGAAAATTGTTTTGAGATATAATCTTAACCATTTTGATATTACAATTTGGACAAATAGGATCTCCCTCAGCATAGTCTAAATTTGATCTAAAAAGCTTCTCTTTTTTATGATGACATTTAGGACAGTCATACTCATAAATTGGCATAAATCAAATTACCTCTTTATATAGTCCTTTAACATTTTTCTTTAAGATCATTTACAATATTAACAGGTTATTCAAACTAGCTCGTGTTTCTACTCTTCGCTTAAATATTCAGGCTCTTTTCCTGGATTTAATAACTTCCAAAGCTCAGTCCATATTCTAACCCCAACGAAAACTTCTAAATCACTTTTAGCCCAAGGAAATTGACCCTTGTACGCTTCTAGAATAGTACTTGAAAAATCCCACGGCTCATCTTCATCAACAATTGGAAAGCCAATATCTTCTTCTTCCCATAAATAAACTAATTCATTTTCTTCAATGTAAGACATAATATCCTTATATAGCTTTTGAGAATTACTTTCCATTTATTTTCTCCTTTACAAGATTAATAAGATCTTGAACAGTTTCGATTCTTTCGGCTTCTTTATCTGATATTTTAATATTAAATTCTTCTTCAGCATCTATAATAAAATTCACAAGATCAAGTGAATCAGCCCAAAGATCCTCAACAAGATAATCTTCATCTTTTATTTCTTTATGAGAATATGATTTTAGCACACCAGTTATAATAGAATTAACTTTTTCTTTTATAATTAGTTCATCCATTTTCTTCTCACTAATTACATCTTCTTTTTTAGTGCAAGTACTTTTCTTTTGATTAGATAGCAATTCTTTATCTAGTCCAGCTTCTTTTCGTATACCGCTTGGCCATTGATTTACTTCATTTTGTGCCTTTTCAAGTTGTTCGTGATACCATACAAATTTACTCATTACTTTATCTTTATATATTATATTTTAAAAATTCAGTTATAAAAGAGGAGGGGCATTCACCACTCCTATAATAAAAACTACGGCATTGGAACAATAACATGATCAACAACAATTACAGGAACAACTTCTGGTTCAACGCAACCTTTTCCAAATTTGATTCCAATAAACAAATCAGTAGCCCAATAGTTAGGATGAATGGTTACAAGACCAGTTTTAATGTCCTGACCTCCAGTATAAGAAGCATCAACACCAATAACAAATCTCTTATACTCATAATTCAACCCAACATAAGCCCTGCCTCTTCCTAAAATATATCCCTGATCTGTGTCAGAATATCCAGTATCAGAATAGATTGCTCCATCAAATACAAATGATTTAGGATGAACTACAATAAAAACATTGTAGTATCCTGGAAGCCACTGAGCCCCAACAACTCCGCTAAAACCTTTCCCAAAGTCTTTTACATATTCAAGTCCAACAGGAATAGAAATGATATAGAAATCATAATCTACATCTCCTGCAACTCCAAAAGAAGTTTCAGTAAATGAAGTTGTTTTCCAGTCATCGTAATAACCTTTGTGAACTTCATCATAAGGTGGCGTGTCCCAATAGCCAGCATGATATTCATCCCAAGCTGGGTGCTCACAATAACCGTCATGGTATTCGTCCCAGGGTGGTGTATCCCAATAACCTTCTTTCCATTCCCAATGGCCGCAATGCCAACCTATACCAGGATGATGCACAATCTTTGCTGGGTGATGAATCACTTTTGCTTCATGATACTCATCCCATGCTGGGGTCCAGCATATCTCTTCACAATTATTATTTCCAGCTGGGTGACAATTACTTTGATGCCAATGACTTCGTGTTCTTGGACGACCTTGATCAAAATGACCAGTTTCACAATTAGAAGCTTCATGATGTTCTGTCCATGCTGGAATAGTTTCATCCCAAGCAGGAATAGTTTCATCATAAGGTGGGACATCACAGTAACCTTCGTGCCATACCTTTACTTTGTCATGCCAACCTACGCCTGGATGATGTTCGGTCCAGCCTTCATGACACCCAGTAGCTTTATGATGCTCAGTCCATCCACAGTGCCAACCTATACCAGGATGATGTTCAACCCATTCTGGATTCCACTTTCGATTCTTTTCTGTAGTGGTTTCATTAATATTTTGGTTGGTTCTGAATCCTCCATAACCACTTTCAAACTGAACACCTAAAGTAGCATACAAACCTGGAATATAACAATCCCAAGGACTAGAAGCAACCTCAATAGCAACGACAGGATTCCAATTAAAATCCTTACTTGTAACTACAGTATTATTAATATCAAGCGTTTTAATAACTTGATATTCTTCTCCTGCAAGAACAGTTACAAGATGCTGTTGAAGTTTAGCAAATCCAGGAGGAGCCTTGACATCAGCGTTTTTATAGTTGAAAATGTAACCTGCCCTGGATCGAAAAATTGTTTCTCCTGCAAATGACGATGTAATCATAAACAGAAGTACGAGCAAAATGCTCAAGAAAACCGTGAATTGAATTTTCTTCATGTTCACTCCTTTAAAAAGTTAATAGAAAATAGTTAATAGAAAATAGTTAATAATAGCAACCTCTACAACAAAACATATAAAAGCAACTATAAGTAACCAATTTACTATATAATTTAAAATTGTGTTCACCTCCCTTTAATCTTTAATAAAATCTGTTCCTGGCTAAAAAGAATATTTCTTTCCTTAAATGTAATTTTGATGATTCAAGTCCTATTCCTCTAACAATCCAAGAAACAGATAGTTGAATATACCAATCAATTGCAATAACTCTATACCAACAACAATTAAAACTTCCGGTAAATCTATTCCAAAATTCGTTTTTGTGTTCTATCCAAAACCCATTATAAATACAAGGTAGCCATTTATTTAATCTTAGATATCTATTAGCAAAATATCTATTTCTAGTCATTCTTATCATTTATCTCTTTTATATGTCTTTAAAAAGTTAAGTAGTAATCAGCACGCATATAACAGCAATAAGTGCACACACTGCTTGTATTAACACACATATTAATTGAAATGATAGAACTGTCATTTAGAATGCTCCTTACACCAACGCTTTGCTTTTTCTTTCTCTGCAAGTTCAAGCCACTCTATTTGAGGATATAATTTACCTTCTTGACACCATTTTACAAACGCAATAAGCTGATTATCATCTAGAATTCCTATAAGCGCGGCTATAGCAGAATCTACTGTAAACTTTAACGAATCTAAATCTTCTTTTTTAGAAAATTTATAGTAAGTTGGTTCTAGTTCCTTATTTTGAAGTATAGTTTTAAGATGACAAACTTCAGCCTCTAATTTTGTAATGCGTTCTTCTTTTGACATATTATTCCTCTCTGAAAAATAATTTTGTTTTTTAACTTCTTTTTGAAAGTTATGTTCCCATTCCATTCTATATATTTTTTCATAAATAATTTTATTTAGAGTATCCATGTTGTATCCATAGTTATTAAATATAATATTATTTGTCTAATAAACTTCAATTAGTATAACCTGCTCTTTTTAAAAATCCTTTAATATCTTTTTTCCATACCCAAGGAATAATAACTTCTATATTATAACCAGCAAAACCAAGCGTTCTCCACAATTGTACATTAATGCATCCATCAGATAAGTGAACATTTTTACGTAAAGTTTTGCTATGCCCCATTATTCTTTATAAAAATTAAATAGTTTCGTCAATTACTCTTTTAATATTTTCTAAAGTAGTACTCATAAACCAAATTGTTGGTCTACTTTTCTCTCGCGCTTCATCTTTTAAGACGTCTACCATAGCGTTAGTAGGGAGCATTTCTTTAATTTCACGAAGAGCTTTTTGATATTTTGTAATTTGATCAAGATCAGACATTGGTTCTCCTTAAAATTATTTCTCTTTCCTTCTTATATTTTTAATATAAGAACTAACAACATCTCTTATTTCATTATCAGTATACTCAAGCCTCTTCAGCAACAATACAAAATCTTTTACTATTTTTCCTTCGGGGCTTGCTGATTCAAATTCCTCTACATCCTTAAAACTTATTAAAGCTCTTTCTGCCTTTTGAGCAGCTTCATTTTTACTATCCACTATTTGCTTCCTTATTAAAACCAATCATCTAAAAAGTCAATAATCTCTTCATCAGTTAAGTGCCTTTTAGAAAAACTATTACAAGCATCAACAAACACTTTTACTTTTTCTTGCTTTTTAGCTTTCTTATTTTCAAAGTATTTATCCATAAAATGCCAACCCATTCTCCAAGAATTCCAAAGTTTTCGTGCTTTAGCTCTTGAATTTGGATTCTTGTCTAAAGCTTTTCCAATATCCCTAGCGTCTTTACCTAAAATAAAATTAGAATACTCAGGTGTTTCTGCTATAAGATTTCCTTCTTCATCTCTATATTCTTTCATTTTAAATAATCCTTAAAAGTCAACAGACATCTAAATTCATTATGATATGCTTTCCAAAACTTCTCTTGCATAAATGGACTTGTTAAATCATCAAAAAAGTTATCTATTTTATATTGGATTAAATAATACTTAACAGCACTTGGAATACAAATATCTGCAAGTTTAAAGCCCTTAATGGACATTTTATTGTTAATCAATAAATCTAGAATATTAGTACTCCATCCAACAAAAGCACTATACCCCTCAACAATAAAATGGGGATCTTTCTCAGTCGTCGTAAAACTACACTCATCCAAATTATCATAAAATTTTAATTCATAAAATAATTCCCACATCATAGATAATTTTTCTATTTCTTCACAAGCATCAAGGAGACTCTTTTTATATTTTGTAATGATATAACTATAAGCTTCTGCTTTATGTGCCTTTTTAAAATTAAGTAGAAATCTTGCAAAAGCAATATAGAAAACAATAAATATAAAAAAGCAAAGTAATATTTCTAACATCGTCTTTATCTTATATATTTTTCATTAGTCATTATTTATTCATAAGTTTTTCAACAGCAATAAAAGATTTATCCTTTGACTTTTCTTCTCGCAACATTGGATAAAATTCTTTTTCTAATAAAGCTTTTACTTTTTTGGAACCTATTTGAGATTCTACCAGTCACATTAATTCTTCAACAACTTCATAAGCATCACCCATATTTTCTATAAGTGACCAGCCATGTTTTACATGATTATAACTTCCAGCCATATTAGATCCTCACATTATATATTTTTGAAAAAATTGAACATCCATATTACTTAAAGCTCTTTGATCATATTTAATAATATCTTCTATAATCATTGGTTCTTGTTTCAATATAAAGCAAATCATATCAGCTATTGGCTCAGATCTACCACCAGACATGGTATAATAAAATTTACCTTCGTCATTAAACATATACATAATTAAAGATGGATTGTTTTGACTTCTGATAAGTTTATTAAGAATTTTTATAAGAAATATTATAACTTTAGTTTTCATATTTTGTTTGTTAATTTCATGTTTCATTTCAGTTATCTAGTTAATAGCCATATAGTCAAATAAACCCACTCAAACATTATGATGATGAAACAAATCTTAATAATAAGACACCAACTCTTCATTTCTCCACTTCTATTGGAAAAGACGAGTATCTCACCCTTTCATGTCTATATGCAATGAATGTTTTATTGCACTCGTCGCATTGGATTTCAGTATCATCATTTCCATATTCAAAATACTCGTATGATTCTTCTACTATATATCCACAATATGGACAAACAATTTCTTCGGTATACTTACAGTCTATTTCGCTCACTTCTCCACCTCGTTGATGATCTTGCAGATCGCTTCGTAATGGTCTATAGTCTGCGCGACGCTCACGGTCTTACCAGAACATGGGATGTGTGGACGTATCCTATCCACCACTCCAAGGAGCATATTAACATCATCGGCAATTAAGGGAAGGTGAATATCTATGAGATAATAGGCTACCCTATCGGTATCATCATCATAATATTCCTCCCTCTGATCCATCATGTGTTTAACCCTCTTTCTTATCTCTTCTATCATGGCTTGTTCTCGTCAAGAATGGCGGTAGCCCTACGTTCACGTGCCAGTTTTTCGACCTCATCTAATATTGTCCTACCTAACTCATAACTAATCGCATCATGATCTTCCGATGGAATCATATCAAGTATCTTGTCCTCCCGCTTGTAAGCTTCGCTAAGATTGAGTTCGTACAGATATAGAGTATTGAATAGGAAATCAAGATCGATGTTATTGTAATCTTCCTTCTCGTATTCCTTGTCTATGTATTTCCTGTTCAACCTCATCACTTCCTCACTTAACCTCATCATTCCCTCCGTTATATTTTTTTATAATCACTATCTCTACAGAAAATGAATTTTGGTTTGGTTGGGGAATCAAATGCTGATTCTGGTATAGAAAGACGCTTTCTTTTCACTTTTGGTTTTGTTTCTATACTATCGACTATTTCACTTAATTCTTTTCGCAGTTCATCTAATGATTTATGGTATTTAGGCATCGTTCCCTCCTACATATTTCTTTACCGCCTCAAGGATGGCGTGGTTTAAGTCGGGGGCATAGAATCCAACCTCCCATTCCTTACCGGCTTCATATAACCGCACACCCCACATTCCCAGCTCGTAACTGTTGGTAGGTGGGATGATTTTGGGTGAGACACCTTTCAAACCGAGCGCCTTCATCATCGCCACGCACCCGGCGTCGGAGAGAAGTTTTGCCTCGATCTTGCTGGCATCCTCGTGAAGTATCAGCTCTGTACTGATGTCTATCCCCACAAACTCGACTACCTTTCGTAACAGCGTAAGTTCGTCCATTTAGTCCTCCGGCTTGTAGTAGGCATTGAGGATTTTTGCAGTGTTTCTTTTTGCTGGATCAGTATGATAAAGTTCGTTCCATATTTCCTCCAACGCCTTCTCCGCCCTCTCTCTCGCCTCGATCTCGGCGGTGAGGCGGGAGTTGAGGTCGTCGAGCAACATGATAGCATCATCAAAAAGAAGTAGCTCTCTCCATGCGTAGTTAAACACACGCATAGATGGAAAATATTTCCCGCTTTTCTCTATTTCCGCTACTTCGGCTTTAAGTTCTTCATATTCCATCACTCTCTCCCGTCTGTGGTTATTGAGCGTTTTGATGGCCTAACAAATTTTTTGCTGAGCCACCAAGACTCATTGCGAAACCTCACTCTAAAAGTTTCGTCATTTTCTATAAGATCTATCTCACCTATAGAGTCAACTTCTGCTCCATGATGAAGTTCGATCACCTTTACACGCATACCTATTTCAGGTTTAAGTAACACTAATGCCTTACCAGATTCTGTTGTCCATATCAACCTTTCCCAAATCCAATATGTAATAAGTATTCTTACAATGCCGTCTTTCCAAGCAACACCTGCAACAATACTTACGATCTGACTCTTTGGAATCCAAGCCTGTTCGTCATCTTTGTCTTTGACCAAAATTGCCTTATCAGTCTCCCTCACAATAATCATATCCTCTAAAGTTCGATAACTTCTACCGTTACCAGTATATCCATAGCCATCACCTTCTCCATTTTCCATACGCTCAAACGCATCAAAAGAGTGTTCACTCATTTACGAAATCCTTTCTACCTAATTTTTTAATATCTTCAACAGATAACTTAACTAATTTAGATAGCTTTTCATCATCATTATTTTTTATAGCTTCATCAAGATCTTTTTTATGTATTTCAATTCCTCTATCAAAACATTTCCATTCATAATCAAACTGTTTAGATTGTCTTCTTAATTCTCTCAATGATGAGACTTTACTTGATCTAGATATAAAAATATAGAAAAATATACAGACAATAATAGAACCAAAGATAAAAAGTAAAATTTGATTAATCATTTGCAAATTCCTCTTACATATTCCAATACCTCTTGACTATTCATAAACTTATTTATAGCAAATATACAAGCATTCTTAAATTTAAAATGATCTATTTTATTTTCATTTAAAACACCAGACCATCCAACAGGCAAAAATCCCACAACACCACGATTAACTATTTTTATAATAAGAAAAGGAATTCTATCTCCTCCACCAGAAATGCTGCTTTCTCCAGATAAGAAATAAGAAGGCTCTTTGTCTGATTCATATTCTAAAGTATTACGTTGAGACAATATAACACTTTCAATAATTATAGATTCTTCTACTAGTTTCTCCCACCAACCCCATACTTGCTTATCAGTTCCTTTTATCAAACAAAATAGATCTATTCCTGTATATCGTTTTAATTCAAATACAAAATTCTCAATCAACGGCCTACCAATTTCTTTATTATAAGAAATATCACCTTTTTGAGATTGCAAATCAGAATGAACTGTTCCTCTTGCTCCTGAAGAATCAGTACGCCAAAAGACATTTTTGTCTTCATTACTAGTCCACCAAAGAGAAAGCTTTTTAGCAAACTCTCTTTCCCATGAATTACCAAGCGCTTTAGGATTTTTTTTAGTCATTAATCGAATTTTCTCCTACCAATCATCTTCCATTATCCCAAAACCTGTTAAATCTCTATACCAATATCCAGCCATGAATGGCCCAATGTTATTATCTTTTTCTTGAGCTTCTTTATATCCATCGCGCTTACTACGCTCATAATCACTAAGAACTTCATTTTTAGAAGGAGACTGCTGCTGGTTTGGAACACAACTTGTAGCAAATAGAAAAACATAGCTAAGGAAAATTAAATTAATAATAACTAACAAAAAATATGCTACTTTTTTCATGTTTACTCTCTTTATAAATATTCCTCTATTTCTTTTTCAGTCCATTTTATTTCTTTACCATAAATTATCAAACACTTTATGATTTTTTAGTCATTTTCTTTTATATTTAACTAATTCTCTCTTAAAAACAAATACATTATTTTGTGTACAACACACCAATTCCCAGCCATCTAAGCCTGCTCTCTGTATCATACATTCCCAACTATCTGGAAAAAGTTGAGGAGTTATAATATAATATTCCCACTTTTTCATTTCTACTTTCCTATAAGTACTTTTCTATTTCTTTTTCAGTCCATTTTATCTCTTTACCATTCTCTAAAACAAGTTTAGTAAAGATAACAGGGCCACTAGACCAAGGACTACATTGTTCAACTTCTTTGACCTCTGTACCATTCTTTAACTTATAACTAAATATAGAAATATCTTCACCAAACATTCCTTTTACATTATCATAGGCTTCCCTATTATAGCCACCTTTCATCCCACACCAAATACAATCTTCATTTTTGATAGCATTCTCAACTAGAAACTTTTTAGCTTTTTCAGGTAAACCTACAAATTGAGTTTCTCTAGACATTTATGTTATCCTTAATAGACCTTTCTCTTAAAACAGCCTCAATACAATATTTTATAAAGACTTCGTTCTTATTTTTTGATTTTAATTTATCTAAAATAGAATGTAAAGTATTAAAATCTTTTTGTCTATAATAATCAATAACAACATCAGTAATAATTTTAGATAAATGTTGCTTGTAATTAATCATTTAAACTTATTCCCATATTTATTACTTCTCTTCTATTAAATCTCTTACCATCAAACTGATTAGGACATTTTTTAGAATGTGGCATACACTCTTTTAGACAACAGTTTAAGCATTTATTTATCTGCTCTGGTGTATCTTCATGACAATAGATTTTTAAGCCAGCTGGCTTGTTTTTGTATTTTAATATGCTTACTTGCTGTTGAGAAATCTTAAACATTTTAGCAATAAGCTTTTGTGGAACACTAGAATATGCTAATTTTAAAAGCAGCCAAAGTTCACCTTCTTTAAGATTTTTGCTTTTCATAGATTAGCTTTATCCATCATCTTCTGCTTTTTTAAAACACTTATCAGCAGCCCTTATAAAATCTAGCCTCTCTTCAAATTCTTCTACCATCTTTTGAAAATCAATTATTGTAACACCAACAATTGCATCAGTATTCATATCGTGTCTAACAAGAATTCCTTCTTCTACTTCATCACAAATAGCGGGAACAGGAGGCTCTACAAATGAGATATAAAGAACATCACTTTCTCTGTCATAATTAATCCCCATTTATTCACCTGCACGCCTTCTTGGAAGGTGACTTAAAGCATCTTTCCAATTTTCATATCTAGGAAGCCTAAAGAACTTGCGCTCTTTATATTGTTTATCTAAGATTTTTCTCATACCTTCTTCAATCACTTTCCCCATGCTATATCTTTCCATGGTATTTTCTCCTCTTTAGAAACTATAACAAAAATTCCACAATCAGCACATTGATATGCTTGGCCTTTTTCTTTAATATCAATCTTTTCTATTGGACGGCCAGTTTTCCAATTAATAATATTTTCTACAGGAATCATAACAGACATGCAAGTTCCACAATACAAAATCATAATTATTCTTCCTTTTTGATTACCATCTTTTAAATCCTCTCATATACTTAACACTCAACTCTTCCCAAGTAAGTGACTTACAACTTTTAGATAAATCAATAGATGTTTCAACTATATCCCTTGAACCGCCAATGTAAAATCCAGGTTGGTAAGACTTCTTTATCGTTTCATTGTAAAAGTCCATTTCAACATTTTCTGGAAAATGTATAAACATTTTCAATACCTCTTATTTAATTTAATTTAATTTATTAGCATACCTTCTAAAAACAAAAAATACTCCAGCATAACACGTTCCTACAGCACAACATACTGGCTCCCAACCATTTTTATCTAACTTTTTAATTCTATTTTCAAAAACAAAAGCTGACGCTTCTGCTGGTATTTGATGGTAATCAAATACAGTGCAATAATCACATTTCTTACTCATTTCTTTCAATTGTCTTTTGGTCATTCTTTTTTAATAAGCCAAACCGCCAGAAAATAATACTCAAGATACCAATATAAATAATAGGTGTCCCAAATATAATTATAAATATTATCTCATTTTTCATTTTATCTCCATCAATCCAATACCTTCTGGAAAAATAATATACATTTTATTTCTCCTTTTCACCTAAAGGCCAGGGTTCTTCTCCTTCTAATATTGGCCTTTTTCTCTTATGAGGTTCTACAATAACTGGGTCTTTTTTCTTATGACCAAGCTTTTTTAATTCTTCTGCTAATTTCATTGACTCTTTTAACAGATTAAGATCAATCTTTTGCTTTTTCATTTTTGCCATCCTATAACAACATTGAAGAATTTAAAAGACATATCAATCTCACCTTTCATACAGGGCGGTTCAGCTTTAATATATCTCCAATCTCCTGGACATTTAATAACCATAATCCAAAATAATAAATTATTATTGCTCACTCTTTTTAGCTAATTCTTTTTTTAAACTTTTATATCTTTCTAATATCTTTTTCTTGCGTTTGGGATTAGTTTCAAGCTCAAAATATTCTGCCCATCCACCAAACCAATTACAAATATTGCTAAACATATCTTCTAGATATAAAAACAAATAAGCTAAAGCTCTATAAAATCTAATTTTCATTTTCATACTTCATTGTAACTTCTTTAATCAATCTTTGTATTTCAGGATCTTTTGAAAGATAGAAATAATCCCCCATTAACTCGCATTGCCAGCTTAGTTCATCTAGCAAATTCTCAATCCAGTTTATTCTCTTACAGCTTAAGAAACAAAATAGGTTATCAAGTCTATAAAATAACCAACCTAAACTTTTGTAGAAAAGTTGCTTAATTTTCTTCATTAAATATCTTCTCTTTCTCATCAACCCACATTACAATAGTGTCTGCTAAGCCAACTAAAAATCCTACAACAAATTCTACAAAAAGAATTATTGGAAAAGATATAATTAGAAGAACAGTAAACCAAATCAACCTACAATATTTTATAATAGTTGTTTGATATAAATTAATGCCGGCTAAATTACTAAAATACTTTAAAAATGCGTTATTTGTCTTAGCCATTTTTCTTCCTCTATTCTAGTTGCTAATTCTCTTATTCTTTCAACTAAATACTCACGTTCTTCTTTTGTTAACTTTTCAATTTTTGTTTCATCAATGAAAAACTGAACAAGATTTCCATCATGATTTTTTGACAATCCAAATTCAATCCAAGAATCAATTATAAACTTTTTATCCTTAGTTGGACTCATATGATAAGCACAACCACCATCGCAATCACATGGAAGTTTATAACCAGGTTTGCAATCTGATGTGACATCACAACACGGCATAAGATTACTAAGAAGACAATTACAATTATGAGTATAAAGACCATCATAGCCATTCTTAATAAGATAGTCTTTTGTAATTTCTAAAACATTCATTATTTTACCTCCATCAATCCAATATCTTCTGGAATTGGAGAATAGAAATAATAAAAGAATTCAGGTTGACTTTCTAACAATCCTAAATAGCTTCCAAGTCTTTCGTTGTAATTAGCAATATTATTTCTCCAATCTACTTGAGTATCTACTACCTTCTCTCCAAGTTTCCATTCCCCAGCATTAAGTAACTGGCCATTCACTTCATATTTTACATTCCCAGCCATATCAATTGTCTTTTCATAAACCGGAATAGTTCTAATAAAAGCTCTATACTCTCCATAAAATTTAGCAGAAGCAACTTTATTAGCAAGTCCTACAGCAGAAAAGGTAAATAAAAGGCAACAAAAAACAACAGTAGCAATTATAACAGCAAATCCTTCTGGCTTATTATAGCGATTGCGATCAGCGCTTTTATTCCATAAAAATAACTGCAAATTGTATATTCCAATACATAAACCTATTGCAAAAACAAAAATTAGAAAGTTAATTAAAAAAAACATTCCAATACTCATTTTACTCTCCTAAATTATTGTGTCAATTACTTGTTTTTAAATCACCATCTTGATCAATATAAACTTCTTCTTTGTCTTTAATTCCTAAAAATCTCCTTAATAAACCTAAAATTCTTCCTTTATCCCATATACAATAGATACTCATTCTTGATGAAGATCCATCAACTAAAAATCTATTAAAACCTTTAATTTTAACAATCTTATATCCATAATCTGAATGTGTTTCTGCAAAGTATAACCACTCAAAGAACTTGATTAAGTACTTATTTGTGTTTAGCAAGAAAATATCCCCATATTTTGAGAGGTCCAAAATATAAATCAAATGCTGGAGTAAATATGCATGGCCAATATATTAATGAAATACCAAAAGCAATTTTATAAGGATAAAACTTAAACCCTATTCCAAATTTTTCACTAAGAAATTCTATCTCTTTAGCTTTCACGTTAGCAAACACATAAATAAAATACAAGAAATAATAATCATACCATAAACAAAAACCATAAAAGCAATTTGAATAAAGAAACCCGATAAATTGTCTTCCTTTTTAGCTTCTTTATATGATAACCATCTATCCTCTAACATTTCAGACATCTTACAACCCTTTTGATTTTAAATGTGGATGCAGATCTTCTATTTCCTTTCTCCTATATTCTTTAAGCTCTTTCATTAACCATTCAAAATCAGTAATTATAATATCAAATTCCCTGTCATATCTATTATCACAAAAAGCTTGCATCTTCTTTTTTATCTTATAAATTCTTGATAAAGCAGTTATGTCTCTCATTCTTCATAACCTTTAATAAAATATAAGAGAGGTGGTCAAGACCTTCTTAACTAACTGATACTACAACATAAGAAACGCATCTAGCTTGTTTTCTACTTTTCAAAATCTTTAAAAGATTTAAAATTATTATCAGCTACCACCTTACTGGCACCTCTCTTTTCGCATTACTTTTTATCTCTTATACTATATTATATTTTAAAAACACATTCTTAGAAGTTGTATGAACTTTTTACAATTTTTACTTCAACTTCAAAGTATCTTGAGCAAACACCACAAAAAGATTTTATTATTTTTATTTTCTTAGTAAATTCATGTGAACAAAGAGAACCACAATAAGGGCATTTTACTTCTGTAACCCATACTTTCCACATTTTCATTATTGGTTTAGCAGTCATCCTTTTATAACTCCTAATGGATACAACTTCACCAATGGTTTTACTAAATCTTTTTGAGCTTCCATTACTAAATCAATGTCTTTATAAGCTTGTGGAGCTTCACTTAAATCTATTTTTTGCTCTCTATTTTTCCGCTTCTCAGTTTTACCCCATCCTTCATAAACAATATCTTTCATTGCTTCATTACATTCTTCAATAGTCAAAGTATCTGAAGCTTTTGAACGAGCCATCCTTCTTCCAGCTCCATGACTACAAGATTCAAATGAATCTTTATTACCTAATCCTTCAACTATGTAACTAGGAGTGCCCATTGACCCTGGGATAATACCAATTTGACCTAATCTCGCTTGCGTTGCTCCTTTACGATGAATCCAAAGATTCTGACCAAAGTGATTTTCTAATTGAGCAAAATTATGATTGATATCTATTTCGCGTTCATAAGAATGGAAAAATCCTTTTTTGTTAAAAGTATGTTCCAAAGCTATTTTAAATTTCTCCATCAAACGCTTTCTATTTTCTTCAGCAAATTCCATACACCATTTCATGTGCTTTATATACTCTTTTCCCGCATCATCATCTACGGGTAAGAAAGCAAGATCTTTATTAGGAATAGCAGCTTGCCATTTTCTATTCAGTTCCAATGCCTTTTTATTATAATAGTCAGCAATAACTGCGCCTAAGTTTCTAGAACCAGAATGAACCATAAGCCAAACAAATCCATCATCTGATTTTTGAAGTTCTATAAAATGGTTACCACCGCCTAAAGTTCCTAAACTTTTTTCTGCTCTATCCTGAGTTTTATAACCTTCATTCCACCCAGCTCTGTTGTTATTAAAAATAACAGTAAACATATTATGACGTATGCCTTCATTCACAAAAGTAATCCACTCTTGCTTTTCTGAATGAACGCTAAAACCAACTGGAATATCTCTTTTTGTAGAATGGAGGATCTCTTGAATAGTTTCTTTATCTAAAATATCAGCGGGAATATTTGTTTCAACTGCTCGCATTCCACAACTTATATCTTTCCCTACAGCATTGGGAATCACTGCATTTTTACAAGCTATAACTCCGCCTATAGGCATTCCATATCCTTCATGGCAATCTGGCATTAGTGCAACATGTCTAACAACTACAGGATGATTGGCTAAAGCAATTGCTTGAGACATAGCTCCTTGCTCTAAAGGACTACACCAAGATTTGATAGGAATTTTACATCCTATAGTTTGAACCCATTCCATTATTACACCTTTATTATGATAGATGCTTGTTAATATTTTCCCAAATCACATCTGTTGGTAGGTGCTTGTTAATATTTCCCCAAACCACATCTGTTTCCCACTCAACAAGTGTTTCTACTATTGTGCGAAGAATAACATAAACAAGCACTGTTAAAAAACAAGGTAGCATAAGAATAGAAAAAAATATAAATAATAGAATAGCAATTAAAGTTCGCATTTTTTACTCCTTATATACTATAACATTTTTCAAAAATAAATTCACCCAAACATGAATTACAAAGTATATGCTTAAAAATAAGGAAAAATTTTTTGATAATGGTGTTAGTTCTTCTCATTTCGCTTGTCTTTAATGCTTTTTCAATGGAACTAAAAGTTCATCAATATTATCAAAACTTAAAGCATGATGAATGAAAAGCTGAACAGTGTTCTCACTATCATCATCTAATGGTTCTTCGCACTCACAAATCCAATAACTGTGTGACCAAACTCCTTCTTCATTTTGAATAGAAGCTTTTATCATTTCAGCTTGGCAATAAGGACATATTGGATTTTCCATAATCTACTCCACAACCTTAAAAACAATATCATCTCTTAATACATTTGAATCTGGATTCTTATCATAAAAATCTTTTTGTATCACAGAAAAACAGCCTAACTTTCTACTCCAATCCCAAAACATCTTATTATGGACATCATCAGTTAACTCGCCAGACTTACTTTGATACCAATGTATCATTTCATGTCTAAGTTCTTTTTTTATTATTTCGTCATCTTCAGCAAAAAGCTTCCTAGATATTAAGATCTCATTATCATCAAAAACAAAAAATGCTACAAATTCACTTGTCTTAAAATCTCCAATCTGTATTGAAGGTAATTCAGATTTTGGAAGATGAAAATATTTTGAGTTAATTTCCTCACAGTAACTTAGAAGCTCTTTCTTTTTCATTCTATCTACCATTTATAAGAATTTCTTCTTAAAGCTTTTTCAAAACTATTTCTTTCATTTCGCCAAAGCATATACAAAAACGGGAAGCTTTTCTCAATAATTTCTAACGAAAAAGGAAGCAAATAAGTAAGTGACGTGTGAACTTTAATATAACACCAAGGATCAATAAAAGTATAAAAACTTGACATAGATGAAAATCTTATAGACCATAAAGATGCTAAAGCTTCTAAGTATTCTATCTTTTGTTCATCATAAACATAAAACATATTTTTCTAAATAGATAATTGTTTATTTTATTAGTACACTTTATCTACATAAATCACTATAAAATTCAATCCATTATCTATAGCCCCAGATGCCCTTACGCGTTTGCCTATCAACCCATCCATTGGCTCATCATATGAACGTACTAAAAATCCCTCCTTAGTTGTATACGTATATATTATATATGTGGGAAGCAAAAAAGGACCTTCTTTTATAGTTTTTTCAAGCCTACTAGTTATTGTAAATTCCATCTGTACATCTATCCCATAAGGAAAATCTCCTCTATAGGTAGCCATATCTTCTTTTGTTATGAGCTGAGGAGCTGCGCTTAAGCAGACCACCATGATCAACGATATAACAAAAAATAAATTTAAAAATAAGAAAAAAGTTCTTTTTTTCATTTCATGTCTCCATTATACTTGTATTTCATTTTGCTAAAGTATATATCATATTTTTCTAATTTGCTATAAATGAATTAGTAAGCTCATCTCCACTTAAATGTTCATCATCTAAACCCATAAAATAAACACTAAACAACTTTGCTTTCTCATCCCATTCACTATAAAATTCCACAAACCTATCTGGAGGAGTTTCAAGAAATTCTCTAGTCCAATTTCCATTATGCTTATATTTCTTTTTAGCTAGTATTATTATTTTTCTATGCATGCTCTTTTTACTAATGCTACTTTTATTTCTCTACCTTAATAATCTTTTCCACTATAAAATTGCCTACTTTATCTTCGCTGCCGCTTGCCAATACTTGTTTACCTATATATCCATCGAGAGGAGAATAATAAGTAATCACTAAAAACCCTTCCTTAGTTGTATATGTGTATTTATCAACGGGACCTCCACACAAAGCATCCAACACAATTCTATCTAGCCTGCTAGTAACAGTAAATTTTTTTACTTCTTGACTATTAGCAGCCACAACAAGTAACAGAACAAAAGCAATTACTAAACTATATAAAATAAACTTTCTCATCTCATTCCCTTTGTTTTATTTTCTTAGAGTTTTTTCTCTATTGCCATAACCATATTTTTGTCGATACTCACAACCGTTATCATGCTCTTCAAAATCTTTTCCAATAAACCCATTACAACATGGACATGCACCAAGCCAACCCTGAACCTTATCAAATGTACCAACTTCATTTTCATTTGGTGGTTGATTAGCTACAGGAAACGTACCGTGATTAGTAGTTAGCATTCTTCTACCATTTTTATCTGTCCATTCTTTCCACATTGTTTTAATCTCCTCAACTCAAAATTTTCACAAAAGCAGTTTTACTTTGGAACTTCTATATTATATTTTTCTAAAACTTTTAGCATTATTCCTTTAGGAGTAAGGTCTTCTGCTGCAAAAATAGCTTTCAATATAGAAGGGCTAAACCCAGAAACTAAAGCCACATTATTATGTTTCACAGTAACTGGTTGACCTGCATAGCCGCTTGTATTCCAATATACAATAGATGGAATAGAGTAACCAGCAACTACCCATTTATCAAGAGAATTTTCAACTACAGCATTATCACCGACCGTCCCCTCATGAAACTGCATATCAGAAACAATAATAAGCATATTAGGCATCATATTGTTTGTAAGATTAAAAAACTTTGCAGTAGACAATATCAGATCAAGAACTTTATCTATTCTAGTCTCTCCAATAGCACCATCAAATATTTCATTATTAAAAACAGCTTCAGAAAACTTCATTCCATTCCAATCTTTAAATTTACCTTCGCTTTCAAATCCTATAAATTTCTTATGAAAAGGATTTTCTTTTGGAATTTTAGCAGAGCAATAAAGGGCCATCCCCTGCGAGATATCAACAGCTTTAATAGACCCGCTAACTTGTATGCTCATAGAACCTGAAGTATCTGCTATAACAATTGCCCTTGAATCAGTATCCATATAATTTGGTAAAGCTTCAAACTGAGCGTCTCCAATTTGTTTATCACCATTTCTTACTGTTCTAACACAATCATGAGGAAAAAGAACGCTAGCATGAATAGTCGCTTCACCTTTTTCAAGAGCTTCTTTATATTTAGCAAATCTTTCTTCGTCATGCTTTCCAAAAGCATTAGTATATCTGGCCATTGCCACAGAAGGAACAGTTTTGTATTCAATTTCGTTCCATCTGTTTGTACACATTTTGTGTTCAACAATATGGTCTTTACGAATCTTAGCAAGAAATTTACGAAAGTCTTTTTCTGATTTGATACCAAGAGCAACTCTTAATTGCTTATCTTTTCTGTCTGCCCATTTAGCAGCAAGGACATCATTATTGCATAAAGCACTTGCCCACATATCAGCTGCTATATAGTCAGCGTCAGAATTAAATAAAGATCTTAAATCATCCCATCTTCCAACTAAAGGAAGCCAACCAATATTTAATTCAAGCCATTTTAATCCAATTTCGTCTTGAGCAAGCCATTTATAAATAGATCTTGCGGCGCTTCTATTCCCACTACCTCCCCTTGCGTCGCGAAGCCAAAGTAAAAGCTTAAAGGCTACTACAGGGTCTACAATCCAAATCTTCTGAAACAACGACAAAGCAGATTCTTCACCTTCATAGAATGATTCTTTCTTTTTAAAAAGAGAACCAGCCTTACTAAAAAACTCTACTGCATGGTCAAGAGAATGTTCATACTGATTTGCGCCTTCATGAGTCTTGATCATTTTAAACTCCTGTTCAGGTTGGAACTTTTAAAACATTCAACGTGTTTTTATTTTGTTTGCTGTAACCAACCTTTTTAAATTGTTTTAAAATTTATCTCTTTTATCTTCAAGCATTCCAATATATTCTTTTATATATGATTCTAAGGATCTATTTTGCTCATCGCTTGAGCTTAATAAAAAACTTTGTAAAGCAATAATTACATCACTAATCATAATATATCTATGTTTAAAACCATCTATACCTAGTTTAGCTGTATTGAAAGTTATATAAAGATCTTTTTTACTCATTTTCTATCACATAAAAATATTTTAAAAAACAGACTGGGACTTGAAAGCTTAACAGGCTTTTGTTTTTGTTTGCTGTAACCAGTCTTGTAAAAGAACTTTAAAATAAAATCAGGTTGAATTTTTATACCCAATGTATTTTTATTGCTGTAATCAACCTTGTAAATTTTAACAGATTAGCTTTGTTTTGTCTTTCGACGGCCATATTTTTGATTGCTGAAACTAATCTTGTCTTATACTATATTATATTTTAAAAACTATGTCTTAGAAACATCTTTAGAAATTTCTTTTGATAATAATTCCTCCTCAACTAAAAATTCATATATATATATTTTCTTTTTGTAATCCCAATTGATATCATTCCAATACTTTTTCATTCTTCACCAATTATGCCATCAAAGATTATTGGTAATCTTTTTTTCATTTCCTCTAACAAAGGAACCATAACCTCTCTCATTTGAGGATGAGCGTTCTTAGAAGTTCTTAACTGAAAAATGTGTCTCCATTCTCTTAAATTAGCTGTAATCACAATTGTTGTAGCAGCAGAATTTGGTAAAACAGATCTTGCTATCTGAGGAGAAATACCATTATCTAACATCTTCATATAAGAATTCTCAGCATTTATACACACTGATTTCCATAATTCATAAGAACTACTTTTTTCATTTAACAAAGGCTTAATAACTTCTATTTCAAAATTAAATTCCTTCTTATTATAATTGCAATAACGTTGACTCTCCATTGTATAAGATGCTAAACGGTGACGTACTAATTCATGACTAATCCCTCTATCACAAATAATTTTAACTGAAATATTAAAGTGCTCAATGACAGAAAGATGTCCACGATTGATAATATTTTGAATAAAAGATTTATAACTATCTTTAGATACTTGACCATAACTTTGATAAGCAACTCTACCAATAAATTCAATCTTCTTTAAGATTTCTATTCCGTCAAACTTATCTAAGATTTCAAAACTTGGCTCAATTATTTTCAAAACTTATATCTCCATTCTTTACATGTTCCGTTTAATGGCACTCTAACATAAAATTCTTCTAAACCGCATTTCTCTTTCAAATACTTACAAAACCTAACTCTTTTAGAATCATCCAGATTCTTACAAAAGTTACAGGTGTTAGTATATTCGTGAAAGTTCAAAGCACACAAAGCTATTCCTCTTCTAACTTCGTCAATATCAACGCCTTTAGGAATTTTTTTAAGATATTCTTTTTCTTTATTATTCATTTTAATTATTCACAGCTTTGAAATAATTTACCCATTCAGTATCTAAATCTTGTAAAGTTTTATACGAAGCACAAAAAGAAGTTGAATAATATTTCTTGTTATTCTTTCTCAACCAAGACCATAATAAAATTACTTCATCCCCATCATACTCAAACGCAATACCTAAACTATTAATCCAAACGTATGTACCAAATAAAATTTTTTGTAATTTACAAATATAATAGCTAAATCTTTGTTTCACTTTATCTCTTCAGCCGTTAAGATATTTTTATACCAAGAGAAAAAAGGAACGCGCCAACCATATGTTGTAATATAATACGTTTTTCCTTTTTCAATAAATCCATAGAAATCAGAAGAATTATATCTCCAGTGAGTCCAACATACTTCCCAAAATGTATCAGTAATTTCAAATGTCATACTAACAGATTTCTCATCAGAAACCATTTTAGTATATATCAAATACTTGTCATCTGCATCTTTTCCACCACCAGACTTCTTGAAGGCTTTGTCAGTGACAGTAACAATATAATTATCTCTTGTAAAGTGTGGTAGTATTGGAGCAGTACAGACAGCAAGAAAGATAAAAATAATAGTGATAGCTACTAATACTTCTACTAAAGTAAAACCTTTTCTACTAAACATTTTAAACCCCTATAAAAACACATCCTCTTATATTATTATATTTTAAAAGCTGTGTTATATCAACTTTTCTTTCATTCTTTATATAAATTATATATCTAAAAAGGTGATTTTACTGTTGGCAGTTGCGGTTGAAGATGTTTATTAAAAGTAAGAATTCTGAGCCATAATTTACCAGTAAATAATATTTGAACTCTTTCGAGCAACGATAATTCCCAACAAGATATAACTTCGCCATCATCTGATTTATAAGCCGGTAAAGGTAAATATTCTGGTTGATTTTCTGCAAATGTACAATTTTGTTGTTTAAATATTATTGGTTTCATCTTAACCTCTAGGATTTAATAATGAACTAAAGAATGCTTTAACAGTAAAAGTGCAATAAGCTTTCAACTCCCCATTACTTATAAACTCACTTACTTTTTCATTACCTTCGAACAAAGAATATTTTGTCCTTCCTTCATAAAATACTCTATCTTCAAAAAGTCTTTTAACTTTTTTATATGCCTTTCCATATAATTCATTGTTTTGAGAATCACTAAATAGCCCGTAACTCCAAGAAGTACATTGATCTTTTCCATTAATATGCCACATACCGTTACAATAACAAACGCATTTTGCGGGAACAATAAATGCTCCTATAATAGATTCTTTTGATAAACTATTTATTTCTGGTGGTTCATTAATATAAATAGAACCAGTAAGAGTTAGTGTTTCTAAAACATGATTTATTACATCTTCATAAGATATTTTTGCTTTGTTCATCTTTATTCCTTCTAAACTTATCTACATTTCCATGCTTAGCTTAACAAATTTTTCCTCCAATAATACCTCTATCACCACATTTTGACCACCTTGCCCAATAACCACATTTTGGATTAGTACAGCGTTCTACTATATCATCAGTATAAGCTCTATCAGCATCAAACGCCTCATCGATTACAACGCTTCCAATTTTACATTCAGTACATTTTACTCGTTTCATCTTTATTTAAACCTTTCATAAAACTATGAAACTCTTCTTCAGCCAAAGATTCTTTCATGCTAATTTCATCTAAATAGTTCTTAACATAAGCATAGAGATTATATACTATCTCAAAATCTATTTTATTACTATAAGCTTCCCATTCGTCTGATAAAATAGAAATAACTGAGTAATCATAAGACAAAAACTCTGTCTCCATATGAATATTTAATCTAATCTCAATATTATCAATATAACATTTGAAATATTCTATTCCTAAATAACCACTTGTGGGAGTATGAAATTCCCAAACTAAACTTTTGCTTTTTGTCTTTTTCATTAAAAGTTTAATTAACTTCTTAAGTTCTTTTTCTTTTATAGTATAGACCTTTTTTGTTTCCATTTTACAACTCCTTTATTTCTTTATATAACCAATGATCTTTCCATGTATTTTCAGGAAAAGAATATTTTAAACCATAATTGTTGTTTGAACAATGAGGACATGGAATATCTCTACCATCTTCATACATATGATTAATTAATATTTTGTAAAACATAAATATATAAGGTTGAATTCCTCCACAGTCACATTTATACATACAATCTAAATTATCTTTAAGCCATTGTCTGTAAAATCTAAAATAAATTCTTTTCCTTAAATCCCAAGGGAACTTTCTTAATAAAAAAGAAATAGATTTTGGTATTTGCCGTTTGGGAGGTTTATATTTAGGATCATCTTCCACTTTTCTTTTTCCAATCTTTACAAATAGATTTTTCTCTTGACAACTGCAAGTCAGATTTGTACCAAATATAGAAGCCAAACCATAGAAACCAAATCATAAATAAATATTTTTCACTTGTATATTTCCAATATACAAAATCATCGTTTATAGAAAAGACAATAGAACTAATTTTTGATTTAACTTTAAAATTATTTAATTCAACAAATAACTTCATCATTATCTTCCTATAAATAAAACATAATAGAAAACTTGAATTCCAACTCCATAGAACTTATTATCCATTCCCAAATAAACTATTGGCCAAAGACAAAAAGCTTCTGGCCATCTTCTTTTTACAAAGTAAATTGTTAATTTTGTAAAACATAAATTGAGTCTTATTTGCTTAGCTTTTTCCATTATTCCATCCACCAATAAAAGAATTAATTTCCAACCAACCTATATACAATTGATTTTCATGTTTAATGTAAGGCATAGGAATTTCAGAATCTTGTCCTCCAGTCATAAAAGATATGCTTGCTTTTCTAAGCATATCACCTAACATTGTGCAGTCTTTCATTTCACAAAAGATTCTTACTTTTTTATCATCCATTTCTCTTTTTCCTTGATATATTCTTTAGCCATATTGTAAATAGCTTGGTTAAGAGTCTTTGCTTCTACACTAACTTAACAGCACAGAATAGATATATTTTTTAAATTAAAACCAACTTTTTCGTCCTTCATTCAACAAGTGATCTATCTTCTCCACCCCTCTCATAAACTCAGTAATGTGCTTTCTAGATGGGGTAAAATCCCATAATGTCTTTCTAAGAGCTTGTACTTCTTCTGGAGTGAATCTTCTCCTACAAAGTATATCTCCCATTATAGTATCATAGGCCCATCCCATGATCGGAGTACTCTCTCTTGCATCTACAACAGAAAAGTATGCTTTTTTCAATGTAACTTTAATTTCCTTAATCTGCTCTTTAGAAAAAACAATTTTTGACATTTATTATCTCCTACCAATTATCAATCCAACATCCTATCCTGTCAATAATAACAAACCAAATAAGTAAGACAACCTGCAAACATAAACCAAAAAATAATATATCAGGATTCCAAGTAATAAAGAATTTAATTATTCCAACTAATAAAGATCCAATAGGAATAAACCATATTGCGTTCAAAGCACACATCCACATAAAAGTATCTTTTAGAAAATCTTTCATTTTTCTATAATCTATCTAAGGCTTTGACGAATAAATTAAACTCTTCAATGCCTAATATTGGATTTTGTTCTAATAATTCTAAATGATTTTCTATATAAGAAATTAAATTATTAAGATCTTCATTTCCGTTAGAAGTTCCACGCACAACATAATAATAAGCTGATAATTCTTCAGTTTCTATTGAAAAAGTATACTTATTAACAAATATTCTAGCTTTATCAATATAACATTCAAACTCGTTATATTGATCACTTTTCTTAAGCCACTCAATTTTATTTTGTTCTGTTTTTTTAAGTAATTTCTTTATAACTTTTTCAAGTTCTATCAATGTCATTGAACGTAATTTTTTTTTCATTTCAAAATAGTCCTAAAAATAAAAAAATGTATTATTCTTTTAGAATGTTATATATACTTCCAATGAGTTTTATACCTCATACTATATTATATTTTAAAAATTATGTTTTAGAAGTTAGTTTCTTATATGATAAGCATTGTCTAATTGGAGCAATAACACCAATTATCGCACAACGATTATAATGCATATTATTATACATACAAAAGCTTTTATTTAATACTTCACATTTTTCACAAATTCCAAGAGACTTTAAATTCCAAGCTTTTTTCTTTTCCATAATAATACTCATTTCTTATCTCCAAAGTCTATTCCTATTGCTTGACTATGATTATATAAAAGCTCAATCTTATTTTTACTCACCTTACCAAATTCTATATGGGCCAATGTATGAACACTTTCATAATATAATTTCTCTCCTGCTCCCATTCCATAACTATTACACTGTTCACAAAACTCATACCACATACCAGTTTTTGGATTCTTCTTAAAGCATCTATAAAAATCATAACCAATAAAATCCATATCTTTCTTTAATTCGTTTATGCAAAACAAGCAAAGATATTTTGGATACTTCTTTTCGTTTTTAATTAAGCATACAAAAAATGGAGCGAGGTAAAGCTCAAATTTCCATTCTCTATTTTGCTTTCTTATTTTAAACAATGGCCAGCCAAATCCAGAGTAGAAGATTTTTAATATCCAATATTTTGTTTCAATTTTCATTTCTTAATCTTTCCACAGAAAAATAATAGATTATTATTAACATACATTTGTAACTCTTCAGTGCTTCTATTTCTTCCAATAGGTTTTATACAATCTAAATGTAATTGTATTAACTTATTTCTTTGCTCTATGCTCATTCTTATCTCTTTCATATTATATCTTGCTCAACCTTCTCTTTCAAAAGATTCACACCAATTATTATTTTTTACAAAATACCAAGGACCAATAGACAAAGCAGGAGCTCTTTCTGTAATGCCACAGCATAATGTCCCATCAATAAATATCTTATGAAAACAAGTTATACAGCAATCTGGGAGATTTATTTCTATCATACTATATTATATTTTAAAAAATCATTGCTACTCATTTTCTGCTCCTTCTTTTTAACTAGCAACTATCTTTCCTTCATTAGGAAAATCAATTAAATGTTTACAATCAATACAAATATAAGATTTTGTCTCAATAGTTCCTAATGGAGTATGTAAAAGAAAATTTTTATAATCATTCCAGAATCCACAATTTGGACAAATAACATGACATTGAGTAGCATATTTAATTCTTTCAATCATTTATTACTCCAACACCTTTTCAATATTCCATATATGAAATGTATAAAAACAATCAATAACTCCACTTCCGAAGATCTTTTTTTCCAAAAAACAATTCAAGTGGTTCCCCACTGCTAACGAGAAATCCTTCTTTAGTTAAGTATAGATATTCTGTATCATAATGACCAACAGATCCAAGATAAATACCATTAGGTACATCGCGTTTCTCAAATAACTCGATAGGTGTAAAGTATATATAAACATATTTAACATTAAAAGAACTTTTACTTACCCACAAATACATTTCATCTTTGTTGATTACTATTTGGCGTTCTAGTCGCTCTTTTTCTACATAAAAACAAAATATTACACTAATAAGTAAGAATAAAGTTAACACAATAATTCTCGCTCTCTCCATCTTATTCATTTTCTACTCCTTTATTCACAATAATGTCTAACTTCTAAAACAGGTATATTATATTCACTATATTTTAATCACGGAAGCATTATTAAAGTCCCATCACTGAAACTATCACCATATTTAGAAATAAAATATATCAAATCTTCTAACGCTGTGATTTCGATTGTCCAAACTTCCTCTTCTATATCTCTGTATGACCAATCACCTTCTTCTCTATGATTAAAGCCAGTGGACATAAACTTATCCTTCCTACCGTTTTCTTTCATATGCTTAAAAGTTTCTCTCCACCGTTCATGACGTATAACTGTCTCCAAAATAGCATCGCGACATTGCGGAATGTCATTTGAATACTGATTAATTATAAACTTCATTTTCTACTCCCCATTTCTTATGTCTCATCTCTTTACTGTTAAAATAATTAATAAGCAAATCCATATATAGGTTAGAATACAATCAATATCAGATATAGAATGGGATTTTGCTAATACTTTAAACACAAGATATAATATAGATATAACAACTATTCTCCATTCTGAAAGTACTTCTTTAATCATTCCTTATCTCCATAAATAACATCAAAGAGTTTATTAGCTAATTCTTGCTCTGCTCTGCTTTCTGCTACAATATCTGATACGTCAACTATATTTGGAGTAACTTTTAAAACACCTTTTATTTGCTCAATAGCTTTAGTTGTCTTCTTAGCGTCATCTGATCTAATATCTTGTTCTAAAACAACTATAAAACTGTTATATCTATCTGTCATTTCTTATGCCTCACTAATTCAACTAACTTTTTAAAAAAGTAATTTTCCGCTTTAGGTCTAATATATAAAACACTCCATTCAGCATGGCAATCTTGACATTCAATATGCTTTTCTATACCATGTTTTTTTAATTCTGGATGTCTATCGTGTTCTGGTGTTTTGCCTGTTAAAATAACATAGCCTAAGCACCAAGGACATATGCTATCATTAGGATAATTAAGCATTCTTTTTGTCATTTCTCACTCCTCATTTCTTATGCCTTACTAATTCAACTAACTTTCTTTTCAATTCCTCTTGGTCAAGCTCTCTATTTGTAGACCTAACTGCTTCTAGCATCAACTTATTAAACTCGTAATCAAATCCATCGTGTCGCGTTTCAGTTATTTCAGTTGGATGCTCTCCTGTCAGCAAACTAATCTGCTTATCTACTTCTGCTAAAGTCTTTACTGCTTCACCCATACTATTAAAGCCAAGATTCTGTGTCCATTTAGGTTCTTTAATATCAAGAAACTTTTGGATATCAGGAAACTTAGCATTAAAAATATAAGTCAAAACTAAAGTCCTAATAGCATGATAATCTGCTAATTTCTGAGCATCATCTACTATAAGTTCTTTGAAATAACCACGATCAAGTATCTTTTGCTGCTTCTTTAATTTTATATTCTGTTTATCTATTACTGATCCAAGTTCAATTTGAGTGTCTATGTTTTTTAACAAAGCTAATTCTATAGCATCAATATCATCTAATATAGTTACTGCTCCTGTGATATCTGTAAATATCTTTTTTCTGCCAGCCGGAGTTAAACTGGCATAGTTTTCAACATCCTTCTGAGCTTTTTGAAGTATAAAATCAAGTCGCTTGTAGTTGTGCCAAATACAATTACACTGAAACTTTTCATCTGACCATTTAATCAAGCTAACTACACTAGGAAGTTCTTTATATTTTCGCTTTACTTCTGAAAATACATTTTTACATTCTCTATAAGCTAAGTAAGCTTTTTTATGATCAGCTACTGTAAATTCCGATTTTCTCATGTTATCCTATATTTAAATTTTAATAGTTTAAATTTTAAAGATAATAGTTATATATAAGTTAATTAATTATAATATAAACAATTCTTAAAATAGAGGCAATTACTAATAAGATAGAAAAACTAAGCACTAAAAGTTTTAAGCATGTCTTTATACCTATTTCTTGTAATATACAAACAACTACAAATAGTAAAAATAAACCTAAAATTGTAAAAGCTGATATATTATAAAATGTTTCCACTTCTATCTCATTATATTAAATTTAAACTAATTTAAAGTATTATATAAGTTAATTTATTTATTTTAATTATCTTGTTTCCTTTCATATAAATTACACACTAACCAATTATCTTTAAAATGCTTTGGTAGAATTACTTTTTCATTACAAATAAATGGGTTATCATGTCGCATAGGATATCTACAAAATGTTATGACACTTCCATATACACAATTAAAACAACAATCTACGTGTTTTGCTGGTCTAAGATTAATATCTTTTGGACCTATTTTAACTATAATATTAAAAGCATCGCCCATTTTAAGATAAGCAGATGAATATTTACTAGATAATTTATAGGCTTCTTTATTTATGATCCTAGAACCGCTTTTATTCCAAGTTAAGTTCCAATGAGTTTCACGTTCTCCTCTAAAAATCATCATCGTGTTCTCAATTTCCTTTCTTATAGTCCTATAATCCTCTATAGTATATTTTTTATCAAGCTTTTTAACTCTTTCAATCAGAGAATTAACTTCTTCAATATATTTACTATCTTGTGGAAGATTTTCTATAACAACTACAAGAGCATTAATTACTTCTTCGTACATTTTTCTTTCCTTCAAATAAACTTACATTATCTAATAGAATAATCTTGGAACATCAATACTATTATTACCTATTCGCAACTCTTTAGTAGAAATCTTTTTGCAGTACTCTTTTATAGATTCTTCTATTGTATTTCCATTACCATAAACACCAACCAAAAAACCTTTATTATCTGGAACCCAAGAATTTTCAAATGTAGCAAAAAACCTTGCTGGATCAGAAATAGGTAAATTTCTCTCCTCCACAATTAATTTTAAGTTATGTTGCTTTTCAAAATCTAAAATGTTTACATTTGGGATCATTATAACTTCCATTTTATAATATCTCTTTCAAAAGTTTAAGAGTTAACAATATCTTGCTTCCTTTCATATAAATCACAAATATAGTAATAATAAGTCCAATTAGTCTTTTCATTATTAGAACAACTTAAGTCTACTTTCCAAGATTCCACATCTAGTCTATTCATCATACTACAAAAACCTTCTCCCTCAGCATAGTAGTATTTATTAAAATACAAACAATTTGAACAGCAATCTGGTAAAGATACTTTTCTAAAGTTGTGCTCTATATTAAACTCTCTCCTTAGTATCATCCTCTTCCTCCATATAAACTTCTTTCTATCCATTCCCTACTAAGCCTATGAATTATTTGATTAAATTTATTCCTTTTATACCATTCAAGTACTGGCAAACCCCCTTTTATAGATTTTCCCGCCCCTATCCAATCACATAACATTTCTTTAGTATAATCTCCATACATATAAATAGCTTCATATCCACCATCATCAAAATGTAAAATCCAGTATTGCCAGTGATGGGGATTTCTATGAATATGTTTTAACCAAGCTTTATTAAAAGCCTTTAAAAGAGAAAGTTTATCATACTCATCAAGTTTTGAATAATCACTATAAAAATACTTTGCATAAGAAATAAATTCATCTGGCAAAAATTTACTTAGATCATGAGTTATTCCACGCCATAGTATTCCTTCTTTACGACATTCTATAAAGACATAATATTTATGTCTTAAAACATACCAAAAATATTTTAAATATATCATTTTGTTTATCTTTAAAGAAATTTACTAAATTCCGCTATAAACATCTCATTAATATTTTTCTGTTCGTCTATAAAAACAATAGTATAAAGCTCAAACAACTTATTGTTTTTACCTTTTTTCCAAATGTGAGTTTCTTCTTGACCATGTTTAATAGTCAATTTATAATAATCACTACCAAAAACATTTAATCCAGATAAACTATCTATTGGAGTTCCCAATGTAAATTCAACTCTACCTCCTAATACTGCTTTTGCTAAAAACTTATTATTAATATACCAGATCAACTTTTTAGTTTTTGTCAATTTAATAACAATATCTAATAACTTTTCTTCACTATTCATTTCACTTTCCTTTAAAGAAACTTACTAAATTCTTCTATAAGCTTTTCTTCTCCAACTTTATATTCTATATTATTAAAAATTATAGAATAGAGCTCAAACAATTTACTATTCTTTGTATTGGTATCAAAGAAAATAGTTTTTATAACTAGTCCACATTGTTTAATTACTAAATTATAATAATCACTGGTATTAATGCCTCTTGAATAAAAAATTGTAAATTCATATCTGTTATCTAATATTGAGTGAGCTATAGCTGTATATTTGTTATCCATATACCAGATCAACTTTTTAGTTTTTGTCAATTTAATAATGATGTCAATAACGACGTCTAATAATCTTTCTTCACTGTTCATTTTATTTGACTCCTCCCTGTATTTTCTTTGACCAATCTAATTGTAATAGTTTCAAAATAATGATTTTTCTTGTCATCAACTTTTATTTCAAATACTCTTTTGCAAAGATCTTCTATAGATTCATTTTCTATATAATCATAAGCAACTAACAAATCTCTAGAATGATCTCCTCTATATTCAGATGTTTCTTTTATAATTGAAAGTTTCATTTTCTATTCCTCATACGCATCATCTTTATTATTCCAAGGCTTAAAGTTTTCTATTTCTTCAATACTAGGAAATGAACCGGTAAAGCAAATAACACGATCATCAATGGTAACATGTGCTGGCGGTTTATAATCTGGAAATGTTATTTCATTTACAAATTCTATTTCAAGACCATTTTCAATTAGATAACGCTCCATTGCTAATTTACCACACCACGGCTGATATTTTCTGTCTATTTCTCTTCCACCATTTTTTGTTGGAACATTTCTACTTGAATGAATATAAACTTGAAACTTATCACACCCAATAAGATTTCTTAAAAAGTCAATTGCTCCAGGAACTGGAGGATCAGGAATTTTATCAAAATCAATCCAGCGCTGCTTATACGAATGTATAACACCATCAAAATCAATAACTACTATTGGTTTCATTCTTTAACCTCATTTTTAGTTTCAAAATGATGACAAAAATCATCCTCGTATTTTTGCATCTTTATTCTTTCATAATGACAACTACCATAACGCCTACCATAATGAGAATCTCTATAATCATCATGAGTCCAATAAATACAATCGCTACATTTTCTAGATGTTTCCATATTTTATTAACCTCATTTCAAGTTCTTTAATTCTTTCTTCTGCTTCTCTTAAAGGATGTTTTGGACAAATCTTTATATGCTCATATAACACTTTTCTTCTCGAAGTTTGTGTTCCTGGAGGATAAGCATGACCACAATAGACACAAGTAATTATTGTGCCTTCTTGAAGATTATCAATCCATTTTTCAAGATCTAATATTTTTTGTTTTAAACTATTGATATAATCTACAATATCATTAGTAGTTATGCCACTTTCATAACCATCTTCTATTTGCAAAGTAGAATGGTTTAAAACAATTCCAAATTCATCGATACGCTGTTTCATTTTAATGCCTCTAATTCTTTATCTAAATCTCTTAACTCTGCTTCTGCTTCATTAAACTCTTCAGGATATCTAACTCTCAATTTTGCTATATTCTTTTTCATTACTTCTTCAAAACTAATATCAAGAACATCACAAATAATTGCTATATACCATAATAGATCCCCAACTTCTTCAACTAAATTTATATTATTTAAAGACTTATTATAAAATATATATTTTTTTATAGCGTCAACAAGTTCTCCAGATTCAGTAGAGATGCCAAGAATAGCATGCATAAGCCTCTTATTAATATCTTTAGGTATATCATATGGACTTTCTGTTCTTTTTACTAAGTCAATATACCATTTACCAAATTTATTCTCATATTCAATAGGATTTTTAATAGTAAGTTCTTCTGGTAAATTTCCTGCTGAAATATTTTTAAATTTGTTGCTATAGTCTCTTTTCATTTCTTTTCCTCAATTTTTTCAACCACTTCTTTCTTTTCTTCTTTACTACTACTGTTTATTCTTGTCTTTATTTCTTCTTTTGTAGCTTCTTCTAAACATTTTCCAAGCGCATCTATACATGATGTATTATTCTTATCTTCTTTATCAAATGTAGGTGAAAGACATTGAATACCCTTTAGATCTTTGGCAATCTCAATTAATTCTGCTTCATGTTGCAAAGCTGTAGAAATCATTTTGCCAATAGCTTCGCCCATTGTACTTGGACAAGTACCAGCCTTTCCAAGTCTCATCATTACTTCTACTGGCTTCCCCTCAGAGTAATTAATTGTTATATATGCATTCCCACAACCTGTTTTTGTTTTTCTAGTAATACCAAATAGAACTTTATCTCTCTCTTTTTTAGCCATTATTTATCAGTTTGAACCTCCTCATAAATACTTCTTTCAAAATTATCACATAGAGTATATACTTGAATATACATTCCTTCGTGCTCATCTACAACGCTCATAAAGTTTGTTTCTTCTTCATCCTCATTCTCTTCATCTAAAAGTTTTGCTTCTTTAAGCTCTTCATCAATAAATTTGCATCTCCAATCATCTTCTAAACAACAACCAAATTCCATATGCTTGCAGACGTAGCAACAATCAGGAAAAGCATTTAAATCAATTTCTCTAAAATTAGCATTTTTCATTCTTTTCATCTTTAATCACCATCATAAATTATTATTATTGGATGAAAATCTTCAGGCATAGGTGGTACTCCATCAAAATGAGTATATATTTTTTCTTTTTGTTTCCATTCATAATAAAAAGTATTTATTTCTCTTATTCTATCATGCATAGTTGCTAAAAGAGGTTTTATATAATATTGGTCAGGAGTTAAAGAAGAATTCAAATCATTACTCAATGAAATTAGATCTGATTCTTTAATAACATATACTAATTCTTCATCTACTTTTTCCAATGTACATGGCATTGACTTTATCCAAGCCATTTTTGCTGCATAATTATTATCATAATAATTTCTGCATGAGCATAGCATTAAAACAGTAAAAACTAAAATAGTAATTCTTTTAAACATCTCATATCCTCTTTAAGTAAATGGCTATTCTTTTTTTAACCTCTAATAAAAGCTTCCTTATTAAAACGTTTTGTTTAAAATACCAAAAAGATATATATCCATCGTCAATATCTAAATCCCTATAATCTACTGGCCATTTGACAAACTTCCTTAATAGTTTCCCATATATTTTATTAAACACTCTTGTAATAAAATTAATAAGTTTTACCATTACAGCAATATAATACTTATTTGAATAAGCTAATCCGTCCCAACCAATAAAATCATTATAAGAAGAGCATTTATAAAGCGTTAAGTGTTTGCTGCTATACTTATTAGAAGGTTTATTACAATTAAAAAATGGACTAGAAAGTAGCCAAACTTTATTATAGAAAAATTTAATGTCATAATAATCAAAAAGAAGTGTATGAATTGGATTAGCATATGAAACAAGAACACCATACTTATCTTCTTTCTCTATAGCTAGTTTATTAATGCCATCAATAGCTTCTATATAAATATCTTTTATCCAGCATCTATATTCTCCTACCATCTTGCACCTGTTACCCAATTTGAACTTTTATTTGGGCCTTCATATAAAAACGCACAATCTTCATGAACAAGTGTTTTTCCATAAATTTTAAAACCTAATCTCAATTCAGGATGAATAGAAGTAATAAGCGAAAAGAATAGATCCGGGCTCATAGTTTTTCTATTTACAACAGGAATAAGCTTATCAATAGCATAACATTCCCACCTACCAGTTTTAGTATTAAAAATAGGACAATGTGTAGAATGACCAGATGAGGTATCATAACCTTCACGTTTCAAATCTTCTTGATGATTAAGACATCTACAACCAGAGTTTATAATAATAGGTCCTGGATATTTTTTGTTTTTCTCAGCCCTTTCATCTTCAAATGATTTAAGAATATAAGGATGGATAATCTGCGACCAATCTACTTCAGCACATTGACGCCTACCATATCTATGGCTACAACTGCAGGCTATTTCAGAATAAGTTATGTGATCTGAGACATACCACTTTCCGTTTTTTAAAAAAGCATTTTTAGGCTTATTATTTTCTATCTGAGGATAATTATTATATTCATTAATCAATTAACTCACCTTTATAATAAGTTAATATACATTCAAAAAATAACCATCCGCAAATGAAACTTATTTCTTTGTCAAGCTCGGCGTACATAAAATTTAACCTTGGAATAATTTCGCAACTATTTAGATTATAACCATATTCTATAGTCAATCTTTTACAAAATACAAATTCATCCCACCAATCTTTAATCATTTTCTTTACTCCTTTCAAATTTATCACAAAAACCGTTTATTTGTGCATAAGCAGGCTGTATTCTATCTAAATAACAATAAATTTCTCCTTCACAACCAAAACTTGATTTTTCACAAACATAGCAGCAATCAGGAAATTTAGACAAATTTATCTCTTTATAATTAGATCTAATTTCTTTCATTATTAATAAACTTTTCATCAACGTTTTCTTCTGCAGGCATATTATCAATAATAATATATCCATAATCTTGTGGTAACTTAGCACTATATAACTTAAATCTCAAAGGCCAGTTGTCTCTAAGCATAATCCAATTGGCAACATTATCATTATGATTGATAATATGATTTTGAAGTGTAATAACGTTTTCAGCTCTTTTTATTCCTGTATTATTTTGTGCAAGATCAGTAATTACACCCGAAGGTACATGATACTCATATTCACCAATAATGTTATTACTAGTAGTATACACCCCAATATTTGTTTTTAGAGCTTGCATGCTTCCATAATTATTCCAATCACTAGTTTTACCTATACAACTTCCCATTGAACTAAGTAACAATAAAACTGAAAATATTCCACCAAATATCTGCATACTATCATTATCAAAAATACAACCAAATATCCAAATAAATAATGCAACAATTCCTAATGTTAAAATAATCCAAACCATTTTATTTCTCCTCAGCTATGAATATCTTATATTCTTTTTTAAGATCTTGAATTGCTGCTATATATCCTTCCCAATATGTTTTGATATGAACACCAGAATGAATAATTTTTGCTGCTTGTTCACACTCTGTCATCCTATCATAAAAAGATCTTTTTTCCATTATTCCTCCCTTAGTATATATTTTCCGTATTTTTCTTCAGCTTCAAAACACTTTTTGCATACCTTTCCTGTATAGCCAAAAACAACAAACCTAGACCATTTAATATGATTATTTTGAATCATATCTAAAATAGGTATTTTCTTTCTACATTTTTCACAAATATTTATCCTAGCATATTTACCATAAGTAGCTTTTATCAAAATCCATTTTAATTTTGCTATAAAAAAAGATCTATAACCATTCACATAACCTTCGCAGAGACTTGTTTCTCTAACAATTGCATATTTACCAGACACTCCAGAAGTTACTTTATTATTTTTACATAAAGCAAAATTTTTATAAGAACACTCATCCCACCGCCCATAAACTCTTTTAAAAGATTCTATTACTTCTAGTTCTGATATAAGCGGCGAACTCCTAAGATAACTATGAAAATACTCTGAATATTTTTCCATTATTCCTCCTCTATACTTATTTCATTCAAGCGTTTAATAGCATTTTGATAAATTTCTGGCGAAACATATCTTTTGAATTCTTGCAAAAGATAATTAAACTGATCTGAAAGCAATTGAACTCTTCTTAGCATATTATCATAATTATCATAATTATCTTTCTCAATCATTTTCAACCTCCTCCTCAACAGCGTGAGAAACTTCAAAAGGATTTATATAATGAATAATTTTTTCAGATTCTTTTATCATAATAAATGGGCAGTTAAAGTCAAGAAGTTCTATCCCCTCAGTAGATTCAACTTCAAATGGAATCTTATCCTCAATCCAACTAATATTTATTTTATATTTCTTTTTCTTCTTTGATTTTTCTGAAATACTAACTATATTATCCTTTTTGTTTTCCAATTATAGTCCTCCCTTTCCTATTGCTTTGTATAAAAATCCTAACTCTGTTACTTTAACAGAATCAAAAACATTTCTTCCATCTACAATTATAAAAGTATTCATCAAACCTTTAATATCTTCAAGATCAATAGCTAGATATTCTTTATGCTTAGTAGCTACTACCAAGGCATCAGAATCTTTCAAAGCAGTTTTAATGTTATTTGTTAAATTAACACCATGAAATTCTTTTACATAAGGATCATGGACTATAACTTCCGAACCTAAAGATAATAATTGATGAACCAAATCATAAGTAGGACTATTTCTAATGTCATCTGAATTTTCAAGATAAGCAGCTCCCAGTATAGCTACTTTTATATTGGTAAAACGTTTCTCTTTAATTGTTAAGCATTCATATAGTAAACTAATGATATGATGAGGCATAGAATTATTAATACTTCTTGCTAACTCTACGAATTGAGTATGAACAGTTTTCTTTCCATATAACTTAAGACCATATAGCAATAACCAAGTATCTTTTGGAAGACAGTGGCCACCAACTCCAGTTCCTGGCAAATGCATCATTCTCTCAGATCTAGTATTTATAAGCTCTTGTACTTCATACACATTAATTCCAAGACTTTCACAAATTAAAGCCATTTCATTTGCAAAAGCTATATTAACGTCCCTATAAGCATTTTCAATAGTTTTTGTAGCTTCAGCTGTTTTTATATTTGTAGTATAAATTGGAGCCTTTATTATTGATGAATATAGCTTCTTAGCTCTATATTCACTTTCTTTATCAAACCCACCTACTATTCTTGGAAGTTCTTTTATAGATTGTAATAGCTTTCCGGGCATTAGTCTTTCAAATGAATAAGCCAATAAAAAATCTTTTCCTGCTTTTAAACCTGTTTGCTCTATAATTGGTATTATTATGTTTTCAGTAGTTCCTGGAGCAAGAGTAGATTCTATAATTATAAGCGCTCCTGACTTCATCTTCCAACTCATTTCATGAATTGCTTCTTTAAGATCAATATAATCTGGTTCATTATATTGATTTACTGGAGTTTGAACGCAAATTATAATAATATCTCTGTCACTTAATCTTGAATAATCATCAGTAGCATAAAAAGACTTTTTATCCACAACTCTTTTAATTAATTCTGCTAATTCAGGCTCATCACCATTTATAGTAGATTCACCAGCATTAAGTGTTTTTATCTTCCATTCACTATTCTTTGCTCCTTTCTCTAAACCTACAACATGATTGTCTTCAACATCAGCTAATAATGCTGCGCACGGGAGACCAACATATCCCATTCCTATTACTGCTATTTTTACTTGATTGTTCATACTTTAATGAATCACATTACTAAATTGACCTTCCCTACGAACAGTCAACTTGTCAGGAACTAAAGGATCAAGCAAAGAATTGTGATTAACTAAGAAAATAGAATTTAATCCACCTTCTTCTGCTAATTTATTTTTTAACAAAGAAATTACAGCTTCGCACCCACTTAAATCAAGAAACGAAAACGTTTCATCAAGAATTAAAACGTTACTTTTATTTGTAGTAACTAGATCTCTAAGAGCAAAAAGAACAGACAAATTCAACCTTGTTTTTTCACCACCAGAAAGAGATTGGTAATCATATTCAATTCCATCAATACTGATATTAAATGAAATCTTTTCTCTTTCCTCCCCAGACTTAAGTATAGCTTTATTAGAAAATAAAACTTCTATATTTGTATAACCTATTTCACTAAGATAGAAATTAATTTGTTGGTTAAAAACGTCAATTATATTATCCAAAATAAAACTACGTATTCCTTTTTTCCCAAAAGATTTTTCCCAAAAAGAAAGTATCTTTCTGTCTTCAATATACTTCTTTTCTTTTTTCTCTTCTTCATCAACTTCATCAGCTAATTTAACAAGATCTTTTTGTATTTTCTCGATATCTTTTTCTAAATTAGGGATAGTTAAGTCTTTCTCGTTTATTCTACTTTCAAGGTCTTTTAACCTTGATGTTAGATTATCAATTTCTTTTTGTTTTAATTTAACATCATTTTTTAACTTTTCTTGATTTCTAAAAGACTCTCTCGCTTGCTTTTCTAGCTTTACTACTTCTTCATTTAGGCCAGCCAACTCCTTTTTCATTTCAGTTTGACTAAGATTGTTATCAGCCAGCTCGGCTTTAATAGGAATAAGTAACTCTTCAAAAGAATTTATAAGCTCTTCTTTATTAGCTTCAAATACTGAACCACAAGTTGGACATTCTCCAGCATTAATGACTTTAATTTTATCTATATATTTCCTTTGTTCTCCTTCTAGCTTTATTTCTTCTCTTTCAGCAGAAAGTAATTTTGTTTTTATCTTTTCAACTTCTTCTTTTTTCTTTTCAACTTTATCATCATTATTTTCATCATACTCTAAATTACTTAAATTAAATTGTAACTTTTCAAGTTCAGAATACAATGGCTTTAAAGCAACATTTATTTTATCTTTTTCTCCTTTTAATTCCCAATGCTTTTGTTTTTGAATCTCTTCATAAGCTTCTTTGTTTTTTTCTAGCACATCAAGATTTTCTATATAAGCCTTTAATCTTGTATTTAGATCTTTCACCACATATTTTGATTCATTCAAAAGTATATCAATGTTTTTAATATCAAGATCTACTTTACTACGACCAATTTCAAACTTTATAAGATTTAGAATCTTGTCAAACAAATCTTTTTGATTTGCGTCTGTTGAATCAATAAAGAAGCTTGCTCCTTCTTGAGAAATATAAGAAAGAATTTGAAAAATTTCTTGTGAAATATTTAAGCGCTCATAAAGAACTGCTTCTGTTTCTTTAATAGTTTTTTTCTGAAATTCTTTTTGACCTTTTCGTAAAATAAGATTATTTCCAAATTGAGAATGCTTTCTATAACGCTCAACAATCAGACCATCATCAAATTCTACAGTCGCAATACAATCTTTATCGATTACTTTATTAACTACAGAATCTCCTGAAATGCCTTTTGTTGTGGTTCCAAAAAGACAAAAGAAGATAGCTTCAGATAAAGATGTTTTTCCTACCCCATTAGAAGTAAAAAATCTATCTTCCGATTCACCAACAATCTGAACTAATCCTTGGCCTTTTAGATTAACTTCAAAATCTTTAAAGCACATAAAGTTCTGAGCTGAAACTTTAGAGAACATAAATCAAACCTTTAAAACATATAAATTATCCAGCATATCTACTTCTTAATTCTTTGCCTTTATCAAAAGCAGCATCCCATTTTTTAATTTTATTATTCTCATCTATCACTCTGCGATTATCATATTTATAATTTCTATATTCATCTGGTTTACACCAAGTGCATGGAATAGCTTTACCAGCCTCTTTCATTCTACTATCATAACAAAAACCTGGTGGAGTAGAACAAATAAAAGTCGTTATACAAATTCCAGTATCATGACATTGATTACACTTATACATTTTTCACCTCAACATCAAAATTATAAAGAATAGATTCTTTTTCTTTATCTGGAAGTTCTTCTAATTCATCTTGATCATAGCTTTCAAGATATAATTCAGTTGCTTCTTTAAGATTATATTTAGCATCTTGAATAGTAATACCTTGAGAAACTATATCGACTTCAAGACATCTAGCTACATAATACTTATCTTCTTTTGTTATTACTCCAGTTAATACTTTTTTCATTTCATATCCTTTTTAAAAAGACAGAAGAAGTTGCTTTAGCAAATGACAACAATAAAAAATAATTGACCGTAGCATTTAAAACCTAACAATACTCAACAAAATATTTTGTTTGTTTTTGGTCACAATGTTTTTCCGGCAGGCATAACCTGATACTAAAGCAACTTCCTACTTCCTACTTAAGAGACTCAAGCAGGCTGTCTATATCATATACAATTTTTACTTTTGTTTTAGCGTTGACTTCTTTTAAAGAAGCGTCTGCCTCAAAAAGAAATTTTCTAAGTTCAACTATTTTTTCATCTACTTTTTTAACATCATACAATGGCTCAGAAACTTTTTCTGTGTCACCATAATAATGCTCTTTTTTTGATACTTCACCTCTAAGAGCAATAAGCTCATTAAGACGCTGACGAACATTTGTCATTACAACTAAAAGACGATTTACAGTAACTTCCTTCACTTCAGCCATTAATTGTCTCCTAAATAATAATATACTTTTTTATCGTTGTCTATAAAAAATATTTAAATCACATCTTTCGAATAAATTACAAGTAGTCCAAATTTTTGAATATTCACCAATATTTTTATGTTCATGATTACAGCAAATTTCCCAATCATATTCAACATCAGCAAATTTACAAACAAAACAACAATCTGGGAACTTGTTGCTATCAACATCCCTAAAATTTCTTTGGCAAACAATCATTTTTATATTATAACTCCTGTAAATACTTTTTTCATTTTTCACTTCTCCTTAGCATATTTAATACTATCAAGAAAAATTTCAATAGCATAATCTATAGAACTTTTTGATTCTTTATTTCTCGTTACATACTCTGGAAGATCAATATCAAAAGGTATACATAAGCAAGAAGGATAATCTTTATTACAAACACTACACCATATAAAACTTTCATATTCAGACCAATGTAAGCGCTCGTCAAAATTACCATCAGTAACTAAATCGTATTTACAAATTGGACAATGATAGCCAAGCTCGCAAGGTTGATCAAAAGGAATTACGCCTTCTATTTTCCTTTTACCAACTATTTCTTCTGCTCTTTTATTTATAGAATATTCTTTAATAATTAGCTTTTCTCCTTTATAAGCATCAAATCTTTATAGAAATCATTTTGCCTTTCTATAAAACTATTAGAAAACATTCCTGATTCAAACCCGCAACCACATTCAACTAAATACATTTTACAATCTGGACAATAATATTCTATAGCAGAACAATATGGTGTAGGACATGACCAATAATTATGTTGGACTTTATTTTTATGCTCTACTTCACAATTATCATCTGGATCATATTTCATTCCAAATACTCCAACCCTTTTTTAAGTAACTTTTCTTTATTTTGCTTAACCCATTCATCATTTTTGCTTACAAAATTAAGATAATTTTCCAGTACTTTTTTGTTATCGCTTAGATCTTCAGTTTGAATTCTAACTGCAGAAATTTTTTTGTCTGGTTTCAAATCAACAACAACATTTTTATTTTTATCTTTATATTCCGTTTGGCTAAGTTCTTTCCATAACTCTTTTGAAGCTTTTACCTTAACAAAACTCTCGTCTATATTTGTAGGCTGAACACCTTTTTCACAAACTATTTCTATTTCACCATCATCTTTTTCTATATAATCAAGTGTATGAAATTCTGGGTGTTGAGTTGGAATATATTCAATAGATAAATCATCATATAAAACAGAAAAATATTTTTTAATTCCTTCATCTCCAAAATCTTTTTGAGCAATAGAACCTGGAAAAATAACATCTTGGCAAATCTGCTTAGTATGAATATGACCAGAAACAATCATTTTGAATTTCTTAAACAGCTTTTCAGGATCAATATTGTCTTTAGCTTTTATCAATTCATAATTACCAACTACAACTCCCGGGACAGATTGGTGAATAAAAATTACATCTCCTTCTCTACTAATATTAGAAATACTATCTCCATCAGAAACATAAGGATGAAAAGCTATTTTTAATCCACCAATAATACAATCATGAAAATTTTCATAAAGCCATATACCTGGAATATTATAGAAAGAATGTAATACACTATCTTCAAAATAAGAAAAATAGTCATGATTACCAGGAAACAAATGTAAATCAATATTTCTTGGTTTATTTTTAAATAAATCGTAAACATCATTAAACAAAACTGTTTTCACAACTTCCGAAGAATTAAAAATATCGCCAAGGAAAATTATATTCCCAATATTATTCTCTTTAGCATAATCGAATATTCTTGCTACTTCATTAATCAGAAGTTGAGCGCGAGAATTTTTTCCATTATCAAGCTGCTTATTGAACTTAGCATACAAGTCAAAATGAATGTCCCCAATAATTACTGCTACAAGTTGTTTACTCATCTAATAATTCCTTAAATAAAGAACAATAAGGTTTATTATATTCTTTAAGCCTAAAAAGAAGTTCATGTTCACCATATTTACCTAGATACTTATATGCATTTGATTTTAACGTTGTTATTAATCTAAAAGATAGGCATTCGTCTCTAATACATTGCTTACCAGTATTTGGACAACATTTAATCTTATTCATACTATATTATATTTTAAAAATACTGTCTTACAAAAACTTGTTTAAAACTTCCATTATTCTTTCTACAGCATGACCGTCCCATAATTTATTAATTTTATAATATAAAATGTTCAAATTTAAGAATTTATTAACTAAATCATTTATGGTTTTTTGATCTTCAGTTACAAAATTATTCCCATGCAAAGTAGTAACTTTATGCGGTGTATGATAATTATATGTAATACAAGGTTTATGTAAAATATAAGATTCACATTGAACTCCACCACTATCTGTAATAACAAAAGAAGCATTACATAATTTATTAATGAATTCTGAATAACTCATTGGCTCAACTAACTCTATGTTTTTTGATAAATATCGTTTATCAAACATAAAGACTTCTTTTATTCTAGGGTGAGCAGATAGTATAACAGGAATCTTATCTGCTACATTATTTAAGATTTCCAAAATACTTCTAAAACCATTATCAACATTTTCTACACGGTGAAAAGTAGCTAAACAATACTGCTTGCTATTAAAATCAATCCACTTTGTATGGTGTAATCTTATTGAATCAGCTAAAACGTTACCTACAAGATGTCCATTTGCTAAGGTCTCACTCTTCAAATTTATCATTCCAGATTCTTCAGTTACAAAATTATATGTTGACATATGATCAATAAGTTTTCTGTTTATCTCTTCTGGAAAGTCAAATCTTCCAACTCTTAAGCCTGCTTCTACGTGAGCGATGGGAAAGTCTTTTTTCTGAGCAAACAAAGTTCCAGCCAAAGAAGAATTCATATCACCAAATACTACAAACAAATCAGTAAAGCTTTCTAGAGAAAGGTTTTCAAAATATAACTTTTCTAGTTCAATAAGAATTGAACCTGTTTGGTGAGCATGACCTTTTCCTGAACGCTCTAATCTATAATCAGGTTGGAAACCAAATTCATCAAAGAATACTTGGCTCATAGAATTTGAATAGTGTTGTTCTGTAAAGATAATTTTATAGTTAGTAAAATTAATCTTTTTAAAATACTCTATAAACGGATAGAGTTTTACAATATTAGGTCTACCACCAATACAAAAAACAATCATTTATACTCCTATCCAATCTAATTGCCATAAATAATCATCACCAACTATATCAAAAGGCTTTTGTATACACACATCATAAACTTTTCCACAAATACAAGTCCCAGTAAGGATATAACAAATCCCTACTTTGCCTACATGAACTTCTACGTCTTGATTAAAGTTAATATACTCATTTAATAGTCTACCACAATTTGTACAGCATGAATAAGAAGAACCAACCTTCTTTTGTATAATTTCTATAGATCTAATAGGATTATATACAGGTAGCTTAGAAAATCTTAATCCCCAGGTAGGAACGGGTGGGTTATGAACAATAAGATTTTTAATATTTGTCACTCCATCTTCTCCTTCAGCTTCTCAACAAAAACATAAACATCTTTTATAAAATCAGCATGGTCTTCTAAGCTTTTATTTTTCTTTCTTCCAAATTCATTATACTCTTCAATAAAACCTTCACACAACTTTAAAATACTTATAGCTTTATTTAAATGAAAATATTGAGCAGAAACTTTTTTAAGTTTTTCTTTCTCTTCATCAGCATAATCATTCAAACCTCTCGCTTGAGGAGGCATCATTGTTATAAGTTCTTCTTGATGTTTTGCTTCTTTAGAAAATTCTTCAAGATAAGCTATTGTTTTGTTCATCTAAATCTTCCTTTAAAATAATAACGAAGTTTGCAAACAAGATTACAATGATCCATGTTTTGACACATCACTAAACTTGGTTCATGCCAAAGATGAGCGCCATAAATATTATCTGGATAGATTGCTTTAATCCCATAGTTTGCCATATTATAATGAAGCATAATGTCACACCAAGGACGTTTAATATCATCTAACAACTCCATATCCTTCTTTCTAATGGCACCAAGAAAAAAGTAATTTTGAATCGCTACTTTTCCAGATCTTATAGTTGGGGGATTAATTTGCCAATCTTCATTAACTAATTTTAGCCATCCATAAAAATTATTTACATTGTTAGCTTTTTCAGTTAATTCTTTATTCACATTTGCTACAGTACAAAAAGAAGCTTGGTCAGGCAAACAATTATCAACCAAAGTTTGTAGAATATTATCGCTCATATAAACAACATCAGCAGACTGCATCACTATAATATCAGTATCTTCAGGAACAAAATCAACTATAAAGCTCATCATTGTATCAAAACTATAATGTTGATCAAGTCTTTTATATTTCACATTATGAAAATAGCTTTTAATAATTGACTCAGGATCTATAGTAGAATTATCATCTACTATACAAAGCTGGTATTCAAAATCAGTTTTCTGCTTTGTTAAAGAATAGAGTACATATGGGAGCAACTTCTCTTTATTGTAAGTTGGCATATAAATTGAAACTTTCATTATTCTAAACCATTTATTTATTTTTGTTCTAAACAAGCTCCACAATGAGGACAAGTATAATATGGTTCATACTTATATCTATAAGCCATTCTGGAAGATAAGCTTTTAGCCATAAACATTGTCCAGTCTAATTTTTCTTTATGTAGATATTTGTTCCTCTTTATTATTTCCCAAGAATCATTGTAATAAGGATTACAATCTTTTTTAAGTTTATATGCTCCAGCATAATCAGGAATATCTTCTTTATTGATATTAACATTAGGAGAAAATATATAACAAAAATAATTTGGAACTAATGCAGAAGAAATTTCTTTAAACCAATTTTTATCTTGTGATACCAACTTATATACTTGATGTTTAGAGATTTTTTTAAAATCATTTTTGAAATCAGCTAAACTTGTTTTAATTTCATATTCATATGCAAATCCAGACCAAGTAACTAATAGAATATCTGCTTCACCGCTAGGTAGCCAAATATTAGGAGCAATTAAGCCAATATTAGCTTTCCATCTCATTATTGCTTTTTTCATTTCCCATTCATTCATTTAATTTTTTCTCGTCCAAATCTTTTAGATTCATTTTCTATAGCTTGCAAAATAACTTCTTCTTGATGTCTTATAGACGTTAATTGCCGCTCGTAGCTTTTTCTTACATTTAAGCAATCAATACAATAATAAGGAGCTCTATAGTCGCCACCCCAAGTATCAGCCTCTAATTCCCATTCCCCTCCAAAACAATTGCCACAAACTTCTCTTTTACAACCATCAAAATTTGCTCCCCATCCACCAGCTTGACCACACTCCCATAAGTTTTTAGCTTCTTCTCCGCATCTATCGCAATAATATTTTGTTATTAATTCCTCATGTTCTAGAATTAATTCGTCCGGAACTATTTTAGAAATTACCTTCTTCATTTTACTTTCCTCAATATCTTTGAGTCAGAAACCCAAGTATTCCAAACAGGGTTTTCTTCTTTTAAATAAATTCCATCTTCTTTCCATGATTTAACATATTTAACCAATAATATAAAATGTCTTTTATTATTATTCTGTTTAGTATATTCAACTCTCCAAACTGCTCCTTCACATTCTTCCAAAGCTCCTTCTCTACCTTCTTTAGGATAAAAATTAAATTCTTCAACAGAATAACCTGTTTCACCTCTATAAAGTAAATAAGGAATGTTAAATCTACTATTACCAAGAGCATGATTCTTGTTAATAATTTCTTCAAAAGTTATTCTTTCATTTTCAGAATTAAAATAATCAAAAATGAAAAATGGTTCTTTCTTAAAATTGTATTTTGTTCCATGAGCTTGAATACACCACTCACCTATTACTCTATCGCCAGGGTTAAGCAATTCTAGAAATCTATCTTTCTGTTCAAAAACCCATTCATGAAATATCTGGTGCATCTTAAAAGGTGATGTATTTGCTACATATCCAGCTCTAGTTAATGGTACAACAGTATCTTCATATCTAAGAATGCCTACGTTTGAACCATCAATTTTTTCAGTAACTAAAACTATACGCTTTGGTAATTTATCATTCTCAATAGCCATCTTCTCATGACCTGGAGAAGCTTTACTGTCAGATGGACCAAGTCTTGATCCGCTAAGATGTGGAATTGATCCATAATTCTTAATACCAAGTGGTTTTCTTTCAAATATGTTCATTTTTCTATATAGCCTTTTCCTTTGCATCTCAAACATTGTTTGTTATTATATATTGGACATATTAGACCAAATGGCATTGGAACATATACTATATCTTCTATAGACTTTTTCCCATTACAAGTAAAGCAGACTTTTTTAGATTTTTCTTTAATCACTTCCAATTTTGTTTCCATATATCTAATTTCCTTACACAGTGAGATTTACAATTTTTCAAAACATTACAACCATAAGGAATTTTCAAATGTCTTTGATGAATACCTTTTAAATCTGACATCAAATTAACTTCGTAATTCAACTCTTTCATTTTTTCTTTTATTATCACATCACAAGCATTCATTGTAAAGCCAAGCTCAATAAAATCGTGTATTGTCATAGCACCAAGAAAGAAATAAGGATCTTGTCCAGACCTCCCAGAATAAACTGTTTTTTGCTTATTAAACACCACATTACCAAATAATATATCGATTTCAGTATCAAATTGTTCCCAGTTATCTAAAATATCTTTTGTATTATTATCAAAGTCTGTATAAAAATCATCTTCAATAGGAATATCAACAACTTCAGCAATAGAAGGCTTTGAATCAAACGTATTATAAGCAAGATCAGAAACTATATTATCAGTTACATAAATAACATCACAAGCAGATAGAATTATAATATCAATATCATCAGAAGCTAATCCAAAACATTTACCATGTGAAAACTGAGTTCCAACTCTTTTATCAAGTCTCTTATATTTTACGGGAAAATTAGTTATAAGCTCATCAATAATAGGTTTAGGATCAATATCAGAATAATCATCTATAATACATATTTCAATAGGAAAATCAACTTTCTGTCTGCTGATAGAATATAGAGTATTTGCAAATTGATTATTTTTATTGTACGTAGCTAAAAAAATTGCTGCTTTCACTTTATATATGTTTTACCTAACAAATAACCAACACCATTACAAAGCGGACATGGCACTGGCCAACCATGACCACCTGGTTGAAATCTTCCTAGTCCAAAGCACATATGGCATGATTCTTTATTAATAATCTCAATTTCTACAGTAGTAAACTCTGTCTTTTTTATCTTATTATTTTCAAATTCCATCATAGTACCTCACAGAAAAAGAAGAACAGCATGGCAAAATCAACTTCTACCTATTATCTTATTTAAATCTTTCTTCATTTCAACTTCCTAATACAATGATAACTACAAGACTCAATATCTGGACAATCATAAACTTTTTTAAGATGGCGCTGATGAATAGCTTTTACCTCTGGAACTAAAATTGCCTGAAGCCCTTGCTCTTTCATTTTGTGTTTAACAACTGCATCACAACTATTTTCTATAAATCCTATATCTATTAAATCTTTTTTCTTTATAGCTCCACAAAACAAAAGCCAACTTGTCCAATTTTTGCCAGTATAAATAGTCCATTGCCTTTCATATACTCTTTTGTCTATAGGAAGCTCAAGTTGATGAATATGACTTTCCCAATCATCTAAAATCCATTTAACATTCTCATCATAACTTTTATAAAAATCTTCATCTATAGGTATGTCAACTACTTCAGCTAATGTAAATTTTTTATCTTCAACTTTCTCAACAAGCTTTTGCAAATCATCTGATCTAGTTAAAATTATATCAGCTCCAATCAGAACAATAATATCTGACTCTTCAGCTATCAAATCCATTCCAATACCTTGAGTTTTATTAAATGCTGAATGCTTATCAAGTCTTTTATATTTATAAGTAACTTCTTCATTAATACAAAACTCTTTAATAATTTTATAAGGATCAGTATCAGAATGATCGTCAACAAAACAAACTTCATACTCAAAATCAGTTTCTTGCTTACCCAAGCCAAACAAATAGTTTCTTAGTTGGTCTTCTTTATTCCATATTGCAGTTAAAATAGAAACTTTCAAGATTTTTTCTCCATCTCTTCCTTCCAAATATCTAAAAGCTTAAAAACAATTATCGCTATTTTTCTATTATCTTCAATCCATTTTTTGCCATATTTCTTACTTGCATCAGAAAAAAGTTTAAGATACTCTTCAGGTATTTCTATTTTAGAAATTGGTTTTTCTTCAACGATCGGTTTCTTTACTTCTATTATAGGTACTGTTCTCCAAAAAGACTTTTTTGGTTTATTAGGGTCTATTTTTTCCAAGTGCTTCAGCCAAAATTCATCTTTCCGTATACAGTGATAAGGACAAGTATCAATAATCTTACATTCATACATTGTTTTAGGATGCCTTTGATGAATAACCTTACAGTCATTTAATAGTATAGCTTTGAAATTTTTTTCTTTCATCAATTGATGCAGCGTAGCATCGCAAGCGTTATGCTCAATTCTTATGCTTCTAAGATCATCAGCTAAAATACCTCCGCAGAAAAATAACCACGAGTGATAAGGAGCGCCAGTATAAAATGTAGAACTGTTTTTACATAGCAATCCATTTGTTAACACAACATCAACATATACTTTATAATTATCCCAATTATTTATATATTTTTCTATATTAGAATCAAAATTTAAATACATATTATCATCAATAGGAATATCAATAACTTCTGTCATCGTTATTTGTTTAGAATCAGTATTGTCTACTATTCTTTGCAAAATATGATCTTCAGTATAAATAACATCAGATGATTGTAAAACAACAATATCTGTATTTTTATCCATCACATCAAAACAATGCCCATGAGAAAGCGTCACACCTTCATTTTTTGGTAATCTTTTATATCTTGCGTGAGGAAAGAATTTTCTTATTATTGGCTCTGGATTAACATTAGAGTGATCATCAATAATACAAACATCAAAATCAAAATTCGTTTTTTGCCTGGCAAGAGAATATAGAGCATTTGGAAGTTGATTATTCTTATTCCAAGTAGCCATAAACACAGATACTTTAGATTTCATCTTTCTCCTTTTCAAAATGTCTCTTTAATTTACAATCAACTTCACAAGTCTCTAATTGAGAGCATTTAATCCAAGTATCAGAATGTGGTTGATGGATAGCAATAGGAGTATCTATAAATAATGGATTAAATCCTTGTTCTACTAAAGCTAAATGAAATAAAACATCGCACATAGGTTTTCCTATTAAAACTTTTTCAAGATCTGTTCTCATTATAGCCATTAAAAAAGGATACATTGGTCTTTCTTGATTAGATCTAATTACTGGTTTTTCTTCTTCTAAAACATCATAAAAATGATTAACATAAAAATTAAAAAGTTGTTCATAATCATCATTAATAAAATTTAGTAAAGTATTGGCATTATATGTATTTACTAAAACAGGTTGTCCTTTATTAACATAAGTACTCATCATATCTAAAAGAGTATCACTTGACCATATAGTATCTGCTGATTGAATAATAACTATTTCACTATCAACAGAAATAAGACTGAACATACTGTTCCAATAAATTACATCAAATCCTTGTTTTTCTGTGTATCTATAATATTTAACATCTGGAACATATTTCCTTATTATAGACTCTGGATCTATATCTGAACAATCATCAGCAACACAAATTTCATAATCAACATCACTTAATTGTCTAGTTATAGAATAAAGTGTTCCTGGTAAAACTGCTTGTTTGTTATAAGTACAAAAGAATATTGACGCTTTCTTTATAGGAACCTTTCTTTTTTCAAAATCATTTACTTCTATAATTTTATATGGTAAAAGTTCTTTTTTATTGTAGTATGATAAATACATTTTTAATTAATCCATTTTTCTTGTTTTTTGACGCAGTCAAATTTGCACTTTTCAACCTCAGAACATATATGTATTCCTTTATTGTGACGCTGGTGAATAGCTTTAACTCCTGGATAAACAGCGTCCCACCCTTCAGTAACTCTAACTTTTCTAGTCTTTTGATCTAAAATAGCATCACACCAATGATTTTGGACTCCTGTAAAAAGCAAATCTTTCTTCATTATTGCTCCAAGATAAAAAAGCCAGCTGTCTCTTTCTTTACCAGAAAAAAGATTCCAGCAACCAGAAATAACCTTACTATTATATTCACTCTTCAAAGTTACAGACCAATAATAATTTTTGTAGTCATTCCAATGACAAATAATATCATTAAGATTAATTTCAAATTCTTTCCAAAAATCTGGGAAAATTGGTGTATTTATAACGTCTGCAAAAGAGAACTTTTTATTATCTACTCCTTCACAAAGAATGTTGATTGTATTTTCATCTGCCCATATAACATCTGAACAAGTCAAGATTACAACATTAGACTTAATAGATGATAATCTAAAAGCAGCAGGAACAGCTTGAAAAACACCTAGTTTCTCTTCTGATCTTCCAAATTTATATTCAAAATTAGTTAAAAACTTCTTAACAATAGGTTCAGCGCTTTCGTCTGAACAATCATCCCAAATACAAAACTCAACGGGAATATCTGTCTTTTGTCTGTTCATAGAATATAGTGTATTTTCTAGAGCCCATAATCTATTATGGACCGCAAAAACAACGCTTACTTTTTCAATATTTTTTGTATTCATTAAATTTTAACCATCCTATATACTCCGCCAGAGCCACAAAGCTTTCTTTCATCTTTGTATTGACACCACGGAAAACCTTGGTCATCAAAAGTTACTGCTTCTAAAAAATCTGTATGCTCTTTTTCAAGTAAGTTATATTTATCAGAAATATATTTAGAATCAAAAAAATCTTTTAGATCTAATTTGCTTGGATATCCACCTATAAAATCTATTTTAGCTATAGACAATTTGATAAAATCTTCAGGCTTATAAGCAATTGAAACGGGACAATCCTCCCCATCTGTAGATTTTGAAAATACATAATCAGTATTATCTAATGCACTATACTTATCAGAATTTGGATAACCGCTTTCTTTACTAGAAAGAATCCTTAAAACAAAAGCCACATAAAAATGAAAGAAAATACTGTCTCTATTATACACCATTAAATTAGCATGACAATCTTCTTTTAAATAATCATATAAATAGTTAAGTATTTCTACTGGTTTATTTACATGGTGCAAAACTCCCCCGCAGTGAACATGATCAAATTCTCCAGAAAAGTCACCAATATTAGAATTTTGATTTGTATTAAGAATTAATGCTACTTTATCTTCATAGCCATATAACTTTACTCTTTCATTAGTAATATCTAAAGCTTTTTTAGAAACATCACAACCAACTACAAAGTCAGCGCCAGCTTTTAAGAATTCAATTACGTCATGTCCTGGACCGCAACCATAATCAAGAATTTTCTTCCCTGCATAATCTACATTCTCAAGTTCTAGCATTTTCATAGCCATTGGATATTGAGCACTTCTCCAAGCTAAATAATCATCCGATTCCTTTATTGACGTAAAATACTTATCATAAATAAGATGCTTATTCCAGTATTCATCAACTTGGGTCATGTGTAACCTCCAAAACCAAAATCTCTCTTCCCGGAACAGTAAACCTATCAATCTCTACCATACCAAGTCTCAAGAGCATTTTTGTCATTTTAATATTTCTTATATCCATTGATCCCCAAGTAGCAAAATAGCCTAACTTTTTATGTTCATCAATAACCATTTGAATACAAGTTTTTACCATTTCTCTTCCTTCTGGGGTCCCTTGATATTCAGGAATCATGGTTATAAAACCAAGATGAGCTCTAGGATCTCTAGCTTTCCTAGTTTTCTTATCCATAGTGTTAAAAAATAATTGCATTAAGGCATTGAGAACATAACGCAAATGAAATACCCCGGCAAGCATGCGCTTTATCCAGATCCATGGTATTCTAAATCTATATTTTCTATTAAAACATTCATAGAGCAAAGCTTTATTAAAATAGCCAACAGCATAGCAAATTATCTTACCATGCTTTTCTGCATAAAAACCAAAAGCTAATCCTGAAGAAACAAGATAGTTATAAAATAAAGTAAGATATTCTTCGCCCAAAAGTTTAGTAAATTCATAATCATAGAATGTATCTAAATGAATTTGAACTAATTTTCTAGCAAACAAATAACTATTAAAGAATGGTCTGTAAAAAATCACTGAATGTCCTCATAAAAGTAATATAATATTCCATATGACCTACATCGTTTAAATGTACTCCATCTTGTAGTAAAAGATTTTGAACAATTTTGTTTTTAGTGAGCCAATCTTTTTCATGATCTACTAAAATTACTCTATGATTATAATTGCTTCCAGATATAAAATCCTCAACCACATTTCGTATAACACCATTATATACATGACATTGTGGGTAGATAGTGTTTTTTATAGCTGGATGATTTGTAGCAACAAAAACAACTTTAATATCAAAATTAAAAGCTCTTTCTATAATTTCATATAGATTATACCTAAAAGAATTAAGAGAAACCCTTGATAATCCTTTATCTGTTTCCCATCTATTACAATCATTCAAGCCATATTGAACATATAAGTAATCTGCTTTTGCTTCTTGTACGTCATGCGGCATGCGCTCAAGAGCCTGCCTTGTAGTCTCACCATTCCTTGCAGAAATCTCAATAGAATAATCTTCTTCTAATTCTTTAGCTACAAGATATATCCACTTATTTGATAATGATATATGTTGTCCATCGACAGTAGAATCTCCCCAAAATAGAAACTTCTTTTTAATCATTCAAACTCCTAATCCACAATTCATTTGGTATAGCATAGGCAGCATCAATAGCTAGAAATTTAATTCCTCCTGGTGGATATAATCTACACTTATCCCAAATACCATAGTCTTTTATATTACGACATATTTGCTCAAGTATTCTATCTTGAGCTTCTTTAGAAATTTCACAATTAAACCAAAAATGTCTTACTACAAAATGAAGCTTATTGTCTAAAGAGCTTTCCCCACCACCCTCTTTATAGTATGTTACGCAAATACAAATATGACGATCTATATCGCTATCTTTTTCTTTTTGAAAATAAAAAGGTAAAGAATCTATTTCATAACCTTCAATATTCTTAAACGATTCATTAATCATTTAACCTCCTTAGATACGATTAAGTAAATTTTGTTTTTTAAAAGCAAAACATAAAACGCCTAATACATTTCCATTGTTTGGAAATAGAAAATAAGATCCTTTCTTCCAAGCATTTTTATCCCAATTTATATATCCTGGAAGTTCGTTCACATAACCATAAATCAATTCAGATCCTAAAAACATTTCTTGTATATGCCTAACATTTATATTTGTAATATTCTTAGCTCTATCACCATATCCTAATTCCCCATTCATTAGATAATCTATAGTAAAAATAATTATACCTCCAGGAGCCACTAAGTCCCAGCATGCTTTTAAGTGTTTTTCATATTTATCAACACCATAGCAAATTGGTATATGTTCTAAAACAGATATATTAAAAACTACATCAAAAAATTCTTTTTGTAATGGTAATTCTTCTACCAAACCGACCACCATTTTTGCTTCATAATCTTTTAATATTGACATAAAAGATGTCCATTCAGCTTCTAGATTATTTCTTAAAGCCCAAATAAGAATATCAGTAAGATGTTCATAATCAGAAGAAAAGACTTTATGGATTGTTAAATCTGTTTGCTCCATTAATAAAGCTGAAACAAAAAGCATATCAGAACCAATATCTAAAACTTTCTTTCCTTTTAATCCTCCATGAAAATTAGAAGCAATATTTAATACAGTTGGATACTCTTTCAATCTTGTAGTGCAGGAACAAAAAAATATCATTTCTTCTTTTTGATATTGTGTAAGTTCTAACCATTCTTCAAGTTTAAGTTCGTTAGACATCCAGTCAAAAGCTTTAATATAGTATCTAATATCTTCTTGAGAAGGATTCTTTAAAATCATTTCAAATTTTTAAGATGCGTATAAGTTTCTGTTACTGGATTATTTTTGTACCAATCAGTTGCCCTATCAATTCCACTTTGTAATGGTGTGAAACCTAGCACTGGTTGTCCAAATTCTTTGATAGTTAAATCATTCTCTAAAATCAAATAAGGTATATCGTCGTCACCACGTTCTTTAAAAATAGGGTCTTTTTCTATATTCAAACTCTTGCACATCGCATTATACAAATCAACAATCTTATATGATCTTCCTGACGATACATGGTAAGCTCCATGTCCATTACTTTTAAGTATTGCCTGGAGCAAATAAAAAAGCAAATCATTTATATAAACAAAATCTCTTTCAACTCCAGTTACTACTGTGCAATCTTCTCCTTCAGTTAATCTCTTGAAAAATGTGGGCACAGGACCTGATAAATTACGTTCGCCGTAGCAGTTAGCTAATCGAAAAGAAACATAATCAATTCCAGACATTGCTATATATCTTTCAGCTGCTGTTTTTGAAATAGAATAGCTATTAGTTGGGGCTATTTTATGTACAACTGGAATTGGAACTATCTCTGGCCATCCATAGCAAAGTGATGTTTGCATATAGATAATTCTTTTCACTTTATTATTTTTAGCTGCTTTAATAATATTAACTGTCCCAAGTACATTTGTAGCACTATCGCGATACCAATCTTCAGGATCTTTATATGACGCTGCACAATGTACTACAACTTCTGGTTTAACGAGTTCAAAAAGTTCATTAACCCTGCCAATATTCTCTATTGTATCTGCAACAAAGTATTCCATTCTAGCATCAATGTTTTTAGCTTTACCTGTTGACAAATTATCTATTCCATATACTTGATGTCCCCTATCAATAAGTTTGTTTGCTAAATGAGAACCAATAAATCCAGCAACCCCAGTTATTATGACATTCAATTAGTTTCCTCCCTATCTTTTTTCTTTCTAGTTTCTTTTTTATTATGATAACTAAAATGTTCTCCAACAGTCATCATTTGCAAATTTGTCAAATCATTATTTTTACTATTCCCATCTTTATGATGAATAACGCAACCTTTTGGTATTTCTCCATAAGCTTCTCCCCAAACTAAACGATGCATTAACCTTCTTTTATCTCCTTCATTGTAAATTGATATATAATTGCCACTATCAAGTACTTCACCTTTCCACCTTGAATTTTTCTCCCTTATAGTACTTTCTCTCATTTTCCTCTTTGCTTCTTCGGAAAGATGTTTTCCTGTTTGGGCTTCGCTCATCCGCTTTCTAGTTTCTAAAGAGAGATTTTCTATTTTATGACATTCACTTCTACGCTTCTTTGTCTCTTCGGAAAGATTTTCTGTTTTATTAATAAAACTTATTTGTTGCCTTGTTTCTTTAGAATGATGTTTACCTTTCATGCCAAAATTATGATTATTTTTAGCATTCCACTTAGAAACACAAGAGTGACAACAAAATAATGACTCTTTCTTCTTCTTTTTTCCACACTTATATTTATTTAGAATTTCTTTTCCGCACTGTTTACAACACTCTTTATTGTCATCCATTCTATAACATTTCTCCATCTATAAAGTTTCTAAAAAATAATTCCAAGCTCAAAGCACCCAAAATTGTCCTACCATATTCTGATTCCAATGATGCTGCTATTAATATTTCATCACAATTAAAGATACCACGTTCTCGCGTTCTTTGATCATTAAATAAATCGCTAACAAATTCATTTGCAATACCATCTCCTTGTATCCATTTCACAAAAGGAGTTGTAAAGCCCATCTTGTTTGTTCTATTTAAGACTTTCTCAGGCAAATACTTTTCTCCTGCTTTCTTAAGAATATATTTTAATTCTTGATTCTTAAATTTAATCTCAATTGGGACTTCTTTAGCAAACTCAACAATAGCCCTACTTAGCAAAGGTGCATAAGTTTCTATACCAAAAGCTCTTGGGAGCTTTTCATCAATAGCTAATAACGTTGGTAGATCATATTGAATTTCTCCAACCATTACTTGCTCAAGAGTTTTTGTTTCCATACAAGGATAAAATATATTCATTGGAAAACGATCTTTAGCATATATACTAGGGACTTTGCATCTAAGAATAGAATTATTATATTGTAATAAATCCAAATATCTTGTATAACCTAACCAAAGTTCGTCTCCCCCTTCACCTGTTAGAAGTATGTCTACCCATTTCGAAGCTTCTTTGTAGACAATATATTGGCTAAAAGATCCTGGACCACCGCAAGGTTCTTCTAACCAATAAATAACGTCTTGTATATTATCTACAAAATCTTGTTCATCAATAATTACAGGATGCAAAATAAGATTTGGATATTTATTTGTTACTGCTTTAATATAAGGCCATTCATTGTAACCTTCATAAAGAAACAATCCTGAGAAAACATTAAAGTCGCAATCAGGATTTTGAGTTGCTGCTACACCAGTTACAAAAGAACTATCTATTCCGCCAGAAAGAGAAAAGCCTATTTCATCAGCGCTTTTATAAGAAAGAGATTCTTTAATAGAGTTCTCTACAAGATACGTTAGTGTTTTTATTGCTCTATCTTCTGTAAGATTATCATAATTAAAATAGAAATTAGCTAATTGAGAAGGTCTTTCTCTAAAAATACCTTTAAATAATGTTTCAGAAGAAGTATAGTATTGATATGTAATGTACTCTTGAAGAGCTTGTTCGTTTAGCTCTATTTTAGGTTTGCCATTTTCATCTTGGGGTAAATATTTAAAAAGATCAACTATCCTATCTGAATAGTGTCTAACACCGTAACCATTAATATAGTATTGCAATTACTTTATTCCTCCATTGTTACTATTATGTAAAATGTTTAATCTATTAAATTTAAATTTCTAATAAAGCCCCGCAGCGGCCACAATATTTACTTTTTTTATACTCTTCTTTAGTAAATGAATAACCGCAATAAAGACACTTAGAATTTAAAGATTTATCTTTGCTTATTTTATTATCAAGACTATAATTGTGAGTTGATACAGCTGCAAAATAATTATAAGAATTTTTCTTTTTATAACCAAAAATATTCCTATTTTCTTTATCCCTATCGAGACCATTCCAATATATATTGTACGGAATACTCGCTTCTTGTATTTTTATTATATAATCTGCTACTTCTACTCCATTCTTACAATGATATTTGCAAAAAAGATTAAGTAACCTTTCTGTTCCATAATACCAAATACAAATCCAAATAGGCTCTTTAATCAGCTCATCACCACAAATATCACAAAAATCATCTTCACAAATACCTTGTTTAACTTTATATCTGCTTCTGTCAACGTTTTCTTTATTAATTCTCATCCCCTATCACCATTTTCTAAAATATTTAGTTTGTAGCTAGCGCCATTAGAAAAATGAATACTTCGTGTATTATAGTATTCTATTTCTTCTTTAGTTAAATCTCTGGTAGTTTCTTTAGGGAATTTTACTTCCATAAAACCAAATCCGGTTAACCATTCTCCTAAATAATAACTTTCACGAACTCCTCTTATATGGAATATATCTGGTTTATTACTGCTAATGTCTCCAAGTTTATGTATTGCTTTAGTAGCCATCACGGAACTACATCCTTATAAAGTATTATAGTTTTCTTGCACAGGATCCGTAGGTTCCTGTAAGAGAAATCGATTCAAGATATTTAAAGACGCATTATAATCTGCATCGGTAGTGTAACCACAACTCTTACACTTAAATATCTCACCATTTCGATTCTCCTTGTGGACTGCTTTGCACATTGAGCATTCTTGGCTCGTGTAAGCAGGATTAACTTTGTGAACGTGGACACCACTTATTTCACATCGTTGCCTTAACCTATTTAAAAAATATGAATAAGACCACCGTTGTAACTTATTATTAAATTTCTTGGTAAACTTACCTTTACTGTGCTTCTTTACATTTTTAAGATCCTCCACAACTAGAATTTTGATAGTTTCAAAAGGAATTTCTTTTGTTACTCTATTAATATAATTATCTCGTTCTATTAGTTTCCTTTTAAATGCTTTAGAACCTTGTACTTTTCTTGAAATATTTTCAATTTTCTTTTCTAATTCAGTTCCTATTTGTTGTTTTGTAGAAAGAACTGCCAGCTTCTTATATCCACAATCAAGACCTATAGCTTTTCCTGTTTCTTTTAATGTAACATCTTTCTGGAAAAATAAATCTACAAAAAATGCTCCATCAGATCTTTTTCTAAGTCTAATTGACTTTTTAAGATTCCAACTTTCAAAACTATTAAAATGCTCATGTTTTTTAGATGGGATTTTAAAGACAAAATGATTACCAATATTCCAAAATTTTATCCATATATCAAAAGAAGTTGAAATATTAAAATTAATAGTAACAAAATTTGAATTGAGAATAATATTTTTCTTTTTAAAAACTGGTTTTATCTTCTTTTTCTTTTTTCTTTGGCTCTTGACTATTTGTAACGCTTGTTGAGCTAGAGATTGTTTCAAAGCAGGAGATAACCATGTATCTCCAACAAGATCATAAATAGATTTATATACATAATTCCCTTCAAATACATTATTATCATAGAAAATAGAAATATACTTGTTAATAACTTTTGCTGATTCCTCTAGCAAAGAACCTAAAATTTGTAATTTGCCAGTGTTTGCTTTATTAATAGATATAGTTGATTTTCTAATCATGTTTCATTTCACTTCCTCATTAAAATTAATTTCGCATCTCAAGATAACTACACCCACAAAGCCATTTATCTGCAGAAGCATGCATTCTAGCAGAACATAAAGGACATTTTTTAGTTGTGAAGTGATAACTATATGTATTAACTGAAAATTCCCATCCACAGTTTACACAAGAGTGATGAAATTCTCTGCCTATAATTTCATTAGAAAATTCAAGTTCTATTTCCTTATAACAACGAGGGCAATAAAGACTTGTTATATCTTTTTGGTCTAAACCATTAATTACAAATTGTATTCTTTCTTCTTGCATAATTAAATCTCCTCTTCAAAATAATTGGCTGACTTTTTCTTTCTTATATTTTTCTTATCTAAAACGCACTCAGTTAATAATGTAAATTCTCTACAAGATTGCCATTGTTCTGGATCTTCATATATACAATCCCTACAAATTTTTCTGTCCCACCCCATACCAAATAAAGGACAACTCGGTTCAATAAGATCTTCTGCATTTTTGAACATCTTGGCTTCCTCACTGAATCCTTGAGAAAATATCTATAGCTTGCTCTTTTGTTGGAGCACAATGAAAACAAAGATAATAATCTGTTTGATATTTTTCTATCATCCACATATCTTCTTTCTTATAATCTTCTTGGCATAAACAGCATTGCTTCCAAAAATATTTGGGTCGAACAATAAATATAGTATCTTCAAATTTTACTTTTTTTCTTTTCATTTTAAATTATGCTAACTGCGTTTCTTTAAAAAGTGAACTTCTTTTGATCTATATTAATTCTACTACAAAAGGAAATTCAGCAGAAACAAAGCTCTTATACATTTTTAAACTAAATCAAATATAAAAAGAATTTGAATTTTGCCTTTATCAAACATAAGTATGCTCACTAAGTTAAAATATTCCTAAAATCAAACACAAACTTGTTCCAATAATAATAGTAAATATAATTTATTCCTTTTTAAAATATTTACAAATAGCGTTTTCATTGACCATAGGAGAATAATTTTCATTTCTTGCACAAATGAAAAAGTATTTTCTTTCAGTTACGTTTTCAATAAAATCTATCTTATGATATTTGCACTTACGACAACTATCAACTAGTTTATAGCCAGTCTCATTTAACCAAACACTTCTATTAGCTAATCTTTCTAACGCATCCATTTAAAATCCTTTTTAGATTAAAATATTACATAAATCATTTATTTATACCAATCCTTTACGGCAATCTAAACATCTAAATTTGAATAACCTTCAACAACTTAAAATATATTCAAACAACTTCTTTCTTCTTATAAGATTTGCAAACAGTATCTTCTTTTACAAGAGCATGATAATCATCTTGGTAACAAATCTTATACCATTTTTCTTTCATTGCTGAACCAAAAAATTCATCCTTTGAATACTTACACGTAGTACAAGTTTTTGCTACTCTATAATTTTGTTTATTATTCCAGAATCTTCTTTTCTTTTGGTCATAAGTTTCGTAAGACATAATTTTACTCATTTAATACAATTAAACTAAAATATTCCTAAAATCAAACACAAACTTGTTCCAATCATTTAAAATGCTTTCAAACTCATACTCTTCTATTTTTTGTTTAAATTTATCTAAATCAATTTTTCTATTTAAGTATTGAAGCTCAAATTCTTCAAATATTAACTCTTCATATCCTAACTCTTTTACCAATTCTCCTAATTTGAAAAGCTTATAATTTCTTTTTAAAAGATCTAGAGCATCTTCAGTAAACAGATTCTTATACTTTTTCTTTTCAATTAAATCTGTTTTTATTCGTTCATAATTATCTATAACGTTCCCATAAGTATTTACTAAATCTGTTGCTGTTTTTGGCCCTATGCCATCGATTCCTCTAACATTATCACTCATATCACCAAGAAGTATCTTGTAATAAATAAAGTTTTCAATACTATTTATACCAGTTTTCTCAGAAAAGTTATCTACAGTAACCAGCTCGTTTTTATTTGGATTGCACCATGCCACATTTGTGTCTACTGCTAAATAAAGATCTCTATCAGTAGAAATAATTACGACCTCTTCATTACTACTAAAGAAACTTGCCAATAGATGAATTGAGTCATCAGCCTCTATGCCTTTGATTCTTACGTTTATAATACCTATTAGGCTAAGAATGTCATATAATTCGTTTAATTGATTTAAAAATTCTAAATAAAATTCATCTGAACCTGGATTATTCTTTCTATTTTCTGCCCTATTAGTTTTATAAGTATTTAATAGATCAAGACGATAATGCACTTTCCCAAAATCATAACACATCACAACCATTGATGGAGAAAACTTTTTGAGTACGCTTCTTAGCATATTCAAAACTCCATAAACAACGCTTACTCTCTGACCCTTAGAGTTAGATAAATCTAAAGTAGAATTGGCACGAAATGCGAAATTATTTCCATCAATAATACAAATGGTCATTCTGTTTCCTCTATTACTTTTTTGCCATGATGAATTTTATTATGCTCTCCAGGAGTTACTAGTTGCAAATTTATTAATTCGTTATTTTTTCTATTGCCATCTATATGATGAATATGGTAACCCTCTGGTATCAAACCATTAGCTTCTTCCCATATATAACGATGCAATGATTTTCTTTTATCACCTTTAACATATATTGAAGTATATGTGCTTGTATCAATAATTTCACCCTTCCACATATAATTTTTTTCTCTCTTAAGAGATTCGCTTATTTTATGTTTTTGCTCTTCTGGCAAATGCCTACCTTTTAATGTATTACTTATTTTTTTTCTACATTCCTCAGTAATACATCTGCCCTTTAACTTAACACTTAATAGTTTTCTAGTCTCATCTGAAAATATTCTTCCCTTTAATTTATCGCTTAACTTTCGCTTATGCTCTTCTGATAAGCTCTTTCCTTTAAATCCAACATTAGGATTGTTAATAATTTGCCATTTGCTAGAACAAGAAACGCTACAAAACTTTTTACTTTCTTTACTTTTAAACTTAATTACAATTTCATTATTACACTGTAAACAATATTTTTTTATCTTATCATTTCTATCACAATATTTTATCATATTATCCTTATCTCAAATCCTTCACGCTCGTATATACTAAGTCTATGAAAACTATGCCGCGAAAGATAGCGATTATTGGCATCAATTATATCCCATATTTGCACTGTATTTTCTCCTTCTTTTTTCTTTCTCAATGATCTGCCAACACGCTGTAGTATCTGTCTGCTAGCTTCTCCGCCCTTACCCCCAGCGCCCAAGACTAATTTTCTAATTATGTCAATGTCAACCCCCTCATCCAGTATCGAAGATGAAATAAGGGTGCTGAGCGCTCCCGCTTTGAAGTCACTAAAAGCAGCATTTCTATCTACAGCACTTCCATGTATGAAGACGCACTCTATGCCTTCTTTGATTAACATTTTTTCTAAAATTCTTCCATGCTCCAACAAATTTACAATAACTAATGTCCCACTCACAAAATTATCTTTCACAGCATTGACAATAAGAGAATTTCTTAAATCAGATCTAACAACTAATTCATCATAAATATCTTTATAATTTCTTATGCCACGATCTATATCTTCGTCATTATTTTGAAGCAAATAAACTGTAGGTTTTGCAGAAAATCCTTGCTCAATAAGTTCATCATTACTAACTTTGATTATGATGTTACCAAAAAAGCTAGCCACTTTCATTCCGGTAAAGTGTTTTATATTTGGGATTGTGCCCGACATCCCTATAGCGTAGTCGGAATTTATACAATATTTGAAAATTTTCTGCCAAGTTGCTGCGCCAGCTCTATGCACTTCGTCACCGATAACTATCTCTGCACTTTTTATAAATTCTATAACATCTCTGTCATTATTCTTAATCCTATTATGAATAGTTGGTACCATCCCAATTGTTATGTCTTGGATATTTTTTGTATCAGAAGAAATTATTCCTATTTTTGTTTTTAATTCTTTTTCGAAAAGCTTGTGTGTTTGCTTTAATAACTCTTGCCTATGAGTTAAAAAAAGAGTTTTTAGCCCAAGTATTTGAACTATTCCACAAGCAACTATAGTTTTCCCCCCGTTCGTTGCGATTGATACTAAGCTTCGCTTGTTCTCGATTGCTTTATTAATTGCATCAATTTGATAATCTCTTAAATCTAATGAAACATTTAATTCATTATATTGTGGTTTAGAAATTATAGAATCATCTACAATTTCATAATCAAAGTTATTTTTCTTTAAAACTTCTATAAGCTGGTTAAAAAACCCAATAGGCAACGAATCTGTTTTACGATCGTAGAATCTATGAAACCCATCCCAGCCGCCCATTTTGAATGCACGACTGTATTGATATCCTGGTATTTTAGCTGCAAAATGATTTAGTAAGATATTTCTTTCGTTTGGAAAAATATTCTTGAAGTATATCTTAAGATTAGTTTTTATTATTTGCATTTAGCCAATTTGCTTTAATAAAAGAGTATTTTTTTCTTCAACAATCAATATTTTTTCAGGAAAAATAATAAGATCACCTTTAATTAAACTGCCGTCAGCTTTCCATTCATCTAATTCTGAATCGTCTAATTCTGACCATTGTCGATGCCAACCATCAGAAGGGTGTAAAATATAAATTTTCATTCAGTATCTTCTTCGTCTTCGTCTATACTAACAATGTCTTCGCTTTTATTAATTACATTATTACTGTTCAAAGCTTTTTCCCATAGATTATTTTGTTCCATTATAGAAATTACTTCATCTTCTCTGATCTTCTTTTCAGTATCTACTAAACCATCAAAACTATTTTTGAATTGATACCAGCCCCTACTATTATCAACTACATCAGCCATTTCTAAAACTTCCATTATTCCACTTTCTTTGATAATCCCCTTATCAAAATAAACTTCAAATTGTGCTTTTCTAAATGGAGCAACAACCCTATTTTTCACTGATTCTGCCTGACATAGAATCCCGATAACTTTTTCTTTATTGTTATCATCCTTAATTCTTTTTTTATGCTTCAACTCAAGTCTTATAGAAGCGGCAAATTTTGTTCCTTTACCGCCAGGAGTTGAAATTGGATTTCCATACATAACGCCAACATTATCTCTTATTTGATTTACGATTACAAATCCAATATTTTTATCTGAAAGCTTCTTGCTAATTTTTCTAATACCTTTGCCAATAATTCTTGCTCGCTCTGCCATTTCAGCTTTCTCAACAGAATTTTCTAATTCCTTTTTTGTTGATGTTCCAGCAAGAGAATCCCATACAATAACTGCTGCTGGAAAAGTATACTTTTCTTTTCCAAACAATTCACAGAAATAGTCAATAAAATCAAAAATTGTTTCTATTGCATTAATTTGAAGATAAAGAAAATTATTATCTACGTCAAGACCAATAATATTTGCAAAATGTGGATCAAAAGAAGATTCAGTATCAATATAAACGCTAAAACCTCCTTTCTTCTGCATCTCAGAAAGGATATGAAAAACAAGCAAAGATTTTCCAGTAGATGTATCGCCAAAAATCTCTACAATCTTCCCAAAAGGAATACCTTTACCAAGCACCCAATCTATTGATAGAGATTGGGTGCTAACAAATCCAGTTGGAAGTTTATCTAAACCAACAACTACGTCTTCATTATCGTCAAGAAAGCCTTTAATAAGATCATCAACTATGCTTTTTGCCATTTACTTAATCCCCATTTTCTTCTTTAAGTCAGCTTTCATTTCTTCAATAGTTTTACCAGACTTTGTTTTAATTTCTTCTTTTGGTTCTTCTACTTCAATTTCTTTTTCAGTTTCATCTTCAAAAAACTCTTCCTCTTCTACTGCTACTTCAGCGCCACTATCAGATTCATCTATAAAAGTAACATCATCATTAGAATCGTCAACAGCACTGTCTTCGTCAACATCTCCGCCTTCTAACATTGCCCTCAAATAATCTGCAGAATTGAGAACAAGAACTTCTTTTTTAAAATCATGAAGTTTTTCAAGAAGCTTAAATGAAGGAATAGGCGACTTATCAATATCAATCTGGACTCTACTAATAGCAAACCCTGTCGCACTTTTTTCTCTAGGTGTATAGATCAATGTAAAGTTACGGCCTTCTTTAGGATTAAGAATATCACCATACTTTGGAATATTTACAAAATATGAAAGAATATCCTCAAACAACATAATGCCAGCCTCAAAAATCTGCACACCCTTTGTTACATCTTTCAAGTCGATAATATTCATATAAAATCTTGATTTTGCGCGAATGCTATTTGCAAGTTGCTTGTCATCACTATCTTTAGTTTCATAAAGATTTTTAACAAGATCACAAATAGGACATGGCTTCTTAGCAATCTGCTGCGGACAGAAAAAAGAAGTAACATCACCTTGGCCAATATTGTAATGTTTAAAATATTCAACATAAAATGTCCTTGAAAGAGGCGGAGCACTTCCAGCAGGAAGTATTCTAATAGAATTCTCGTTCTCTTTAGGCGCCCATTGATTTCCCTTGCTTCTAGAGAGTTTATCTCTTTTAGCTTGTAAAGAATTAACATCAATCCCGCCATACTTAAACTCAACCATTGTAAACTCCTTTAGTTTTTATACTATATTATATTTTAAAAACCCAATCTTACCTTGTAACTTTCACATCATTGTTGTACTCTTCCCTCATTGAATACCCATAAGCTTTCATAGAATCTCGCTTCATAAGCAATGAATCTTTGCAAGCTCTTAGAACTTCAGCTACATAAATTGCCTCATTATATTTTTCTTTTAACTCAACTAAAGTCTCATCACCAATTACTTCTTGCCGTATTTTAGCTTCTGTAACTTTTTTATTAGTTGTTTCATAAGATTCTCTAATAGTCATATCAAGTTTAGATTCTAAAAGCTCAATAGCTGATTTAAGTTTACTAGCCTGCCATTGAGCTTTTGCATAAAGAAATGCATACCACGAAAATGTTCCAGGAAGTTTAGTAGCTTCACCAGTAAAATCAGTTTCATCAAATTTTGCCTCATCAAGAATGTTAATTTCATATTCTTGGTTAAAGATTTTTACTTTCTCCATTACAGATAATCCTCACTAAAAAAGTTTCTAATTTTAACTCCAGCGTTTTTGAAAATAATTAATGAATATATCGTATTATATTCACTCTCAAATACAACTTCTTTAATTCCAGCAGTTATTATAAGTTTTGCACATTCTGAACATGGCGTTTCTGGAGTATAAATAACAGATTTATGCATACCACCCAATTGTATACCAAATCTTGCGCATGTTCCTATTGCATTAACCTCTGCATGAACGCATAAAACTGTCTCCATATTATTACCAGAAACAACTACACTTCCGCCATTACATTTATCTCGTTTACACAAAGAAGTATCTGACCCAAATGGCGGACTATTCCATCCTTCAGAAACAATTCTTCCATCAAGTGCAATTATGCATCCAACTTTTCTAGTTTTGCATGTTGACTGCTCTTTAACGCGCATCATTATATCATAAAAATACTTATCAGGATCTTTCACTTTCTGACCTCAAAAAGTGTTTGTAACAATTGCAATTTTCTAATTCGTAAATAAAATTTTCATGCGGCAAGTTAAACTTCTTGCATAAGAGAACTAAAGTTAACTGCTTCCAATACATTGAAATATTACAATTCATTATTTCATCTATAAAATAGCTAGCATTAATAGATGCGTCTGCACTTCTTATCAACCTTTCTAATCTGCATATAATATTCAAATCACAATCTTCACTATAAATATCGCTATTTACAAATTCCATTTTTGGCATTGAAAAATATTGTTTGTTTTTTTCATCTACAATATTGTGCCCTTTTTCATAGAATTTATCATAAATATGAAATGAATTACAGATGTGTGTATATGCACCAACTTCAACATTTAATAAAATTGCTAAAATCTCTTGAAACATTGTAAAACTAAATGCATCATAAGGAGTTCCCCAAATAACATCTTGGGACCGCATATGTGTAATCATATGCAATTTATTTTCTCTTACAAAAAACTGCAAGTCTAAAGTACATACTTGATCTTTGGTATGCTTAAGAGAATCTTGTGGAGTCTTTATATGAATAATAGCATGCCTTGTATAAAGATCTTCTTCAAATTTCTTTATAACAAAATCAAGCTGATCAAATCCTATATCCTTATTTGCGCCAAAAATTCTATTTCCATAAGCAGAATTAAGAGTTAAGCCATCGTCACTAAAATTATCAAAATTCTTAGAATAATATTTCATTGTGGCTAAATCATCTCTTCCACTCCAATACCATAAAAACTCACCTATAGCGAATGGCAAACTAATCTTGCGCTTTTTAGAAAAAATAAGTCTATTTCTAATATTTGTTAAGCAAAATCCACTAGCTAAAATTTCGGTGTTCTCAAGACATCTACATTTTACTTTGCTACCAAAAGCAAATATTGCGTCTATCATATCTTGATAAATATAATCCATATTGGTAGCACTATTAAAGTAAGTCATTATAACATCTCCCACTTTCTATATTCAAAAATATTATTTAGAATATCATCAACAGCATCTTTTGCAATTCTTTTATTCATACTAATAAATTCTTCAAGCAACTCGCCGTAGATATTTGTATCATAAATTTCTCGCATTTTTTTTGCCATCTCGAAACCATCTTGAACAAGCATGTATTTAGGAAAATATTTATCTGCATTAAGAATGTTACTATCACAAAAACAAAGTATGTTTGCGCTTACGCACTCAAAAGTTCTGATTGTCATTAAGCCAACTACTTCATATATATTCCTTGCTATTTGAAAAGAAAACATAGAGTCTGATAGCTTTTTAATAACATTTATAGGAGATATTTTACCTTTGAATTGCACATTAGCTTCATTCATAAGATTGTTAGAAAATTCTTTTGTTTCTTCCCTTAACCAATTACCATAAATCTTCATTGATCTTAGGTCGGCTGGGTACGGATTAGCAAAAGTATAAAGCATTCTTCTTCTTCCATATTCATTACCTACATACACACAATCTTCATACTCAGCTGCTCTTTTCTTCTCAATTAAACTTTTATTTGTAAAAGTAAAATAAGGCCAAAAAATAGAATTTTTAAAAAAAGCATCTTCACTATGCGGCCTTAATACAATTGCATTTGAAAGCACATTTTTTGGATAGTTTTTTACCCAAAAATCAGTATCAATAATAAATGGAAGCACGCTTTTTTTATCAATAAATTTTTTAAGAAGATCAATTAGCACAAAATAATCACTATCAAATTGCTCAGCGTATATCTTTCTATAAAACCCCATAGCAGGCCTAGATTCTGCAATTAACAAATCATAATTATTAACATTAATATTGCTACATTCAACATATGCTATTTTATTTATTATGTTCGCAAAATTATTATCTATATATTTTTTAGTTTCTTCATCCGCATTGTCTTCTAAAAGCCTTCCAGTAAAGGTTATATTATTATTTCTTGATAAAAGGTTCTCAAACAATTCTAGTCTAAGAGTTATTGAACCATCAACACTAATATTTTTAGCGTCATATCTTCCAACACCATACCACAATATATTCATTATTTCTCCTCTTCGAGAATAGACATAATGTCTAAATAAACAATATCTGCATTTGCGTTCGCGCCATTATATGTTGTGTCATATTTAATAAATTTAAAAGGAGATTCTGACAAAAACTTCTCATATTCAAATATAAAAGCTTTAATTTTATCAAAACTATAATTGCTATCAATTCCTTTTTTATCACTTTGTATTCTTTGCAAAATAGTTATTGGATTAGCACAAAACAATAAAAAGACAACGCTATCTGCGATAAATTTATAATACTGTTCATAAACTTTATTCTTATCTAAATCCAAATTTATTTTTGGATAAACTATATCAGAAAGAAACGACCTGTCAAAAAATATAGGATTTCCTTTAGACAGTCCATTTATAAACGGAATAAGTTTTAACATTAATAAATTTTCGCCAGTTATTAGTGAAGTAAAATCAGAGTCAAATTCATTTTTAGAAGGTCTTGTTGGGTGATAATAAAAAGCCTTTGGATACCTTTCCATTACTTTCTTTAAAATAGAAGTCTTGCCTGTCTTATCAAACCCTTCAAATATAAAAATCATAATTTATCCGCAAAAATTGTCATATAAAGACTTTATCCTAATCGCCTCATCATAATAATATTCAAATTGTTCTTCTTTAGTGATTCTCTTATATTTAAAATACGCTGGATGTTTTATCTTGAAAAGGCTAAGATTTTCATGCCCGCTTGCTGCAAGGAAATTTTTTACTTTATCTCCTATAGCAATAAAGACCTTACCATTAGTATTATTAAAATTTAAATAATCAAGTTGATCTCTTGTCCAATATTCAAAACAATTATTGAACGCTTCATCGGTATAATTATTTTTTTCAAAAGGACATTTTGCAACATTAATGAAATTCCAATTATTATCTTTACCATAAAATATATTAGAAAAAATATTTGTAACCATTCCTATTTCTGTTGATAAAATCACTTTTTCATAAGAAGAAACCATTGCATCAAAATCATTATTTAAAAAAGCCTCTATCATTTCTTTATCATATTGAGACGTTTTCGTATTTTTATTTAGGTTCGATTTCCAATCCCCAGGATTGATACCTATAAATGTTATAAAATTTTTATCTCTTATTATGCCATATTGCGGCGGCATAATCCACCCATTTATTTGCGAGCACTTACTACAAGATAAAAATTTTTGCTTGTCTATATTACTCAGAATCATTATTTCTAATTCTCTTTTTATACTTACTATTTTTTCTTTTCTTATTATGAAAAGCAACATGCTCACTTTGAGTCATTATTTGCAAATTTGATAAATCATTATTAAATCCATCACCATTTACATGGTGGATAATATACCCTTCTTGAATTAATCCATAAGCTTCTTCACATACAAAACGATGCATTTGTTGCCTTTTCCCATTACCTATACCTATTAAAAAATGAGAACCGCTTTTTGATATACCGTTATTCCAGTTTGGATTCTTATTGCCAGTTAATGCATCACCTATTTGTTTTTTAGATTTTTCTGAATGATTTTTTCCATTAAAACCAAAATTTGGATTATTAATATTATGCCATTTATTAATACATGCTCTGCTACAAAATATTCTTTTTCCAGCATTTTCTTTAACTATGATTTCTTTATTACATTGCTTACAATATATTATCATTTAAATCCTTGTCTATTCTCACTTTCCAGTCTATCCCTAACAACGCTTGATTTTAATGAAAATTCTTTCCAAAATTCTTCTTCATCTTTACAGCATAAATTTATTATATTTAATAAAAACTTTAGAACGTCGACGCATTCTTCTCTTAAATGATCAAAATCAATTTCTTTTTCTGGCTCATGCAATTTGTACCCAATAAGATCTAGGACTTCAACTGCCTCTTCAATTATATTGGTCGCATACCGCTTTATTTCTTCTTTTACTTCATTATTTGTAAGCAAATTATAATCTTCATTTTTAATTTTTTTAAAAATAGTTTCACAAAAATCTTGCTGTTCTTCCATTGCTTCTTTAAAATTTTTAACATCAACTTTTTTCAATTTTCATACTCCATAAATTTGGCTTATAATACTTCTTCCTAAATCTATTTTATCAAATTTTGTTGGCTTCCCGCCAAATGCTCCTAAATCTACTAAAGCTTCAGTAATTGTTTTGCTAACCCTTTTCCCTTTTAGCTTTTTCTGAAAATCATTAACATCATCATATGGTTGATTACTTACAATAGCATCAGCAACTTTGTCTCCGCAACCCTTGAGGAGAGAAAAGCCCAACCTTATACTAGTGCCATCTATTGAAAAATCCTTCTTTGACTTGTTAATATCAACGCCCAATATTGATATATGACTTTTTATGCAGTCAATTAAGTAGAGTTCTCTTTTATCAGAATATGAAGTGTTACTTAAAAGCGATACCATATACTCTCTAGGATAATACACCTTCAACCACATATCCCAATACGCCAAAAGTGCATACCCAGTAGAATGCGCTTTGTTGAAAGAATAGTTTACAAAATTTACAATAGTATTCCATACTTTTAAAGTAATTTCTTTATCAAATATGGATTTCTCAATAAATTCTTTTCTTCTTTTTTCTATGGCCTGCTTATCTTGAGTGTCTTTAGTTACAAATCTCCTCCAATTATCGGCTTCATGATAGTCAATACCCAAAAACTTAGACGCTATCTTCATAACCTGTTCCTGATAGATTGGAATACCAAATGTGTCTCCAAGTATACCGTCTAAAATTCCGTTTTGCTCTCTCCTTGCAGAATTTTTTAGAATAATAAATTCATCAACAAAACCAGAAGAAAGAGGACCAGGCCTGTAAAGCGCGTTTGCCATTACTAAATGGTCAAACTTTGTAGGTCTCAATTTCATAAGTAAATCAGTAATTCCTCTAGACTCAAATTGAAAGATACCTTTTGTATTACCTTTTGCAAATTGCTCAATAACTCTTTTATCATCAATATCAATTAAATTTAAATCAATATCTTTATCAATCAATTTTAGGGTATCTTTTATAATTGTAAGATTTGAAAGACCTAATATATCAAATTTTAAAAGCCCTATTCTGCTTATTTCATGTGTTCCTTCTGATTCTGGCCACCCAGTAAGTTCAATTTTATTCTTCACCACAATAGGAATAACTTCATCAATATTTTGTGGAGCTATAACAATACCTGCTGCATGTTTTGATATATGTCTAGGCTTTCCTTCTAGCTTTTTAGCTATATTCCAAATTTCAGGATAATTTTTAGCAAAAATTTTAATTTCATTGTGATTAACTTTTGCATCGTTAAGCGATTCAGAAGAAAAAATACTTTTACAAGTCATATCAACAAGTCTGTCATCTAAATCAAAAACTCTTCCTAAATCTCTAAGTACTCCTCTTGAAGCAAGTGACGAAACTGTCATTATATCTGCTACATTTCCATATTTCTCCCTCAGATATTCTTTTACTGTATCTCTTTTTGTATCTTCAAAATCAATATCTATATCAGGATAATCTTTTCTATTCTTATTAATAAAGCGCTCAAACATAAGGTCATATTTAATAGGATCTAATTTTGTAATGTCAAGCAAATAAGCAACTAAACTTCCGCCAACACTTCCCCTACAAGGACCTACCATAATATCATTATCTCTGCAAAAGCGCATTATATCATAAACAACATAGAAATATCTTAAGAACTTCATTTGCTTAAGAATAGAAAATTCATACTCAAGGCGTTCATTATATTTTTCTAAATCTTCAACACCAAAAAGCTTATATTCATAATTTTCAGTTATTGCATTTAAAAGAATTTGTTCTATTTCTTTAAGGCTTATTTTTACATTTGGAAGCTTTGTTGAAACGTCAAACTCAAACTGTTCACATTCATTAGCAACTTCACTTGTATTATTAATAAATTCAAGCAATTTGTTCTCAGAAAGTTCAAGTCCATTTTCTTTACAAATAATATATGACTCTAAAAATTGATCTAAGTTTCTAACATACAAATCCTTATAATCTGTAAATAGTTTTGAATTACCAATTTTTTGATTTCGTTGGATTGCTATTAATGCTTCTTGAGCCTTAACATCTTCAGGATTTACATAATGACTATCTGTTGTAATAATACATTTAATATCAAATTGTTTTGAAAGTTCTAATAATTTATTATTAGTTTTAATTTGGCGGGGAACATTATATAACATCAACTCAAAGAAATAATTTTCTCCAAAAACTTCTTTTAATTTCGCTACTTTCTTTTCTATATAGTCGCCTGCATCTAAATCAATCGCTTGTGGAATATCTCCGCCAATACATGCTGAAGTTACGATAAGATCGCTAGCATTTTCAAAAAGAAATTCTTCATCTATTAAAGGCTTATAATAGAAATGACGCCAACCATAATTATGAAGTTTGAGAAGATTTAGATAACCTTTATAGTTTTTTGCTAAAAGAGTTGTGTGGTATGTAAGTTTGTCAGAAAGCTTTATATATGCTTCAAAACCAAAAAGAAATTTGAGATTATTTTGTTTTGCCTTAACATAAGCTTCCATTGCACCACAAAGATTACCATGATCTGTAATGCAAAGAATACTATCATAGAAACTATCACTTTTAATTTTAGAAATATAGTCATCAACAGAAGCAACACCATCAAGAAAAGAATACTGACTGTGACAATGTAAATTGACAAATTTAATTTGTTTCATATATTATTATATTTTAGATTGCACATCATAGAAAAGAAAAAAGCAGTTTTTGCTGCTTTCGTTTCTAGTTACTTTATTCTAAAATAAAGCAAAAAAATCACCTTATAAGTTCTTTAAAGTTATAGAAACCTCTAATTTATTTGTAAACTTAAATTTTTCTAACTTTAAATAATCATATTCTGTCTCAAAATCTCCTGGGTCTCCTTTTTCAAGTTTAACAACTTCTACAATATCAAAATACGATATCAATTTTTGAGTTAATAACAAAGATTCTTTAAATTTATCAGAATCTAACATTAAAATAATATGATTAATTTTCTTTTTTAAAAGAAGTTTTATATGTTCATCACTAAAATAACTTCCCAGAAGGCATGTTGTATTTTTAAATCCTAATGAAAGCATTTTCAAACAATCAAATGGTCCTTCAACTATTATAACTTCGTTTTTCAAATGCTCATAATTAAAAAGAACTTGCGAGCTTGCCTTATTAATTTCTTCTTTAGCTGGATGTAATGTCTTTTTACCTTTACCTAAAAATCTTCTAGTCGTAAAATAAACTAATTTTCCATCTTCAAAAAACGGAATAATAAGCATTCCTAGATACTTTTTATCATCAGTATAACTTAAAAGATATCTCTCTATTATTTCATCTGAAATGCCACGGCCTTTTATATATTCATAAGCAATTTTTGCTATATGAGAATTATTATGTAAAATAGGAATTAAAGTAAGATTGATTTTTCCATTTAGTATAGTTTTTCTATCTTTAAAACTTTCTTTAACATTACCAAAATAAACTCCATTTATACCTTGTTCATTTAAAAGTTCTTCAAGCTTACCACCTCTCCCGCAACGATAACAGTGATAGAGTTTCTTCTTTAGATTTATTGTTAAGTGGCCTTTTTTGTCAGGACAATAAGGACAATAAGTAAGGAATTCACCGTTTTGATATTTGACTTTTTTAAAATAAGTTTCAATTGTACTTAGCATTAAATATCGCCTATTAGCATTCTATCTAAATCCACTAATACTGGAATCTGAGCACCGCGCCCTTTTACGTTTCTTGCCTTTGATACAAAAAGCCTTCCCATATTAGCTTCTAATTCTGCTTCTTCTTGTAAAAGAGCCCAAACATTATCAGCTTTTCTAAATTTCTCTTTAGACCCAGCCATTGATTTTTCAGTCAAGACTTTTTTGCTTAGTTCACTCGCCGTTACTTGGCTCACTGTAAATATTGGAACTTTTATTCTCTTTGCCATCTGTTTCATTTCTTGAGCAATGCTTCCTTGTTCTTCATATTTAAAAGTACCACCATAACGATCATCATTACTTCTCATAAGATCGATATAGTCTATTAAAATAACATCTGGTTTAAATTCTTTTGTTTGTTGAAGTAATGGAAGTATTTTAGACTCGATATTACTTGTAGTAAGTGTATCTTCTAAAGATTCATAAACCAAAAACTTGCTTTTTGTATACTCACAAAACTTACCAAGAATTTCTTTTACTTTATCTTGATCAACTAGAATATCATTAAATGTAGCGTGCATTATTCTACGGATTAGTCTTTCAAGAACATAACTTTCTTCAATTTCTAGTGTAATATACAAAACACTTTTTCTCTGACTTAATGCACCGTGTGCCATATTAATAAGAAATGTAGTCTTTCCTTGACCAGACCCAGCCATCATAACTGACAAGTCGCCAGTATTAACACCACCATGCAGCATTTTGTCAAGCTCTGTTATTCCAGTTCTTATATGATCTTCAATTCTTTTAGTTATAAGAAGATCAAAATATGAATCGAAATCGTCGAATAATTCTATTCCTAAGTACGTAGAACTAAGATTAAAAGAACAAATATCGTTAATAGTTTTATAATACAAATCATAATTAATAAATTTTCCATCTTGAAAATCTCCAAGTGCTTTATTAACTAACTCTTCCATCCTAGCTCGTTTTACAAATTCAACTAACTTTTCAGAATAGTATTCTGTGTCATTAACTTCTAAATTATTAATTTCTTCAATATAAGAAGTATATGTTTCAAATTGTATTTTGAGAATATCATAAGTAAGCTGTTTTCCCTTTTTATAATAATTTTCTACAAAATTGTAAATCTCTGCTAAATATTTTTTAGAAAAATCATTTGGCTTTATGTTTCCAAAACAAAGAATTCTAATTTGTTCATTCTCAATCACAAGTTTAAGAAGTGCTTTTTCAAACTCAATTGATATCATGTTTATATTTTTTATCTACCTAATTTTCTAAAACACTGCATAACAAAAGAAACAAATATTGTTCTCCAAGAATCATAAATAGCAAATGCTCCATAATCAGCACCAAAATCACATTTTGGGCAACCTTTCTTATTTATCCAAAATATATATTTGCAATGAGCACATACCCTTATACTATTTTTTAAGTTTAGATAAATCATATCTAATCTATCCTCATCAAAGATTCAAGTTCATCGACTTCTTCTTGAGTTAATCCATTACCAGAATCTGATTTTGTAAGAAATTCAATTATTTTTGTTCTATACTCATCATCTCTGTTGTTCCAATCGCTAAACAACCTAAGTGCTTCGATTGGTCTCATGAAATACCCTTTTCGGGCATACTTATAACATCTGAGCAATGAAGAAACAGGGCAATGGATGTTTTTTAATCTAAGAAGTCTTAACTTTTCATCATGCATGAAATCAGCATCTACTAATGCTCTTGTATCATTAAGTAGTCCTGCTCTAATAACAGTGAAGTCAAAATTCTCAAGTATCTCTTCCATTGTTCCAGTAGCAACTATAGCACCTTTGTTTTCTGGCTTAATTAACTGGATAGGCGGACAAGCGAAAAGAGAACGTTCTGTATCTAGTATACCTTCATATGTGATTGATACTTCATTTTCGTGTTTTAATTTTAAATCAAAGTAAGATGTAATTCTATCTTTGAAAGGATCAAAGAACTCTTGATCGTAGACATAGATATCTACATCGCTTGCTGGCTCTGGTTTCTTTCGTGGCGAACACATATACCTAACATATCCACCACAGATGAATGCCTTATTCTCATAAAAGTTGTTTCTGAGGAATTCATAAAGTGATTTAATCTCTGTAAAACCTCTCATGACTCTTGCTTGTTCGAAACCTTGCTTAGAAACATAAACTTCTTTTTCTTCAGATTTTTCTTTCTTCATTTCTTCTTCTACTGGTTTAAGAACTTGCTCTTCAAAATTATCCATTTTTATCTCCTTATCTCATTTGAGAAATTGTTAACTTTTATTAGCTTTGCAGATCCAAGAATTCTACTAGTAGCATGAGCAGATAATCTTTCTTTTAATTTATCAAGTAAATTCAAAGTTATGATTATTGGCTTCTCATTGTAGAATCTATAGTCAATAACTTTCACAAATTCTTTTTCAGAAAATTTAGAAATGTCTACACAAAAGACATCATCAACCAAAAGATAATCTACATTACTAAGGAACCCTATAAATTCTGAGATGCTATCTTTAGTTTCAAGAAACTTTGAAATTGTGTCATCAAAATCAAGGAATGTTATAAAATAGACCTTATCAATTCTACTATATTCTGCTAGCAGTACTTTAAACAGTGAACAAAGAAGGTGCGTCTTTCCAGTAGCAAAGTCACCGTGCAATATTATATTTTCTTTTTTGTCTCCTACAATAAAATCAAATAAGCTTTCTGCTACTTCTTCATTATTAGTAAAATCAAAATTAACAAACGATTTGTTCTGCATTGATTTTGGAAGCATAGCATAGTAGTTTGAGCATTTGAGTTCTTGAAGAGATCTTATAGCTTCATTCATTTAGCTTCACCTTTAATCTTCTTAGCAATGAACTCTTCCCATTTATCATGCTCTGCCCCGTGTTCTTTTCTCATCATTAAACTTTCTTTAATGCCCAAATTCTTTTTTGTATACTCTATGTATCTTGACAAGGCATTTTCTGTTTTAAAATGAAAGTGCTTTGGAAATGAACCGGTAAAAGCAAGACCAGAAATTTGACTATCTACAAAAACTCCATAGTCAAAACCGTTATTATATATTTTTGAATCAATTAAATTTTTAGCACAGATAAGAAAATCTTTATAAGCTTTAGAATTCTTTTTTATATTTCTAATACTTTTCAACACAACTTTTTCTTCTTCTGTTTTTGATCTTAATACAGCACTTTCTAATTTTTGCTTATATATTTCATAGATATGTTCTGCGACATCTTTTTCAGTTTCATTAAATTCTATATTTACAACTTTCTCATTCTCAAGATAAACTATAAAAGAATCGTAGTATGTTTTAAACAGCCTCACGTTTATTCTCTTTTTCTCATCAAACAAAAAAGAACAGAATTTTTGAAATATATTATTAACTTCAATATCATAACCAAAAGCAACATCATTTAATTGAACAGCAAACTTCTTAAATAATTCCCAATCCCTATGTGTATCATCAATCTTGAATAGCTTTTTAAATTTTTTAAATCTCATATAATGTGACAATATAGAAGCAAATTCAAGAGATATCTTATCTATAAAATCAATCGCGTATCTATTTTCTTTATCAGTGAGGCTTCCTTCAAATCTTGAGAGTTTCGCACTTTCTATTAGTTCTTTTTCTTTTAATAGTTCTTTTAATAGAAAAAGAGAAGATCTATTATAATAATAGAATAATAGAAATAGTGCATTGGAAGAAATGTTATTACACTCTGGCAGATTTATATAATAATCCATATCGCCAATTGAATTATGCTCGCTTGACAAGAATATGTTATTTACTTGAAATAATAACTCTTCTAACTCACTATTTTTAAATCTATTTAAGAATAAAGAATTAATTTTGTTAATGAAATCAATATCTTTTGACAAGTTGAAGCGTAAAAAAATATCATTTATATCTTTTTCAGACAGAAAAGCAAATTTGATTAGTGCTTCTTCGCTTAAATTTATTTTAAAAGTTTCATTAAGTCTTAGCTTATTAAATTGCTCATTTGCATTCAATATTTGAAAGTTATGACTTGAAATTTTTGAATGCAAATCACTAATTTGGCAAAAAGATACTAACCCAAGAAAATTAAAACCATTAATAATTTTTTTTAAAGTATTGCCAGAAATTTTTAAGCTTGACAACGCTATGGTAAAAATTATGTCTTCGCCTTTAACGAATTTAGATAAAAAATAAGACAACGCTGTCCATGCAGAAGGCGAAATTGTATTATGCAATTTTTGTATAAAGTTATTTTTGAAATAAAGCGAGGCAAATATGCCTATATGTTCTTCTTTCAACTAGCCTCTTGATACACAAAATATGCACTAAATCGTTCTATTATTCTACTCTTAATTTCATCATTTTTCATTTCAGGAACTTTTCTCCAATCTTCAATACACTCATCATTATTTTTAACATTATCAAAATAGAACTTGAAATGCTCAATTAAAAGTTCTATATAGTTATGTAAAAGATTTACAATATTTACTTGTTCTTCTAAACAATTTTGATATTGTTCTAGTATATTATTGTTTTTAAGAAACTTTTCAACTATTTTTTTAGTTGTTCCGTTTTTGTGCTTTTTATACCCGCTTTTATTAAGCTGAAGATTTTCGTACTTGATAAGACGTTTTATTTCTTTAGACATTAAAAGATTTACATTAGTTTCCATAAGACAATTCTCCATAATGAATTACATATAGTATTATATTTTAAACTGTACATCATAGAAAAATAAAAAAGAACTTATATACATCGCATTTTAAAATATAATAATACATATCATACAATTATAAAGGAGATAAACTTGTTTTTATGCGAAAGATTCTCATGTAAAATGACATCTAAAAAATCATGCAATATCTATAGTATTGCTCATCCTAAATTATGTAAAGAATGTGAAAATGCAATTATAGAAACTGAAGATACACCAATAAATATTAAAAAAATAGATCATAAATTACATAATAAACAAAGAAAATTATACTTAGAAAAATATTATTTTGAAGAAGAAAATTATAACAAATCAATGCGCTAGATTAAAAAATTATAATAATTGAAGTCGTAAAAAAGGTTTACATAAACAGCATACTTATATATAATATAAACAACCAGTGTAATCTAAAAATGTTCGGTTTTAATATTGAAGAAAAGATTATAATATCTGGCTGTAGTTCAATGGATGAACAATGGTCTTCTAAGCCATTTGATGTAGGTTCGACTCCTACCAGCCAGACCAATTTTTAACAAAGAGCAAGAAGATAGAACTAAAAAGACTATTAGTAGAAAAAGATTTTAAAAGTCCTGGAAAAACAAACGGTAAACTTAAAAAATGTTTTTCTTAAACAGTAAACTATTATGAGAAAAATTAAGATCACATGGATCAAAATTTTATTTTCTATTTCTTTAATCTTCCTTGATACTTCTATATGGTTTAACAATATAGCCCATACTTTTTGTGATAAGCTTGATATTCACAAGAAAGATCTTTGGGATGATGAATAATTCGGGGTGTAGGCTAGTTTGGTAAGTCACTCGGTTTGGGGCCGAGAGATCCTCCGTTCAAATCGGAGCATCCCGACCAGTTAATGCGAAGTGGTATAATGGTATTACGCCTGTCTGTTAAACAGGAAATTTAGGTCCGATTCCTAACTTCGCAGCCAGTTTTAAAATGAGGTTAAAAGTGTATATTGAAGATTCTAAAGTAAAAAGAATTTATCCTAACAATAGAGAAGACAAACCAATAATTCCATACTTCAAAAAATATGGGACGTGGTTTGAACATGAATGTCATCATGTTTTTATAAAAGACAGAATTCTTGTTCGTGGAATTACATTAATATTTTGGAAATGGCAAGTATTGCTTTGGATTTGTGAGATAGGATAGAAAAATGATTAAAATTGTTAAAACTAAGAACTTTTCTTCTGAAAATAAAATAGATTGTGAAAAAGATCTTATTTTTATAAGACAAAATATTAATGTTCAAACCACAAATGCTATAGGAAAAGAATGTATATTTAAACAATTCTTAAGCATAATAGAAGATATTGTAAAAAATAGAACTTTGCATTAAGAAGATAGAAAATGAAACAAGAAAAAGCTTATACTCGCAAAAATAGAGAACTAGATATGGATGAGCTTGAATATTCTGAATATTGGTGCGGAAAACTTACAGAAGCTCAAAAATCTGTAATCAAACAAAAGAAAGAAGAGAATCAATTTATTGGCGTAGGTAGATTTCCAGGAGAAATGAATTATTATCCAATGATTTTGATTAATGGAAACTTTAAATTAGTAGACAAAAAAGGTAATTATTATTGTCAACAGCCAGCGTTAACTGGGCAAAAAACTTACTAGTATAGGTATTAAAATGAAATTAATAGAAACAGAAGCTTATATTCCTAGAATTATGAGGAAATATGAAAAAATTCAATCAGTTATAAAGCCTAAAATTGGTATGAAAGTAATTCATTATGCTACTTATCTTGATGGATCAACAGACACTATTACTGAAATAATGAAAGATAATTGTTATGTTTGGTTAAAAAATCTCGGCAATAAAGAAAACATAACTGATGTATTATTAATTCCAAATTTAACTATCAAAGAATATAATCAGTTGTATTATAAAGTACTTATAAATAAGACTAAAAAAATATTGACAAACATATTTTCTCCAACACTATGGAAATGGAGATTGATAAATCTTTTCAATAAATTTGAGAAGGAGTGGTAAGATGGATAATAAAAAAGATTCAAATAAAACTCCTTGTTGCTATAATTGTAATCAAAATAAAAACAAAAATGAGTATCATAAAGTTATAATTTGCAAATTATTTCAACCAGATGATTATAGACTTAAGAAGAGTGATCTTTGTGATATGTGGGAGAGATGAATGAACAACATTTTCTTTTGGGCTGATACGCATTTTAGTCATGACAATATCAGAAAGTATTGTAATCGTCCATTCAAAACTATAAAAGAAATGGATGATGTTTATATTGAACGTTGGAATTCTACTGTTAGACCTAATGATATAATTTACTTTTTAGGCGATTTTGCTTTTGATAATGCTAAAGAAATATTCTATTCTCTAAATGGTCAAAAGTTTTTAGTTGTGGGAAACCATGATAAACATGATGTCTTAAAACTCCCTTGGTTACAGATAAGGGATTCAATTGGCTTACAAATTGATAAAGAATATATTTGGCTTAATCATTATCCTCATAGAAGTTGGAATAGATCTTTTCATGGTTCTTGGCACCTATATGGACATGTTCACGGGAAGTTAGAACATTATGGAAAGTCCTTAGATGTTGGGGCAGATGTTTTAGAACGACCTATAAGTTTTGATGATTTAAAAGTTGTTATGAAAGATAGGCCATTAATAGTGGTTTAGAAAATGTTTCATGCAAAGCCACCTAAATGTAAACTAAATCATATTTTTACAGAAAATGGAAAGTCACTTTGCAAAAGAGTTTATATTTCACCAAATAATAGAAATTCACAATTAACATTTTCTATTCATAGAAGTGGAAAGAACAATATTATTCCTCCTAATAAGCAATATGATTGTTTAGCTTGTTTCAAAACATATAATGAAGCAGCTATTCAAGATACTGTAGAAATACTTGATAATATAGTTAATGGAAAACTCAATTTTGTTTCTATAGAGATGGAATGTCCTCATTGTGGGCAAACAATGCTTTATGAAGTTAGACGGTCAATGATTCACAAAGACGGAACATTTCATAAAACATGTAGCAATATAGAGTGTCGAAAAACATTTGGTGTTGTAATGCCAGTAAGGACCTATTAATATTTTGGGGACGGTAATTCAATGGAAGAATAGCAGACTTTTAATCTGTCTATGAGAGTTCAATTCTCTCTCGTCCCACCAATTTCAATTTTAAGGTTTCTTTTATGATTTGTGAGTATTGTGATCAAGAGCATGATGGATCTTATGCTTCAGGACGTTTTTGTTCTGTTAAATGTGCTAGAGGCTTTTCCTCAAAAGAAAAAAAAAAGAAATGAATGAAAAAGTTTCTAAAACATTAAAACAATTCTATAAAGATTTGTATGAAAAAGAACCTGAAGCTAGGATAAAAGCTAAAGAATTATTTATGTTAAATATGAAAAATAATCCTAAAACTCCTGAAGATATAATCATCAAAAAAGAGTGGGTTGCTAAAGCCATAAAAAGGAGGAAAGAATTTTTTAATTACAACAGACCTTTAAATGATTTTTATTTACTTGTCCTTTCTTATTCAGGTAATTTAAGTTATAGAAAAGATGAACTTCCAGTTAAAGAGAAATTAGAAAAAATATTTAACTGTGAGTTTCGTAAAGAAAGAATAAAGGATAGATATATTGATTTTGCTTCTTCTGATTATCTTATTGAATATACAGCAAACACATCTAGGGGAATCTATCTTGCAATTAGACGTTTATATTATGATTGTAAAGAGGATAAAAGACAGAAAATTTTAATTTCTCATGTTCATAAAATAGGTAAGACTTATAGAGAATTTTGTAAAGATATAATTCTTCTCCCGATATCTTTCTTAGAGAATGGAACTATTGAGGAAGTTATAAAAATAAAAGATTGACCCGCTACCAGAATTTTAATTGTTAATATGATATAGATTATGAAACTCAAAATGAGAAAACAGCCAATTGGTTTTGGCGGTCTATGGTCTCAATCATTAGAAGCCGGCGATAGAATTGTTCATCATATGACAAATGATAAAGATGAAGTTTGGGATTTATATAAATCTACAGGGTGGTATAAAGCAAGATCAAACGAGCTTTCTTATAGAGTTGTAAAACCTCCACATCCAGATGCTAAGCCTATTTGTGAAAACAATATTTGGTATTGGGTATGGGAAGGCCCTAGACTGTATAAATGTTTTGATTGTAAAGGAAAAGGTTCTTATTTATATTCTGATCCAGGTGAAAAAGTTCAAGAATCAGATGGAAGTATTATATATCATCATCCTCCTTCAACTTATCCTGTTACTTGCACAATTTGCAACGGAACAGGGAAAACTAATTTTAAAAAACAAAGAAGTGATTTTTGTTCAAAAAAGAATAAAAAGTAATAATAAGTAAACACAGCATTTGACTATCAGAACAGTTAAAAGCTAAAGAAGAATATAAAAGGATAAAATAATGAAAATTCGCAGAGTCGCCTTAGAAGGCCAAATAACTTTGGGGGTTAAAATAAATTCTACAAAAAGTAACAAATCATTACCAAAGATGTCTATTTTATTCCAAACAGGCGATCAAAATGTTATGGAACAAGAATTATTAAGTGAGTTAATTTTTGACGGCTCTATTAATAAAAGACTAGATGACATTAAACATTTTATTAATGATTTAGAAGAAATAAAACATAAGCTCTTAGTAATAAAGAGCGCAAGATATTAACAAAGCCGGAGTAGCTCAATTGGTTAGAGCAACTGATTTGTAATCAGTAGGTTGAGGGTTCAAGTCCTTCCTTCGGCTCCAAAGTTAAAAAGAGGCAGTAGTCGCTAAATGTCTACATCGCTACTACCTGAGTCGCTAAGCGTCTTGGATAGTAGTTACCTCTTATTTAAAGAGATACTAAAATGGATTATATAAAATATGAAAATCTTCCTTGCAAACATGATGCGAAAGTCGTTGGTCTTATTGGTATTGCTAATGCTTTCATATGGATTATAAATAAACTTCAACAATTTAAAAATTGGATTAGTCTAAAAATTAAAAGCTAATGATTTGTAAAATTTGTAATAAAATAATAAAAAATAATTTAGGGCTCTCTTTACATCTTAAAATACATAATATAACAATTTTTGATTATTTTGTTCAATATGATAATCTTAAAATCTTAAAATACCAAAATGTCCTTATTGTTTTAATAATGCAAAATATAGGTATAATAAGAAGTTTTATTTAACATGCTGTGATAAAAAATGTTTTATTAAAAGAAAATCTTATACATCATCAAATATTAATGAAGAAACAAGAGAGAAACTTAGGAAAGCTAGAGTTGAGTATATAAAAAAGAACACTGGCGAAACAGCTTACCAAAGAAGAAATGCTGGCAAAATGAGCTATTTGGAAGAGTGGTTTTATGATAATGTTATTATTAAGTACAATCTGGCTTCAAAATATGATATAATTAATGAACTTTCTATATATCCATATTTTATAGATTTTGCTTTTTCAAATATAAAAATAGCTGTAGAATTAGATGGAACATTTCATTTAGCTGAAAAGCAAATTCACCGTGATAATAAGAAAGATGCTTTTTTATTAGAAAATGGTTGGTCTGTTTTTAGAATAAGATATGATGAAGCTAATGAAACAAAAATAAATGAATTTCTTAATTTTCTATATTCTTATGATAGTAAGCCAAAGCTTTTAGCAAATAAAGTTGAAAGAATAAAACGTCCTAAAAAAGAAAAAAGAATACATTCAATAACGTGGTTTAATAGAATACAAAAACAAAGAATAGAGTTGGTTATAAATAGTAATATTGATTTTTCGAAGAAAACATGGAGAGTAGAGTTAGCAAAACTATTAAATATAAATTCTCAACATTCAACAAGATGGTTAAGAAAATTTATTCCTTGTTGGTATAAAAATTATGCTAGAAAATATAGTAGACATATAGAATTATACTAGAATTATTGACGGGTAGACGAATTGGTAATGTCCCTTGGCTTTGACCCAAGAGTCTTGAAGGTTCGAATCCTTCCCCGTCAGCCAACTATAATGGGCGAGTGGCGGAATTGGTAGACGCCTCGGACTTAAAATCCGTTGTTCTTTACGGACGTGAGGGTTCAAATCCCTCCTCGCCCACCAATTAACTTTAAGGAGAAATAAAATGGGAAGTAAAGATTGGAAGCCTAAAGACAGATTCAATGCTGAAGATTTTATCAAACTTATACAGGAAAAAATTGATTCTGGAAAATTCGCTGAATTATATGATGAATATTTAAAAGAAAGGTATAATAAAAATGATATTTAATTCAATAGAAGATGATAAAAAGAGACTTTACATATCTATAGAAGACGTAATTATAATACTACTAAAAATCAAGCAGCATTATTCTACAATAACTGATTTTATTGCTGAACTTGAGCGATTTAAATCAGAAGGATTAAAATAAGGTTACATAATGAATGAAAAAGTAAAAGCTAATTTTTGTCTTTATTGTGGAAGCGATTTATTAAAAGGAAATACTTTTCAAACAAAAACAGTTGAAGACAAAATTTATATAAAAATAGAATGTTTAAAATGTAATAACTATTTTTGGAGCCTTTTAGAAGATAAAAAGGAGAAAACAAACTCAAATGCGAAACAAGATTAACAAACAATCTTTAACTTTAAAAGAAGTTTTCCAAATTAAAGGTTGGGAACATTTTCTAAGCGTCAAAGAGATGGCAGAAAAATATAATCTGCAAGTGTCTACTCTTCTAGCTCGTGTTAGGAAGGGTGAAGAATTTGATTCAATTACTCTGTACAACTTTTTGTTGATACGGGAGAAAGATAATGGAAAATCAGGAGATTTGGAGTGATTTTGATGCTTATGAAAAACTTATTTACCAACAATCATGGAAATTTCACCAACAGTTTAGAGCATACACAATAGAAGACCTCTTTCACGAAGGCGTTTTAGTGTTTGCTAAATGTAAACAGAAATACGATCCTTCTAGAAATGTTAAATTTGTAACATTTCTACAAATCTGCTTATTCAGACATTTCTTAGCACTCCTTCATTATAAAGAAAAACACCTGACAACAACTGATTGGAAAAATAAGGTGAACCACCACGCTACAGAATCAACTTTAGAATTTAGTGAATTCAGTTATTCAATAAGCTCTATAAGGAATGTTAAAATTATTCCTCTCAATGGTTCAAGCAAGGTCTTAATGGAAAAGTTAAGACCTTTTATTTTAGAAGGGCGGCAAGTAAACTGGAAAACAAGAAAAAACTTGATTCCACAAATTAAGAAATGTTTATTGGTATGGTAATTAAATGATTACACAAGATACTTTTACAAAGCTCTATGATTCAGTTAGTAAACAAACTTTCCCCACAAAAAATTACAAATTTTGGTTGCATCCATGTCATAGAGACTTTATAGATTCTATAAGCTATGGAGATCCACTTGAAGAAAACTTTCATATTAAATATGGTAACAAATATAAAATATATGAATGGCTTGGATTTGAAATTGTTTTTGATCTTAATGTTCCAATAGAAGCTGTATATTTTAAAGAGAGTATAGAATGAAAACTAAAACAGTTTTATTTATGAGCAATAACTACTTTGGCAATCTATTTTCATTTACTTTTACACTTTTAAATTACTTAACTCATTTCTATTATATTAACTATATCTATAATAATCAATTTTACTTTCAAGTAGTTAGAACTGTAAAATTAAATATAACTTTCTTTCAATTTGAATTTATGTTCTTTTTAAAACCAATTGAAGAAAAAAAATGAAAACTTATTATTTAGTAGTTCTTGTTTTTGGATTTTGTTTATTTGCTTCAGTTTTAGGTATAGTTATAGAAAACTTTTTATTGTTTTATTCTGAATTAGCTTTGACTATGCTTACAATAGCAGTTATTGTTTATGATTACAAGAGATATAAGAAGGTAAAAAAATGAAAAAGTTGTTTTATCTCACAGGAAAAGCATTCTTTTGGTTAGAGATTAAATTTAACAATTGCATTGTTGGATATTATGGCAAAAGAATTGTAAGTTATGAAAAATGTTTAGAAATTTGTAAAAAAGAGCTTGCTCTTTATAAAGAACATCTTATAGAAGCAGAAAATAGTTTTAACAATTTTAAAGAGGAATGTAAATGACAAGAAAAAGAAAATTTAATCTGTTTGGACTTGGTGAAGGGGGTTCTAGAATTGCTGATGAACTTTATAAAAAAATGAAATCACACCATGATATCAATCTATCTTTTATCAATACAGCGTCACAAGATCTTGAAAAACATAAAGGCGATAATATCTTGATGCTTGAAGGCGAAGGAACTGGAAAGCGTATTGAAAAGGGAATAACTATCGTTGCTAATCATTCAGAAGAAATTCAAAATTTTGTCGAAGCTATAACAGCTGAAAACAAAGTTCATTTTCATATGATTATTGCCTGTCTTGGTGGAGGATCTGGTTCTACTATTTTTGACAAAGTTGTTGAAAGTTTACCAAGTCATGAAAAAATTGTAGCAATTTTAGTTCTTCCAGAACTTTCAGAAGAAATTCCTGCTAATCCAAATAGCTTTCTTAATCTTCAGCGAATTTATTTCAAATATTCTTCTAAGCTTAGTAACATGATTATTATTGACAATGATGAACTGTTTAAAAGCTTCTCAAAAACTGTTGATGTTGAAAACTATTATGATAAAGCAAATGATTTTCTTACTCATAGATTAGATTCTATATTTTCATTAGACGGGTTTACATCTCAAACTCATTCAAGCGTTGACAATAATGAAATTGATGAAGTTTTGTTTTCAGGAAATGGTTGTTTTAAATGTTACAGTATCAAGTTTGAAGAACTTACTAACGAAATGGTAGAAGGAATCTTTGAACAATTTATTGAAGTAGATACAGATATATTTCAGGTTGGTAATTGGAAAAGTGCAAAAAGAGTTTTAGCTTTCATAGAATATAAAAACCAACAATGTATTGATATGAAACGTTTCTTTAGATTACAAGAAATAATTAAGAAAAAGGTTAAAAATACTTATTTTGCTTTTTCAGCTAAAATTAGTAAAGAACTTGACTTAAATTATGCCATAACTATTTTTGCTAACGGACTTGATTTGCCAACAAAAAGAATTAGTAAAATTAGCAAAGAAGCTAAAAGATCTTTAGTTCTTTTAAGAGAGAAAAACGATAAGACTAAAGACAAAGAAGTTTTTAAAAAAGAAAAAGGATTTAATTTTAAGTTCTAAACTTTAAATTTATAAAAGAGCTAAATAATTTCTATTTAGCTCTTTATTTTGTTCTGTTAATTAATAACTATAAAATAAAAGTTTAAAAGTTAATATATAAAATTTTTATATATTAGATTTAATAATTAAGATATTATAATTTAAGTTAATCTATTTAAAAATATTATAATAAAAACAAAACTATTTAAAGTTTTTTATATTTTAACTTATTTATAACTTTTAAACTTATAATTTAATTCTATTAATATAAAAATATAATGATTATATTAAATATTATAAATATATAAAATAAGAATTAATACTAACTTTTAAAAGTATTAAGAATTTTAAAATTTTTTAAAAAAAAGAACAATTTTGAAGCAAAAAAGGAGTGATTTTTGAAAGTTATATTTAAATTATATATAATTATAATTAACTAGCTTTTTGTGCTTTCTAACTATTTAAAATCATTACAATTTTGAGCTGTAAAAAATGCATTTTAAAAAATTTAAATCTACTAAAATAAGTAACTATACATCTAAAATCCAATTTTTCATAAATTTCTAAACTACTAATATTTATACTTTTTAAAATATTAATTTATAACTATTTTTCACTTAGTTAGATATAAACTTAATCCTGCTCCTACAAGAACGCCAAGCAAAAACGATGTTCCTAATCTCTTTATCTCTTGCCAAAATGTAGGAAAAGATTTGTTTTTCATTACATCACTAATCTTATCACTTTGCAATTGATACATCTTAGCATCAGTATAAAGAGAAGCAGCATCTTCATCTAGCATTACTGTTGTTCCGATTTCTGTCCCAGGTTTAATTGTAGGATTAACGATATCTTTACCAGCTAAAATATCTTTAGCTACTGAATCTCTATACTCTTCTTCAGTAACTATAAAGTCGTCAGGGCTTGGGAGTTTGAGAGTGTAGCATGCCGTTAATAGCATAATGCAGCTGATCAAGAGGCAAAGACCTTGTATAAACTTTGTTTTTTTCATAATTATTCTCCATTGTTTGAATTGCTTGAAAATTAGGATTTAATTCAGTGCTTATATGTTGTTCTGGTTTAGTAAACTTATTATATAGCCAAGCACCAAAAATCATTATTGAAATAATAACAATTAACATTATAACAAGTTTTAACCACCAAGGAATCATTTTCATATTTTTCTCCTTTTTATTATCCCCAAATATTGATTGTTAGATAACATGCATTATAAAGCAATGAATTTGCTGAACCTAGTTGCAATACATTTACATAATGATATCCTGGAGTCATTAGTTGAATACCGGAACTTCCTGTTCTAAACCTATTGTCATCATTAGTTCCATTTCTAAAGTAAATAGTTGTTGTGTCATCTGGAACAGAAGTAGAATCATAGCCTACAGAATTTGCATTTGCTCCACTAGATCCTGTTCCATAATAATAAACCTGCATCATTGTATGTAAGTTAAGAAAATCCTCATGTTGAATAAATTCAATTCTAGTTAAAGCAATGTTGTTTAGCCATGTTCTCCAAGATGCAGTTGTATACGAATGAGAAGTTGTATTACTAATAAAGCCATATTTTTGTTTAGGGTTCCATTTACTAATAGCAAAAAGAGCTGAATTTTCATCATAATAAAATGGTGTTCCACTTGCTGTTACTAAATATACCCAACCTGCCAATCGCCAATTTTTAGCATCTCCTGTAGTTCCTAAATACTTGTTTGCATTTGGACTATATATACTAGTTCTTAACTGGTTCGGCATAGATGTAACTAAAGAATTGCTAGCGTAAACAAATAATGTAGTAGCAGCTACTGTAGGTGAAGTAGAATCTGTTCCATCATCTAAAATCATAGTTGAAAGATTATCTAGTGTTCTTATTGTAGTCGATAAATTAGCAATTTCTCCATTAATATAAAATAAGCCATTTGTTCCTCCTATACCAGTTAATTGGATCATATTAGATCCAACCATGGTCATCCTTACATTTGCTATTTCATTAAATAACGCAGATTGATTAATCCAAATAGATCCATTATATACCATAGTATCTAATGTAGCTGGAGCTGAAACAGTAACATCATCTAATCCAGCTAAACTATGAGTATAAGTACAATCAGTGTTTATCCATGTACTACCATCATGCATAAGAATATCTAAAGTAGCTGGAGAAATAATTGTAACATCTGACATACTAGCTAATTTAGTAAATCCTGAACCAGTAGCGCTGAATTGAGTATTTATCCAGGTTGAACCATCAAATATTAAAGTGTCTACTGTTGCTGGCGTAGCAATAACAACGTCAGATAAACTTCTTAATTCAGTTATTCCTCCTGGGTCATTTAAAGTTGTATTAACCCAAGTGCTTCCATCATACAGAATTATGTCTAAGGTAGCAGGAGTGATTGTAACATCAGAAAGACTTGCTAATTCAGTTACTCCACTGCTGCTTGCAGCCCATTTTACACCAGATGCCTCACCAGAATCTGCTGTCAATACCGTTCCGTTTGCGTCGACAGACAGTGCTACAAACGTCCCCGCCGCAGTCCCGACGAGGATAACACCTTTCGCTGTGTATCCTGATTCTAATACATATTGAGTATGGGGATCGCCTTCTTCGAGATTTAAGAGACCGGCATGATCTATGATAGGCTCATATAACATTGTACGGGCGACAATCTGCATCGCTCCTTCGCCGACTCCCTTGACCAGAACCGTTCCAATCTCCTGACGGATATTAGGGTATGTTGGCGGTGTGGTAGTCATAGCACCTGCGATATCAGCCGATACATATAACACATCCCCTTCTGCAAATGCGTCCGTATTGAAATGTTCCATCAGGCCAACCTGCATCACCCGGCCAAACGTGCCAGACGTTATTTCCTCGATGGCTATTCCGATAGCGGGCATGGTATCAATCGAATCTGATTTGGCAAGATCAACCGTTGGTACGTTCCGGGACGATCCGGTGGCATAAACCAACTGCCCTATTGTGATATCTACATCTGCCTTGACCACATACACAGAATCACGTACTAATTTACGCACCATCCCGGTTGCATCTATGGATTCGAGGAATGTGAAACCCTTAAAATCCATCGCCCGGATACGGATAACATCTGCCGCCGGAGTCGTATCATCGGCGGTTTCGGTAAAATCTATATATGCCTCAACGGGATTTGCCCCGTCAACTCTAACGTATGTATCGTCGGAAACGCCTGTATCTTGTAAATAACCTCCAGCTGTCAAAGAAACAAAATTATCTTGACTTCCAGTAATTGGATTATGATCACTTAAGCTATCAAAATCATGAAGTCTAACATGGATATTATCATGATCATAAATACTTTCATGGACAGACATTATATTAGTTGGAATTAAAGAGGTGATATAAGTAGAATGAATATATGTAGATAAATGATTTGTTAATTGAGCCCCTATGTAAACACTAGTAACTCTAGAAGCTAAAAGATTATCCGGAGTAATTCTATAATTAGTTAGATTTTGGACAATAGGGATAAACTCAGCACCACTAATAGAAGTAGTTAGAGTATCTTCACTTATTTTTATATCTGCCATTTTTATTATTCCCTAACAAATCTATTTCCATCTTCACGAAGTATATAAGAAGCATCCTCTCTTAAAATATATCCAGTAACAGCCTCTTCAACAAATATTTTATTTTCTTCGAATGGTAAATAACTTTCACCATTTACATTTAAAATAAAGAAATTTTGATCATCTATAACATATGAAACTCCAGAAGCGAAAATATTTTCTCCTTCCCAACCTCTTTTATCACTTTTTAAAGTTATATAATCAAAAGGGTTTAAAATCTTAAAAGTTTCTAAACTAATATCAATATTATGAACTTGAGTAAAACTTTTATTAACTTCACACTTTCCATATAAAACTGCTTCTTCTTCTGTGGTCAGATTTTCAACCTGAACAGTTCCAATTGGTCTGTCTCCCCTACCCTTTTTAACTTTAATATCTATCATACTAAGTACGTTTTTAAGTTAGAGCTTGCAGAACCGGGAGCATATCTTAATATAGAAACAGTTCCTCCTATATTTTTAGTCTTTGTCACTTCTACAGTAGCATTAATTGGATAAGTATTTGAATCACTATCAGGAGCAACAGCTTTTACATACCCTCCATCTAATAGTTGAATTGTATAAATCTTTTTTGAATTACTATATGCAATAATTCTACCAGTATCAATATTGTTTATTGATTGTCCAGCAGCTAAAATTTGCAGTTGTTGTGTTACTTTAAGATTATCTTTATATGACATTATCAATCCTCAAAATTAATATAATCTTCACATTCTGCGTTAGTAGTACAAATATTATTTTCATCAATAGTTAAAGAAATAGAAGATAGAAATAAAGTTTTGCCTATCCACCCTCTTTGATTGCTATTTACGTTTACACAATCAAAAGGATCAGCTATAATACACTCTTCTTGTGAAATTCCAATTTTATCAACCATTACCCATTGGTCATTTATCTCTTTTTCACCATAAAGTAAAGCCTCAGCTTCTGTTGTTAAATTTTCAACTTGAATAGTGCCAATGGGTCTATCACCAGCTCCTCTTTTAACTTTTAAATCTATCATTGAGTAACTACAACCCTAACATAAACTATTCCATGATAATATATTGAAACTGGATTTTTTATAGTTTCTGAATTACTGCTTACATTAATATATTCTTCAAAAGTGGCATATTCTCCGGTCCACCAAGACCCGTTAACTTCACCTTCTGTTCGACCGCCTATCTTTTCTAATACTGATGCTGGAGCATAATTAGCTCCATTAATAGATGTATTTACAGATTCATAACCTTCTGCTAAACATTCTACTTCAGCTGTGAAAGGGACAGCTCTTTTAAACGTAGCCCACCCTTTATCAACTCCCATTTCAACCACCCCCATCCCACCTGGATTACCAGAAGTAAATTGAGTTTCCTCATCAAATGCATTTTCTGTTTTTGGCCACCAAATAGTAACTGAAGCTCCAGCTATTCCTGTATCAGTTTCAGAATCTTTAACAAAAACTTTAAGTGTAAATTGAGGAACTTCGGGATTAATCTTTTCGTCTTGTTGTTCTGTTTCTTCAAAATAACCATAAACCACGCATAAAACAATAGTATTGACACCTATTGTGTCAGTATAAATAGAACAATTAGTGCATACATTATTACTAAATTCATAATATCCATTATCTAAAGGAGGAAGATACTTTTTTAATTTTAATGGATTATCAGCTTCTGAATACCCAGAGAACACTCCTGAAAACTCAATTGGTTGCCATTCACTATAATAATGATCATAATTATTATTATCTTTATTGTTACTGTTATCATTGTTATTGTTATTGTTGTCGGTACTGCTTTTATTTATAGATATCTCACAAATATCTATTTCGGATCCAGCCATACCTAATATATGAGTTACATCTTCTAATGAAGAAGGCATTGTTGAAGGAGCTGTAAATAGAATTTTAGCTAATCCTCCAGTAACATACGTAGCCCAAATATTAGCTCCTTGAGGAAATAAAGGGACGTCTACTCCTAAAATAACAGTACTACCAGATACTGTTTCTATGCTGCTTATATAATTAGTTCCAGATTTAGTTGAATTTAAATATAGCCCAGAAATTGAGCTTGGTATATCTGGAAGACTCAACCTAGACTCAGTATGACCGGCACCACTTATTTTTATATTATCTACTATAGTTGATAAAGTTGTAGCTGTATTTGCAGATAATGATCCATGACCTTCTATAATTGAAAAAGTAACAGTAAAACCATCATAAATTGGATTACCACTTGAGTTAGTAACTTTAGCCATAATATCTGCAGTTTCAGTTATAGCTAAAGAACTTGGATTAGCAGATAAAGAAATGCCAGAAACATTAGGGTCTTGTACAGTAACAAGTTTATAATCATTAGCAGAACCTCCACCAGAAGAAGAGAATTCTGCTTCTATCCATACCCAACCTCCACCACCATCTTGAGATCTAACCCTTGTGGTAGCAGAACCATCCTCTATTAGAACGCTTGGAGAAGAAATATCAACACTAACATCATATGCAGTTGATTGAGAGAATGTACATAGTCTTCCACCTCTATATGTTATTAAGTAGTCAGTATTCATTGGCATAAAAGTTGAAGTAATAATTGTTGTTTCACCTTTTTTATAAGCATCTGGTCCAAGTTCTACCACAGTAGAATGCCCTCCGATACCATCATCTAACCAAATGCCAACAACTTCTGCTATTGGATTTGAAACGCTTATTTCAAAAGCTGAAGAATCAGATGCTTGTTGAGACTCATCTTCATATAAAGTTAAAGTTTCTAATTCTCCAGAAGGCTTATAGCAAAGAGCAGTAGCATATAGATAGTCGGCTCCATCTGATTTTAAAGAGTCTTTTGAAAGTCCTAGCTTTACAACGGGTCTGTTTTTTTCATATGTCCCACCTTCATAAGATTGAACTCTTATTTCATTTTTTCCTTCGGGAATAGTACGATCTTCTGACAAACCAATAATATCAAATTTTCCATCAAATGTAGCTACTGAGGGTTTTCCTTCTGTTGTAAATTCTTTATACGTAGCAACAAGAGTATCGTCATGATAAGTTATTAATGTTCCATTGCAAGCTTTAACTAAATCATTTATTATTTCAAGTGGAGTCTTTTTATCAGTACCATATTTTGATGCAGGAAGAGTTGAATCAGGAATTAGCCAGCTTAAAGTTATTCCGCTTGTGCAAAGAGTTTCTGCGACTGCTTTTTTAGAATTTAGATTTTCAAAGATAGTAGTTATTTGAGTAGAATAAGGTTCATCTAAAATAGCAACGGCAGATCTACCTGAAATAGAGGCTTCTGCACCAATAATACCAGTACTAAAGCTAGTAGATTCCCAAAAGAAATTCCCCATAAAAATTGAATTTAAATAAAGTTGAATTCTTGTTTGAGTCCATTCTTGGTCACGTCTTAAGTATTCTCTTTTTCCATATATAATACTTTTATCTCTAAGATAAATTGTAATATGCTTAACAGGAGCGTCTTCAGAATTATTATACTCAATGCGATAAACTTTATCACTAATGTCTACACCGTCTAGATAAACTTGTTTTGTAACTTGCTTGATTTCAATTGCCATTACGTATTGTTCACTTCTGTCAATCTAATTCTATTAAAAGTTGTACCGTATATCTTATTTACCTCAACTAATCTAATTCTATTTTGATTTGTATAACCAGCAATTTCAGTTAAAGCAGACCCACCAACTCTACTACGAGAATGCCTAACTATTTGAAGTAAATTATTTCTTGATCGGAGTTGATATTTTTGTCCTATATCTGTTATATTTATATAATTGCATTTTAATGTTCCAAAAGAATAGTTAGTCCATTGATCACCAATAAACCAGTACCAATTAGTTTGATCATGCTGAATATAGCTATTTATAATAGTTGTTTGTGAACCATTATCTAACTTAAATTTTTTTGTTACAGGATTAAAAATTACATTTATATAATAATCTATATCTTGGGAAATGTTTCTTGTTATTGAAGAAGCAACCCAAGTTTCATTGGTACCATCATATCTATAAACAGATCCTGCATTTGTATAAAAACTCCATAGTTCTTTATATACACCATTAACATTTTGTAGCATGCATCTAATCCTAAAAGCACCTATATTTGATAGGGTTATAGGAGATGTAGATTGAGTAATAGCTAATACATGAATATTGTTTCCAGTATTAATAGAAGTTATATTATAACCAACTTTTATTTTAATTGATTTATCATAAAATTCAGAAACTTTAGCTTCATCTAAATTTGTTATAATAGCGGCATCTGAAGTAGCTGTTGTAACTATTATCGCTATAGAATTGCTTTGCGTAATAGAACCCCCTCCGTCAGTTGTAGTAACTATTGTTGGCTGAAAAGTTCCATCTGGCAAATTAAAATTTTCAATAAAAAAGAAACCCAATTTATTTTCCTATATATATTTTATATAATATTGTTCCACTTCCACTATCTGGGGAATAGTTACCTACTCGTATTTCGCCCGTAGCTCCAACAGATATTACTGAGTTAAAACCACCTGAATTAATATATCCTTTTATACCTAAATATTTTCTTTCGGTTACTATATCATCAGATCTCTTCCAATATCCAGAAACGTAAACAATTTTTATTTTTGAATAACCAGGAGGAACAGTTATCTTACCTCCAGCCCACATATTTGATCCTGGAGTCCAATTCCATCCCCATGAAGACCAAGAACCACTCCAATAAACTATTCCCCCATACTGCGTCCACGTTATAGAAGACCCAGATTTTTGTTGGTCTTCTAATGATTTTTGTTGGTCTTCTAATTCTTTTGCAGTAATATTTATTCTGAAACCTCCAGTTCCAGGCCCTCCAGTTCCATTATTATTCATTTCTATCAAAAAA